>JAABUQ010004361.1_pt1 | contig 24236 bp, 24 predicted proteins | sample 5560001 | NCBI WGS metagenome assembly JAABUQ01 (sample SAMN10711888, study PRJNA513371) | rock metagenome | isolation source: Antarctica rocks | place: Antarctica: Victoria Land, Finger Mt nord | collected 2015-12-18
TGGCGCAACCCCGTCGGCATCATCGTGCCCTGTCACCGGGTGGTCGGCAGCACGGGCAAGCTCGTCGGGTACGGCGGTGGGGTCGAACGCAAGCAGAGGCTGCTCGCACTGGAGAAGCATCCGCAGTTCTCGCTGCTGTGAGGCCGGCTGAGCGACGCGCTCAGCGGTCGAAGCTGACGTCGACCTGCTCGAAGCCCTTACTGCGCTGCGCCGCCGCCTGGTCGGTGTAGACCGCCTCGTCGCCCGCCGTGAGCTCGACGTTGTCGGTGAACGGCGTGAGCAGCGCCCGCGGGTGCAGCTTGTTGACCCGGACGACGTTGAGCTCGATGCAGAGCACGAAGGCCACCGACGCGAGATAGATGAACGCAATCAGGCCGAGGACGAGAGCGAACACCGCATTGGTCGCGCTCGCGTTGGCGATCACGTGCTTGACGTAGCTGGCGCCGAACGACTGCAGCAGCTGCCAGATCACGGCAGCGCCGACCGCCCCCGGCGCAATCTGCCGCACGGTGAGGGGGCGCGCGGTGGCGATGCGGAACGCGAAGACGAAGGCCGCTGCGTTGACAGCCACCGACAGCGCGATCAGCAGCACGTCGAGCACCGTGTGCGCACCCGGCCCAAGGCTGGCACCGACCTTCCCGGCGCCGGCACTCACGGCTGACACCGCCGCGGCCCCCAGCACGGCCAACCCGACCGTAGCCAGCAGCAGCAGGCTGCGGGCGCGCGCCTTGAACGGGTTCGGCCGCTCGTTGCGCGGCACCGCCCAGGCGGTGTTCATCGCATTCTGGACCGCCTGCGCCACCCCCAGCGCCCCGTAGAGCGCGCCGAGGATGCCGACGAACAACCCCGTGAGGCCGCCACCGATGCGCCGGGGTTCTTGCAGCTGCTGACCGATGACGGGGAACTGGCTCAGCGCGGAGTTGAGGACGACGTGCTGCGCCTGCGGGTCACCGGCCAGGATGAACCCGAGGATCGTCGACATGAGCAGCAGCAGGGGAAACAGCGACAGGAAGCCGTAGTAGGTGATGAGCGCTGCCAGGTAGCCGCCCTGGTCGTCGAAGTACTTGTAGGCCACCGCGATGGGGAATCCCGCTCTGCGATGGCGACGCTGGTAGCCGTCCAGGCGGGATGTGATCGACATCGTGCTCCTCTACGCGTGCGCTTCCCTGGCGCGCGGCGCCGCGCCCAGCAGGAGTGTGCCGGTCAGCGGTGCCGGACAAACGCACGGGCACGCCGATCAACCTTGGAGCGGCTGGATGCGCTCGGCCCAGTCGCCTCCGGAGGGCACCAGCCGGGCCTGGCGCTCGTCCTCGTCGCTGCCATCGGCCCCGCCCGGTAAGCGGCGCAGCTCGACCCGCAGGTGGGCGTCGGCGAGCGACTCCACGAGGCCGCTGCCCCACTCGACGACCGTCAGTGATTCCTCGGTCGAGACGTCGAGGTCGAGGTCGTCGATCTCGACGATGCCCGAGAGGCGGTAGGCGTCGACGTGCACGAACGGGATGCGGCCGCTCGCATACACGCGGGCGATGACGAAGGTCGGCGAGGTGACCGGGTCCCGCACGCCAAGCCCGGCCGCGAGCCCCTGCACGAAGACGGTCTTACCGGCTCCGAGCGGCCCGTCGAGGACGACGAGGTCGCCCGGCCGGCAGACCGCGGCCAGGTCCGCACCGAGGCGGCGGGTCTCGTCCGGGCCGCCCAGCAACAGGGGTGGCGGCATCAGCGGCACCCGCGGCCGCTTGCGGCGAACGGGCCGGTCAACCGGATGCCACGAGCCGGGCTGCTGCCGCCAGGTCCTCGTGCAGCAGGCGCATCGGCTCACCGCGCGGCCCGAACCGCAGGGCGCCCGAGGGGTGGTAGGTCGGCAGGACCGAGCGGCCTGCCGCGGCGTGGACGCGGCCCCGCACGTCGCGCAGCACCAGCCGGGGCCCGAGGAACCACGCGGTCGCGGTGAGTCCCAGCGGGACGACGAGCAGCGGGTCGACGAGAGCCAGCTGCGCCTCGAGCCAGCCCCGGCAGCGCCGGACCTCGTCCGGCTCCGGTCGTCGGTTGCGCGGCGGCCGGCACTTCAGCACGTTGGCGACGGCCACCTGGGTGCGGTCCAGGCCGGCGGCCTCGAGACCCGCGTCGAGCACCGCACCCGCCTTGCCGACGAACGGCTGCCCGGTCTCGTCCTCGGCGGCGCCGGGTGCCTCCCCGACCAGCAGCAGGCGCGCGCCGGCCGGTGCCGCCCCGACCACGACGGACCGCCGGCCGGCCGCCAGCTCGGGGCAAGCGGTGCAGCTGCGGATACGGGCTGCCAACTCGTCCCAGCCGAGCGGTGACCCGAGCGCTGGAGGGGCTGCTGTCACGGCGTGCGCGCGGCGGTCGCGACGGCGCGGTGCACCAGCGAGCGGATGGCCGCGTTGACCCGGCCCGGCTCCTCGAGGATGACCATGTGCCCGGCGCCGGGCACCAGCGCGAACGTCGACTCGGGCAGGGCATCGGCGATGGCCCGGTTGTGCTCGTACGGCGTCATCAGGTCGGCGCCGCCGACGAGCACCAGAACCGGTACGGACGACAGGCCGGCGAGCGCCTCCCGGCGGTTGTGGTCGTAGAACGTCGGCAGGAAGGCGGTGAACGCCTCGATGCTGCACTGGGCGATCATCCGCTGCATAAGCCCGACGAGCGCGGGCGAGGAGCGCTCGCCATAGGCGATGCGGTCGGTCAGCACGTAGCCGATGTCGGTGTCCTCGCGCCACCGCTGCTCGATGATCCGGGCCCGCCGCCCGGCCTGCGGGGCGAGCGGCACCAGATGCAGCAGCGCCTTGCTGGCCAGGGCGGGCAGGCCCATCGTCACCGTCGCCATCTCGCCGCTGCTGGTCGACAGCAGCGCGACGCCGATCACTCGCTCGCCGAACAGCTCCGGGTGCTGCTCCGCCAGCGCCATGATCGTCATACCGCCCATGGAGTGCCCGAGCAGGATGACGGGGCCGTGCGGGGCGCACTGGTCGAGCACACTGTGCAGGTCGTCGCCGAGCTGCTGGATCGTGCAGGAGCGCGCGTCGGCCCGCTCCGAGCGGCCGTGGGAGCGCTGGTCGTAGCAGACCGACGGGCCGAGGTCGGCCAGGTCGCGGCGCTGGAACCACCAGCACTCCTGCGTGACGGTGAAGCCGTGCACGTAGACGAGGGTCAGCCGCGCGTCGGTGTTGCCAGTGTCGCCGCTCTCCTCGACGTGCAGGCGGACGCCGTCGGAGCAGGTGACCGTCGACTCGCGCCCCGGCAGAGGCTCGAAACGAGCCTCGGCCGCGCCGCCCCGGTCGCGGCGCTGCCGACGGAACACGGCATGCTCCAGCGCCAGGCCTCCGGCGGCGCCGACCACCAGGCTGGTGCCGAAGGCTGTGGTCTCGAGCGGGGTCGGCCGCTTCCACGCCGTGGTCAGCACCTTGGTGACGAGGGTCCGCCACTGCGCCGCGCTCAGGCGGCGCGTCATCCGACGTACCGCCGCGGCACCCGCGCCCCGATGCGTGTCACGATCTCATAGTTGATCGTCCCGAGGGCATCGGCCCAGTCCTGCGCCGTCGGCTCCCCCTGGTCGCCGGGCCCGAACAGGATGGCCTCGTCGCCGGCCTGCACCGGGTCGTCCTCCACATCGAGCACGAACTGGTCCATGCACACCGTCCCGGCGATCGTGCGGCGCCGGCCGCCGAGCCAGACCTCCCCGGTGTTGGTCGCCGCCCGGGGGACGCCGTCGGCGTAGCCGAGCGGGACCAGCGCGAGGGTCGTCTCGCGCGCCGTGGTGTAGCGGTGGCCGTAGGAGACACCGCTGCCGGCCACGACCCGCTTGGCCAAGGCGACGGGGGCGCGCAGCGTCATCGCCGGCGTGAGGCCCAGCTCGGCCGAACGGCCGACCTCGGGCCCGGGCGACAGGCCATAGCAGGCGATGCCGGGCCGGACCAGGTCGAAGTGAGCCTCGGGCAGCGCGAGGGTGGCGGCGGAGTTGGCGATGTGGCGGAGCTCGGGGACCCAGCCGCCCCGCTCGGCCAGGTCGACTGCCTCCCGGAAGCGGCGGACCTGCGCTGCGACGGTCGGTGACGCGGGGGCGTCGGCCAGCGCGAAGTGGCTCCACACACCGACCGGCACGACGGTGCCGTCGGCGACGTGCCGCATGCCGGCGGCGACCAGACCTGGCCACTCCTGCGGCGTGGCACCCGCCCGCGAGAGGCCCGTGTCGACCTTCAGGTGCACGCGCGCGGGCCGGCCGCACGCGCGCGCGGCAGCTGCCGCCTCCTCCAGCGCCCAGCCGGCGCTGGCTGAGAGGTCGATGCCCGCGGACACCGCCTCGTCCACCCGGTCGCCAGGCGCCGCGAGCCAGGCGAGCACCGGCACGCTGACGCCGGCGCCGCGCAGCTCCAGCGCCTCGGACAGCGAGGAGACCCCGAGCCACTGCGCCCCGGCGTCGAGCACGGCACGGGCGCACTCCAGCATCCCGTGGCCGTAGCCGCCGGCCTTCACCACGGCCATCACCTGGGAGCCGCGCGCGACCTCGACCAGGCGTGCGGTGGACGAGCGGACCGCAGCCAGGTCGATGGTGGCCTCGGCGCGTAGCGGTGCCTGCGGGGGTGATCCGGTCACCGAACCCGCGCCTTGTCCCGCTGTTTGTCTCGCGCCTTGTCCCACCCCTGGCCCCGCGCCTCGGCCCATGCGCTGGTGAGCGTCCCCAGCAGGTCGAGGCTGGCCACCGGCGGCGCAGCGAGGGTGCCGGCCCGCCCGTGGACCCAGGCGCCGACGCTCCCCGCATCCAGCGGGTCAAGCCCACCGGCGAGCAGCGAGCCGGCGAGCCCGGTGAGGACGTCCCCGCTGCCGGCAGTCGCCAGCCAGCCGGTGCCGGTCGTGTTGACGCGCGCTCGGCCGCCCGGGTCGACGACGAGGGTCGTCGTGCCTTTGAGCAGCACGGTCACCCCCAGCTCGGCGGCTGCAGCCCGGACGGTCCCGAGCCGGTCGTGGACCAGCCGCCGGCGCAGCTCGTCCTCGTCCTGGCCCAGAGCGCCCGAGACCAGCCGGACGAACTCCCCCTCGTGCGGCGTCACGAGGGTGGGCGCGCTGCGGCGCAGCAGCTCCGGCCGGCCGGCGACGATGTTGATGGCGTCGGCGTCGACCAGCACTGGCAGGTCGGTCCCCAGGATGGCGGCGACGACGGCCGCGCTGCCGGTGTCCGTGCCCATCCCCGGCCCGACCGCCCATGCCTGCACCCGCCCGGTGCGCAGGACCGCATCGGCGTCACCCGGCTCGACCTCGGTGACGACGACCTCGGGGTGACGCAGGCGTACCAGCTCGGCGGGGTGCGCGACCGACACGAACCGCACGTAGCCGGCCCCGCCCCGCACCGCGCCGCCGCTGCTGAGCACCGCCGCGCCGGGGTAGGCGGTGCTGCCGGCGACCAGACCGAGCACCCCCCGGGTGTACTTGCTGCTCTCCCGCCCCGGCGTGGGCATCCGGGCGGCGACGTCGGCGGCCTCGAGCGCGGCGAGGTCCGGCTCGGGCAGCTCGAGACCGATCGGTACGAGCACCAGCTCGCCCGCGTACTCGGCGCCGGGGTTGACGAGCAGCCCAGGCTTGTAGGTGCCGAAGGTGACCGTGGTGGCCGCCCGCACCGCGACGCCGGGCACCGTGCCGGTGTCAGCGTCGACCCCGCTCGGACAGTCGACCGCGATCACCCGCGCGGGGTCGAGCCCGACGACCAGTGACGCCGCAGGCTCGCGCAGGCCGCCCCGGCCGCCGATGCCGAGCACCCCGTCGAGCACCAGGTCGGCCTGCTCGAGCAGCGCCCGGGCAGCGGGGGGAGCGGCGACACCGGGGGCGCCACCCACCGGATGCAGCCGGCCTCCGGCGCGCAGCAGCGCCTTACCTGCAGCTTCGTGCCAGCGCCGGCCGACGAGCAGCGCGTCAACGCGCGCCCCCCGCGCAGCCAGCCGCGCCCCGGCGTAGAGGGCGTCGCCGCCGTTGTTGCCGCTCCCGGCGAGGACGACGACCCGGCGCCCGTACACCCGCCCGAGTCGAGCGGCGCACACGGTTGTCAGCCCGGCGACGGCGCGGGCCATCAACGCGCCGTCCGGCAGGGCGTCGAGCAGCGGCTGTTCGGCGGCCCGCACCGCATCGACGCGGTGAGCGCTCAGCACGGCAGCGGGCCGGGCGAGCGGCCGGAGACGGTCAGCATTCGGCTACCACCATCGCCACCGCCATGCCCGCATCGTGCGACAGCGACAGATGCCACGAGTGGATGCCCCGCTCGAGCGCCGCCTGCGCCACCGTCCCGCGGGTCACCAGCGCGGGCTGCCCGTCGCCCGCGTCGACGACCTCCGCGTCGTGCCAGTCCAGCCCACCGGGCGCGCCCAGCGCCTTGGCCACAGCCTCCTTGGCCGCGAACCGCGCCGCCAGCCGCTCGGGGCGCTGCAACGAGCGCTCGGCCTCGGTCAGCAGCCGCACGACCAGCCCCGGTGTGCGCTCCAGCGCGGCGGCGAAGCGCTCGACGTCGACGATGTCGATGCCGACCCCCGCCACTGCCACAGGGCCACCTTGCCAGAGGTATCGCTGCGCCGCTGGCGACTACTCGACGGTGACCGACTTCGCCAGGTTGCGCGGCTGGTCGACATCGAGCCCGCGGGCCAGCGCCAGCTCGCACGCGAAGACCTGCAGCGGGATCGTCGTGACCAGCGGGGAGAGCAGCGTGGGGGTGCGGGGCACCCGCAGGACGGTGTCCGCATAGGGCACCACGGTCTCGTCGCCGTCCTCGGCGATGACGATGGTGCGTGCGCCACGCGCCCGGACCTCCTGGATGTTCGAGAGCATCTTGTCGTGCAGCACCGGCCGGCCGAGCAGCCCGGGCATCACGACGACGACTGGCAGCCCCGGCTCGATCAGCGCGATCGGTCCGTGCTTGAGCTCGCCCGCCGCGAACCCCTCGGCGTGCATGTAGGCGAGCTCCTTGAGCTTCAGCGCGCCCTCCAGCGCGACCGGGTAGCCGACGTGGCGGCCGAGGAACAGCACCGCTTTGGCGTCGACGAGCTCGCGGGCCAGCGTGCGCACCGGCTCCACTGTGGCGAGCGTTCGCTCCACCAGCTCCGGCATCGCCTCGAGGGTGTGCACCAGCTGCAGGACCTCGTCGGTCCACGCGGCGTCGCGCACCTGCGCCAGGAACAGCCCGACCAGCAGGCACGCCGCCACCTGGCCGAGGAAGGTCTTGGTGGCGGCGACGCCCACCTCCGGCCCGACGCGGGTGTAGAGCACGGCATCGGACTCGCGCGGGATGGTCGAGCCGACCGTGTTGCAGACGGCCAGCACTTTGGCGTCCTGCTCGCGCGCGTGCTTGAGCGCCATGAGGGTGTCGAGCGTCTCGCCGCTCTGGCTGATGGCGATCACCAGGGTGCGGCTGTCGAGCACCGGGTCGCGGTAGCGGAACTCGCTCGCGAGCTCGACCTCGCACGGCAGCCGCGTCCAGTGCTCGACGGCGTACTTGGCGATCAAGCCGGCGTGGTACGCGGTGCCGCAGGCGATGACGAAGACCTTGTCGATGTCGCGCAGCGCCCGCTCGTCGAGCCGCACCTCGTCGAGCACGATCCTGCCCTGCTCGCTGAGCCGCCCCCGCAGCGTGTCGGCCAGCGCCTTGGGCTGCTCGACGATCTCCTTGAGCATGAAGTAGGGGTAGCCACCCTTCTCGGCGGCGCTCGCGTCCCAGTCGACGTGGAATGGCGTTCCCTCGGCCGGCTCGCCGTCGAACGAGGTCACCGTGACCCCGCTGGCGCGCAGCTCGACGACCTGGTCCTGCGCGATCTCCAGCGCGTCGCGGGTGTGGGCGATGAAGGCGGACACGTCGCTGGCGAGAAAACTCTCCCCCTGACCAAGCCCGACGACCAGCGGGGAGTTGCGGCGCGCCCCCACCACCACGTCGGGATGGTCAGCTGAGGTGACGACCAGCGTGAACGCTCCCTCAAGCCGCCGGCAGACCTGGCGCAGGGCCTCGGCCAGCGATATCCCCTGCTGCCCAGCCACCTGTTCCTCGAGCAGGTGGGCGACGACTTCGGTGTCGGTGTCGCTGGTCAGCGTGTGGCCCCGCTCGGCAAGCTCGGCCCGCAGCAGGGCGAAGTTCTCGATGATCCCGTTGTGGATGACCGCCAACCGGCCGGTGCAGTCGACGTGCGGGTGGGCGTTGGCATCGTTCGGGGCGCCGTGTGTGGCCCAGCGGGTGTGACCCATCCCCACGGTGCCCGTCCAGCCGGCGCCTGGGGCGGTGTCTGAGGAGATGGCCCCGTCGTCGGTGAGGGCTGCCTGCAGGTTCGCCAGCTTGCCGGCCCTGCGCTCGACCCGCAGCACCGCTGGTCCGCCGGCCGAGTCGAGACCGTCCGGGCCGCCTGGCGCGTCGAGGACGGCGATGCCGGCGGAGTCGTAGCCCCGGTACTCCAGGCGGCGCAGGCCACCGAGCGCGACGTCAAGTGCCCGCTGGTTCCCGACGTACCCGATGATCCCGCACACGGTTCAACGGTACGGCTGTGCCGTTCGCTGCAAGAGCACGCCTCCTACCGGCAACGCGCCATCCATCGGCGTGTGGGCCCGACACGCGGGGCACCAGTAGCAGGAAGCGTGTTCGAGTAACGCGAGCGCCTCGGGCTGCGAACCGCTCCGTCAGTTCTTACTGGGGACGTTGGCGGTATCCTCGTTGGTATGCCAGCGAGTAGCACCACCACCATTAAGGTGCAGAAGCCCCTGCGTGAACGGATCGCCCGAGTAGCAGCTCACGAAGGACAGACCGCAGCTGATCTGATCGCACGCTTGCTCGACGACTACGAGCGCCGCCAACGGTTTGAAAGGGTCCGCGAGGCTTACGAGTCAACGGACTCCGACTACGTCAAGGAGTCGGCGGAGTGGGACGGTCTGGCCGGTGACGGTCTGGACCGGTGAGGGGAGCACTTACGCAGGGGTCGCTCGTCTGGGTCGACTTCGATCCCATCCGCGGGAGAGAGCAGCGGGGCATCCGACCTGCACTGGTGGTCGCCGGCGACGACTACCTTGCGAGTATAGACGGCCTGGTCATCGTCGTCCCGGTCACCACCACCAGCCGCGGGTGGCCGCACCATGTGGCTATCAGAGGCGACCTTGGTGTTCTGCCCCGCCGCAGTTTCGCGATGACGGAGCAGCCGAGGACGATCTCGGGGGAGCGCATCAGCAGGCTGTCAGGCCGCGCCGACCGCGCGACCATCGCCGAGGTACACCGCTGGCTGAGTGACTTCATCAGGCTCTGACGTGGCAGACCCGCTGCCACTGGCCGCGCCTGCACCGCTCGGGATCAGTCCAGCTCCCCGCCGTGCTCCGCCACGATTCCCGCGAGCTCCTCGGCGATGCTGCGGGCCTCCTGCTCGCTCGGCGCCTCGACCATCACCCGCACCAACGGCTCGGTACCCGACGGGCGCAGCAGCACCCGCCCGTGGTCGCCGAGACGGTGCGCCGCTGCCGCGACCGCGCGCTGCACAAGCGGCTCGGAGGCTGCCTCGCGGCCCGTCCGCACGTTGACCAGCACCTGCGGCAGGCGCTGGACGACCGAGCACAGGTCGGCCAGCGTGCGCCCCGACGCGGCGACCTGCCCCAACAGCTGCAGCGCTGTCAGCAGCCCGTCGCCCGTGGTCGCGTGGTCGAGGAAGATGACGTGGCCGCTCTGCTCGCCGCCGAGGGCATACCCCGACTGCCGCATCGCCTCCAGCACGTAGCGGTCGCCGACGGGCGTCTCGCGCACGGTGACCCCGGCGTCGCGCATGGCGTGATGAAAGCCCAGGTTGCTCATCACGGTCGCGACGACGGTCTCGGCCGCAAGCTCGCCTCGCTCGTGCAGCGCCAGCGCACAGACGGCGAGGATCTGGTCGCCGTCGACGAGCGTCCCCGACGCGTCAACAGCCAGGCAGCGGTCGGCGTCGCCGTCGTGTGCGATGCCCACGTCGGCGCCGTGCTCGACGACGGCCCGCTGCAGGGCGTCAGGCGCGGTGGCACCGCAGCCCTCGTTGATGTGCAGCCCGTCGGCGTCGGCGTAGATCGCGGTCACGTCGGCGCCGGCACGGGCCAGCGCCTCGGGCGCCAGCCTCGATGCGGCTCCCTGCGCGCAGTCGACGACGACCTTGAGCCCATCGAGCCGGGCCGGCAGCGTCGCCACCAGGTGTTGCAGGTAGTGCTCGATCGGCACGTCGTCGTCGCGCACCCGGCCGACGCCCGCCCCGGTCGGACGCCGCCTGGAGCCGCCGCCTGCCAGCCCACCCGCGATCCCGGCCTCGATGCGGTCCTCGATGGCGTCAGCCAGCTTGTGCCCGCCGCGGCCGAACAGCTTGATGCCGTTGTCGGGCATCGGGTTGTGGCTCGCCGACAGCACGACGCCGAAGTCGGCTTCGCTGTCGGCGACCGCGTGTGCCACGGTAGGAGTCGGGACGACCCCGAGGCGAAGGACGTCGGCGCCGGACGAGGCCAAGCCCGCCACGACGGCGGCTTCAAGGAACTCACCAGAAGGGCGGGTGTCACGGCCGATGACGACCAGCGGACGCTCGCGTGCCCCGCGTCCGGCCGGCGCGAGTACGTGAACCGCAGACTCGGCGACGCCCAGCGCCAGTTCGGCCGTCAGCGCACCGTTGGCCAGCCCGCGCACGCCGTCGGTCCCGAACAGCCGGCCCATCAGCGAGCCCCGCGCGGCGCAGTCAGCGCTTGCTGTACTGCGGAGCCTTGCGGGCCTTCTTCAGGCCGTACTTCTTGCGCTCCTTGACCCGAGGGTCGCGCTTGAGGAAGCCCGCGCGCTTGAGCGCCGGCCGCGAGTCGTCCTCGGTCAGCGTGAGGGCACGGGCGATACCGAGCCGAAGGGCACCGGCCTGGCCGGAGACGCCACCGCCCCGCAGCGTCGCCAGCACGTCGTAGGCATCCTCGCGCTCGAGGGTCTTCAGCGGCTCGCTGACGATCTGCTGGTGCACCTTGTTCGGGAAGTACTGCTCCAACGGCTTGCCGTTGAGCACCCACTGCCCGGTGCCGGGGCGGATGCGCACCCTGACGATGGCTTCTTTACGCCGGCCGGTGGCCCGGGTCGCGCCTTGGGCGTCAGTGATGACAGCCACGTTGTCCTCCTCGCGCCTACTGGGCGACCTGGTTGATGGCGTACTGGGTGGGCTGCTGTGCCTGGTGCGGGTGGGTGGGACCGCCGTAGACCTTGAGCTTGCTTGACATCTGGCGACCCAGCTTGGTGTGGGGCAGCATGCCCTTGATCGCGCGCTCGACGATGACCTGGGGGCGGGTATCGAGCATCTCGGCGTACGACCGGCTCTTGAGCCCGCCCGGGTAACCGGAGTGGCGCCGGTACATCGACTGCTCCCGCTTGTTGCCCGTCATCGCGACCTTGCCCGCGTTGACGATGACGACGAAGTCGCCGGTGTCGACGTGCGGAGCCCACGTGGGCTTGTGCTTGCCGCGCAGCAGGATCGCCGCCTGGGTAGCGAGCCGACCGAGCACGACATCGGTTGCGTCGATGACATGCCAGGTGCGTGTCACCTCGGCGGCCTTGGGCTGGAACGTGCGCACGGAAGGGCCTTCTACTCTCGGACGGCGGTGGGCGTACTCGTGGGCGTACTCGTCATGGCGTGCTGACCGTCACCATTGCCTGCCGTCGACGGGCCTCGCGGCGCCGTCCTGGCAGGCTGCGCCACTGGCGCGGCAACGATCGCCCACAATACCTGACCGGCTCTCGCCTGCACCGGCCCGCTCCCGCAACTGGTAGGCATCAGGGGTGGCGCGAGGACGGGAGACGCTCGCACCGCTGCCCGAGGGCGTTCCGGAGATGTACCGCCCGCCCACGCCGCGCCGGGAGCGGCAGTTGCGGGCGTGGGACGCACGGCGCGTCATCGTGCTGCGGTCCGTCGTCATCGCCGCAGTCGTCTCAGCCAGCGCACTCAGCCACCTGCCGGGCACGACACCGGCCTACGACCCGAAGATCCCGCCGGTCGCCTTCCCGAGCATCGCGCCCTTCCCCACCTTCGAACCCCTGCCCACCCTCTCGGCGCCGCCGCTCGGCCGACCGACGATCACGCCCACGCTGGTATTCCCAAGCGTCCCTGTTGCAGGGGACGTGCCGATCGCGGTGCGAGGCAGCCTCCCGTGCACCACGTTGCCGGACCCGCCGACCTGCCGTGCCGCGGTCGACGGCCGGGCCGTCATCGGCAACGACGCCCTGGTTGCGGTGGTCGTCGAGTACCCGGACGCCCGGAGCGCGACCTACGAGCGCGAGCGCGTCGCCGTCACATCTCGCATCGGGTTGCTGCCGCTCAACCGCACGGAGACGCTCAGCCGCTTCGTCGTCTCGGTATCAGCCGAGCAGGGCGCAACCGCAAGCCCTACCCTGTCGGCGGCCCGCGACCGCCTTGTCGGGCAGGTCGAGCGCCAGCTGCGCACACTCAGCTGACCAACCAGGACCGCCGCCGGCTCGTGGTGACCGCCATTCGTCACGACCGGGCTGCAACGGCAGGGGCTACAGCCGCGCCCAGGCCTCGGTGAGCACCTGGCGCAGGATGCGCTCGATCTCCTCGAAGTGCTCCGGCCCGCAGGTCAGCGGAGGAGCCAGCTGGATGACCGGGTCGCCGCGGTCGTCGGCCCGGCAGTAGAGCCCGGCGTCGAACAGGGCACGCGACAGGAACCCGCGCAGCAGCCGCTCGGACTCCTCCTCGTTGAACGTCTCGCGCGTGGCCTTGTCCTTGACCAGCTCGATGCCCCAGAAGTAGCCCGCCCCGCGGACCTCGCCGACGATGGGCAGGTCCTGCAACCGCCGCAGCGTCGCCTCGAATGCGCCCTCGTTGCGCCGCACGTTGCCGAGCAGGTCCTCGCGCTCGAACAGGTCGAGGTTGGCCAGCGCCACCGCGGCGCTCACCGGGTGGCCGCCGAAGGTGTAGCCGTGCGGGAAGGAGTTGGTGCCCGACAGGAACGGCTCGACGATGCGGTCACTGGCGATCATCGCGCCGATGGGCGAGTAGCCGCTCGTCATCCCCTTGGCGCAGGTGATCATGTCGGGCACGTAGCCGTAGCGCTCGCAGGCGAACATCGTCCCGAGCCGCCCGAAGGCGCAGATCACCTCGTCGCTGACGAGCAGCACGCCGTACTTGTCGCAGACCTCCCGCACCCGCGCGAAGTAGCCGTCGGGCGGCGGGAAGCAGCCGCCCGCGTTCTGCACCGGCTCCAGGAACACCGCGGCGACGGACTCGGGCCCCTCGTACTGGATCTGGCGCTCGATGTCGTCGGCGCAGGTCAGCGTGCACGCCGGCAGCTGGGCGCAGGCGTAGCAGCGGTACCGGTTGGTGTTCATTACCTTGCGGGCGCCGGGGACGAGAGGCTCGAAGGGGGTCCGCAGCGCGGGGATGCCCGTGATCGACAAGGCTCCCATCGTCGTGCCGTGGTACGCGACCGACCGGCTGATGACCTTGTATCGCCCCGGCTCGCCGTTGAGGGCGTGGTACTGACGCGCCAGCTTCCACGCTGTCTCGACCGCTTCGCCGCCGCCGGTCGTGAAGAAGACGCGGTTGAGGTCGCCGGGCGTGAGCGACGCGAGCCGCGCGGCCAGCGCGGCACCCGTCGGGTGGGCATAGGACCACAGGGGGAAGAACGCGAGCTCCTTCGCCTGCGCCGCGGCGGCGTCGGCGAGCTCCGCGCGGCCGTGCCCGACTTGGACGACGAACAGCCCGGACAGGCCGTCGAGATAGCGCTTGCCGTTCTCGTCGATGATGTACGGACCCTCGCCCTTGACGATCACCGGGACCGGAGCGTCCTCGTAGGTCGAGAGCCGGGTGAAGTGCATCCACAGGTTGTCGTGGGCGGCCTGCTGCGTCGGGCTGACGGGCGCACCGAGGGGTGCGTCCTGCTCCTGCGCCAGCTGGGGGGTTGTGGTCATGGACGGCTCCTCGGGCGACGGCGGACGGGGAATGGCGGGTCAGTCGAGTGCGGACATGACGTGCTTGATACGGGTGTAGTCCTCGAAGCCGTACATCGACAGGTCCTTGCCGTAGCCGGAGTGCTTGAAGCCCCCGTGCGGCATCTCGGCGACGATCGGAATGTGCGTGTTGATCCAGACCGCGCCGAAGTCGAGCCGCTTTGCCATCCGCATCGCCCGGCCGTGGTCGCGGGTCCACACGCTGGAGGCCAGGCCGTACTCGACCCCGTTGGCCCAGCGCACCGCCTCGTCCTCGTCGGAGAAGCGCTGCACGGTGATGACCGGGCCGAAGATCTCCTGCTGCACCATCTCGTCCTCCTGCCGGAGCCCGGCGACGACGGTCGGCTCGAACAGGTAGCCGCGCTCGCCCACCTGGTGGCCGCCGGCCACCACCTCTGCATGGCCGGGCGCACGCTCGAGGAAGCCGGCGACCCGCTCGAGCTGGCCGGCGCTGTTGACCGGGCCGAAGTCGGCGTCGGGGACGTCGAGGCCGCCCACCGTGGTCGCCTTCGCCTGCTCGGTGAGAGCGGCGACGAACTCGTCGTGCACGCGGGCGCCGACCAGCACCCGCGTGGCCGCGGTGCAGTCCTGACCGGCGTTGAAGTAGCCCGCCCCGGCGATGCCCTCGGCGGCGACCGCGACGTCGACGTCGTCGAACACCACCACCGGCGCCTTGCCTCCAAGCTCCAGGTGTACCCGCTTGAGGTCGTGTGCGGCGGCCAGGGCCACCTCGCGGCCCGCCCGCACGCTGCCGGTGATCGACACCATCTGCGGCACCCGGTGCGAGACCAGCGCCCGGCCGGTGTCCCGGTCACCGCAGACCACGTTGAACACCCCGGCGGGCAGGTGCTCCGCCATGATCTCGGCCATCAGCAGCGTCGCGACCGGCGTGGTGTCGCTCGGCTTCAGCACCATCGTGTTGCCTGCAGCAAGCGCCGGGCCCCACTTCCAGACTGCCATCATCAGGGGGTAGTTCCACGGCGTGACCGCGGCGCAGACGCCGATCGGCTCGCGCCGGACCATCGAGGTGTAGCCGGCCAGGTACTCCCCCGCCGACCGGCCCTCCAGCATCCGGGCGGCGCCGGCGAAGAACCGGATCTGGTCGACCATCGGCGGGATCTCCTCCGACAGCGTGAGCGCGACCGGCTTGCCGGTGTTGCGCGTCTCGGCCGCGACGAGCTCGTCGGCCCGCGTCTCGATGGCGTCGGCGATCCGCAGCAGGGCGAGGCTGCGCTCCGAGGGCGTGGCGTCGCGCCACCCCTCGAAGGCGTCCGATGCAGCGGTCATCGCAGCATCGACGTCGGCCTCACCCGACACGGGGGCGCTGACGTACGGCTCGCCAGTGCTCGGGTCGATGACCGGCGCGCTCCGGCCGTCGGTAGCCGGGACGTATCCACCACCGACGAAGTTGCGCAGATCCTGCGTCGGCGCGGCGTGATCCGGCACGGCCTGGTCGGTCATGGTTGCCCTCCTGGTGGTGGGGATGATTGCGCGGCGGGGGTTCGCTCGTCGACACCCGTGGGCGAGCCGTACTCGGCCAGCAGGTCGAGGAACGGCTGGGCGACGAACGCCTCGGGCCCGAGCACGCCGGCGCCGCTCCAGGCGCCGGAACTCAGTAGCTCGAGGGCGACCACCGGCTGCACCGCGGTCTGCCACACCACCGCCTGGGCGCCCCAGTCGCGCATCGTCTGCTCGTTGTCGACGACGTGGTACAGGTAGCTCTCGCGGGGCGCGCCGTCCAGCCCGGTGCCGGTGACGAGCGTCCCCGCGCAGGTCCGCCCGCGCATCCGATTTCCAAGCTGGGCCGGGTCGGGCAGGCACGCGGCGACCACGTCACGCGGGGACACGGCCAAGGTGCTGCCCGCCCGGCGGACCTCGACCGGGTCGGTGGCGTCGAGCCCCAGCATGTGCAGCGTGCGCAACACTCCAATGAACTGCTCGCCGAGCCCGTACTTGAAGGTCACGCGCTGCGCGTCGACCCAGCGCGGGACGAGCAGCACCTCCTCGTGCTCGACGTTGACGCACTCCACCGGCCCGATGCCTTCGGGGAAGGTGAACACCTCGGGCTCGCTGAAGGGCGCCGTGGTGTACCAGCCGCGCCCCCGCTCCCAGACCACGGGCGGGTTCAGGCACTCCTCGATCGTCGTCCAGATCGAGAAGGTGGGCGCGAAGTCGTAGCCGTCGACGACGAGGTCGGCGCCGTCGCGCACGCCCACCTCGTCGACCGTCGAGAACATCGTGTCGGTGGCGTGGCGAGCGAGGACATCGGACAGGCCGGGCTCGACTCCCATCCCAACCAGTGCCAGCTGGCCGGCCCGCTCCCACGCCTCGGCGGCTGCAAACTGCTCGTCGCCCAGCTTGACGCCGCACAGCTCGTGCGGGCGGTCCGGATGCGGTGAGGACAGCGACATCGCCATGTCGAGGTAGGTGCATCCCGCCTGGCGCGCGGCGTCGAACAGCGGCATCACGAAGCGGGGGTCGCACGCGTTGACGACGACGTCGGCGCGGACCGACCGGGCGCAGTCAGCGACGGCGCGCCGGTCGCCCGCGTCGAGGCTGACCGCGCCGACCTCCAGCCGCCCGGGTGCGCGCGCCGCCGCCCGGTCGGCAGCCACCCGCGCACGCCCGAGGTCGACGTCGGCGACGACAAGCGCGTCGACGCAACCGCGCCATGCGAGCAGCGGCGCCATGGCAGCCCCGACCCCGCCCGCCCCGACGACGAGCACCCTCACGAGCGCACCTCATCCAGCGCGTCGCCGAGCGCGGCGAGCAGCATGTCGATCTCCTCGTCCGTGATGACGAGCGGAGGGCAGAACGCGATGGCATCCGGTGCGATCGGGCGCACAATGGCCCCGCGCTCGAGCATCGCGTCGCGTACGGCGACGACGTCGACGCCGTCGTGCACCACCGCCGCCCAGAGGGCTCCCAGCCCGCGCGCACCCGCGAGCGCGCCCGCGTCGGCCAGGCGCTGCAACCCGGCCGACAAGCGGGCGCCGATGCCGTCTGCCCGCCCCGGCAGGCCCTCGCGCTCGACGATGTCCAGCACGACCAACCCAGCGGCGCACGCACTCGGATGCCCCGAGTAGGTGTAGCCGTGGCGCAGCACGAAGGCGGCGTCGCTGGCGAGCGGCTCGTGCACCGACGGCGCGACGAGGACACCGCCCAGGGGCACGTAACCGCTCGTCACTCCCTTGGCGAAGGTGACGAGGTCGGGCTGCACGCCGGTGCGCTCCGCCGAGAACATCGCGCCGAGCCGCCCGAAAGCGCAGATCACCTCGTCCGAGATGAGGAAGGCGCCGTGCTCGTCGCACAGCGCACGTAGGCCGGCCAAATACCCCGGCACAGGGGGATGCACCCCGCCGGCGCCGACCACCGGCTCGGCGATCACCGCCGCGACCCGCCCCGGCTGCTGCTCGAACACGGCGCGGACGGCGTCAAGGTCGTCCTTCGGGGCCCGGACGACGTCACCGATGCCGGGGCCGAAGCAGTCCCGGTTGAGCGGCAGCCCGGTCAGCGTCATCCCGCCGTAGGTCACCCCGTGGTAGCTCGGCACGCGGCTGATGACGACGGTCCGCTCCGGGTGCCCGGCCCGAGCCTGTGCGAGCCGGGCCAGCTTGACCGCGGTGTCGACCGACTCCGAGCCGCCGCTGGTCAGGAAGACGCGGGAGCCCGCGAACGGCGCGAACCCTGCCAGCCGCTCGGCCAGCTGGTCGGCCGGCGCGTTGGTGAAACGGTCGAAGCAGTGGTAGCCACCGAGGGTGCGCAGCTGCTCGGCCACGGCATCGGCGACCTCACCCCGCCCGTGGCCGATCCCGCAGTACCAGAGGGAAGCCAGGCCGTCGACGTACTCGCGCCCGGCGTCGTCCCAGACCCGCGAGCCCTGCCCGCGCACGATGGTGATGAAAGAGGACGCGTCCGCCGCGGGCTTGGCGAACGGGTGCAGGAAGGCACCCGTGGCCGCCGAGCTGCCGGTGCTGTCGGTGCTGCCGGTCGCGTCCGTCACGGTGTCCCCCACGCGTAGGTCTCCTTGTGTACGCGCAGGAAGATGAACGTCTCCGTCTCGCGCACGCCCTCGAGCGGGCGCAGCCGCTCGTTGAGCAGCTCCAGCAGGTGCTCGTTGTCGCGGCACACGACCTCGGCCAGGACGTCGTAGCGCCCGCTGGTCAGCACGACGTACTCGACCTCGTCCAGCGCACTCAACCGGTCGGCGACCGCGCGGGTGTCACCGTCAGCGTGCACGCCGATCATGGCCATGACCCCGAAGCCGAGGCGCATCGGGTCGGTGACTGCGACCACCTGCATCACACCGGAGTCGATGAGCGCCCGCACCCGGCTGCGAACGGCCGCCTCCGAGAGCCCGACCGCGCCGGCGATCGCCGTGTACGAGCGCCGGCCGTCCTCCTGCAGCTGCCGGATGATCGCCTTGCCGGCGTCGTCGAGCAGGGGGGCAGCGGGCGTGCGTGGCACCGGCGCGAGGGGCGCAGCTGTCGCATTCACGGGTCGCATGTCGAGGCCACTATGGACCCGCTTGGGGCCGATGACAACCACGTCGCCGACGCTTCTCGTTGCCAACAAGTATCCTCTCGACGGTTTTGCTTGCAACCAGCGCCGTTTCATGCGAGAACCGCAGAAGCAGCCCACCCGCTACCGGCGCGGCTGACCGAGCGAGGAGCATGTGTGGCGACGATCGCGAATACCCGGCTCGCCGAGCCCGGCGGCACACGCGACAAAGGACTCCGGTCGGGGACCTTGGGGTTGATCTCCAGCACCGTCATCGGCATCGCGTCGACCGCGCCTGCCTACAGCCTTGCGGCGACGCTCGGCTTCATCGTCGCGGCCGTCGGGCTGCAGACGCCGGTCGTGGTCGTCATCGCCTTCGTCCCGATCCTGTTCGTCGCCATCGGGTACGCCGAGCTGAACAAGTCGATGCCGGACTGCGGCACGACGTTCACCTGGTCAACCCGGGCCTTCGGTCCCCGAGTCGGGTGGATGGGCGGCTGGGGCATCATCGCCGCCGATCTGTTGGTGATGGCAAGCCTGGCCCAGGTGGCGGGCCAGTACATGTTCCTGCTGTTCAACGCCAACGGGATCGGCCACAACCCGACGAGCGGCTGGGTGCTGCTGGTCGGCATCCTGTGGACCGTCGCGATGACCTACATCTGCTACCGCGGCATCGAGCTCTCAGCCCGCTTCCAGCAGGTGCTGCTCTCGATCGAGCTGGTGATGCTCGCCGTGTTCGCGGTCTGGGCCCTGGTGCGGGTCGCGTCAGGCGACGCCCCCGCCGGGCACCTGTCGCCGTCGCTGTCGTGGTTCAACCCGTTCTCCATCGGGTCGTTCTCGACCTTCGTCAACGGCGTGCTGCTCATGCTGTTCATCTACTGGGGCTGGGACAGCGCCGTGGCGGTCAACGAGGAGACGGCCGACCGTACCCGCACGCCCGGCCGGGCTGCTGTCATCTCCACCGTGGTGCTGCTCGCGACATACGTGCTCGTCACGCTGGCCGCCCAGTCGTTCGCGGGCATCGGGAAGACCGGGATCGGGCTGGGCAACGCCGACAACCAGGGCGACGTGCTGTCGGTGCTCGGTGACGCGGTGTTCGGCACGTCCGGTTTCGGGAAGGTCATGGCGCACTTGCTCATCCTGATGGTGCTGAGCTCGGCAGCTGCCTCCACGCAGACGACGATTCTTCCGACCGCGCGCACGACCCTGTCGATGGCGGCCCACCGGGCGCTGCCCCAGTCCTTCGCCCGCGTGCACCCGCGGTACTTCACTCCCACCGTGTCGACGCTGGCGATGGGCGGGGCGTCGGTCGTGCTGTACGTGCTGATGAACTACCTGTCCGGCGGCAACGTCATCGCCGACGCCGTCTCGGCCATCGGCCTGTGGATCGCCTTCTACTACGGCCTGACCGGCTTCGCCTGCACCTGGTACTACCGCAAGACCCTGCGGCGCAGCAGCCGGGAGCTCTGGCGGCAGGGAGTGCTGCCGACCCTCGGCGGCCTGATGCTGTTCTTCGCGTTGATCTGGAGCGTCAAGCAGGATTGGAAGGCCGACACCGGCTACACCAGCTGGCTGCTGCCCTTCTCCCCGCACTGGCACGTCGGAGGCATCTTCATCATCGGCGCGCTCTCCCTGGCCTTCGGGCTCGTGCTGCTCGCCATCTTCTCGGTCAGCCTGCCCGCGTTCTTCCGGGGCGACGTGCTGGGCAAGGAGAGCTCGCTGGTCGTGCATGCGGACGGGTCGACCACGAGCACGGCCGACAATCCGGTGGGCGATCCTCCGAGGCAGGGCGCGGCAGCTCGGCACCGACGCTCGGCACGAAGCCGCTAGACGCCGGCCGCACCATCGCCGGGCAGCGGCGGCCGATGCCGGCGTGTCAACGCCGCCCGTGCAGCCAGGCCTCCCAGCTCGGGGTAGTCGACGCCGACCAGTGTCAGCCCGTGCGCCGCTGCCACCAGCACGCCGGGGTCACGCACCCGCCCCGCGAGCACCTGCGCCGGCCAGCTCTCCGGACGACGGCCCTCTCCGACGGCAAGGCAGGCTCCGACGAGTGCTCTGACCATCGAGTGGCAGAAACCGTCGGCCAGCAGGTCGGCGACGAGTACGCCGCCCGTGGAAAGGCCTTCGCCGCCCTCTGGCTCGCGCTTCCAGGTGAAGCCCTGCAGCTCACGGACGCTCGACGCGCCGGGGCGGCACCGGCAGTAGGCCGCGAAGTCATGCTGGCCGAGCAGCTCCCTCGCCGCCCGACTCATTGCCTCGGTGTCCAGCAGACGATGCACCGAGAGGGTGTCGCGGCGGCGCAACGGGTGGCAGATGCCGTCACAGAGCCGGTAGCGGTACCGCCGGGACAGGGCGCCGAAACGGGCGTCAAAGCCGTCCGGAGCAGCGGCAGCGCCGTGCACGCGGACATCGGGCGGCAGGACGCCGTTCAGCCGCCGCAACAGTCGCGCGGGGCCGCCGGCCGGCCCCAACTGCCCCGCGGCGACATCGACGTGCACGACCTGCCCGGTTGCGTGCACCCCGGCGTCGGTACGCCCCGCCACGGTCGTGCGCGGTGGCGCTGCGAGGCGCAGCACCTGCGCCAGCGCCTGTTCGAGCGTCGCCTGCACCGTGCGGCGCTGGGGCTGACGAGCCCAGCCGGAGAAGTCCGTGCCCTCGTACGCGAGGTCGAGCCGGACGCGGACGAGCCCGTCACGCTCCTCTTCGGGAGTCGTGACGGGCTCGTCCGTCACTGCTGACGCCTGGATGGCGTGGCGAAGGCGCTCAGCGCTCGCCCTCGGCCTGCGACTGCTCGCTGGCCTGCTCGGCTTGGCTGCCCGGGTCGCGCCGCCCTTCGACGCCGACCGACTTTCCGGCTGCTCCCGGCAGGTCGGTGTCGCCCTCAGTGGGAACATCGACAGGCACGGGCGTGGCGGTGGGCTGGTCGACCTCGCCGCTCTCACCGGGCAGACTGCTCGCCCCCGGCGATGCTGCTCGCTCCGCCCCGCCCGGCTCGCCGGCGACCGCAGCAGCCGTCGGCGACTCGGCCGCCAGCTCCTGTGCCACCTCACGGGTACGCCCGCCCGGGGCGGAGCGCTCTGCGAACTGCGTCCCGCGGGCCTGCTCGGCCTCACCAACAACTGACTGCGGGGCGGTCAGCGCCTCGACCAACTCGATCCGGGCCATCGGCGCGTTGTCGCCCTTGCGCGGACCGAGCCGGACGACGCGGGTGTAGCCGCCGTCCCGGTTGTCATAGCGCGGGCCGATCTCGGTGAACAGGGTGTGCACCACCGACTTGTCGCGCACCACCCGTAGAACCCGCCGGCGGGCAGCGATGTCGCCGCGCTTGGCGAACGTCACCATCCGCTCGGCGAGCGGGCGCAGCCGCTTGGCCTTGGTCACCGTCGTGGTGATCCCACCGTGCTCGAACAGCTGCGTGGCCAGGTTGGCGAGGATCAGCTTCTGGTGGGCGGGACTACCGCCGAGGCGGGGTCCCTTGGTGGGCGTCGGCATGGCCTGTGCTCCTCGAGGTCACCGGCGCGCAGCACCGGAGGTTGTTCAGTGGTCAATCCGGCAAGACGCGGGTCCGGCCGGGTGGCGAGCGCTCGGTACGGCCCTCAGTACTGCTCGGTCTCGACGAACGACTGCCCGTCGTCGTCGAACCCGGCGAGCCCACCTTCGGCGCCGTAGCTCTCCACGGCGACGCGCGGGTCGAACCCGGGCGGCGAGTCCTTGAGCGCCAGACCCATCGACGCGAGCTTGGACTTGACCTCGTCGATCGACTTCTGGCCGAAGTTGCGGATGTCGAGCAGGTCGGCCTCGCTACGGCCCACCAGCTCGCCGATCGCGTGGATGCCCTCACGCTTCAAGCAGTTGTAGGACCGCACGGTGAGGTCCATCTCCTCGATGGGCAGCGCCAGGTCGGCAGCGAGCGCAGCGTCGGCCGGAGACGGGCCGATGTCGACACCCTCGGCCTCGGCGTTGAGCTCCTGTGCCAGGCCGAACAGGCCGACGAGGGTGTGCCCGGCGCTCGCCATCGCGTCGCGCGGGTCCATGGAGGACTTGGTCTCGACGTCGACGATGAGCCGGTCGAAGTCCGTGCGCTGCTCGACGCGGGTCGCTTCGACCTTGTAAGTGACCTTGAGTACCGGCGAGTAGATCGAGTCGATCGGAATGCGCCCGATCTCCTGGTCAGGTGAGCGGTTCTGGGCTGCGCTGATGTAGCCGCGGCCGCGCTCGACGGTCAGTTCGATCTCGAGCTTGCCCGTGTCATTCAGGGTCGCCAGGTGCAGGTCGGGGTTGTGGACCTCGACGCCCGCGGGCGGCGCGATGTCAGCCGCGGTGACCGCACCAGGCCCCTGCTTGCGCAGGTACATCACCGTGGGCTCGTCGTTGTCGGAGCTGACGACGAGGCCCTTCAGGTTGAGGATGATGTCGGTGACATCTTCCTTGACTCCCGGCACCGTGGAGAACTCGTGCAGCACACCGTCGATGCGGATGCTGGTGACAGCGGCACCGGGGATCGATGACAGCAGTGTGCGACGCAGGCTGTTGCCCAACGTGTAGCCGAAGCCGGGCTCGAGGGGCTCGATGACGAACCGCGAGCGCGCGTCGGTGAGGGGCTCTTCCGCGAGAGTGGGACGCTGGGCAATGAGCAAGGTGATTCCTTCGGGTCGTGGGCATCCGCCATATGACGCCCTGACGTGGCAGCCGGCTCGGGTGTCTGTCTGCCCGAGCCGGTCGCCGGCCTGGCGCGCCCGAATGGGCGCGATCGGTGCCGGCAGCGAGCGCTACTTGGAGTAGAGCTCGACGATCAGCTGTTCCTGCACCGGCGTGTCGATGACCTGCCGCTCGGGCAGCGAGTGCACCAGCACGCGCATCTGCGTTGCGAGGACCTCCATCCACGGCGGGGTCGGCCGCGAGCCGGCCAGCTCCCGGGCGATGATGTAGGGCGTCAGCTCGCGCGACTTCTCGCGCACCTCGACGATGTCGTTGCTGCCCACCCGGTAGGAGGGGATGTCGACCTTCTTGCCGTTGACCAGCACGTGCCCGTGCCGGACGGCCTGGCGCGCACCATCACGGGAAGGTGAGAAGCCGGCGCGGTAGACGATGTTGTCAAGCCGCGACTCGAGGATCTTCAGCAGTTCGTCACCCGTCTTGCCACTGCGGCGGTTCGCCTCGTCGTAGTACGAGCGGAACTGCTTCTCGAGCACCCCGTAGATGCGCGCGCACTTCTGCTTCTCGCGCTTCTGCAGCAGGTACTCGCTCTCCTTGGTGCGACCGCGGCCGTGCTCACCCGGAGGGTAGGGACGAATCTCGATGGGGCATTTCGCCGACTCGCACTTGCTGCCCTTGAGGAACAGCTTCATCTTCTCGCGCCGGCAGCGCTTGCAGTCAGGACCGGTATAGCGGGCCATGTGTACCTACCTCAGACTCGGCGGCGCTTGGGCGGGCGGCAGCCGTTATGCGGGACGGGGGTCACGTCCTGAATGGCGCCGACCTCGAGGCCGGCAGCCTGCAGGCTGCGGATAGCGGTCTCGCGGCCGGAGCCGGGACCCTTCACGAACACATCGACCTTGCGCATCCCGTGCTCCATCGCCTTGCGGGCGCAGTTCTCAGCGGCCATCTGCGCGGCGTACGGGGTGGACTTGCGCGAGCCTTTGAAGCCCACGTGGCCGGCGCTGGCCCAGGAGATGACAGCGCCGTTGGGGTCGGTGATGGAGACGATCGTGTTGTTGAACGTGCTCTTGATGTGGGCGTGACCGTGGGCGACGTTCTTCTTCTCCTTGCGCCG
>JAABUQ010004362.1_pt1 | contig 24231 bp, 20 predicted proteins | sample 5560001 | NCBI WGS metagenome assembly JAABUQ01 (sample SAMN10711888, study PRJNA513371) | rock metagenome | isolation source: Antarctica rocks | place: Antarctica: Victoria Land, Finger Mt nord | collected 2015-12-18
CGCTCGCATGGCTGGCAACGACTTTTCGCGGACATCGCGTCGCGGGCCTTCCGTTGTGAGAGCACACCTCATTTTATGGTACAATCGCCTGAGTAGCAGCGGTGCGGGAATGTACGGCGCGACACGTCGCGCGTTGCACGCCGCGTCTTGTTCTTTGTCGCCAGCATATGTCGTGTATACAACAGCGTACCGTTGTCGTAGAGATACCTGATTCGGAGGATTCGTTTGTCAGTCAAGATCCGCCTGCGCCGCGTCGGCGCCAAGAAACAACCCAGCTACCGCGTCGTGGTGGCCGATAGCCGCTCCCCGCGCGATGGCCGCTTCATCGAGATTATCGGGTTCTATAACCCGCGTACCAAGCCGACCACCATCACCATCGACGCCGACAAGGCCCGCAAGTGGATCGGCAACGGCGCGCAACCGACCGAGAGCGTGGCGTCGCTACTCTATCGCGCCGGCATCGTCGACATGCGCTCCGACCGCTACCGCAAGAGCGGTGACGCCGCCATCGCCAGGGCGGAAGCCGCCGACGCCGAGGCAAACGCGACCATGGCCGACTTACCGGCTGCGACCGCGACCGTCGAGGCGCCCGCCATCACCGAAACGCCCGTTGCCGAGTCTGCCGCGACCAGTGAGCCGGTTGCCGTGGCCGAGACGCTTCCGGTTGCCGAGACGACCATGACTGACGCGCCCGCCGACAGCGCGCCGCCTACCGTGCTCGACGCGCCGTCTGATGTCGTCGCGCCGACCGATGTCGCGGAGCCAGCCGTCATCGAGACGCCGGGAGTATAGTCGTTAGTTATTAGTCGCCGGTGTTAGCTGTCGACTCATAATGCGGCGAAAACTAATGACTAATAACTAACGACTAATTGCTAAGGATAATGTGATGCGCGAGTTAATTCTCTACGTTGCACAGCAGCTTGTCAGCGAGCCTGATCTGGTGCGCGTGACCGAGACCGAGGAGCGCGCCTACACGGTCTACCAGCTTGAAGTGGGGCCGGACGACGTGGGCAAGGTGATCGGCCGGGGCGGCCGCATCGCCAACGCCCTGCGCGTGCTCGTCAAGACGGGCGCGGCCAGGAGCAATCGGCGCGCTATCCTCGAGATTGTCTAGCGCGATGACCTCGGCAGGCTCCGATTCCGACAACGTCAGGGGGCTAACCGGGCAGGACTGGCTGCCCCTTGGTGTGCTGACCGCCCCCTGGGGCTTGCGCGGCGATCTCAAGCTGCACCTGGACGCCGACCTTGACCTGGCGCGGCGCGTCAAGCGCATCTACGTGGGCCGCGAGCGCCGCCCCTACGACCTTGCCGGCATCAACCGGCGCGGGAAAGCCTACACGGTCAAGCTCGCGGGCGTCGACAGCGTGGAGGCCGCCGAGACCTTGCGGGGCGCCGAGATAGGGGTGCCGCGCGGCGAGGCGCCGCCGCTGCCCGAGGGCCACTACTTCGTCGACCAGCTTATTGGCCTGCGCGTCGTGACGTCCGGCGGCCGTGAGTTGGGCCGCGTCGCCGATGTCCTCTCAACCGGCGCCAACGATGTCTATGTGGTGCGCGGCGATGGCGGCGAGGTGCTGATCCCGGCCATCCGCGATGTGGTGCTGGAGATCAACTCCGACGACGGCACGATCCGCATCGAGCCGCTGCCGGGATTGCTCGAGTAGCTCATGCGCATCGACATCCTCACCATTTACCCCGGCATGTTCGAGAGCCCTCTCGCGCACGGCGTGGTGGGCCGCGCCATCGCGCGGGGCCTGCTCGCGGTGACGCCGCTCGACATACGGCTCTTTGCCACCGATCGGCATCACTCCGTCGACGACTATCCGTATGGGGGCGGTCCGGGTATGGTCATGATGCCGGGACCGATCTTCGCGGCCGTGGAGTCGCTGCGGCTGCCGGCGGAGACCCCGGTGCTCTTGATGACGCCCCAAGGCCGGCGTTTCTCGCAGGCAATCGCGCGCGAGTTGGCGCAACACCCGCGGCTGGCTTTGCTGTGCGGCCACTTCGAGGGCGTCGACGAGCGCGTGCGTGAGCGCCTGGTGACCGACGAGATCTCGATCGGCGACTACGTCCTGGGCGGCGGAGAAATACCGGCCATGGTCATCACCGATGCGGTGACGCGGCTCTTGCCGGGCGCCATGGACGAGGAGTCGGGGCGCGAGGAGTCGCATGCCGCCGGACTGCTGGAGTATGCGCAGTACACGCGCCCGGCCCTCTTCCGCGACTGGGAGGTCCCGTCCATCTTGCTCTCGGGGAACCACGGCGCCGTTGCGCGCTGGCGCCGCGCCCAGGCGTTGCGCCGCACCTTCGAGCGGCGTCCCGACCTGCTGGCCACGGCGGCGCTGACCCCGGCCGAGCAGGCTCAGGTCGAGCACTGGCGCGCCGAGGAAAGCGGACCCGCCTGACTGTTTTTGCTCTATTTTGGCGGCGGGTCAACGCGCCGTCCTCCCTGGGAGCGCCGGCTGCCAGCCGGCTGGTCAGCACGGGCGAGCGCTGCGCCACGCGCAGACAGCGTGGCGGCGACCGTCTGCCGGCTGGCAGCGCAGCGCGAGACGGCGCTCCCAGGAGACACGACGCGCGCCTCGCTGACCAGCGCGAAAATGTGGCGCGCGCCCTGGCGGCGATAGGCTCCAGATTCCAGAAAACTCTACGAGGAGGTTAGAGGCGGGTAAACAGCCGCCTGAACACCTGCGCGGATGGACCGGGGCGTGCGTTATGGTCAACGAGAGGCAGCGACCGGCCCGACGAGCAGGGCATGTTGCCGTCGATAGCCCTCCAATAAGAGGGCTGTGAGGGCTCAGGCGCCGTGTGCAAGAGCATGAGCGGCCCTGGTTGCGCCACAAATGGCGACTCAAGAAGTTTTCTGGAATCTGGAGGATAGGCCCTTGACAGACGGGCGAGATGGGTGTACGATACCTACAACGGTGAGGGTAAACGAGGTGGTCCTGATGGAACGCTCGCTCACCGATAAGGTAGCAAAGTGCTGCAAGTGGCGGAGCCAGGAGGGTATGCCTCATGTATGCGTACGCACTCAAGAAGCCGCACGTGATCTTTGGAGTATTTCAAATCGACTGATCACGCCCACCAACACAAATGGGTGGGCTGGCCGCACGGTCTGGTTGGTACAACGTACCGCTGCCAGGCAGTACCTTACGCTCCGTCCTTGGTAGCATTGTCGGCGTTCAGAACAGGCCCGTGAGCCGCCAGGGTGTTTGTGACACTCCCTCTGTACGATGCCGGCCCCCTGGTCGAAAGCCAGGTTCCAGGGTAACAGGGCACATTCAACACTTCAATAATGAAGAATAGATGAGGGGCGACCGGTTGGTCGCCCCTCATTTTGTTGTCTGCGCGCCAGCGCCCGGATGAGTGAGATGACCCCGCGCACACAGACGGCCACTCCCAGCTTATCGACAACTGACAACTGGCAACTGGCAACTCGCCTAGCCGCGGTCGCTCTCGGGGTCCCAGGGATAGACGATCCAGTCGTCGCGCTCTTCGGCATAGTAGTCGGGCCGCTCCGCGAAGTGGGATCGGTTGGGCTTGTAGTGCAGCGTGGCCACGTCGAAGCGGCAGCCGACCGCGGTCAGGCGTTCGCGCACGGCCATGACGGTGCGCCCGCTGTCCCACACATCGTCGACCACGAGGATATGCTTGTCGGCCAGCAGGATGTCGTCGGGGAATTGCAGAAAGAGCGGCCGGTCCAGTGTGTGGCCGGGCTCGGTGTAGTACATGACCGCGGCGACCAGGATGTTGCGGATGTCCATCCGCTCGCTGATTAGACAGCCGGGGATCATGCCGCCGCGCGCGATGACCAGCAGGGCATCGTAGCGTCCCGGCAGCCTCTCGATCAACCGGTCTACCAGGGTCTCGATGTGCGTCCAGTCGAGGTAATTCTTGTGGATCTGCGCGTCGCGCGCCTCGCTCTCGGTGCTCATGAATTTTGTCCCACCTCACCGTCTCCATCTTCCTTACTATCTATATCGCCTTCTCCCCGCCCTGTACATCCATGCAACCCGTGTCCGTCTGCTTGTGTGGGACGGCGAGACACGAGACGGATCGACGCGCATACGTCATGCGTAAGAGGGATGAGGGAAGGCTGTTAGCTGAAGAAGCATAGCCAAACTGTAGCAGCGCGCGGGCGGATGGTCAAACACGCCCCTCCCTCACCCCTTCCGTCTAGGGGACCCTACATCTTTGCCTCTATACGGGGTGAGGGATTCTCGCGCTATAATGCAGGTATCAACATAGCGCCTCAAAGGGGGCCTCTCATGCACATCGTACCGCATCGCCCGCACCTGCGCCGTCCGCGCCTGCATCGCCCGAATCTGCGCCGCTCTCTAGGCCGCTTGTTCGCCATGCCCCACCTGATCCGCTTCCGCCTGACCCTGTGGTACACTGTCCTCGCCGCAGTCGTACTGGCCGGCTTTGTAGGGGGTGTCTTTCACTTTTTCCAACAGTACCAGTACGATCAGTTGGACAATCAGGTCGCCCACACTTTGCAGCAGACGAAGAACAATCAAGTAGTAACGATTCCAATTAATAGCGCTTGTAATCTGGGGTATCCACGCTCCTTCATCTCGCCGGATGTTACTCCCTGTACGGTGCCACAGGTTCAGGTGAAAGACCCTGGCGCACTCGATATCGGCGATTATCACGTCTTGTTTACGGACGCACACGGCAATCCGCTTCCGCCTGCCAAGGGTAGTCAGGCCTCGGGGTTGCATCCGACCAGTCCCTTGCTCCATAGCCCCCCGGCTGAGCAACAGAGGAATGTTGCCGTGCATAAGCCCGACGCGACGATTAACCATACCGACAATGGACATGTTTATGTCACGATTTCCTGGACATCTACGACGGGACAGCAACTCGTCGGTCAAATCGAGGCGCCATTAGCTCACATGCAGGATCAGGTCGATGCGCTCAAGCACATCCTCATCTACGCCGCGGGCGTGATGCTGCTTATCTCCGCCGCCGGCGGCTGGCTGCTGGCCGGCCGCGCGCTCAAGCCGATCGACGAGCTGACGCGCCGCGCCCGCCAGATCACCGCGCACGACCTCAGCCAGCGCCTCAACCTCGACCAGGAAGACGAGCTGGGCCGCATGGCCGCTACCTTTGACGATATGATCGGCCGCCTGCAGGAGGCTTTCGAGCGGCAGAAGCGCTTCACCTCGGACGCCTCGCACGAGTTGCGCACTCCCCTGACCGTGATGCAGGCCGAACTGGGCCTGGCGCTGACGCGTCCCCGCGCCGCCGAGGACTATCGCCACACCCTTCTGAGCATGGACGAGGAGGTCAGCCGCCTTTCCCTCATCGTCAACGATCTGCTGACGCTCACGCGCATCGACGTGGACCCCGTCGCGATCCAACACCAGCCGGTGGTCCTGAACGAGTTGCTGGGCGGCCTGGCCCGCCGCGTCGGCATGATCGCCGCCGAGCGCGACATCGTCGTCGAGGTCGAGGGGTTGCAGCCGGCCACCATCACCGGCGACGCCACGCGCTTGCGTCAACTCTTCACCAACCTGCTCGACAACGCCGTGACCTATACCCCGGATGGAGGCAGGGTGACGGTGCGGCTGGAGAGCGCCCGCGACGGCGCTCGCGTCACCATCGGCGACACCGGCATCGGCATCGCTGCGGAGCACCTGCCGCGCATCTTCGAGCGTTTCTACCGCACAAGCGAGGCGCGCGCCCACCACGCCCACGGCACAGGCCTGGGGTTGGCCATCTCCTGGTCGGTGGTCCAGGCGCATCAGGGTGAAATCGCCGTACAGAGCACGCCGGGCCAGGGGACGACCTTCACCGTCTTCCTGCCAACCGACGGGCGCCGCCGCGTGCGCCGCCGTACCCCCGTCCGCGCCCTGGCCGCTGCCACGGGCCGCTAACAGCGCGTCACGCCGTGGTTAAACGGTTGGCGGCAACAGCACTGGGAGCGCGAGCACTCGCGCTCCCCGTCGAATCCCCTCATCCATGCATTTTCCCCATGTCGTGGCCTCCAACTCGCATCTTTCTCCCACTTTCCCCCACCGCCCCGATCAGCCCGCCGCTCCGTCTTTCCCCCTCTCCCGCCCGCGGGAGAGCCGGTTGGGCTGTCGGCTCCGTAGAGCCGAGAGCCCAATCCGCATGGGGCGGGGGTGAGGGCTTCCCCCACTTTCCCCCACCATTGAACCCGCTCCGAGATGGCCCTCATTGTCTTCATGGAACCTATAAAGGCCCTTTTAGCACTTTTAGCCCCATTAGGTAGGGAGCAAAGTGTGAAAACCCCTAGCCAGCGAGGGGCAAAGAGCGGTATAATACCGCCGTTGTGGATAAAAGTGGGGATAAGTGGGGGGGATAGTGGATAACTCGCGGGACCTGCCGTGTTCCTAGGCGAATACGAGCATAGCCTCGACGTCAAGGGGCGTCTGGCTATCCCCGCGCGTTTCCGGGCGCTCCTCGGCGAGGGGGCCGTCATTACCCGCGGCTTCGATCCCTGCCTCATCATCTATCCACCCGACGTGTGGCGTACCTTTGCCGAGCGCCTGGACTCCCTGAGCGTGGCCCAAACGGCGGCGCGCAGCATCCAGCGCTTCGTTTTTTCCGGCGCAACCGAGTGCGAGTTCGACCGCCAGGGCCGCGTGCTCGTCCCGGCCTTTCTGCGCGGCTACGCGGGGCTCTCCGAGAGCGCCGTCGTGGTGGGGCAGTACAGCAGGATCGAGATCTGGGATAACAGGCGCTGGCAGGAGATCAGCGCGCAGGCCGAGAGCGGCGCCATCGCCGAACAACTCGCCAGCCTGGGATTGGATATTTAGATGCGTGCATGCGGTCATGCTCAAACGATAGGGCTGCTGGAGGTCCCGGCCGAGCCTGGCGCGGAGTTGGCTCCCGTGGCCCTGCCGGCCGGCGCAGTGATCGACATGCGCGATTGCGAGCAGGACCAGGACCAGGCACATACGCCTGTCCTGCTCGAGGCCGTGCTGGCGGGGCTTGACCCGCGGCCGGGCGGCCGCTATATCGATGGGACGGCGGGTCGCGGCGGACACGCCGCGGCCATCCTGCGGCGCAGCGATCCCAACGGAGAGTTGCTGGCGCTCGACGCCGACCCGGTCGCCGTCTCTATGGTCCGCCGGCGATTGGCCCCGTTCGGGGACCGCGCGACCGTGGCGCAGGCTAATTTCCGCGACCTACTCGGCGCGGCGCGCGATCGGGGTTGGGACGGGGTGGACGGTATCCTCCTCGACCTCGGCCTGAGTTCGCCGCAACTGGCGACGCCGGCCCGCGGCTTCAGCTTCGCGGCCGAGGGGCCGCTGGACATGCGCTTCGATCCCGCCAGCCCGACGACGGCCGCGGATCTCGTCAATACGCTGGGCGAGGAGGAGCTGGCAAACCTCTTCTATACCTACGGAGAAGAACATCGCTCTCGCCGCGTGGCCCGCGCCATCGTCGAGGCTCGACAACGCGGTCCGGTGACGACGACGACGCAACTGGCCAGCCTGACGGAGCGGGCCATCGGACGGCATGGGCCGACGCACCCCGCGACCCGCATCTTCCAGGCGCTGCGCATCGCCGTCAATGCGGAGCTCGATGCGCTGGCCGCGGTCCTACCGCAAGCGGTCGCCTTGTTGCGTCTGGGCGGCCGCCTGGCGGTGATCGCTTTCCATTCCCTCGAAGACCGGTTGGTCAAGAAGTATTTGCAGCAGGAGATGACGACATGCATCTGTCCTGGATCGCAGCCCGCCTGCACGTGCACGCACCGGCCAACGTTGCGCGCCGTCTCACGCGGCGCGACCATGGCCGGGGACGACGAGGTGAGGACCAACCGGAGGGCGCGGAGCGCGCGCCTGCGGGTGGCCGAGCGCCTCTAGGCCCTCTTTTCGGCCGGCTGGTTCAAGTGGCATGGCGCCGCCTGCGAGAGCGTCTCGCGGGCGTGAGCGCCTGCCTGCCCTTGTCCTTGCCTCCTGCCTTGCTCGGCCTGGCGTCGTCGCGCGTGGTCGCGCTCCTTGCTCCATGGCCCGTCGACGCGGACGCGCCGTTCGGTGGTATCCCCCCCTACCTCCTGCGCGCCCATGCGCAGGCGCGCTGGCGTCCAGCCCCGGGGTGGGGTGGGCGTGGGGCGCCCGAGCCGCGCTAGCGGTCGCATCTTTTCTCCTACCCTCCCCGTTCTCTACGCCGCCGGGCGCATCAGGTCCCGGCGGCCCGCCGTACTCCGGCCCGTTTTGCTGCCCAGTGCTCGTGTAGAGCACGCAGGACGTACATTGTAGAGTGCATCTGGAGATAGGACGATTATGACTGCCACCCCTCGCACCATCCATGCGCGCGCCATCACCTCCACGCCGCGTCCGCGCCGCGTCGCCGGCGTGACCGCCACCCGTCCTTTCGGCGCCGTCAGCCTGTTCCTCGCCGCCACGGCGATCCTGGGCGCCACCTCGCTGCTGTTCCTCTGGCAGACCGGCCAGGCGACGACGACGGCGTTCAACATCCAGGCCCTCTCCCAACAACTGATAGACGACCAGAACAAGGGCGCTATTCTGCAGAGCCAGGCGTACGGAGAAAAGTCGTCCGTGCAGATTATGCCGGTCGCGATCAGCACGTACGGCATGAGCCTGCATAATGGCGACGCGCAGCGCACCATCGACGTGCCCGTCCAGGCGACGATCCAGACGGCCGGCGCCGGTCCCGCGCCCGGCTCCGGCACGACCGCGTCCGCCAGTGTGCGCCTGTCGACGACAAGCGCAAGCATGACGTCGTGGTGGCAAGGGCTGTGGGATTTGCTCGGGGGACATTAGCTAATAGCTAAGAAAGGATCGACTATGCTACAACGGATCATCGTGAGGGGATGGCGGCAATTCGTCCTGCTCGGCGCCATGTTCGCGTTTTCGGGCGCCATCGTGCAGCACCTGGTCTATTGGCAGGTGGTCGAGCACGCCACCGTGACGGCGGACGCGCGCAGGCAGTACGCGCAAGTGACGACCATCCCGGCCCCGCGCGGCGGCATCCTGGACGCGGCCGGCCTGGCTCTGGTCACCAATATACCCGCCGCCGACATCGCGGTCGATCCGTTCGCCCTCAAGCAAGAGCTCGTTAGCGCCGTGAAGGTGCAGCGCCTGGAGCAGAAGCTGGCGGCCATCCTTGGCCTTCCGCTGTCGCAGGTGGTGGATGATCTGACGCCACGGATATCGCACTACGTGACGATCGCGCGGAACGTGTCGCAAGATCGGGCGGACCGCATCAAGGCGCTGCACGTCCATAGCATCCTCCCGAGGGGCGTCTGGCTCCGTTCGTATCCGCAGTTCTCCGTCGCCGCTCCGCTGCTCGGCTTCGTCAACAGCCAGGGTAATGGCCAGTACGGCCTGGAGCAATATTATCAAACGACGCTTACCGGCCAGGACGGCGCAACCTTGCCCCCGGTCTACGCCGCCTCCAGCGAGCCGCTGCCCGACGGCGTGCAGCCGCCGCACCCGGCTATCCCCGGCGCGACGCTGCAGTTGACCATCGACTCCAACATCCAGCGCGTGGTCGAGAAGCGCCTGCTCTACGCCGTCCAGACCTATCAGGCGCAGTACGGAACGGCCATCGTGATGGACCCGCACACAGGCGCGATCCTGGCCATGGCCAGCCTGCCCTCGTTCGACCCCGTCAACTACAGGAACACGGATCCCAGCCTGTTCGTGAACAAGGCGCTGCAAAACTACCAGCCCGGCTCGACCTTCAAAACCCTCTCCATCGCCGCCGGCCTCGACCACCACGACTTCACCCCGGACACGCAGGTCAACGACCCCGGTTACTATAACAACCAAGATAAGTATCCTGGCATCACTGTCTACAACTGGCTTAAAGGGAGCGGTTGGGGCTGGGAGACGCCCGAGATCATGCTGCGGCACTCGGCCAACGTGGGCATGGCGCAGTTCGCCGACCTGGAAGGCCCCAAGACGTTCTACGACTACATCGTCAACCACTTCGGCATGGGCAGCCAAACCGGTATCGACCTGCCCGACGAGGGAGCCGGCATCGTGCGTACTCCCTTCAACGGCAGCTACTGGGAGCCGATGGACCTGCTGACCAACTCATACGGGCAGGGCATCGACGTCACACCGCTGCAACAGATCGATGCGGTGGCCACGCTGGCCAACCACGGCATGCGCATGCGCCCCTACCTTGTGCAGCGCATCATCAACCCCGACGGCACGACGCGCTCCACGACGCAGCCCCATCCACTGGGGCAGGCCATCAGCGCCGCCACCGCCGCGACCCTGACCGGCATCCTGCAGCGCTCGGCCGTCGACGGCGAGGCTACCTGCGCCCTAACCCCCGAAGAGCCTGTCGCCGCCAAGACCGGCACGGCCACCATCGATAATCCGTCCGCCCATGGCTGGAGTCTCACCGACGGCACGGTGGCCTCGCTGATCGGGTACGCGCCGGCCGACAACCCTCGGTTCGTGATGCTGGTGACGCTCTATCATCCCCAGCCTGGCCCCAATGGCAACCATATCTGGGGCTCCGAGACGGCCGCGCCGGTGTGGCACGACCTCGCACAGGCGTTGTACCGGGCTCTTAACATCCCGAAAGAGACCGACCCCAACGTCACGCCGGCGAAGCTGGCCAACGACCAGGGGCCGAATGGCCCGTTCGGCCAATGCGAGTTCAATGCAGGGCAAGCACAGTAGGCCGTGGGCCGTTGCAATTAATCGGCCTGCGACTGCGGTCGCATGGCAGATTACCGGCCGACTGCGGTCGGGTGTGGGACGAGGACTACTGGGAGCGCGGGCGGCCCGCCCGCTGGACTCAATTGGCGACTTGTTGGCTGTGGCCGGGATGCGCGGTGGCGACGAAGCGGGCGGGCCGCCCGCGCTCCCAGTGAGGGGCGACGAAGCGGGTGGGCCGCCTGCACTACCAGGGGCGAGGGAGCTTGCGCTCCCGGTGAGGGTGCGGGGCGGCGGATGGCAGGTCCTACGTGGCGACGAGCAGCGGAAACAAGGTGGTGAGTGACGGAGCAGGATAGGGACGTGGTGGTAGAACCGGGCGCGGGCGCAAGAGCCGACGTGGCGCAAGCCCAGGCTCAGGGGGGGCGCGATGCCCTGCGCCTGGGCGATGTGGCCGCGTCCACGGGCGCGACGCCGCTCGTGATCGCGCCGTCATCCGACGTTGCCCTCCCGGTTGCCACGGCGCCTGCGCGCGACGATGCGGCTATCGGGACCGGGGAGCCTCCATCGCGCTATGACGCGGCTTCACGGCCCGACGAACTGTCTGCGCTGCCCGCGTTGCTCGACCGCACGATCCGCGCGGTGGCCATCGACTCGCGGCAGGCCGGGCCAGGCGACCTGTTCGTGGCGCTGCCCGGCGCGCGCACCGATGGGGCGCGCTTTGCCGGCGATGTCTACGCGCGCGGCGCCGCCGCTATCTTGACGCACACCGCGCCGGAGATCACGCCGGAGCAGCATGCCGCTCGCCGCGCGATCCTGGGCGCGGATGTCCCGTTCCTGGCGCTGGTCGTGCCCGATCCATTGGCGGCGCTGCAGGCGGCCGCGGCGTCGTGGCGACGACGATGCGCGGACACGGCCGTGGTCGGCGTGACCGGCTCGGTTGGTAAGACGACCACGCGCGAGGCCATCGCCGCGCTGCTGGCGACGGCAATGGCGGCCCCAATATTGGCGACCGAACGCAGCTATAACAACGAGATCGGGTTGCCCCTGACGTTGCTGCGGCTGCGTCCTACGCATCGCGCGGCGGTCCTGGAGATGGGCATGTACGCCCGCGGCGAGATCGCGGAACTGGCGTCCCTGGCGCAACCGCGCATCGGCGTGGTGACGATGGTGGCGCCGGTACACCTGGAGCGCCTCGGCTCGTTGGAGAATATCGCGGCGGCCAAGGCCGAACTGGTCGAGGCGCTGCCGCCCGACGGGACCGCCGTCCTGAACGGTGACGACGATCGCGTGCGCGCCATGGCCGGCCTCACGCCTGCCCGGACCGTCCGCTTTGGCCTTGCGCCGGGCAACGACTGGCGCGCGGTCGACATCGAGGATCGCGGGTTGGACGGGCTTGCCTTTACACTGGTACACGCGCCTCACTTGATGGCTAGGGGCGCGAGCGTCCCGTCCGTCCCCAGTCCCGCGCTCCCAGAGGTTCCGCGCGCCGACGATGAGGCCCCAGTCACGGTCCGGGCATCAGGTTCCTCGCCGGACGGCGATCCGCGTGTTGCCGAGCGCCGGGCGCGCGTCGAGACCACGCTGGTGGGGCGTCACGTGCTCTACGCCCTGCTCGCCGCTTCCGCCGTCGCCGATGCGTTGGACGTCCCGTTCGACCGCATCGCCGCCGCGCTCGGCGCGATCGGGTTGGCCGAGCGGCAGCGACTCGTCGACGCGCCGGAGGGACGCCTGGTAATCGACGACTCCTGGAACGCCAGCCCGCCCTCGATGCTGGCGGCGCTGGACGTGCTGGCGCGGACGCCGCGACGTCGCGTGGCCGTGCTGGGCGAGATGCGCGAGTTGGGCGCCGAGAGCGAGTCAGGCCACCGTGCGGTGGGCCGGCGCGCCGCTGAGGTGTTGCACGCCCTCGTGGCCGTCGGCCCTGGCGGCGCCATCATGGCCGAGGAGGCTCTCCGCTCGGGTCTGCTGGAGGAGGCCACGGCCGTCGTCGCCGATGGCGGCGCGGTCCCCGCCGCACTGGCGACCCTCCTCCGGCACGGTGACGCCGTGCTGGTCAAGGGCTCGCGCGCATTGCACCTGGAAGATACCGTGGTGTGGCTGACGACCGCTCCCCTCACCACCCCTCACCCCCCGACCCCCTCTCCCTCACGGGGCGAGGGGGAGCAGGACGGCCCTCACCCCCCGACCCCCTCTCCCGCGGCAGGGAGAGGGGCAGAGGGTGAGGGCTCCGGGGGTGAGGGATGAGTTCCATCGTCTCGCAGGGCTCGGCCCTGGCGCTGGCAGCGTGCGCCGTGTCGCTGGCTGTGGGCCGTCCGCTCCCCGACCTGCTGCGCCGCCTCGGCGCCGGCAAGATCGTGCGCGAGGAGGGACCGGCCAGCCACCAGGCCAAGACAGGTACGCCCTCGATGGCCGGTCTGCTCTTCTGCGGGGTGACGCTGCTGATCGGGGCAACGCTGATCGCCCCCGGCCACCCCGAGGTATGGCTGCTGTTGGCGCTCCTGGTGGCCGCGGCGGCGCTCGGCCTGGTCGACGACCTCTTCTCCTCGGCGCGCGTCAAGCGCGATAAACGCGGTCTGAGCGCGCGCGTCAAGTTGGGTTGGCTGCTGCTGCTGGCCGCGCTACCGATGGCGCTGGCGCAGTTCGTCCTGCACTTCCACACCGTGCGCGTGCCCTTCGGCGGCGCGCTCGAGCTCGACCTGGGGCCCTTCTACTGGCCGCTGGGCGTGCTGGTCATCGTGGCCACCTCCAACGCCGTCAACCTGACCGACGGCCTCGACGGCCTCGCCGGCGGGACGGGCGGGATCGCCGTGCTGGCCTACGCCGTGCTGGCGCTGGCGCATGGCCAGCCCGGCGTGGCCCTGTGCCTGCTGACGCTCGACGGCGCGCTGATCGGCTTCCTCTGGTACAACGTCAAGCCGGCGCGCTTCTTCATGGGCGACACCGGTTCGCTGGCGTTGGGCGCGGTGCTGGGCGGAGCGGCCATGCTGACCGGCGATGTGATCGTCCTGCCCGTCATCGGCGCGGTCTTCGTGGCCGTGACCGTCTCGGTCATCCTGCAGGTGGCCTACTTCCGTCGCACGGGCGGCAAGCGTCTCTTCCGCATGGCCCCCTTGCACCACCACTTCGAGTTGGGCGGCTGGCCCGAGACCCAGGTCGTGCAGCGCTTCTGGCTGGCCGGGGCCCTCGCCGCCCTCGCTGGCGTCGGGCTGGCGCTGGCATGAGACGCGTCGCCGTACCCCTCGTACCCTCTGGGAGCGCCGGCTTCCAGCCGGCATCGCCCGTACCCCCCGCACCCCCTGGGAGCGCCGGCTTCCAGCCGGCATTGTCCGGCTGCAACGTCTTTGCCGATAGTAGACGTAACTGCCGCGACCGTGGGCCGGCTAGAAGCCGGCGCTCCCAGGCGGCTACGACGCTCTTCCCGGAGGTTGGGGCATGAAGGGGATGGATGTGCGGACGGACATCGTCGCGGCGCCTGACGTGCCCGAGATACGCATGGAGGCCGTGGCTCGGGACTACGCTGGCGCGCGGGTCACGGTGGTCGGCCTGGGCCGCGAGGGGCTGGCGGTGACGCGCGTCCTCGCGGCCGAGGGCGCGCGAGTCACGGTGAGCGACCGGCGCGGACGCGAGGCGCTCGCCGCCGAGGTGGACCAACTGGCGGCCCTGCCTGGTATCCGCTACGCGCTCGGCGACGGGGTCGCCCCGCGGGACATCGACAGGCTCCTCGACGGCTGCGACCTGCTGGCGCTGAGCCCCGGCGTCGATAAGCGGCTGCCCCTGGTGCGCGAGGCGATCCGCCGCGGCATCGCCCTCTCCAGCGAGACGGCGCTCTTTTTCAGCCGCTGTCCCGCCCCCATCATCGGTATTACCGGCAGCGCGGGCAAGACGACCACGACCACGCTGATCGGCGCAATGCTGCGGCGCGGCCCACGCCCCGTCTTCGTCGGCGGGAACATCGGGCAGCCCCTCCTGGAGCGGCTCGGCGAGATCCCGCCCGACGCCTGGGTGGTGTTGGAGTTGTCGTCGTTCCAGTTGGAGGGGCTGCAACAGAGCCCGGCGGTCGCGGTCGTGACCAACCTGACGCCAAACCACCTCGACCGTCACGAGACCATGGATGCCTACATCGAGGCCAAGGCGTCGATCGTCGCACACCAGACCGCGCGCGACATCGTCGTGCTCAACCGCGACGACGCCCGCTGCGTCGCGCTGGCCTCCCGCACCCCCGCGCGCGTGCTATACTTCAGCCTGACCTCCGCCGTCTCGGACGGCGCTTTCCTTGATACACGTGGACCCAACGGCGCGTGGCTGACTCTTGCCCGCGACGGTCTGCCTACGCGGCTCTGTCGCGACGACGAGTTGTTGGTCCCCGGCCGGCACAACGTGGCCAATGCCCTCGCGGCGGCGTCCGTGGCCGGCGCCTGCGCGCTGACCCCTGCGGATATACACACGGCGATCACCGAGTTTCACGGCGTTCCGCACCGCTTGCAACCGGTCGGGACGCACCGGGGCGTGACCTATTACGACGATTCGATTGCCACGGCGCCCGAGCGGACGCTTGCCGCGCTCGCGGCGATCAAAGGGACCCCTGTGCTGATCCTGGGCGGGCGCGATAAGCATCTGCCCTGGGATGGACTGGCCCGCGTAGCGGCCCAACGCTGCCGCGCGGTTGTGCTGATCGGAGAGGCGGCGGACGGTATCCGCCGCCACCTGGAGCATGCCCTGACCGAGACCGCGACCGCTCATAATGCGCGGGGGGTCGCGACAGCGCCAGGGCGCTCCGCATGGATGCTCCAGGCCGGGGCAATCGTCACGGCCGGAGATATGGCGGACGCGGTCCGTCACGCGGCGGCCCTGGCCCGTCTGGGGGACAACGTGCTCCTCTCGCCGGGCTGCACCAGCTATGACATGTATCGTGATTTCGCCGCCCGTGGGGACGCTTTCACGCGCGCGGTAGGAGGGCTGTCGGAGGATGGCTAAGACGGTAGAGCGCGGACCAGGACCACGATTAGGACCGGGACCAGGAGTGGGGTCAGGACCACGATCAGGCGCGCCGTTGCGTCCGCGCGCGGCATCACGGGCGCTGCATGCGGTCGCGCCACAACCGGCGCCCGAACGAGAGCATAAGGCGCACCCTAGCGGGAGCAGGCGCGTCGTGGGGCTGGCCGGCCGGCCGCTGCGGACGGATCGGCGCGGTGTGGTCATCCGCCCGAGCGCCAAAGGCGACACAGCGGCCAGGAAGGGACGGCACGCCGTCCCCACCGTCCCCTCGCGTCCGCCCCTGCACGAACGATGGGCCGCGCGCGTCAAGAGTCAGACCCATCGCCTGGACATACCGCGCAGCGACGGCGTCAAGGGCACGCTCTCAGCCGGGCTACAGCATCTGCGCGAGTCGATCCTGCCCAACGATCCGCGCGACATCGAGGTGCGTGAGCGGAGCGGTGAGCCGGTCGTCAAGGTCGTCGGCGCGGTCGACCTGCTGCTGCTGCTGCCCGTGGTGGTGCTGCTGGTCATCGGCGTGGTAATGGTCTACAGCTCCAGTATGGTCCAGGCCTATATTAACAATGACTCCACCAGTTACTACCTGTTCCGACAGGTCGAGTGGTTGCTGCTCGGCGGCGTGGGCATGTACCTGGCCATGCGCGTGGACTATCATCGCTGGCGCCCCCTCGCCGGCGTCAGCTTGCTTGGTAGCGTGGCCTTGCTGCTGCTGCTAGCCAAGTTCGGTCATGAGGTCAACGGCGCCAAGCGCTGGCTGTCCGTTGGTCCCCTGGATATCCAGCCCAGCGAGATTGCCAAGGTGGCGCTGGTGCTCTACACGGCGCACTGGTTCTCCGGTCAGCGTCCCGCGTTGCGCCACTCGTTGCGCGGCCTGATCCCCTTTGGGCTCGTCGTCGGCGCGGTCGTGGCCCTCGTGTTCAAGCAACCCGACGTGGGCACGACGGTGGTGATCGTAGCTGCACTGTTCACGGTCTACTTCGTGGCCGGGGCGCGGCTCCTGCACCTGGCCTTGATCGCCGTCGCCGCCGTGATCGGCGTCAAATATTACATACGCCACCTGGACGGGTACCAACTCGAGCGCTGGAATGCATGGCTGCACCCTAATCTGCATCACCTCGGCGCCAACTACCAGAGTATGGGGTCTCAGCTCGCACTGGGGACGGGCGGCATCACCGGCGTGGGTCTGGGCAACGGCATGGCCAAGTTTAGCCTGCCCGAGTCCTGGACCGACACCATCTTTGCCATCCTTGGCGAGGAGTGGGGCTTGCTCGGCACGCTGGCCGTGCTGGGTCTGTTCTTTTGGTTGGCCTGGCGCGGGCTGCGCGCCAGCATGATGGCGCCCGACTCCTTCGGGCGGCTGTTGGCGGCCGGGCTGACCTGCTCCATTGCCTTCCAGGCCCTGCTCAACATGGCGGTGGTGGCCGATGTGGTCCCCTTCACCGGCGTGCCCCTGCCGTTCATCTCCTACGGCGGCACCTCGCTCAGCGTCACGATGGTCGCCGCAGGTATCCTGCTCAACATCTCCAAGCAAGCCGTAAAACTGAAAGAGGAGCGCGACCCTGCGACTGCTTATCTCTGGTGGCGGCACCGGCGGCCACATCTATCCGTCGCTGGTCGTCGCGCGGCGCCTGTCGCCGGCGCGGCCAGCAGCCGCCAGCCCGCGTCCGGCGTCGCCCGCCGGCCAACCACCCCTCGCTAACCAATCGGCGTCGCACGCGGACCCTGGGGGCGTGGGCGTTCCTGGTCCTGGGGGCGCGGGACCCTCGCTACGCTGCCCGCCTGTCTCCGATCCTGGGAGCGCAGACTATTCGCCTGTCCCTGGGAGCGCGGGACGCTCGCTACGCTGCCCGCCCGTCCCCGCGTCGGACCGGGGACGGGCGAGCGCCCCGGACCTTCCGCGCGCCAACGATACAGCGGCGGCGCCATCGGCGACCGAATCCATGCCTGGACAGGCAGGGTCCCCCGAGCGCTTGCTGAAGACCGAGAACGGCGCGGTACTCTGTGTGATCGGGCCGCGCCCGCTCGACCGCTCCATCGTCGGCACGGCCGGACTGCCCTACGAGCGGCTATCCGTCGGCGGGGTTAACGGTATGGCGCCATGGCAGGCCGCGCTCAATCTGGCTCGCTTCGCCCTTGCCGTGCCGCGCGCGGCGGCGATCATGCGCCGGTTCCGGCCCGACGTGGTAGTGGTCGGCGGAGGCTACGTCTGCGCCCCCGTCGCGGTGGCGGCCTGGGTCTTGCGCGTGCCGCTGCTCACTCTTTGCGTCGACGTGGTCCCCGGCTGGGCGATACGCCTGGCCGCGCGCCTGTCCATCGCCGTGGCCACGGCCTTCCCCGATGCGCTGCGCCTGCTGCCTGCCGCCAAGACGCGCGTCACGGGCTACCCGGTGCGCGATGAGTTCTTGCGCGCCGAGCGCCACGAGGCGCGGCGACGGCTCGGCCTACCCGACGACGCGGACGTGGTGCTGGCCTTTGGCGGCTCGCTCGGCGCGCTGACCATCAACCGCGCCGTGGTCGCGGCGCTGCCGCGCCTGCTGCCCGCCGCCCACGTGGTACATGTGACCGGAGGGGCCGATGAGGCCACGGTCGGGGCGGACGCGCCGCACCTACCTCCCGAGCTGGCCGCGCGCTACCATCGCCACGCCTTCCTCGACGCCGCGGCCATGGCCGACGCGCATGCCGCCGCCGACCTCGCCATTTGCCGCGCCGGCGCCGCCACCATGGCTGAGCTGCCGGTGACGGGGACGCCGGCAGTGCTGGTGCCGGGAGAGTTTTCGGCGCAGGAGGGCAACGCCCGCAGCATGGCCGCGCACGGCGCCGCTGTGGTCATCCTCAATCGTTCCCTCTCTGCCGACCGCCTGGCGAACGAGACGCTGACGCTGCTGCGTGACCGGCCGCGCCTCGCGGCCATGGCGGCGGCCTGCCGCGCCCTGGCCGGCGACGACGCGGCCGGGCAGGTGGCGGCGCTGGTGCGAGAGGTGGTCGGCAATGTCTAGCAGGAATGCGTCCTCGCCCTCGCCAGAACCGGCTGTGCTGCCGCCGCCCCCGGCCGCGATCCACTTCATGGGTGTAGGCGGCATCGGCGTGAGCGCCCTGGCCCGCGCGCTGCTCGAGCGCGGCTACACCGTAAGCGGGTGCGACCTGGCGCCGGGCCGCGTGACCGAGGAGTTGGGCCGCCTGGGCGCCGCCGTCTCCAACGGCCACGACCCGGCGCACCTGGATGGCGTCGACCTGCTGGTCATCTCGGCGGCGATGCGCGCGGAGAATCCCGAGTTGGCGGCGGCCCTGGCGCGCGGCGTCCCCGTGGTCAAGCGCGCCGCGCTGCTGGGGCTGCTGCTGCGGTCCCTGCGCACCATCGCCGTGGCCGGGACGCACGGCAAGACGACCACCAGCGCGCTCGTCGCCACCATCCTGCTCGACGCCGGGCTCGACCCCACCGCGTTCGTGGGCGGCGAGGTGTCCGCGCTGGGCAGCAACGCGCGCGTCGGCCATGGCGCGTGGGCCGTGGCCGAGGCCGACGAGTACGACCGCAGCTTCCTGCATCTGACCCCGCGCGTGGCCGTCGTCACCAACGTCGAGCATGACCATGTGGACATCTATCCCGACCTGGCGGCGGTCAGGGAGGCATTCGCCTGCTTCATCGCCCTGCTGCCGCCCGATGGCGTGCTGGTTGCCTGCGCCGACGATGCCGCGACGATGGAGTTGGCCGCCGCCGCGCCCTGCCGCGTCGTCACGTACGGGCTCACGAATCTTGCGGGGCCGGCGGATTGGAGCGCCCACGACGTGGTCCTCGACGCCGATGGCGCGCACTTCATGTTGCGCGCGCCGGATGGAGTCGAGCGGCCGGTACGCACTCTCCTGTCCGGCCGCCACAACGTGGCCAACGCGCTGGCCGCGCTGGCCGCGACGCGGGAGGCCGGCGTCGCCCTTGCCACGGCGGTGAAGGCCCTGGCGATGTTCCGGCCTCCGGGGCGGCGTCAGGAGGTCAAAGGGTACGCGCCGGGCGGCGCCGTGGTCGTCGACGACTACGGTCACCACCCGACCGAGGTCGCGGCCACCCTGGCGGGGCTGCGGGCACTCTACCCCGGCCAGCGCCTGCGCGTGGTCTACCAACCTCATACCTACTCGCGCACGCGCGCCGTGCTGGCCGAGACGGGGCGCAGCCTGCGCGAGGCCGACGAGGTGGCCGTGACCGATATCTACCCGGCCCGCGAGACCGACACGCTGGGCGTCTCCGGGGCGGACGTGGTGTCCGTCGCCCGTCAGGCCGGCGTCGACGCCACGCTGACCCCCACCGTAGCCGACGCGGCCGTATGGTTGGCGCGCGACGACAGTCCCGATGTCGTGCTGGTCACTATGGGCGCAGGCGACATCTGGAAGGCGGGAGAGCAGGTGCTGCGATGACCGACGTTCCCGACCTGTTGGTGCGGCGGCTCCAGGACGCGCTGGGCGTGGCCGACGTGCACCGCGACGCAGCCGTGGCGCGCTATACGACCTGGCGCGTGGGCGGTCCCGCTGCCCTGCTGGCGGTGGCGCGCGATGCCGAGCAGTTGCGCAACGCCGCGGAGGTCGTGCGCGACGCCGGCCTGCCGTGGTTAGTGTTGGGCCGCGGGTCCAACGTGCTCGTCTGTGACGAGGGGGTGCGGGGCGTGGTCATCGTCAACCGCGCCGACGCCCTGCGCATCGAGGGTACGACCTTGTGGGCCGAGAGCGGGGCACTGCTCAGCGTGCTGGCGCGGCGTACCACCGCCGCGGGCCTGGAGGGATTGGAGTGGTGCCACGATATCCCTGGCTCGGTGGGCGGCGCGGTGGTCAGTAATGCCGGCGCCCATGGTAGCTCCATGTCCGATGTGCTGCGTCGGGTGCGCGTCCTGCCGCCGTGGGGCGATGCCGTGGACTGGGACGCCGCGGCCCTGGACTTCGGCTACCGGCGCAGTATCCTGCGGGAGGGGCAACCCTCACCCCCAGCCCGTGACGACTGGCCCCTCGGCCCTAGCCGCGGGCCGACGGTCCAGCGTGCTCTCCCGGCCGCGGGAGAGGGGAGCATGGACGGGCAACACGCACCACCCTTCCCGCTTCATGGGACCGCACCTCTTCTCCTGGAGCCGGGAGAGGGGGGCCTGGCTGCAACGCGGCAGGCAGGTTTCGACGCTGGAGCGCACGAGCGAGCCGACTCCGACCTCCCCTCTCCCGCGCACGAGCGAGCCGACTCCGACCTCCCCTCTCCCGCGCACGAGCGAGCTGCCCCCGTCTCCCCCTCTCCCGCGCACGGGAGAGGGGGTTGGGGGGTGAGGGTCCCCGTGGTGCTCGAAGCGGTATGCGAGTTGCGCCGGGCGGACACCACGGAGGTGCAGGCGCGTATGGCCGCCCACCGTGAGCGACGCAAGCGCACGCAGCCGGGCGGCGCCAGCGCCGGCTCGGTGTTCAAAAACCCGCCTGGGGACAGCGCCGGCCGCCTCATCGAGAGCCTGGGCCTCAAGGGCGCGCGGCATGGAGACGCGACGATATCGGACGTGCATGCTAACTTTATCGTGGGCGGGCCGCGCGCGACAGCGGCCGATGTCGTCGCCCTGGTCGCCCTGGCCCGCCGGCGTGTGCGGGCGGCGTACGGTCTGTCGCTGGAGCCGGAGATACAATATGTCTATCCCGATGGCCATGTCGGGCCGCCGTCCCTGGAGAATCCGGAGGAGTGAGCCATGAGTAAGCCTTTGGTCGCGCCGCGCCGCGGGCGTGGCCTGCCGGATCGCCGCCACCGCCAGATGCGCCCAAGGAACGGCGCCTATCGGCGTTGGACGTGGCGCTCGCTGCTGCGCGCCCCTATCCCGCAGATCGTGGTGGGGGCGATGCTGCTGTGTACCCTCTATGCCGTGGCGACCTCGAGTCTCTTCTCCGTCACCACGGTCCAGGCGGTCGGCCAGCCAGGCTTACAGAGCCTCTTGCAGCAGAAATGCGGCTGCATCGGCGCCAATATCTTCCTGGCGCAGACCGCCGACATCCGCGCGCGCCTGGCGCGTATCCCCTGGATCGACGTGCACAACGTCTACGCGCACCTGCCTAACCGCATCATGATCGAGGCGTCCTATCGTCCTGTCGCCGCGCTGTGGCGCACCGACGCGACGGTGTACGCCGTCGACGACACGGGTCAGGTGCTCTACGACCTGCAGGCGCCGCCGCCGGAAGTGACCGAGGTTCCCACCACGGCGACAGTTCCCTTGATCTATGGCTACCATGACGGCGTGCTGCCGATCGGGGCCGCCGATCCCGGGCAGCGCGGGCGTGCCGTGGCCATCTCTATGGTGCGCGAGACGCGCGCCAACCTGGACCCGGCCATCGCGCCGACGGTCGATCGCTACCGCTGGAGCGAGAGCTCCGGGCTGAGCGGGCACAGCAAGCGGCTTGGCTACTGGTTCTTGCTAGGCTTCAACACCGCCAACGACGACCTGGTACATCGCCTCGCCGCGCTGGCCGTGGCCAACCAAGAGGGTATCATGCACGACGGTCACTGCAACTTCGTCGACCTGCGCATCGTCGTGTACCGCCCGCCCGAGGAGAGCCGCGCGTATTGTGGCTACGATAGAGGGTGGTACGGGCCATGGGGTCCTCGGTAGGTTGGTAGCTGGTAGGCTTTGGTAGGCGCCGGTCACGCCCCTAAAATGCCCTGGTCACGTCCCTAAAACGCCCCGCGCACGCCTCGCGCGAGCGCATCGCTTGTGAGCCTCTCGCGTAGAATGCTAAGATACAAAAAGCCATACACCTTTTAGAGGAGAAACTCGGGACCATGTCCAGCGAACGTGTCATCGTCGGGGTCGACGTCGGTACCACCAAGGTCTGCACGTTGATCGGCGAGATAGACGAGGGGAATACGCTCAACGTGGTTGGCGTTGGCGTTGCCCCTGCCACGGGCTTGCGCAGGGGTGTGGTCGTCGACATCGACGAGGCGGCCTCGTCGATCCGCGCCTCAATCGAGCGGACCGAGAGGGTCTCCGGGTACAAGATCGGGACTGCGCTCGTCGGCATTGCCGGCTCGCACATCATGAGCCAGAATAGCCATGGCACGGTCGCCATCTCGCCGCAGTTGCACGAAGTGACGCAGGCTGACGTGGACCGCGCCATCGAGGCGGCGCGCGCCGTGGCCGTGCCCCACAACCGCGAAGTCCTCCACGTCATCCCGCGTGAGTATATCGTCGACGGCGAGGACGGCATCAAGGACCCGCTCGGCATGTCGGGCTACCGCCTGGAGGTCGTGACGCATATCGTAACCGGCGCCATGGCCTCGATCCACAACCTGGAGAAGTCCGTTCAGCGCGCCGGGATCGAGTTGGACGACATGGTGCTGGAGCCGATGGCCTCCGGCGAGGCAGTGCTCTCGGCGGCGGAACGCGACCTCGGCGTGGCCCTGGTCGACATCGGCGGCGGCACGACGGACGTGGCCATCTACGTCAACGGCGGCGTCTACCACACCGGCGTCCTGCCGCTGGGCGGCAATCACCTGACCAACGACATCGCCTACGGTCTGCGCGCCCCGTTCGACGTGGCCGAGGAGATGAAGATCCGCTATGGCTCGGCGCTCTCCTCGCGGCTCAAGGACGACGAGACCATCGAGATGATGACCTTCGAGAACGCCGCGGGCGAGAAGGTGTCGCGGCGCTTCCTCTGCGAGATCCTGGAGGCGCGCGCCCGCGAGATGATGGTGATGGTGGCCGAGGAGATCCGCAAGTCCGGCTACCGGGGGGTGCTGCCGGCCGGGGTGGTGCTCACGGGCGGCAGCTCGCAGCTGCACGACCTGGTCGACCTCGCGCGCGACGTGCTGCAGGCGCCGGTGCGGCTGGGTCGGCCGGAGCATATCAACGGCCTGACCGAGGAGATCAGCGGTCCGGCTTTCGCCACCAGCGTGGGGCTACTGTTATGGGGGCTCAAGAACTACGACACGGTCCACCTGGAGGCCAAACGCACGACCACCGGTCGCATGCCCGCGCTGTTAGGCCGCGTCTCCAGCATTTTCCGCGTGTTCATGCCGGCGTCGCAGTAGTTGCCAGGCGCCAGGCGCCAGTAAGTAGTTATCCGGCCATGCTCTTGGTCAAGCAGGCGTGGAAGGCCCCGTAGTGCTACCCACATACATTCAGCGTGCCCCCATTGGACGATGAGGCGACCTACCTTGGCCCATCGTCGCGCTCGACTAATATAGCTCTGGCCGCTACCGTGACCCACCCTGCGCCCTGCGCCCGCTGTCTCCTGCTGCCCGCCTACGGTTATGCCCGGTCTCGCTCTGTTCCGGCCCTTGTATCATCGCAAACAAGCGTCCTTCTTTAGGTCATAACTTTTATGTCGTAACTGTCGCATCGTGACAGCAGACACCAGTATCCGGCGTCCTGGATAACCAGCCTATGCCGCGACGATCCACACGCTGTCCCCATCTTTTGCACACGTTATCCCAAGTTATCCACATTTCTGTTGACGGAGGTAGAACACACGTGCTACTATCCCTCATGAACGGTTAGTGGCTAGTGGCTAGTGGCTAGTGGCTAGTGGCTAGTGGCTAGTGGCTAGTGGCTAGTGGCTAGTGGCTAGTGGCTAGTGGCTAGTGGCTAGTGGCTAGTGGCTAGTGGCTAGTGGCTAGTGG
>JAABUQ010004363.1_pt1 | contig 24230 bp, 25 predicted proteins | sample 5560001 | NCBI WGS metagenome assembly JAABUQ01 (sample SAMN10711888, study PRJNA513371) | rock metagenome | isolation source: Antarctica rocks | place: Antarctica: Victoria Land, Finger Mt nord | collected 2015-12-18
TTGACCCTGAGCCCGGCGTTGGCGGCGATCCTGCTCCGGCCGAAGGGTGCGGCCCGGGACCCCTTGACGTGGGTGCTCGACCATGCGTTGGGCTGGTTCTTCCGGCTGTTCAACGCCGCGTTCGAGGCCGGCACGTCGATGTACACCCGGGCGGTCTCGGGCCTCCTGCGGGGGACGATCCTGGTCCTGCTGGTGTATGCGGGGCTGCTGGGCCTGACGTACTGGATGTTCGTGAAGGCGCCGACGGGCTTCGTCCCGCAGCAGGACAAGGGGTATTTGCTGCTGAGCATCCAGCTCCCGGACTCGGCCTCGGCCTCGCGGACGCAGCGGGCGATCGCCCACATCGAGCGGATCGCCCGCGAGGTCCCCGGCGTCGATCACACGGTGGGGATCTCGGGCCAGTCGCTGATCCTCAACGCCAACGCGCCGAACCTCGGGTCGATGTACGTGATGCTCCGGCCGTTCGGGCAGCGCCAGGGGTCGAGCCTGACGGCCGACGCGATCGCCGCCGAGCTTCGGGCCCGGTGCGGGCGCGAGGTCCGCGGGGCCTTGGTGTCGGCCTTCGGGGCGCCGCCGATCGACGGGCTGGGGACCACCGGCGGCCTGAAGATGATCGTCGAGGACCGGGGCAACCTCGGGCTCGGCGAGGTCCAGCGGGTCGGCGACGCGATCGTCGCCGAGGGGAACGGGACGGCCGGCCTGCAGGGGCTCTTCAACAGCTCCAGGGCCGACACCCCCTGGCTCCAGCTCGACGTCGACCGGACCAAGTGCCTGGCCCTGGGGCTGTCGCTGACCGAGGTCTTCAACGCCTTGCAGGTCTACCTCGGGTCGTATTATGTCAACAACTTCAACGAGTTCGGCCGGACCTGGCAGGTCAACATCATGGCCGACCCGAAGTTCCGCGACCGGGCCCGCGACATCAAGCAGCTCCAGGTCCGCAACGACCAGGGCAAGATGCTCCCGCTCGGCACCGTCGTCAGCCTCCGGGGGACGACCGGGCCGGTGATGGTGATGCGCTACAACATGTACACGGCCACCGCCATCACCGGCGACGTCGCCCCGGGGACCAGCTCGGGCCAGGCGGTCGCGCTGATGGAGCAGGCGGCGAAGAACCACCTGCCCCGGTCGATGGCCTTCGACTGGACCGAATTGACCGCCTTCCAGCTCCAGGCGGGCAACACGGCGATCGGCGTCTTCGCCCTGGCCGTGGTGTTCGTCTTCCTGGTGCTCGCCGCGCAGTACGAGAGCTGGACGCTGCCGCTGGCGGTGATCCTGGTGGTGCCGATGTGCCTGCTCTGCTCGCTGGCCGGGGTGGACGCGACGCGCTCCGACGTGACGATCTTCACCCAGATCGGCTTCGTGGTCCTGATCGGCCTGGCGAGCAAGAACGCGATCCTGATCGTCGAGTTCGCCCGCCAGCAGCAGGAGGCCGGCGCCCCGCTCCGCCGGGCCGTGCTCGAGGCCTGCCGGCTCCGGCTCCGGCCGATCCTGATGACCTCGTTCGCCTTCATCCTCGGCGTGGTCCCCCTGGTGCTCGCCCAGGGGGCCGGGGCCGAGATGCGTCGGTCGCTGGGCACGGCGGTGTTCTCGGGGATGCTGGGGGTGACCCTCTTCGGGATCTTCCTCACGCCCGTCTTCTACGCCGCGATCCAGCGCTTCGCCCGCGAGAAGGCCCCCCGGGCCGAGGCGCCGGCCGAGGGGGCGGTCGCCGCGACGCATCCATTTGATTGATTGGCCGCAATCTTGTGGTGCTGGCCGGGCTCTTTGCTTATCCTGGCCCGACCCCCCTCTCGCCTCGCGGGGACAGGCGCGGGCCCGATGATTGGGCCCGGCCCCGGCGGCGAAGCCCGGGCGGGACCCCTCGAAGACGAAGGGCCAGACGCCAATGCCGATCCCCGTCGACTGCCCGGCGTGCCGGGCCTCGTTCCGCGTCGGAGACCAGCACGCCGGCAAGGCCGGCCGGTGCCCCAGGTGCCGCGAGGTCGTCCGCGTGCCCCAGGCCCGGCCGGCCCAGGCCGAGGTCGAAGTCGAAGAGACCTACGGCCTGGACGACCCGTCGCTGGCCGCCCCCGCGCGGGCGGCGGCGGTCCGGGCGGCGACCCGGGCCTCGGCGAAGGTGGCCAGCCCCGCCCTCGCCCCGAGCCGGCCGACCCGGACGCCGATGGAGATCCTCGCGGCGTTCCGGGGGGAGATCCGCCCGGTCCGGCCGACGCTCCTGTACCGGGCCTGGATCCTGATCATCGCCGCGACGATGGTCCTCCTGCCGGCGATCTATGTTGCCCTGATCGGGTTGGTCGGCTACGCGGTCTACCTCCACGCCACGGCCAACCTGGCGATCATCCAGAACGTCCGCAACATCAAGGTCGCGCTGATCCTCTACGCGGGCCCGCTCGCCGCCGGGGCGATCGTGATCGCGTTCATGCTCAAGCCGCTGTTCGCTAGGCCGGCGAAGCGGCCCAAGGTCCGGAAGGTCGACCCGTCGAAGGAGCCGCTGATCGCCGCCTTCGTCGACGGCGTCTGCTCGTCGGTCGGCGCCCCCCGGCCGTCGCGGATCGAGGTCGACTGCCAGGTCAACGCCTCGGCCCAGCTCGCGAGCTGGGTGTTCTCGCCCCGCCGCGACCTGGTCCTGACGATCGGCCTGCCCCTGGTCGCCGGGCTGAGCCTCCGCGAGTTCACCGGGGTCTTGGCCCATGAGTTCGGCCACTTCTCGCAGGGGGCCGGGATGCGGCTCTCGCTGCTGATCCGCTCGATCAACCACTGGTTCGCCCGGGTCGTCTACGAGCGCGACGAGTGGGACCAGACGCTCGTGGAGTGGTCGGGCAGCGGCCAGGGGGCCTTGATCCTCGTCTCGCTGATGGCCAGGCCCTCGGTCTGGCTGACCCGGCGCGTCCTCTGGATCTTGATGGTGACCGGCCACGCCGTCAGCGGGTTCCTGTCCCGCCAGATGGAGTTCGACGCCGACCGCTACGAGGCCCGGATGGTCGGCGGCGACACCTTCGGCCGGACGATGGGGCGGATCGGCGAGCTCGGCCTGGCCTCGAACGCGGCCCACAACGAGCTGGCCACGAGCTGGCGCGAGCGGCGGCTGCCGGACGACCTCCCTCGCCTGATCCAGCACGAGGCCGCCAAGATCCCGCCGCCGCTGCTCGCCGCGCTCGAAGAGGCCCGCGAGGGGCGCCGGAGCGGCCTGTTCGACACCCACCCGGCCGACCGCGACCGGGTCGCCCGGGCCCTGGCCGAGGGGACCGAGGGGATCTTCCGGCTCGGGGGCCCGGCCACCGACCTGTTCGGCGACTTCGACGCCCTGTCCCGCGACGTGACCTTCGACTACTACCGATCGATCCTCGGCCCCGGCGTGACCCGCGACCAGCTCTACCCGATCACCGACGCCGTGGCCGACCAGGAGATCCGCCGCGAGGGGGACGAGGCGTTCGCCCGCCTCTTCCTCGGCGCCCTCGGCCCGTTCCAGGCCCTCCCCCTGCCCCCCGCCTATCCCGCCACCCCGGCCGACCCCAAAGCGGCCAGGCGCGGCCTGACCGAGGCCCGCAAGGCGCTCCGGGCCTCCCGCGAGGAGGCCGTCGGCCTCGTCGGCTCCTGGGAGCAGCTCCACGCCCGGGCCGCGCAGGCCGAGGCGGCGCTCGCCCTCCTCAAGGCGGGCAAGGCCATCAAGCCTGGCGACTTCGGCCTGGCCAGGCCGAACCTCGCCGCCGCCCAAGCCGCCCTCGACGAGGCCGAGGCCGAAGGCGGGCGGGTGGCCGAGGCCCTCGGCGCGTTCGGGGCCGCCGCCGCCGCCCGGCTCATCGGGGCCCTCGGCCTGCTGGAGCTCGATGTCGTCGTCGCCCGGGTCGCCGACGGCCAGGCCAGGCGCGACGAGGCCCGGGCCCTCTATCCGTGCGCCCTGGCCCTCGGCTCCCGGGTCGTCGCCGATCTGGAGCCCGCCGCCCGGTCGGGCCTGGCGACCGCCCTCGTCGGCCAGCTCTACCAGGCCGGCAAGGAGGACGATCAGGGCATGATCAACGCCCTGCTCCGGGCCGGCGCGACCCTCCACGAGCGCCTGACCGCGCTGAAGTGGAAGGTCGGCGACGCGGTGGCCTACCCCTTCGAGCACGCCCAGCAGGGCGTGACCCTGGGCCGGTTCGCCCTCCCGGAAGTCCCCGACGCGAAGGCCGTCGGCGACCTCCTCCAGGCCGGCGCCGAGGCCCGCCAACGCCTGCTCGACCTCCACCGCCGGGTCTTCGGCCGCCTGGCCACCACCGTCGAGGCCGTCGAGCAAGCCTTCGGCCTCACCCCCCTGGCGGCCGACCCGGGCCGGTGAATGCCCCCACCGCCCGGGGCATCCATATCCGGGTGGCAGGGGTAAACTTGTTTACCCCGGTTTCCAAGACGCTTGGCCGCAAGACCGGGGTAAACAAGTGTAAGAATGCAAATAATATAATATCCTCAAACATAAGAAATCGATTGACCCTGTCCTCCACCCTCGAACGCGGAGCGAACTGCCATGCGAATCGCGACGTCGACGGCCCTGATCCTCGCCCTCGTCGCCCGGGTCGGTGTCGCGCAGGTCGGCGGCAACGTCGGCTATGGCCAGAACCAGGGCTATGGCCAGGGTCAGCCGGGTGGCCGGGGCCGGGCGGACGCGGAGGTCCGGGCCAGGCGGGTCGTGCCTCGGGACGAGATGCCTCCGTCGGACACCTCGATGTTCCTCGACGCGAGCGTCCTGATGAACGTCAAGGCCGACGAGTTCGTCGCCACCTTCGGGGTCGCCGAGGAGGCCGAGACGATCGAGGGGTGCCAGGCGAAGATGGACGCGACGATCGCCTCGTTCACCGACGCCGTGAAGGCCCTCGGGGTCGGGGCCGACGCCCTGTTCGTCGACTTCGCGGCGCAGACGAAGGTCTACGCCTACAAGGTCGAGGGGAGCGTCGCCCGCGAGCACCTCGCCGGCTTCGAGCTGAAGAAGACCGTCGCGATCCGCTATCGCGACAAGACCCTGATCGACCGGCTGGTCGTGGCCGCGAGCCGGTCCAGGATCTACGACCTGGTCAAGGTCGACTACGTCGTCACCGACCTCGCCCCGATCCAGGATCGCCTGGCCGGCGCGGCGGCGGCCGTCGTCAAGGCCAAGGCCGACCGCCACGAGCGGCTCCTCGGGATCAAGCTCCGGGCGGTCCCCCAGGTCCACGCCGAGCGGTCGACCGCCCACTACCCGACCGGGATGTACGACTCCTACACCTCGGGCGAGACCGAGGCCGTCTACGGCGGCCCCGAACGATCGTGGACCACCGTCCAGAACCTCCGCAAGCCCCGGACCTTCTACTTCAACCCCCTCGACGCCGACGGCTTCGACCGGGTGATCGACCCCGTCATCCTCGAGCCCGTCGTCCAGTTCACCCTCTACCTCAAGCTCAAGTACGAGATCGAGACCCGGCGCTGAGCCGAGAAAGGGGCCAGGGCCGACGGCACCCCCGGCTCCCGCCGCCGCGATCACTCGACGTCCAGGACCGCCCCGGTCGTCGAGACCTCGACCTCGCGGACCTTGCCGCGCTTGTCCTTGCCGATGATCTCGAAGGCGTCCTTGCCCTCGTACTTGGCCTTCCTCGCCCGGTCGAACTTGACGTCCGGCAGCGCCTTGGCGGCGGCCTCCATCGAGCCCGGCGGCAGCTTGTCCAGCGCCACCGGTTCGACCGCCTCCATCTCATCGCCGCAGCCCGAGATGATCAGGGTCGCGATCGCCAATACTGCGGCCAACTTGCCACGCATCGTCATGCCCTTTCGATTCGGTTCAGAGACTGTCGGAGGAGACCACTTCCCCGCCGGCCCGGCTGGTCAGGGCGAGATAGGCCTTGTAGTTGATCGTCGATCGCAGGAACGTCACGTGGCCGTCGCCGAAGAGGAAGTGGGCCCCCTTCTGGGCGTGGAGGCTGTAGAACTGGTTGACCTCGGAGTTCGGGTCGCCCGGCCCGACGCGCTCGCCGGCGTGGCCCAGGACCAGGCCCGCGCTCAGCTCGGTGACCCGGCGGCCGACGCCGGAGGTGCCGGCCGGATACATCACCGCCCCGGTGACCGCGCCGGCCCAGGTGGCGTCGCCGAGGACCCGGGACCGCTCGCCGACGAAGATCGTCTGCGTCAAGCCGTCGGTCACGTCGCGGAGGGCGACCTGGCTGCCGCGGAAGAAGACGCCTTCGCCGTCGGGCCCGGGCTCGCTCACCCCGCTCACCCCGACGTAATTCGACGGGGCGAGCTGGCAGATGTCCGCGACGAAGGCCCCGGTGGACAGGTCGCGTTGCGCGGCCGAGAACGGCGAGGGGGCGGGGTCGGACGGGCAGAGGAACGCGGCGATCGTCGCCTGCCGGCTCGTGGAGTTGGCGGGCCCTTCGATCGCCAGGACGAAGTTGGCCGCGTTGTAGATCGCGGCCTGTTCGAGCTGCGGCAGGATCATCGACGCCCAGCCCCAGCCCGGGCCGGTGTCGTTCCCCTGGGCGTCGAAGCCCGACAGGTAGCCGGGCGGCAGGACCTTCAGCGCCGACTCGTAGTTCGCCAGGGCCAGGCCGACCTGCTTGAGGTTGTTGATGCACTGCGACCGCCGGGCCGCCTCGCGCGCCGCCTGGACGGCGGGCAGCAGCAGGGCGATCAGCAGGGCGATGATCGCGATCACGACCAGCAGTTCGATCAGGGTGAACCCGCGACGAGGCCCCTGAGGTATAGATTCGTGCATGATGATGGCTCCTTCTTCCGGCTTCCGAGGGGGATGAGATCCGAAGGCGGCGGGATGGCCGGGCCGATGACGGCCTCGGACGCTCCGCTCGCCTTCAATCGCGGAAGACCTGGAGCCAGACGTGCCGACGGGTCGCGCCGGGGTGGGCCCGGGGGTCGTCCCGGCGGCCCGGGGGGGCCGATGCTGGGGCTTCACGGAGCGGGCCGGGCGCGCGGGCCGTCGCGGGCTCGGGCGGGTGGGGGAGGGACGGGACGCCGGGGCTGGACCTCGGGGCGGCCGGCCCCCGGGAGGCCTCGACCGGCTCGTCGCCGACGCCCCCGTCGACCGGCCGGAGCTGGCCCAAGTCCCCGCCGTCGACCAGCGACCGCGCCAGGTCGTCGGCCGCCTCGGCGTGGGCGAGCGATGGGCCGGCGAGGGCGGCGATCAGGCAGATCCAGGCCAGGGGGTGCGACATCGGGCCTCGGTCGAGGGGCATGGGCGAGGCCCGATTATAGGGCGAGCCGGCCCGGGCGGTCAAACCGGCCCATCCGGCATCGACTTTGCAAAGTTCGATCCGGAGTCCGCCCGCGACGATCCAGGTTCCCGACCATCATGAAGACCATCGACCGAACCGGCGGCCCGACCCCCCGCGACCCGGCCCCCGGCAAGGGGCTGATCGCCGGCCTGATCGGCGGCCTGGGGGGCAGCCTGGCGATGGCCGCCTTCCAGGGGGCCTGGTCCCGGGCCTTCGGACCGCCGATGGAGCCGGCCAGGGACGACGTCGCCGGCGACGCCGCCCCCGACTCGGGCCCGGTCCCCTCGACCATCCTCGCGGCCAACGCCCTGTCCCGGGCCGTCGCCGGCCGCGACCTCCCCGGCCGCCACGCCGGGGCCGCCGGCCGGGCCTTCCACCTCGCCTTCGGCACGGGCCTTGGGGGGGTCTACGGCGTCCTCGTCGAGTACCTGTCCCTCGCCTCGGTCGGCGCGGGGGTCCCCTTCGGCGTGATCCAGGTCCCCTTCGCCGACGAGTGGCTCGTCCCCGCCCTCGACCTCTCCGGCTCGCCGGAGAAGGCCCCCGCCTCCGCCCACCTCCGCTCCGTCGCCGCCCACGCCGTCTACGGCCTCGCCACCGAGTGGACCCGCCGCGCCGTCCGCGCCCGGCTCTGATCCCGGCGTCAGGGTTCGCGGAGGATGATCGAGCGATCCATCCGGGTGTAATTCGTCCCCGGCCGGATCTTCTGGGCCGCGGCGATCTCGGCGTCGGTGACCGCCGTGTCGGCGAGCGAGATTTGTGTGCACGCCTTCAGGCCCGCCAGGTTGGCGATCCCGGCCTCGGTGATCCGGGTTCCCTGGAAGAACAGGAGGTACGGCCTCTTCAAACCGGTCGGGTGGCGGGGGTCGGTGCTCCTCCCCCGGAATCCCCCGGTTCGGCCGGACCATCGGCACCGGGGGCGGAGCACCGACCCCTGCCACCCGGATGGGGATCGATCGATCTCCAGGATCGAGGGCGACGCCCGGGGTCCGACCTTCGTGGGAAATTTTCGGGATCTCGGGAACTTCCGGGATGGGAGCGGCACCTTCCCTCGGGGAGCGATGAAACCGGATGTCGACGTCGGGCCCGATCGGATCGGGAGATGATTGACGGCGAATCCGGGCTCTGCTCTAGTGAGAGTCCTCGCGTCGCCCACCTTGAACCGTCACCCGGGATTCTCGACTCGACCGATGCCGCACACCGCCCGACGAGCCCTGGCCGCCTTCCTGATCGCGCTTCATGCGGCGATCGCGGCGTGCGGCCCGGGCTTGCACGCGGCGCCCGGCCTGGGGCATGCAGCCCGTTCGGCCGAGACCTCGGCGGCTGACGGCACCCCGGCGCTCGCCCATCCCTCGATCAACCTGGCCGAGCATTGCCCGCTCTGCGACTACTTCGCGCAGGGGCAATTGCCGATCGCCCGGGCCTGCTGGGCCTCCAGCCCGCTCGTGGTCCCCGCCGAGCCGGCCCGCCCGGCCCTCCTCCCGCCCGCGCCGCCCCTCCCCACCTCACGCTCCCGCGCCCCGCCCCTGGGCGACTCCCGGCTCGCCTAGCCTTCGGCGTCGCCGGCCGCCCGATCCGATCCGCCCCGCGCCCCATGCGCCCGAGTTGACCGCGCACTTGCCGAAGGCCCGACGACACGTCGAGGCGTCCCGGTGCCGGCCCGGAGGGGGAGGCGGATCGGTCGACCGCCCGGCCGCTCGTCGGCGACCTCCGCCGTCGCTTTGGGGATCGATCCAGACCGAGTGGGACCACGCGGGGAACGGCCTCGGGCACGCCATCAAGGGCGACCGGGCCCGGGCCCCGCACGTCGCCACGACTCGCGGCGGGACCGCGGTTCGATGAGGGGTTGCGTCATGGCTTCGTTTCCGATGGGACCGATCCGCACGTTGCGATCGCCCGGCGCCGGCGGGCTCGGCCCGGGCGCGGGGCCTTCGCCGCCGGTCGACGACTGGCCCGACGCCGACTTCGGGTCGATGGCCCGGGCCTCCCGCCGCATCCTCCGCGACGACGCCCTGGCCGACGACGCGATCCAGGAGACGCTCCTGAGCTTCTGGGGCCGGCCCGAGCGGCCCGAGAACCCCCGGGCCTGGCTGCTCAGGGCCGTGACCCTGCGGAGCCTCCACCTGGCCAGGGCCCGCCGGAGGCGCCGGGAGCACGAGGAGCGGGCCAGCCTGGGCCGGCCCGAGGGGACCACCCGCGACGACCCGGCCCGCTCGCTCGACGGCGAGGACCTCGCCCGGGTCGTGGGCGAGGCCCTGGGCCGGATCGCCGAGGAATACCGCACCGCCTTCCTGCTCAGGGCCGTCGAGGGGCGGGATTACGAGTCGATCGCCGCCGCGCTCGGCCTGCCGATCGGGACGGTCCGCTCCCGCCTGAGCCGGGCCCGCCGGCTGCTCCGCGAACAGCTCGCCGAGGCCGGGACCGGCCCGGAACATTGATCGAAGGTCGCATCAATCTCTTCGATTTTCATCCCGAACGATCAGGCATCACCGACGAGGAACTTCATGCTCAAGCCAATGTCCGGAGGCCGCGCCCGCGGCTTCACCCTGATCGAACTCCTGGTCGTCATCGCGATCATCGCCGTGCTGATCGCCCTGCTGCTGCCGGCCGTCCAGGCGGCGCGCGAGGCGGCCCGCCGGAGCCAGTGCGTCAATAACATGAAGCAGATCGGCCTGGCCTTGCACAACTACGCCCAGTCCAACGGGGTGTTCCCGCCCGGCTACGTCAGCTCGATCCTCCCGGGGGTGACCGACGCCTGCAACCAGGACGCCGAGAACACGCCCGGCCAGAGCGTCGACCGCGGCTCGGGCTGGGCCTGGGGGAGCATGATCCTGCCCCAGCTGGAGCAGAACTCCGTCTACAACGCGATCAACTTCAACCTCTCGGTCGCCTTCCACGACAACGACACCTGCAGCCTCACGGCGATCAACGTCTTCCTCTGCCCGTCCGACCCCGGCCCCTCGACGATCCCGGTCTTCGCCGACCCGCCCGACCCCGCCCAGCCGGGCACCTACGCCGCCTCGATGATCGTCGACACCCTCTCGCGGGGCAACTACGTCGGGATGTACGGCATCGGCGAGGTCTGCGCCCAGTCCGGCTCGATCGATGCGCCGAACAACAACGGCGCCGGGCCGAATGGCCAGCACGCCGGGATGTTCTACCGGAACAGCCGGGTCGGCTTCGCCGACGTCACCGACGGCACCAGCAACACCATCGCCGTCGGCGAGCGGAGCCACAACCTGAGCTACGTGACCTGGGTGGCCCGGTCGATCGACGGCTGGCTCGGCAAGACCTCGCCGGTCGAGGGGGGGACCGACCAGTTCAACCCCTCGCCCGAGGAGTGCTGGACCCAGATCATGGGGCCGGCGGGGCTCGAGGACGGCCCCAGGACGATCAACAACCCCGAGGCCCACGTCGAGGACTACTGGAGCCGCCACCCCGGCGGGGCCAACATGCTCTTCACCGACGGCTCGGTCCGCTTCCTCAAGAGCAGCATCAACCCGATCCCCTGGCGGGCCCTGGCCACCCGCGCCTTCGGCGAGGTCGTCTCCGCCGACTCGTACTGATCCCGGCCCGCATGCCGGGCGTCGCGCCGCATCCTCTGCAGCCGCCCGGGCCCGCATCGGGCGTGCCCGGGCCTCTCCTCCTCTCGCAAACCGAAAGCGGAAGAACCATGGATCGTCGCGAACTGCTGGGCGTCCTCGGCGCCGGCGCCGCCGGCCTCGCCGCCCTGTCCGGGGGCGGGGCCCAGGCCCAGGCCCAACATTCCCACCACCACGACCCCGAGCATGGGGAGTGCCTGAAGGCCTGCCTCCACGGCGCCGAGGTCTGCAACGAGACCTTCCACTACAGCTTCGGCCACCTCAAGGACGGCCACACCGAGCACGCCAAGGTGGCCGAGCTGACGATCGACTGCCAGGACCTTTGCACCGTCGCGGCGGCCCTGCTCGCCCGCGAGAGCACCCTGCACGGCCACGCCTGCCTGGCCTGCGCCGAGGCGTGCAAGGCCTGCATCGAGGAGTGCAAGAAGCACGACGACAAGCAGTTGAAGGAGTGCGTCGACGCCTGCGTGGCCTGCGAGAAGGCCTGCCGGACGATGGCCGAACGCGCCAAGACCGCCAAGCACCCCGCCTGATCGCCGACGCCCGGCCCGCCCCTCAAGGGCATCATCAACCCGACGCCCTGGCGGCCTTGGCCACCTCCCCATCCGGCGAGGTGGCTAAGGCCGACTCGTTTTGAACCGGGTGAATCGGGCACACGCAGGCGTCGCGGGCCATCTCCCGGACCGGAAGCGGAAATTCCCGGCAAAAAATCGGCTCCAACTCGTACGGCCATAGACCTTTTTGTTAAGCGGTCGCCGGGATTAAGTGTGATTCTTCGGCTTTTTTCTTGCAAAAAAAAACCGCCCTGACCATGATCCGATTAACGCATCGAGAGGTGATTTTTTAGGGTCGCCAGGGGGGGCGTCGATGAATCACCGGTCGCTCATTCCCGCCTCGGCCCGGGCGTTCGTGCCGCTCTCGGCCCTGGCCTTGATGCTCGCCGCCGGATTCGGGGTCGGATCGTCGCGGGACGTGCCGGTCTCGGATGAGGCTTCGGTCGAGCCTGGTCGAGCCTTGACTGTCATGCCCGACTCGATCGATCTGGGCGATGTTAGGCCGAGGCATCGGGCCGAGGGGCGGCTGCGGCTCCGCAACCCGTCCTCGAAAACGGTCGTCCTCGACCGGGTCGATTCGAACTGCCCTTGCGTCCGGGTGTTTCCCGCACGGGCGGAGATCAGGCCGAATGGCTCGCTTGACCTGCGCATCACCTTCGACCCGGCCGAAGAGCCGGATTTCCGGGGTGGTTTGTTCGTCGATCAAGTCGGGCGGGGACCTTCGGGAGAGGCCCTTTTTCGAGCGACGGTCCGACTGACGGTCGCCGATCCGGCCGACCGGCGACCAAAGACAGGAGATCGGCCGTGAGCGAGCCTTCGATCACCGAGACCACGGTAAGCGTCGCCCCCATCGAGCACCCGGCCCCGAAGCCGTCCCGTCCCATCCGGCGCCCCTGGCTGCGTCCGGCCTTGGCGGCGGTCGCGCTCGCCTTGGCGGGGCTGGGCGCAGCCCAGATCGGTTTCGGATCGCTGCCCCTGGCCATCCGCTACGCCCGGGGCGAGCGGCTGATCGTCGAGCCCGCCCGCCTCCACGTCGCCGGATTGACGGTCGCGGACCAAACGCTCGTCGCCACCGAGGTTTACAATTACACGAAAGTGCCAGTCCGGCTGCTCGGCTCGGCCGCGAGCTGCACCTGCGTGACGGTCAAAGACCTGCCGCCGTCGATCCCGGCCGGCGGCAAGGCCCGGCTGTCCTTGCTGGTCCACGCCTTGGCGGACAAGCCCGGCGTCGACCAGCCGATCATCCTCTTCACCGACGACCCCGGCCGGCCCCAGTTGGGTGTCCGGGTCACCGGGACGGCGCGGGAGGTGTCCCCCCCGCCCCGCCTCCGATAGATCGAGGGGACATCCGGCCGAACCCCTCGGGGTTTCCTCCAAAGGAGCATCGCATGGCCCGCCGAACTCGGATCGCCGACGCCGCGTCGTCCGTCCTGGCCACCTTGGCCACCCTCGCCCTGATCGTCGGGGTCCTGCTGACCCCCAACGTGGTCGTCGCCAACGACACGGTCGTGCAGCCGAACTGCATCTCTCCGATCCAGCCGGCATCCGCGAGCACGACCCAACCCCAAGACACCTGCTTCCTTGCTGCCTGCACGTCCCCTACTTGCGTCGGCTGTTTTGCGCAAAATGGTGGGTGCTCCAACGGCTGCACCGCCGGCACCTGTGTGGACGCCGCCGGGAATCAGTGTGGTTGTGGGACTCCGCCTGGCTTCACGACTTGCACTTGCACTTGATTCGAATTGTGGTGTTCCTCCTCGGCGAAACGAGGTGAGGGTGGGCGCGATGCTTTGTATCGCATCCACCCTCAACATGGCCGCACGACATTTGAGTTCCTTGACTTGTTCGGAGCTTCCGATGATGCTTGGCACCGCCGGATCGATCGCGACGCTGATTTTGATCTGCGGTGTCACCCCCGCGCCGGGAGCGATCGACGCCGCGCAGAAGTCTCGACTTTATGGCGAGGCGGTCGATGCCTGGTCTCGTGCTCGCGAGGCGGACGCGCGAGTATCATTTACCATCCGTCGAAGTATGTGGATGATGAAAGATGGGGTCAAGCGTGAGACCGTCCCGCCGACGCGATTCGAGATCCGGAGGGATGGCGATCTCGCGAGCGTTTTGAAGACCCAGAAGGAGGGAGGTTTCGATGATGTGTCCGTGTCCGGACCATCCTACGGGTTTAGGTTGTCCCACGCGACGAGTTCCGACCCCTATTCCATGAGAGCCCTCATCTTCGATGACCCCAAGGCCAGCATGAAACGAATCGGGATCGATCATCTCCTTGCGGCTTTGGCGAGTTCCCACGCATGCTGGTCGGTCCCGCTCGAGGACCTGATCTCCGACCCGGCATTTTCCCTCGAAGGGATTAGGCTCGTCGACAACGATCGAATCGTCGAGGTTCGATTTCATTGCGATTACAAGAAGAAGGCGATCCATTTCAAGGATGGGATCCTTCTCCTCGAGCCTGCACGGAACTGGGCTTTGATCGAATCCCAGTTCAGCGTGATGGATGGCAGGCGTACCACGGTGACGAATCAGTTCGACCCCAAAAAAGGCAGAACTCTGAAAGCGAATTTGGTGAAGCATCGATCGGAACAGCTCAACAACGAAGAACATTATGATTGTGAGTTCGAAGATGTGCGATTTGGACCGGTGGCCGAGTCTTCATTCACGCTGTCCGCTTACGGGCTGCCGGAACCGAATCGTCTGGTCCCGACGAACGACCGGAGCACGATCCACTTTTGGTTCATCGGTGCCGCCGTCGTGCTCCTCGCCGCCGCGTCGGCGATTCGATGGCGCTCTCGGCGGCTGTCCTGATCTCTCATCCGGAAGGACGGCGAAGTTCATGGCGAATGCCGAGTCGGATGAATCGACCCTCGATCGGCGGGCTTCGGGATCACGGAGGGTCTCGCTCGGCCTGGCGGCCGGGGGCGCGGCGATGCTGGCGGCGGGGATCTGGTCGTGGAGTCGGGCGGCATCCTCGCCCCCTGGGATTCAATTGACCTTCGAGCCGGCCAACGTGGAACTTCATTCGGTTCTCCAAGGGGAGAACCGGCCGGTCGCTTTCCGGGTCGTCAACCGCGACGGCACGCGGCCGGCTCGGCTGCTCGGGGCCGAGGATAAGTGCACGCCGGCCGGGTGCGTCTTCGTCGAGGGGCTGCCGCTGACGGTCCCGGCCGGGGGCGAGGCGAGCTTCACCGTCGAATGGAAGGGGACCAAGCCGGGGCGGCTGGTCCAGGAGGTTTCGGTCTTCACCGACGGGCCCGGGCAGGCCATCGTCGCCCTCTCGATCGGCGGTGAGGTCATCGCGGCCTCGCCCGCCGGGGGGAAATCGCCGTGACCGCGCGGGGCGGTCGAAGGTGCCGGCGACGGGGGCTGACCCTTATCGAACTGCTGGTCGTGCTGGGGATCGTGGCGACCCTGATTGCCCTCCTCCTGCCGGCGGTGCAGGCGGCCCGCGAGGCGGCCAGGCGCGCGTCGTGCTCGGCGAACCTCCGCCAGATCGGCCTGGCGACCGCCGGCTATGCCGACTCGCACCTGGCCTTCCCCAACGGTCGGCGGTTGATGGGCGACCCCCGGTTCGCCGGCCCGAATCCGCCCTGCACCTCGAACCGGGTCGACATCGGGCCGCTGGTGGCCCTCCTCCCGTTCGTCGAGCAGGCGGCGCTATACAACGCGATCAACCAGTCGACGAGCATCTTCGCGACCGAGAACACGACGGCCTTCGTCGTCGGGGTCGCGACTTATACCTGCCCGTCGGACCCGGCCGCCTCCAGCCCCCGGACCTTGGTGGCCGGCGAGATCGCGCCGATGGCGCCCGACCCCGTGGCCGGGACGTGGCGGATGGGGGCGACGAGTTATGCCGGGTCGGCCGGGTCGGTCGACGTCATCGGCCTGGCGTCGTTCTACCCCGGCTGCGTCGTCCCCGGTCCGGTCCGGTCGCAGGCCAACGGGGCCTTCCCCGACGCCTGCTCGGCCCCGGTCCGGCCGGCCGACATCGTCGACGGCCTGTCTTCCACCCTGTTCTTCGCCGAGAAGGCCGTCACGACCTTCGACCGGCCCGACCCGACCGGCGCGGCCCCGCCGACGACTCAGCACGGGTGGTGGCTCTCCGGGAACGTCGACGACTCCCTGCTTTCGACGTTCTACGTGCCCAACGCCTTTCGGGACATCTCGGCCTACGGCGATGAGGCCCGATTTCGCTCGGCCTCGTCCCTCCACCCCGGGGGGATCAACGCCCTGATGGGCGACGGCTCGGTCCGGTTCATCAAGGCGACCGTGGAGACCTGGCCGGTCGATCGCGTCACGGGCCGACCGGTCGGCGCGACCCTCGACCCGGGCGGATGGTGGCTCGGCCTCCCTCGGCCTGGCGTCTGGCAGGCCCTCGCTACCCGGGGCGGTTCGGAGGTCGCCACCCTCGATTGAAAGTGCCCTTTCGCCTCAGGCTTTCTTGGGCTCGACGGTCGGGTGGTGCCAGCCGCCGTGGTCGGCGACGAGGGCGTCGGCCTCGGCCGGGCCCCAGGTGCCGGGGTCGTACGGGAGGGGAGGCTTCTTCGAGGTCAGGGCCGGGTCGACGATCCGCCAGGCCTGCTCGACGGTGTCCTCGCGGGCGAAGAGGGTTTGATCTCCCTCCATCGCCTCGCCGAGGAGCCGCTCGTAGGGCTCAAGGTCGGCGTCGCTCGGGCGGTGGGTGGCCAGGAGCTCGACGGAGCGGCCGGCCATCCCGTCGCCGGGCTCCAGCACCGTGGCGCCGATGGCGATGGCGATATCCGGGCTGATCCGGAACCGGAAGGTGTTCCGAGGCGGCGCCTCGGGCAGGTGGGCCATCGTCTGCGGGCGGAGCTTGACGACGATCTCGGTGCAGGTCACCGACAGGTTCTTGCCGGCCCTGATGAAGAACGGCACGCCCCGCCAGCGCGCATTGTCGACCTCGATCCGGAGGGCGGCGAAGGTCTCGGTCTTCGAGCCGGGCTTGACCCCCTTCTCGTCGAGGTAGCCGCGGAACTGGCCCCGGACGATGTCGTCGTCGTCGAGCGGCTTGACCGCCTTGAGGACCTTGACCTTCTCGTCGCGGAGGGCCTCGCCGCCGGTGCCCGAGGGGGGCTCCATCGCCAGGTAGGACAGGATCTGGAGCATGTGGTTCTGGACCACGTCGCGGATCGCGCCGTTGCCGTCGTAGAAGGCACCCCGCCCCTGGACGCCGAAGGCCTCGGCCATGGTGATCTGGACGCTCTCGATGTAGTCGCGGTTCCAGATCGGTTCGAGGAAGGCGTTGGCGAACCGGAAGTAGTGCAAGTTCTCGACCGCCCGCTTGCCCAGGTAGTGGTCGATCCGGAAGACGTTGGATCTGGGGAAGCTCGTGGCCAGGGTCTTGTTCAGCTCCCGGGCCGAGCCGAGGTCGTGGCCGAACGGCTTCTCGACGATCACCCGATCGTCCTCGACGCCGCCCATGTTGCCGAGCTGGCCGACGACGGTCGCGAACATCGACGGCGGGATCGCCAGGTAGTGGACCGGGTGCTGGGCCGGGACGAGCTGGTCGCGGAGGGCGTCGAAGGTCCTGGCGTCGGCATAATCGCCGTCGACGTACTTGAGCAGGCCGAGGAGCTTGTTCTCGGCGTCGTCGTCGCCGTTGCCGTGCTCCTTGAGGCTCTCGCGGACCCTCTGCTTGAAGCGGTCGAGGTCCCAGCCCGCCTTGGCCACGCCGATGACGGGCACGTCGAGGTGGCCGTGCGAGGCCATCGACTGGAGGGCCGGGAACGTCTTCTTGTGGGCGAGGTCGCCGGTGGCGCCGAAGAAGACCAGGGCGTCGGAACGGTGAGAATCCATCGAAAGCAGGCTCCTTCGGCCGAGGGCCGGGTCACTCGCCGGCGTGCTTCTCGACGTGGCCGCCGAACTGGAACCGCATGGCCGAGAGCAGCCGGTCGGCGAAGTCGGCCTCCCCTCGCGAGCTGAACCGCTCGTAGAGGGCCGAGGTGAGCACCCCCGCCGGCACCCCCTCGTCGATCGCCGCCTTGATCGTCCACCGCCCCTCGCCCGAGTCGGACACCCGCCCGGTGAACTTGCCGAGCTTGGGGTCCTTCAGGAGCGAGATCGCCGTCAGGTCGAGCAGCCAGGAGCCGATCACGCTCCCGCGCCGCCAGACCTCGGCGACGTCGGGCAGGTTGAAGTTGTACTCGTAGAGCGACTTGTCGCGGAGCGGGGTCGTCTCGGCGTCGTCGGCCTGCGGGCGGAGGCCGACGTCGGCGTGCTGGAGGATCGCCAGGCCCTCGGCGTAGGCGGCCATCACGCCGTACTCGATCCCGTTGTGGACCATCTTGACGAAGTGCCCGGCGCCGCTCTCGCCGCACCGGAGGTAGCCGTGCTCGGCCGTGCCGCCGACGTCCTCGCGGCCCGGGGTCCGCTCGACCGAGTCGACCGCCGGGGCCAGGGTCGCGAAGATCGGGTCGAGCCGCTCGACCGCGTCCTTGTCGCCGCCGATCATCATGCAGTAGCCGCGATCCAGGCCCCAGACGCCGCCGCTGGTGCCGACGTCGAGGTAATGGAGCCCGAGGTTCGCGAGGTCGTCGGCCCGGCGCTTGTCGTCGATGTAATACGAGTTGCCACCGTCGATCACCGTGTCCCCTTTTTCGAGGAGCGGGATCAGCCCTTCGAGCGTCTTGTCGACGACGGCGGCCGGCACCATCAGCCAGACCGCCCGGGGGGTCGTCAGCCCCTTGACGAACTCCTGGAGCGAGGCGGTGCCCGTGACCCCCTTCTCCTCGTCGACGAGCTTCTTGACGGCCTCGGGGTGGGTGTCGAAGACGACGCACTGGTGGCCACCTCGGGCCAGGCGCCGGACCATGTTCGCGCCCATCCGGCCCAGGCCGATCATACCAAGCTGCATCGCGAACCCTCCCCATCGGGTGACGACAAATCTTGCCGATCCGATCCATGCAAGATTTGCGCCGACGGACGATCCGGCCGCCCCGTCGCCGCGAGTCGTTGTCTGACGATCGATTCCGGAGATGGATCGTCCCCCTCCGGGTGGCAGGGGTCGGTACTCCGCCCCCGGAAGCCTTGGGCTTGGCCCCATCACCGGCTCCGGGGGCGGGGTACCGACCCCTGCCACCCAAGAACGCCGATTTCCAGGATTGAGGGCTATACCCAGCAAAGCCTCAGCCGGGCAGTGATTTGCCCGGCGGCCCATCGAGAGGGAGCGAACCCCGGTTGGGCGGATCGTCCCGGTCTCGCCGGCCTTGCGGATTCGCTGGTGGCCCGAGGGCCGGGCGGCCGATGAGTGGGGAGCGAGTCGCCAAAAAGGGGCCAGCCTGGATTCCTCGCCCGAACGGCGGGCTCCTCCCCCACTCTGCTCGGTGACCTGATGACCAGGACCTGCCCGGATCGCCGAGCGACCAGGACCGCCCGGCCGGAGGCCGAGCCGGTCGAGCCCCGGGCCTTGCTCAGCGGCACCGTCGTCAACGCGCCGACCAACCCCTCCGTGATCGCCGAGCTGAACCTCGGGGCGTCGATCGCCTTGAGGCGGCCCGACGTCCCGGTCGCCGGCTTCTCGACGCCGACGAGCCTGGCCAGCTTCGTCGACCCCTCGGCCCGGCTCTCGGCGAAGGGCCGGGCGGTGATCGGCCTGGACTCGCTGGTCGGCCCGTTCGCGACGATCGACACCTCGGCCGGCGGGTCGATCAAGGTCGGCAACGGCTCGGCGGTGCTCGACAACGCCACGCTCCGGGCGTCGGGCCGGGGCTCGGCGGTCTTCATCGGCGACCGCGTCTCGGTCGGCTTCGGGGCCAAGATCCTGGGGAGCAGCCAGGTCGGCACCTACGCCGCGGCCCAGGGCGGGACGCCGGCCCTGGCCACCGGGATCGGACCGAACGCCCTGATCGACGGGGCGACGATCGAGCAAGGCGTGATCGTCGGGGCCCTCGCCCGGGTCGGCCCCGGCGTGGTCGTGCCGACCGGGTTCGAGGTCGTCCCCGGGGCCAACGTCGCGACCGAGGCCGAGGCGACCAACCCCGCCCTCGGGATGGTCGCCCGGCTCTCCGCGGCCGACTTCACGGCGCTCGGGCAGTCGCTCGCCCACGACGCCCAGCTCGCCATCGGCTACATCACCCTGTACCGGGGCCAGTCGGCCACCGGGGCCTCGATCGGCGTCCCCTCCTCGATCACCGGGATCAACAACGGCAACCTGTCCGCCGTCACCGGGATCGGCAACGAGCCGGGCTCGGCTTCGGGCGTCCCGTTCGAGCCTTCGGGCTCGACCTCGCCCCAGTTCCAGGCCGCCGGCGGGGCCCTGGCCCCGGGCTCGCTCTCTACCTTCCCCTCGCGGGTGACCGGCCGGGCCGTCTTCAACGCCAGGCCGGCCGGGGCCCTGGGCAAGATCGCCCAGGCCGACTCGATCCGGGCCGACGACGGCCAGCCGCTCCAGTTCGCCTCGGCCCCGTCGCTCGGCTCGGGCGTGACGATCAACTCCCCGCTGGGCAGCTCGGCGCCGGCTTCGGGCTCGACCTCGACCTCGGCCACCCTGGGCGGGATCGTCACGTTCGGTTCGAGGATCCAGGTCGGCACCGGGGCCGTGATCCTGGGCGGGCCGGCGATCGGCACCGGGTCGTCGGCGCGGGTCGTCGGCGACGGCTCGGCGATCGGCCCGGGGGCGGTGGTCGACCGGTCGTCCCTCGGCGCCAACGACCAGATCGGGGCCCGGTCCTACGTCGAGGGGACGACCCTCGGCGACGGCGTCGTGATCCCGCCCGGCACGATCCTCGTCAACAACCGGGTCGTCGGGACCGTCCGCTGGTGAGGCCCGGTCACTCGGCGTCCGGGGCGGTCTTGGTCGGGTCGGCCGATCCCGATCGGACCTTCCGGCGGATCGCGATCGCCAGGCCGATGCCGTTGGTCACGACCAGGATGGCGTTGAGGGCGAGGTAGACCTTGTTCCCCACCATCCAGCTATAAATGACCTGCCCGCCGGTGCCGAGGAAGGCCATCGCGAAGAACCAGAGGGCCAGCGGGGGGAGCGGCTCGTCCCGGCTTTCCCACTGCCGGTAGGCCTGCACGCCGAAGGTCGGCAGCAGGATCAGGCCGCTGCCCCAGCCGATCCATTCTTCCAAAGGGGTCGCTCCTCGGGCGAGTGGTGTTGGTCCCGCGATCGCGACGCGAGGGGGCCGCTCAGGTCGGGAGGTCGGCGGCGTCGTGGGCTTCCTCGACGTCCTCGCCGGCGGGGTCGATCTCCTCGACGGAGACGGCGAAGGCCCGGATCGTGGTCCCGGCGGGGAGCTGCTCGCGGTGGTGCTGATAGTCGGCGTTGGCGTCGTCCCAGTCGGTGAAGACGAGGGCGAAGTCGGACAGGTGGGCGATGCTCCCGATCGGGCTGGTGTACCAGCCGGCCGGGTCGTTGAGCGCCGCGTTGTCGTCCACGGTGGGGATCTTGCCGTCGGGCGTGACGACGGCGAAGAATTCGAAGCGGGCGTCGAGGTCGCCGAAATCGTTGATCATGGCTGGTCCCCTGCGTCGGGCTGCGGCGGAGGAGGCACGAGGTGACACCACCATTCTACCCCACGGGCCAACCCCCGAAGAACCCGAAGGCCCCGGCGAGGGGCCGGTCAGGGCTCGACCCGGACCCCGAGCGCCCGCAGCGCGGCGACCTGGTCCCCCTTGGCGGCGTCGGAGAGCGGGTTTCCCGCCAGATAAAGCCGGGCGAAGGCCCAGCGGCCCGGGGCGGCCTTGGTCGAGGCGACCAGGGGGGCGAGGTCGGCCACCTTGTTCCGCTCCAGGACGACCAGGGTCAGGTCGGCCAGGGTGCCCAGGGGGCCGGGGTTCTCGACCAGGTTGTCCGACAGGTTGAGGGTCGACAGCCGCTTCAGGCCGGATAAGGGCTCGACCGCCCGGACCTGGTTCCGCCCGAGGTAGAGCGAGTTGAGCCGGGCCAGCTTGGCCACGGGGGCGAGGTCGGCCACCTTGTTGCCCGAGGCGTCGAGCGCGTTCAGGGCGGCCAGCCCGGCGATCGGTTCGAGCGACTCGACCCGGTTGTCGGCCACGTTCAGGTACTGGAGCCCGGACAGGCCGGCCAGGGGGGCGAGGTCGACGATCGCGTTGCCCGAGAGGTCGAGCGACTGGAGCGCCTTCAAGCCCTTCAAGGGGGACAGGTCGGCCACCTTGCCCTTGCTCACCCGGAGCGAGGCCAGGTTCGGGCACCGGTCGAGGCCGGCGAGGTCGGCGACCTCCTTGCCGGCGACGTCGAGCACGAACAGCGTCTTGAGCTTGTCGTCGTCGAGCGCGGCCTTCTCGTCGAGGTGGAGCGTCCCCTTGATGGCCGAGGCCAGCGGGGCGTCGGGCACGGGGCCCTCGGCCCTCCCCGGGGCGACGAGCAGGCCGAGCCCGATCCAAAGGGTCGCGGCGACCGGCGTTCGGGTCATGGGTCTCTCCGGCGGTGTGTGCTTCGGGCGCTGGCGCTTGCGGCCGAGTCCGAGGGCGATCGATCCTCCAAAGCCCGGCCAGGAGGGCCATCTTATCGCCCCGACCGCCGCGATCCACCCCTCCGGCGAAATCCTTCGGCTCATTGACACCGGCCCCCGGGCCGCTTATTGCAGATGGGCGCGGAAAGGGCGGAATCGGAACGACCGATCGATCGACCAAGAAAGGGCGGGCACCGATGGACCAGATCGTCAGCAAGCTGGCCGAGCACACCGGGGTCGACGCCGAGACGGCCCACAAGGCGGTCGGGGCGGTCGTCTCCTTCCTCCAGGCCCACCTGCCCGCGGACCTGTCCTCGCAGTTGATGAAGGTCCTGCCGGGGTCCGAGGCCGCGGTCTCCCGCTTCGAAGGGGCCGACCCCTCCGTCGCCAAAGGGGGGGGCCTGGTGGGCACCGTCACCAGCCTCGCCGGCGCCGTGCTCGGCGGCAAGCTGGCCGACTCGTCCAAGCTCCTGGAGATGCTCGGCAAGTCGGGCCTCGACATGACCCAGATCAAGGCGTTCCTGCCCAAGGCGCTCGAACTGCTCAAGGACCACGTCCCGCCCGAGATCTACGAGAAGATCAAGGACCTCGGCGGCGTCGGCGCCGCGGCCGAGAAGGCCTGATCGACCTTCGAAGGGACCGACCCATGCTCAGCCGACGCGCGTTCGGCTCGATCCTCGCCGCCTCGGCCGCTTCGTCCTGGGCACCCAGGGGGTTCGCCCCCGGGCAGGACGGCCCGGCCGTGATCCGGTCGGATCGCGACCGGCCGGCGATCACCCACGGCGTCAACGCCGGCGACGTCGGCGACGGGTCGGCGGTGGTCTGGTCGCGGTCGGACCGCCCGAGCCGGATGGTGGTCGAGTACGCCACGACCGACTCGTTCCGCGACCCTCGCCGCGTCGTCGGCCCGGCCGCCCTGCCCGAGGACGACTACACCGCCCGGGTCGTCCTGACCGGCCTACCGCCCGGCCAGCAGGTCGTCTACCGGGTCAGCTTCCAGGACCTCGCCTCGCCCAAATCGCGGAGCCTGCCGGCCGAAGGGCGGTTCCGGACCGCCCCCGACGGCGAGGCCGGGGTCCGCTTCGCCTGGGGGGGCGACCAGGCCGGCCAGGGGTACGGGATCGACCCGGCTCGGGGCGGGTTCCGGATCTACGAGGCGATCCGCCGGGCCGCGCCCGACTTCTTCCTCCACTCCGGCGACCACATCTACGCCGACAACCCGATCGCCGCCGAGCTGAAGCTTGACGACGGCTCGACCTGGCGGAACCTCGTCACCCCCGAGACCTCCAAGGTCGCCGAGACCCTGGCCGAGTACCGGGGCCGATACCGGTACAACCTGATGGACGAGAACCTCCGCCGGTTCAACGCCGAGGTCCCCCTCGTCGCCCAGTGGGACGACCACGAGGTCACCAACAACTGGTACCCGGCCGAGTGGCTCGACGACGCCCGCTACGTCGTCAAGAGCGTCGACCTCCTCGCCGCTCGGGCCCACCGGGCCTTCTTCGACTACATCCCCACCCGCCTCCAGGCCGACGACCCCGCCCGGCTCTACCGGACCCTCCGCCACGGCCCGAGCCTCGAAGTCTTCCTGCTCGACCAGCGCACCTATCGAGGCCCCAACACCCCCAACCGCCAGGCCGAGCGGACCGGGACCTCCGCCTTCCTCGGCGACGACCAGCTCCGCTGGCTCGCCCGGGCCCTCAAAGCCAGCACCGCGACCTGGAAGGTCGTCGCCAGCGACATGCCGATCGGCCTCGTCGTCCGCGACGGCCCCAACGACTTCGAGGCCCTCGCCAACGGCGACCCCGGCCTCCCCCTCGGCCGAGAGCTCGAGCTGGCCGACCTCCTCCGGGCCCTCAAGGCCGACAAGGTCCGCAACGTCGTCTGGCTCACCGCCGACGTCCACTACGCCGCGGCCCACCACTACGACCCGTCCCGGGCCAAATTCACCGACTTCGACCCCTTCTGGGAGTTCGTCGCCGGCCCCCTCCACGCCGGGACCTTCGGCCCCGCCGACCTCGACCCCACCTTCGGCCCCGAAGTCCGCTTCAACGCGATCCCCAAAGGCACCAAGCCCAACCGCCCCCCCTCCGAGGGCCTCCAGTTCTTCGGCACCGTCCAGATCGAAGCCAAGACCCGGGTCATGACCGTCGCCCTCCACGACGTCACCGGCAAGACCCTCTACTCCGTCGACCTCGACCCGACGGCCTAGCGCGATCCCTCTCGGGAACTTGATGAGGGAAATGAGGCCGGTCCCTCCGAGGTCGCGCCAAGGCCGCAAGGGACAGTTTTCCCAAACAAACCGATTGACTTTGATATTACAGCTGGAGTTTTGCAAACCGTCAGGTGAGCCCCAATTGGGCCACGATATGACCGACGGGGTGGTTCTTCTCGGTGACTTGCTCG
>JAABUQ010004364.1_pt1 | contig 24228 bp, 13 predicted proteins | sample 5560001 | NCBI WGS metagenome assembly JAABUQ01 (sample SAMN10711888, study PRJNA513371) | rock metagenome | isolation source: Antarctica rocks | place: Antarctica: Victoria Land, Finger Mt nord | collected 2015-12-18
TGAAGGCAGCTAGAACGACAGCGCCTACGACGATAGTGCGCATTGAGCGGTTCCGATGTATAGCCATAGTATCATCCTTCGACGATGAGTCCGTTATAGCGCGCGACGGCCGCCATCATAGGCGTCAGTCTATTGACTACTGATTGCGAGATCAAGTAGCAATGCCTTCTACATATAATATAAGCGAATCGTGGGTTTCCAGGCTACACCGTCACCATTCTCCGCACCAACCGTGATTTCTCCTTTGCGTTAAAATAGGGGCGATTAGCCGCGCGAAGGGTATTCGCGCCCCGTACTCCCCTGGCGCATCAACGGCGGGCTCGCCTCGGGCAACGCGTGGGAAAAGGATAGGCCCCATGCGCGCCACCCTATTAGAGAGCAATCCAGACATCGCGCTCATGCTACCCTGCATCTTCAAGGCCCTGGGCATTCCCCTCAACGTCGTCGGTACGGTCGATGCCGCGCCGTCCTTCTCTAACGCGAGTTGCGAGAAGGAAGGTGCGGCGCGCCCACAACCGTGTTGCCGAGAAGGGACGGGCGGTTTACAATTCTTGTTACGGGTGGCCTACAATCGTTGTTGGTGTTTCCGTCATTGCCTGGGACGAGGGGACGAAGAAAAGGGGCGGGGATACATGCGCTTTTACCATGTGATCGTAGCTCTCTTGCTCGCGAATGTGGTGATATGGACCGCCGCGCAAATGGTCGCGCCGCCGGAGCGCGTGTACACCGTGGCCGAGCTACAAGCGGCACTCGCGGCGAACCCAACCGGGTGGCAGGGACGCACGGTCACCGTGCGTGGGGAACCGGTCCAACTTGTGCAGACGCAAGGCGCGGCAGTGCGCCCTTTGATTGTTCATGGTGTCCTTGTCAGTACGGTGTCGGCCGCCCTCTCCACGAACGCTCCCCTCTGCACCTCGTGTGTGTATCTCCATGTGGCCTTGGTCGAGGGTCAGTCCCCCACGACGCGCCCTTTATTGTTCGACACAGCCGCATCGGCCGATCCGTTGCGCACCATCCTCCGGTTATTTCCCCTGCTACGCTCACTGGCTCCCGAGCCACAGGCAGTGCAATGGGGTACGGCAGGGGTTTATCGCCTCCAAATTCTCATACCCCGCCCTTGTGGCGCTGCCATATGCGCGGACGCGCGCCTGCTCGATGCGCGCGCGGGATCGCTCCCCCCACTCCCCCACTGGGCACTTCGGCGCACGCCCCTGTCCTCTCGCGGGACAACCCCTGCAACCTTCACCATCTACGCCGCGCCCTGTCGCTCCTTCTCAGTGGTTGTATCGACGGCGCATCCCTCCACCGCACCCATACGGGCGAATGACCCACGATACACGCCCTGCGCGAACCAATTTGGCGTCGCCTGGGCGAGCCCCCCGACGCAATCCCAAGTACAAGCCATGGTGCGCGTCCTGGCCTACCTTAGCACCCATCGTCCCACACCCTCGTTTGCGCAGGCCGTCCCAATGATCCGTACGGCCATCGAGAAGGCGAGTATCCCTGCTACGCGCGGCCACGCCTGCCGTCACACGCCGAAACGGCCAAGCATGGTACCTCTCTCCCATAACCACCTCACCGTTTTCTGCTAAATTACGTCCCCTCTCCACACGGGTCGCGTGCTCAGGCGCCGGAACAGAATGTGTTGGCGAGGAGTTAATAATTATGTGTACATAATTACTGTTCTAGGCCAAAAAGAGGAGCCAGCAATAGGTGAGCCCTGCAACGAACAGCAGGCCGTCCACGCGATCTAGCAAGCCGCCATGCCCGGGTATCAGCGTGCCCGAGTCTTTGACCCCTGCCTGGCGCTTGAACGCCGACTCGACCAGGTCGCCCAACTGCGCGACGACGGTCCCACTCAACGCAACGATAACCAGCACCGGAACAGGTTGGCGCATCCCCACGGCGACACCGACGATAACCGCAGCGATGACGCCGCCCACCACGCCTCCGATCGAGCCCTCCACCGTTTTCTTCGGGCTGATACGCGGGAAAAACGCTCGGCGCCCGATGGCCCGGCCGACCGCGTAGGCCAGCGTGTCACTGCCCCAGGTGATGGCGCAGACAAACAGGATCCAGTTGCGCCCGTCCGTCGACGTGCCGCCGCGCACGACGAGCAGCGCGGCCGAGAGCCCGCCGACGTAGAGCACGCCGCCCACCCTCAGAGCCCACTGCGGCGCACTGACGCCAGTCGGGGCGATCACGAGCGCGGCAAGCGAGGCCAGGAACGCCACGACGAGCGCAGCTGTTAACCATCGTCCATCACTCGCGAAGGCCAGCACCGCCAGCAAGAGAGCCGTCACCACGACCCCGGAGATGGCGAAGGGCGCGCCTGCCGGCAGCGCGTCAAGGTGCGACGCCAAACTGTAGAACTCATGGAGGGCCGCCGCCGCCAGCAGGATCACGCCGACGTCATAGGGAAGACCGCCCAGGAGCACCAGGGTCAAGGCAACGATCCCGACCACCGCGCCGCTGACGACACGGACCCCGATGCCGCTCATGCTGATGTGATGGACGAAAACGAACCGCGAATGGACGCACATAGGCGCGAATCAATACGTAGACGTGTCCTATGTGCGTCCATTCGCGTCCATTCGCGGCTACGTCGTGTTCCCGCAATCGGCACCCACACGACCAGCAAGCCTATAGTTTCCCGTATTTGCGCGTGCGTCCGCCGTACGCGGCGATGGCGGAGCGCAGGTCGTCGGCCGTGAAGTCGGGCCACAACTTATCCGTCGAGTAATACTCCGCATAGGCGGCCTGCCACAACAAGAAATTGGACAGGCGCATCTCTCCTGCCGTGCGGATCATCAGGTCTGGATCGGGCAGACCCGCCGTGTGCAAACGCCCGCCGATAGACTCTTCGGTGATGTCCTCGGGCCGCGTGCCCTCGGCCACCAATCGCCGGACAGCGTGCACGATCTCGGCGCGGCCGCCGTAGTTGAACGCGAAGTTGATGATCAGGCCCGTGTTGTCGCGCGTCATCTCCTCCGCGTTGCGGATGGCCTGTTGCAGGGCCGGACTGACGCGCTCCATCGAGCCCAGGTGGTGAATACGCGCTCCCCGGCGATGCAGCGCGACCGTCTCGCGCCGATGAATCTCCAGGAAAATGTTCATCAAGCCCGAGACTTCGTCCTCCGGCCGCCCCCAATTTTCGGTGGAGAACGCATACAGCGTCAAAACGGCTACGCCAAGGTCATCGCAGGCCTCAACAATAGAGTGGATGTGATGCGTCCCCGCGCGATGTCCCATCAAACGCGGCAGATGCCGTCGCTGCGCCCAGCGTCCGTTGCCGTCCATGATGATGGCGATATGCCGAGGGACGCGGACGCCGGGTTCGGACTGTGTCGCCGCCGTCTCCGGACGCGCCGATGGAGCGTCTTGATCGTTGCCCGTGAGACCGCGTCCAGATGGCATGGTCAGACCGCCATGATGTCGGACTCTTTGTCGCGCCCGACCGCGTCCAACTCGGCGACCACGCGGTCCGTGATCTTCTGCAACCGATCCTGCGCCCGCTTGATCTCGTCCGCTGAGACGGTCTTCTCGCGCTCGAGGGCGCGCAGGTGATCGCTCACGTCGCGACGCCCATTGCGCACCGCGACCTTGTGCTCCTCGACCATCTTGCTGACCGACTTGACCAGGTCTTTGCGGCGCTGCTCGGTCAGCGGAGGAATATTGAGGCGGATGACCTGCCCGTCGTTACTCGGCGTCAACCCCAGGTCAGCCTTCTGGATGGCTTTTTCAATGGCGTTGATGGACGAGCGGTCGTAGGGCTGGACCACCAGTTGCCGCGCGTCGCCAACCGCGATCTGGGCCAGACCGTTGAGCGGGGTCTGCGTGCCGTAATACTCGACCACCACGTTGTCCAGGATGCTGGGGCTGGCGCGCCCGGTCCGGATCGTATTCAGGTCCTTCTTCAGGTCGTCGACGGCGCGGTGCATGCGTCGCTCGCCGTCCGACAGATACTCGTCGATCATCGCGTTCCTCCCGCCGTCACGAGCGTGCCCAGGCGTGCCCCGCGCACGATCTGCTCGATGTTCCCAGGTTGTAGATTAAAGACCACGATCGGCAGCGCATTATCTTTGCACAGGGCAAAGGCAGTGCTATCCATGACGCGCAGGTCGCCCTCCAACGCCGTCGTGTAATCGAGGTGATCGTACTTCCGGGCGTGAGGGTCTTTCATGGGGTCGGCGGTGTAGATGCCGTCAACCTTGGTCGCCTTCAGGAGCACGTCCGCCCCGAGTTCGAGCGCGCGCAACGCCGCCGTGGTGTCCGTTGTAAAGTAGGGGTCTCCGGACCCCGCCGCCAGGATCACAACGCGCCCCTTCTCCAGGTGACGAATGGCGCGGCGGCGAATGTAGGGCTCGGCCACGGCGTGCATGGCGATCGCGGTCTGCACGCGCGTCTGCTGGCCCCGGTTCTCCAATGCGTCCTGCAGCGCCAGCGCGTTCATCACCGTGGCCAACATGCCCATGTAGTCGGCCGTCGCGCGGTCCATACCCTTCGAGCTGGCGGCAACGCCGCGGAAGATGTTGCCGCCGCCGACGACAATGGCCACTTGCACGCCCAACTCGCGCACACGCGCCAGTTCCTGGGCAATCTCCTGCACCGTATCGGGGTCGATGCCGTAACCCTGCGTGCCCATGAGCATCTCGCCGCTCAGCTTGAGCAGGACGCGCCGGTAGACCGGTTCGCCGCTCCAGTCCGCGATGTCCACGTCCACGCTGTCCTTTCCTCTTCCGTCGCCAGGCCGGTCCCCTGGCGGTTTCTTGGGCGACTACTCTGCGCCGAGTTGGAAGCGCGCGAAGCGCCGCACCTTGATGTTCTCATTGGTGACCTGAACGGTCTGCTGGATGAGCTGCCGGATCGTTTTTTCGGGATCGCGCACCCAGGGCTGATCAAGAAGGCATGCCTCCTCGACATACTTCTTCATCCGCCCGTCGACCATGCGGTCGATCACGTTCTGAGGCTTGTTCCCGCCCTCTTCCTGCGCTTCCAGCCGCAGCTGCGTCCGCTTCGCGTCGAGCACGTCGCTGGGAATACTGTCCTGATCCACGAACGCTGGGGTAGGGCTGGCTCCGGTGATGTGAATAGCGATGTCACGCACCAATTCCTTAAATGCATCGGTGCGCGCCACGAAGTCGGTCTCACAGTTGACCTCGACCAGGGACCCATACTTCCCGCCGGGATGAATGTACGCCTCGACCAACCCCTGACTCGTCTCACGGCCGGACTTCTTCTCGGCCGTCGCCGCGCCTCGTCGCGCCAGGATGCCCTCCGCCTTGGCCACGTCGCCGTCCGCCTCGGTCAGCGCCGCGCGGCAATCCATCATGCCGGCGCCCGTCTTATCGCGCAGCTCCTTGATCGCCGCGGCCGATATTGCCATGTCGTTCCTCCGAGTCGTTGGTTATTAGTCGTTAGTTATTAGTCGTCAGTCTCCGGTGAGACACACAAGCAGTACCGATCCTTCTCGGTAGCCGGCGGCCGCCTGGTTAGTAGCCACTCGCCACTGGCAACTGACCACTGGCAACTCTACGCGTACGGCGCGCGGCTCTTCTCCTCGCCTGCGACCACGCCGGGGGCCAGAACATCGTCGAGCGGAATCGGCGCCGCGTCAAGCAGGCCGCCGGCCCCCGGCTCGGCGTCGACCGGCGCGGGCGTCACGGCGGGCGGCGCGGGCGGCGCGGGCGTCACGGCGGGCGGCGCGAAAGCCAACTCGCTCTCATCGGGCGCGAAGCTCGTGGGCAATGCCGCCAGGTCTTCGTCGGTCGAGCCGTCCACGTCCGCCATGGTCGCGATGCGCATATTGCGGCCCTCGATGACCGCGTCCGCCACGCGCTCACAGATCAGGCGCACCGCGCGGATGGCGTCGTCATTCGACGGGATAGGGTAGATGACCTCATCGGGATTGGCGTTGGTATCGACCATGGCCACGATCGGGATCTGCAAGCGCAGCGCCTCCATCACGGCCAGCCGCTCCTTGTGCGTGTCCACGATAAACACCGCGTCGGGCAGGCGGCGCATACCCTTGATGCCGCCCAGCATACGGTTGAGCTTGTCGATCTCTTTCTCGATACCCTGAGCCTCGCGCTTGGGCAGAGCGTTGAGCTCACCGTTGTCGCGCATCGTCTCCAGCGCATTGAGGTGGCGCAGACGCTGCTGGATGGTCTGGAAGTTGGTCAGCATCCCGCCCAGCCAGCGTTGTGACACGAAGTACATGCCGCAGCGGGCCGCCTGTTCTTGCACCGCCTCCTGGGCCTGCTTCTTGGTGCCCACGAAGAGCACGGTGTGGCCGCCCTCGGCCAGTTCACGCACGTAGGAGTAGGCGGCGTCCAGACGCTGCACCGTTTGCTGCAGGTCGATAATATGGATTCCGTTGCGCTCCGTGAAAATAAAGGGGCGCATCTTGGGGTCCCAGCGCCGGGTTTGGTGGCCAAAGTGGACGCCGGCTTCCAGCAGTTGCTTCATCGAGACGCGAGCCATCGGTTGATCGTTCCTTTCGTTCTTTCCTCCGTGCCGTCTTCCCGTCCCAGCCACCTACAAAGTAGGCACGATGCCGGGACGTCGCCGGCCACAGCCGGCAGCGGCGCGTGTGTAGTACATAGCGACGGCCCGTCCAGTATGGTAGTCCAGACGACCCGTTCCCTGTAGCAGTATAGCAGTGACGCGCGAACCTCTCACTCCCCAAACCCCTCATGCTAGGGCAATCGCATCATGGGTCCTTTACCGATAGATCGTCGGCGTCACCCCTGCCCGCAGCTACCCAATTCGGTAACGCCTGCGTGTTCAAGTCCGACACCGAACGTTCGTCGGAGAAGGAGCCAGCATGCGATTGCCCTGCCCCTCATGCAGGGCCATGTAGTTCTCGCGGCAGATTGACCAGGCCGGGGTAGGGGCGTATTGCATACGCCCGGCGACGGCGCGATCCGGGCGTATGCAATACGCCCCTACCCACCGCGAATCGCCCACGAGGTCGAGAACTACATGGCCCTGCCCCTCATGGGTCGGGGATAAGGGTCCTGGAATGAGGGCGCTTAGAGGATAAAGCGGCTGACGTCGTCGTTGGCGGCCAGATCGGCGATCCGCCCGCGCACGTAGTCGCGGTCGATCACGACCGTCTCTCCCTTGTGCGCGTTCGCCTCGAAGCTGAGATCTTCCAGCACCTGCTCCAGGATCGTTTGCAGCCGCCGCGCGCCGATGTTCTCGGTGCGATCGTTCAACTCGTAGGCCATCGTGGCGATCTCGTCCAGGCCGTCGTCCGTAAACGTCAGCGTGACGTCCTCGACCTCCAGCAACAGTTGGTACTGCTTGGTCAGCGCGTTGTCCGGCTGCGACAGGATGCGCACGAAATCGGCCTTGGTCAGGCGATCGAGCTCGACGCGCAACGGGAAGCGGCCCTGCAACTCGGGGATGAGGTCGCTCGGCTTCACGCGGTGGAAAGCGCCGGCGCCAATAAAAAGCACGTGGTCGGTCTTGACCGGACCATAGCGCGTGTTGACCGACGAGCCCTCCACGATGGGCAGCAAGTCGCGCTGCACGCCCTCGCCCGAAACGTCGGGACCGGTATCGTTGCCGCGCCCCACGATCTTGTCGATCTCGTCGAGGAAAACGATGCCGTTCTGCTCCACGCGCTCGATGGCCGTATCGACGACGTTGTCCCAGTCGACGAGCTTGTTGGACTCCTCCTGCATCAGGATGCGCCGCGCCTCGCGCACCGAGACTTGGCGGGAGCGCCGACGCGACGACTGCAGGTTGGTGATAAAGTCCTGGAAGGCGTCGTTGATGTCGTCGGTGCTCATGCCGCTGACGAACTCCATGGCCGAAGAAAAACCCTCGTCGCTCTCGACCTCGATCTCGACCAACTGCTCCTCGAGCTTATGGTCGGCCAGCATCTTGGCCACGGCCCGGCGCTGCCGGCGTTGCTTGGCCTGCTCCGTCCGCTCCGTCCGCGCCTTGGGGCGCGAGACAGACACGGTCACGCCCTCCTCCTCGGACCCAGCCCCATCGCCCTTGGGCTCCATCGCCTTGACCAGGATAGAGATGAGCCGCTCGTTGGCCTGAGTCTCCGCGCGCTCACGCACCGCGGAGGTCCGCTCATCGTGCACCATACCGATGGCGTTCTCCGCGAGGTCGCGCACGATCGACTCTACATCGCGGCCGACGTATCCGACTTCGGTGAATTTCGTCGCCTCGACCTTGATAAACGGCGCATCGGCGAGCTTGGCCAAGCGGCGCGCCACCTCGGTCTTCCCGACACCGGTGGGGCCGATCATGAGGATATTCTTGGGCGTGATCTCGTCGCGCAGCTCAGCCGGCACGTGCTGCCGGCGATAGCGGTTGCGCAGGGCCACGGCCACGGCGCGCTTCGCTTTGGTCTGGCCCACGATATAGCGATCCAACTCCCGCACGGTCTGCTCAGGGGTCAGTGCTTCACGATTCACATCACTCATTGGAATACCCTCAGGGCGAGTGACCAGTGACTAGTGGTTAGTGACGAGTGAGGAAGGACGAGTGGAGTGACGAGTGAGGAAGAACGAGTGACGACCACGTCGCCGAGGTGTCCGCCCTTTGATGCGGAGCAGCCGGACTTCTTGTGTCTCACCGTCATTTCGTATTCCCTAACCTCACTCATCACTGACCACTAACCACTCATCACTTGGCCTAACCTCACTCGTCACTAGCCACTAGCCACTAGCCACTAATCACTCACGTAAGCGTTTCCAACACCACGTCGGCATTGGTATAGATACAGATTTCACTGGCGATACGCATGGCGGAGCGGGCAATATCGGCCGCCTGCATGTCAGTATGCCGCAGCAACGCAATCGCCGCCGACTGGGCGTAGATGCCGCCCGAGCCGATCGTGGCCACGTTTTCGTCGGGCTCGATCACGTCGCCATCACCGGCGATCAACAGGATCTCATCCTTGCTCATGACCAGCAACTGCGCCTCCAGGCGACGCAGGAAGCGGTCAGTGCGCCAGTCTTTAGCCAGGTCAACCGCGGCGCGCCGCAGCTGTCCATTCGATTGTTCGAGTTGGTTTGCGAAGCGGTCCAGCAACGTGATGCCGTCCGCCGCGCTGCCGGCAAAGCCCGCCACCACACTGTCGTGGTATAAGCGCCGGATCTTGCGGGCGGTATGCTTCAAGACCACGTCGCCCGCCGTCACCTGCCCATCGCCGATCATGGCTGCCTGGTCCTCGCGCCTGATGGCCAGGATCGTCGTCGAGCGCGTTCGTTCCGTGCGCAACAGCACGACCTCCTTTCAGTAGTACCGTAGCAAGAGGGAAGGACTCGCCGCGCCATTTGTCCCCAAACACCGACACGCAACGTCCAGGCCTGACCCGACCCGCGGGTATCCATTCGAGATATCGGCAAAGACTCGTGCCGGCCACAGAGCCCTTCCATCTTTAATCATATGTGCCGCACAGCTATGGCGCAACGCCGTGTTTCAGGACGCCCAATCCGCCTACCTACTCGTGACAAGCACAGGCTCCTGCTCCTGCTCCTGCTCGGCGGCATGGATAGGCTGCTGGTCAGCGGCATAGATAGGCTCGGACCCGATGCCCCGACCGTGCCCATGCTCGGCATCGCGATCGTGCGCCGTGTCGGCAGGGACAGGGGCGCCCACCACATCGCCATCCGACTCGGCGGGCAACTCGGCCGTGCGGTTACACGCCGTGCAGCGCAATTGGCCGGTCTGGCGACCGCCCAACGCGACCTGCAAGCCGCCGCACACCGGGCAAGGCTCCGCCAGCGGCCGGTCCCACGACGCGAAGTCGCAGGCCGGATAGTTGCTGCAGCCATAGAACGTGCGCCCTCGCTTGGTGCGGCGCTCAATCACGTCCCCGCCGTCCTTCGGACAAAGCACGCCGATGCGCGTCAGCAACTGCTCCGAGTGTGTGCACGTCGGGTAGTTCGAGCACGAGAGGAAACGCCCAAAGCGCCCCAACTTGATCACCATGGGGTTGCCGCAGACCGGACAGGTCTGATCGGTCTGCTCGACCGGCTTCTCCACGCGCGCTATCTGCTCCTCGGCCGCGGTCAGCGCCGGCTTGAAGTCGTCGTAGAAATGGCTCAGCAGCGCGACCCACTCCTCCTTGCCGCCCTCGACCGCGTCGAGCTTGCGCTCCATGTCCGCCGTAAAGGCCACATCCACGATGTCCGGGAAGTACTGCATCATCAGCTCGTTGACGGTCTCACCGAGCCACAGCGGGACAAAACGCCGCCCCTCCAGCGCCACGTATTTACGCTTCTGGATCGTCACCAGCGTCGGCACGTAGGTGCTGGGCCGACCGATACCCAACTCCTCCAACTCCTTGATCAAGCTGGCCTCGGTATAGCGCTGAGGACCTTGCGTAAAGTGCTGTTGCGCCTCGATGCCGTGCACCTCCAGGGCGTCTCCCGCGGCCACCTCGGGCAGCCTGGCGTCCTTATCCTCGTCCCGTGGCCACACGGCATAGAAGCCGTCAAACGACAGCGTCGAACCGGCCGCCCGCAGCAGCAGCGACGACTCGCCGCCCTCGCGGGCCGCCGTGACCGTGACCGTCACGGTCTCCAGTTGAGCCGGAGCCATCTGGCTGGCGACGAATCGGTTCCAGATCAGCGTGTAGAGCTTGGCCTGGTCGGCGGACAGGGACGCGCGGACGTCGTCGGGCGTCAGCGACACGTCGGTTGGCCGCACCGCCTCGTGGGCGTCCTGGACGTTAGCGCCGCCTTTCTTGGCCGAGCGCGTCGCCTGTGGCCCCGAGCCGACGTAGCGCTTCCCGTGGCGCGCGGTGATCAGTTCGCGGACCGCCGTGACCGCTTCGTCGGAGATGCGCGTGGAGTCGGTCCGCATATAGGTGATCAGCCCTTGCGTGCCGCGCTCGCCCAGATCGATGCCCTCATACAACTCCTGCGCCACGCTCATCGTCTTCTTGGGCGAGTAGCGCAGCCGCGTCGAGGCGTCCTGCTGCATGGTACTGGTGGTATAGGGGATGGGAGGCCGGCGCCGCTGCGTTTTGTTCTCCACGCCGCGCACCGCCATCGTCGACGCCTCCAACTCGGCGCGCAAGGCCTCCGCCTCCTCGCCCGAGCGGATGGTCAACGTCTCGCGCTCCTCCTGTCCCCTGGACCCATCGGACGTCGCGTTGGACCCAAAGGCGTCGCCGCGCAGGCGTCCCACGAGTTCGGCCACGAACGTCTTGCGTGAGCGCCCTTTGCCCAGGCGCGCCTCGACCGTCCAGTATTCCTCGGGCACAAAGGCCTTGAGCTCGCGCTCACGATCGCAGACCAGGCGTAGCGCGACGCTCTGCACGCGCCCGGCGCTGGTATTGCCCAGCACTTTGCGCCACAGGATAGGGCTGATCTTGTAGCCGACCAACCGGTCCAGGATGCGCCGCGCCTGTTGCGCGTTGACCAGATTGGCGTCGATGTCGCGCGGCTCGGCGATACCCTGCTGCACCGCGCTCTTGGTGATCTCATTGAAGACGGCGCGCTTGGCCCGCGGCAAATCGAGCGCGTTGGCCAGGTGCCAGGAGATAGCCTCGCCCTCGCGGTCGGGGTCCGGGGCCAGGAAGACCTCATCGGCCTCCTGGCTGGCCGCCCGCAGGTCGGCCATGACGTTTTCCTTGCCCTTGATGATCTCGTAGCGCGGCGCGAAGTGCTTGCGCACGTTGATGCCGAGCCCCTTGGGCGGTAGATCGATAACGTGCCCGACCGACGCGCGGACGTCGTAGTCGGGTCCCAGGAACTTCTTGATCGTCTTGGCCTTGGACGGCGACTCGACGATGACTAATTTACGTGGCATTGTTCTTTGTGTACTCCCACCGGGGGCATCCTTCCCACGACTATATACGTACGAAGGGCGCCGGCGGTTTGCTTTGTGCGTGCGGTATCGGTAAGGACCCAGTATACATCGAGTCCATGAAGGTTGTGTGAATGGCAGGTAGACAGCCCTCCTCGATGATACGGCTTGTCTACCATATGCGGATCACGTGAGAGGGTAATCGTGGGCGATGCGGGATGGGCTACAATAGGTCTCTAGCGAGAAACGTACCACGTGGGGGCCTGCGACTGAAGTCGCACGGCAAACCACGGACACTGAAGTGTCTTTCCTGGCCTGGCGCCTGCCGCGCCTGACTCCCGCAATGACCTTTTAAGGTCCGGACCCTGCCATGACCATTTATGGTCAGGCCAACGGCGCCCACCATCGCAAGAGGTCCTACGCCGTCGTGGCCGCCGCCACGCGCTCGGCCGTGCCGGTCGGCGCGCTCGCGGCAACGGTTTCGGCAAGGACGGTCAGGAGCGCGGCGCGCCAATCAGTCCCCTGCGCACGGTCGTCCAGGCGCTTGCGCGGGATGCGCAGGACCGGGCCGCGCACGGCCCCGGTCGCGCTCGACGTGCTGATGCGCGCCTCTGACCCAAAGCGGCGATAGAGCGCGATGCGGTCGAAGACCGTGTCCTCCGAGCCCCGCACGGTCAGCGTCGTCTCGTCGAGGGACACCCCGCCCAGCCTCGCCTGTGTCGCCAGGGCCTTCACTTTTATGTAAAATAGCAGGTTCTCGACCGGCTCGGGCGCGGGCCCAAAACGATCGCGCATCTCGTCGTCCAGCGCGTCCACCTCGGCCGGGTCGTCGATCGTGGCCAGGCGGCGGTACAGGTCCAACCGCGGGCTCTCGTGTTCCACGTACGACGCCGGGATATACATATCCAGCGGCACGTCGACGGCCGCCGCCGGGCGGTCAGGCCGTCCACGCGACCCGTCGCGCCGCTCCGCGATGGCCTGCGCCAGCATCCTGCTGTATAGGTCGAAGCCGACCGTGGCCATGTTGCCGCTCTGCTCCTGGCCCAGCAGGTTGCCCGCGCCGCGGATCTCCAGGTCGCGCATGGCGATCTTGAAGCCCGCCCCCAGGTCCGTCGACTCGAAGATGGCGCGCAGACGGCGCTCGGCCAGGCGCGTGATGCGCTGCTGGGGCCGGTAGAGCAGGTAGGCGTAGGCGCGCGCGGAGCCGCGCCCGATGCGTCCCCGCAACTGGTAGAGTTGCGCCAGGCCGAAATTAGGGGCCTCGTTGACGATCATGGTGTTGACGTTGGGGATGTCCAGGCCGTTCTCGATGATCGAACTGCACACCAACAGGTCGGATTCGTGCAGGGCAAACGCGTTCATCACCCGCTCCAACTCGTCCTCGGGCATCTGGCCATGGCCGATGGCCACGCGCGCCTCGGGGACCAACCGGCGCAATCGCTCGGCCATCGCCTGGATCGTTTGCACCTTGTTATGCACGAAGTAGATCTGGCCGCCGCGGTCCAACTCGCGTAGGATGGCCTCGCGGATGTGATACTCGTCAAATGGCTGCAGGTAGGTGCGGATCGGCAGACGCCCCTCTGGCGGCGTCTCGATCACGCTCATGCCGCGCACGCCCACCAGGGCCATGTGCAACGAGCGCGGGATGGGCGTCGCGGTCAGGGTCAGCACGTCGACGGTGCGCCGCAGCCCCTTCAGATACTCCTTGTGCTTGACTCCGAAGCGCTGCTCCTCGTCGATGACCAGCAGGCCCAACTCCTTGAAGACGACGTCTTTCTGCAACAGGCGGTGCGTCCCAATGACGATATCGACCTCACCTTTGGCCACTCTGGCCAGCGTCTCCTTTTGTGCCGCGCGCGATTGGAAGCGGCTGAGCACGGCAATGCGCACCGGGAACGCCTCCATGCGGGAGGTAAAGGTCTGGTAGTGTTGCTGGGCCAGGATGGTCGTCGGCGCCAGCACCGCCACCTGTAGTCCGTCCAGCACCGCCTTGAAGGCGGCGCGCAAGGCCACCTCGGTCTTGCCATAGCCCACGTCGCCGCACACCAGGCGGTCCATCGGCCGGGCCGCCTCCATATCCGCTTTGACGTCGCGGATGGCGCGCTGCTGGTCGACCGTCTCCACGTAGGGGAAGGCCGCCTCCATCTCCAGCTGCCACTTGCCGTCGGGGGCGAAGGCGTGCCCCTGGGCCTTCTCGCGGTAGCTGTACAATTCGAGCAACTCCTGCGCCACCTTGGCCACCGATTCCTTGACCCTGGCCTTGGCGCGCGTCCACTCCGCCGAGCCGAGCCTGGAGAGGGCGGGGGCGGCCTCGCCCATGCCTACGTAGCGGGCCACGCGGTCGAGCTGGTCGGTGGGCACGGAGAGCCGGTCGTCGCCAGCGTACTGCAGCTCCAGGTACTCGCGCTCCGCCCCCGAGACGACGCGCTTGCCCACCCCCAGGAAGCGGCCGATGCCGTGCTCGATGTGCACCACGTAGTCGCCGGGCTGGAAGTCCAGGCCGACCGCGGCTTTGGCCTCGTGCTTGAAGCGGGCAACCGGAGCAGGCTTGCTCCAGCCAAAGATCTCGGCGTCGCCAAAGACCTGCAAGCCGAGCGCCGGGGCGCGCCAGCCCTCCAGCAACGAGCCCTGCACCAGGGTAATCGAGCCGCGCGCCGGGGCATCCTCGACCGACTCGACGGCCGGTATATCCTCGCCGCGCTCCTCGTACAGTTCAGAGAGGCGCCCGCTCTGCAGCGAGGCGATGACCACACGGCGATCCTCCCCGCGTCCCTCCAGCGTGTCGTCCAGGAACCCGCGCAGGCGGCCGGCATAGGTCAACGCCCCGGCAAAAACGCGCCCGTCCGACCAGTCGTCAGTTGCCAGTTGCCAGTTGCCAGTTGGACGGTGGTCCGTCGCGTCACCGACAACTGAGATCTGAGAACTGGCAACTGGCATACCGGTATCTGACGGCTGAGAACTGCCCACTGCCCACTGCCCACTGCCCACTGCGGCGGGCTGCTGTCGCGTCCACAACTCCAGGCGTAGCGGCGCGGTCAGGTCGCGACGCACGGTCTCGACGGGCAGCAGCGGTTCGCGCAGGCCGCGCGGCAACTCGCCCCGCCCGGCCAGCTCGTCGCGGATTTCGCGGGCCTGCTCGGACAACTCATCCATCGCCTCCCAGCAGGCCACGGGCTCGTCCAGCGCCACGATGGCCCGCGAGGGCAGATAGGCCGCCAGCGAGGCGGGCTCGCGCATCAGATAGGGCGCGAACAGGTCGCCGCCCTCCGGAGCCAGGCCGTTCTCCAGGCGTAGCACGTCCTCTTCCCACTGCTCGCGAGCGTGCGGCAGCATGGCCGACAGGTCCAGGCGGCGCACCTCCTCCACGGCGTGGCCGACCTCGTCGAGCATGAACTCGCGCAGGGCGGTCACGGTCAGGGTAGCGACGCGCATCGTGGATCGCTGCGTCTGGGGGTCGAAGCGGCGCAGCGAGTCGATCTCGTCGCCGAACAGCTCGACGCGCACCGGATCATCGGCGTCGCCGGGGTAGATGTCCACGATACCGCCACGGCGGGCATACTCGCCCTGCGCGGTCACGATCTCGACCGCCCGGTAGCCGCTCTGCTCCCAGCGGGCCAGTTCGGCGGCCACGTTGAAGCGCCCGCCGAGGCGGTAGGCGGATGTGAGGCCGTAGAACCGCTCGGGGTCCATCAAGGGCTGCAAGAGGGCGCGCGCGGGCGCCACGACCACCGGCAGCGCGTTCGACCCATAGAGCGCCTGCAGCGTGGCCAGGCGCTGTCGCACGATGCCGCGCTCCGGGCTCGTGCGGTCGTAGAGCAGGGCATCCAGAGCCGGGAACGGTAGCGCCTGGTGGGAAGAGCCCAGCCAGGCGGGCAATTCCTCGGCCAGTTGCATCGCCCGGTCGGGATAGGCCGTCAGCAGCAGGATCGGCGCGTTGAGGGCGCGCGCCAGCGCGGCCACGGTCGCGGCCTGCGCGGCCGCGGGCAAGCCGTACACCGCGCGCGACGACCCATCCTTGAGCCTGGCGGCCAGCCCCTTAAGATGCGGCTCCGAGACCAGCAACTCGGTCAGGCCGCACAGGTTACAATCTTTGCGCAATGATCCGCTCCAGTACTAGTGGTCAGTGGTTAGTGACGAGTAACTAGAAAAACTAGCCGCTCGTCACTAACCACTAACCACTGGATTCACGATATTCATCGCCGGGACGACGCCCTGGCGCACGACGGCCTCCACGGCATCGGCGGCGCGCGCGATCAGGTCGGGCAACTCGGCGCGCTCCTCGGCGTCGAACGCGCCCAACACGAAGTCGCGCGCGTCGCGGTCCACGGCGCGCCCCACGCCGATCCGGAGCCGCGCCACGTCCTGCGAGCCAACGTGGGCAAAGATCGACTTCAGTCCGTTGTGGCCGCCGGAGCTGCCCCGCTCGCGCAGGCGCAGGCGTCCGAACGGCAGGTCGATGTCGTCGCTGAGCGCCAGGATATCCTTCACGTCCATCTTGTGCCAGCGCCACAAGCGCCCCACCGCCTCGCCCGATAGGTTCATGAACGTCTGCGGCTTGACCAGCAGCACCACGCGCCCGGCGACGGTGGCGCGAGCGGTCCAGGCGCCCATGCGCTCTTTAACATCGGTCGCGCCGTGACGCCGCGCCAACTCATCGACGGTCATGAACCCTATATTATGTCGAGTCTCCGCGTACTGCCGGCCGGGATTGCCCAGTCCCACCACCATCATCATGGCTACAGGTCCTCCTCGACCGCGATGCCGGCGCGTCGGGCCATCGCCGCGACCTCTGGCGGCAGCGGTGGGAGTAGTTGTGTATGTGCAGCGGGGGGCGGCAATCCGGGCGTATTCAAGACGCCCCTACCATGTCCCTGTGTCTCCTTCGCCTTGGGGCGCGGCACGCGCGCTCCCAGCACGTTGAACAGCGCGCCCCACTCCTCCAGGCTCAGCGTCTCGGCGCGGCGCGTCCGTTCGATACTCACGGTCGCCAGCGCCGCGTCGATCTCCGCCGCCGGGACGTGCGCCAGGCCGCGCACCAGCGCGTTGTGCAGTTGCTTGCGCTTCTCGCCAAAGCCGGCCTTGACCAGAGCGAAGAAGCGGTCGGCCTCCTCCAACGGCAGCAGCGTGGTCCGGTAGGGACGCAGGCGCACCACGGCCGAGTCCACGGCCGGCGGCGGCACGAACGACGCCGCCGGCACGGTCCGCACCACGTCGACCCGCGCGTAGAACTGCGCCGTCACACCCAGCACCGACATACGGCCCGGCGCGGCGGCCAGCCGTTCGGCCACCTCGCGCTGCACCATCAGCACGATAGACTCCGGCTTGCGCGCGGCCTCCAGAAACAGGCGAATGATCGGCGCCGTGATGTAGTAGGGGATATTGGCGACGACCTTGTAGGGATGACCGGGCGCGAGCACCGCGTCAAGATCCATATGCAGGACATTGCCCCGCACCAGGCGCACGTTGGCCGAGCCGGAGAAACGCGCGTCCATCACGCGCGCCAGGTCCTCGTCGAGCTCCACGGCCGCCACCTCGACGCCCGGAGTGTCAAGCAGCGCCGTGGTCAGCGTCCCAATGCCCGGTCCGATCTCCAGCACCAGGTCGCCGGGGCGCAGCTCCGCCGCACGCACCACATCGTCGAGCGCGTCGCGGTCGACCAGGAAGTTCTGGCCGAGCGCCTTGCGCGGGTGGACGCCGTGGGCATGCAGCAGCGAGCGCGTCTCGGCAGCAAGTGAGGTCATCAGGTCAGGATAATTAAGGGTGCGAGCGTGGATTGTGTGAGTGAGCTAAGCGTGGTAGGGGAAGTGGGGACACGTGACGTGGCCCTTTGTCAGTATACCACCCGCACCCCCGCCACGCGGGTCCGTGAATTGGTGGTGTGCCCCGAGAGGGAACGGGCCACTCCACCTGACGTGAAACACGCTGTATGGGCCAGCCGCTTTATCCTATTGTACGGGGCGTCTGAAAGTCGTCTACTGCAGGCTAACGCCCCCGGTTAGATTGGGAACACGTGGCGCTGCACGCCACCACAGCTCCGGGCGCGACGAGTAGCCCTCGCATAAGGGCCGAAAGGGATAGACCCTCATGATCGTACGCCCGCGTCTCGCCAACCTCCTGCTGCTCGGCTCGTTGCTCCTGGGCGCGCTTGCCCAGTTCCCCGCCACGGCACAGCCCGTCTCCGTGGCCGGTGGACCCGCCGCGTCGCCTCCTTCGACCACGGCAACCACAACGACGACCATAACCACAACAGCGGCCACGGCTACAACGGCCACAACGGCCGCCGCGTTCGCCACGTCCAGTCCGTCCACGCCCGGCGCGACGGGTGGGACGCCCTCGTTCGGCACATCACCGGTAGCCACGGCGGCTTCATCCGTCATGCCGACAACCACCACCACGCCCGCGCCGGTGACCGCGGCCGCAACGCTGCCACCCACGGCGCCGGCCACGGTCACGGCCACCACCACGCCGCCAACGGGGACCATGCCGCTCAGCGCCCCACCGAGCATCATCACCTCGTTCACGCCGACGGGGACAACCCCGCTGCTGAGCGCCACGCCAACGACCAGCGCGCTACCGCTCATCCCCACCGCATCGCCGGTCAGCACCGGCACTCCGCCCACGCCAACACCAACGCCGACGACGGCGGGCGCCACGGCGTCGTTCGCCGCCCTGCCGCTGAGCTTCGAGCCAAATGTCGGGCAGGCCGACCCGCGCATCAAGTTCCTCGTGCATACCGGCCGCTCCCGGCTCCTCCTCACCGCCGATCGCGCCGTGCTCGACCTGGTGACGCCGCTCACCGACACCGCGGTTGACAGTTTGCGGCACGGCCCCCGCATCAACCTCGCCGGGACGACCGTGGTCAGCGAGACCGTGCTGGCGATGCGCTGGCCGGGCAGGGCGTCCGCCCCCCAGGTCGTCGGCCTCGATCCCCTGCCCGGCGCCGTCAACTATCTGCGCGGCTCCGACCCGGCGCGCTGGCGCACGGGCATCCCCACCTACGCGCGCGTGGCCTACCGCTCCGTCTATCCCGGCATCGACCTGGTCTTCCACGGCGGTCCGCAGGGCCTGGAGGACGATTACGAGGTGGCCCCCGGCGCCGATCCCGGCGCGATCGCGTTCACGATGGACGGCGCCGGGTCCCCGCGCCTCGACCCCACCGGCGCCCTGAGGTTGCCCACGGGCAATGGCGACGTGCTGCAGGGCGTCCCGGCGGCCTATCAGGAGATCGCCGGCCAGCGCCACGCCGTGGGTGTCCGCTATGTCCTCGGAGACGCGGGGGCGGTCGGCTTCGCCGTCGGGGCCTACGACCCCAGCCAGCCGCTCGTCATCGATCCATCGCTCGGCTACGGGACCTACCTGGGCGGCAGTACCGGGCACGACCGCGGCAACGGCATCGCCGTCGACGACGCGGGCAACGCCTACGTCACCGGCGTCGCCGGCTCGACCGACTTCCCCACCACCACCGGCGCCTACTCCACCACCAACCCGTCCACGACCACCGACGCCTTCGTCGCCAAGCTCAACAGCAGCGGCACGGCGCTCGTCTACAGCACCTACCTCGGCGGGAGCGGGGCCGACGAGGGCGACGCCGTCGCCGTGGACAGCCACGGCAGCGTCTCCATCGTCGGCACGACCACCTCCACCGACGTCCCCACCACGCCCGGCGCGCCGCAGGCGCATCTCGGCGGCGCGCAGAACGCCTTCGTGGCGCGGCTCAACCCGGCGGGCGCCTGCCTGCTCTACGGCACCTACCTCGGCGGCAGCGGCAGCGACCAGGGCCATGCCATCGCCATGGATGGCCAGGGCGCTATCGCGGTTGCCGGGACGACCACCTCCACCGACTTCCCCACCACGCCCGGCGCTTATACTACGACGCGGCCGGGGGGGACCGCCGCCTTCGTGAGCCTATTCAATGGCGCGGGCGCCCTGGCCTACAGCACCTACCTGGGCGGCAGCCAGACGACCGTGGCCAATGGCCTGGCGCGCGACGCCTCGGGCAAGCTCTACGTCACCGGCTACACCACCGCCGAGGATTTCCCCACCGCCAACGCGCAGCAGCAATTCCTCGGCGGGACGCAGAGCGCCGGTCCGGGCAGCGGCGCCCCCGACGTCTTCGTGAGCGTCCTCACCCCCACCCTTGCGCTCCCGCCGAGCCAGCAGCTCTGGTACAGCACCTACCTGGGCGGCAGCGCCGACGACTACGGGTACGGTATCGCGGTAGACGGCGCCGGCCTTATCTACGTGGCCGCCCAGGCCGGCTCGGGCGATTTCCCGACCACGCTCGGCGCCCTTGCCACGAGCAAGGCGGCCAGCTACGACGGCATCGTGGCCAAGATCAACCCCCTGGCGCCGCCGGGCCAGCAGTTCGTCTACAGTACCTATCTGGGCGGCAACGGCGGCGACAGCGTCTTCAGCATCGTCCCCGACGCGGCGGGAGACGCCGTGGTCGGCGGCGACACCCTCTCGACCGATTTCCCCATCACCAACGCCGTGCAAGCCAGCTACGGCGGCGGCGCCTCCGACAGCTTCGTGGCGATGCTGGACCCGTCCGGCCGCACGCTGCTCTACAGCACCTACCTCGGGGGCAGCCAGGCCGATAACAACACCGGCCTGGCCCTCGACAGCGGCGGGCGCGTCTACGTGGCGGGGCAGACCGCCTCCACCAACTTCCCGAGTACCACCGGCGCCTACTCGACCACCAATGTCGGCGGCAACTACGACGCGTTCGTGGCCCGCCTCGATCCGCTCTTGAGCGTCGACGATAGCGTGCCGGCCAGCGGCGTCGCCGCGTTCAGCTATGCTGGCAGTGGCTGGACACACTGTACGGCCCCGCCGTCGGGCGCGAACTGCGACCCCTCCTATTACGACGCCACCAACAGCGCGGACAACGTCGCCGGCGACACGGCCACCCTGACCTTCTCCGGTACCGGCGTCCGCTACTACGCCACGACCGGCAGCAACCGGGGCATCGTCAGCGTCTCCGTAGACGGGGGCAGCGAGGCCTTGATCGACCTGTACTCCGGGCCCACGCAAGGCAACGTGCTCGTCTACAGCACCACGGGCCTCTCGCCCGCACGGCACACGCTCCGGCTGCGGGTGACGGGGAGCCAGAACCCGCTCAGTTACGGGTCCTACGTCACGGTCGACCGCGCCGTCATGCTGACCGCGGTGAGCCCGATCGGCGACGGCGGGTTCGAGACGCCGGCCGTCGGCACGAACAACTTCGGGTACACCCCGAGCGGCGCGGCCTGGACCTTCAACGGCAGCGGGCTCGCCGCGAACAACTCCGGCGTCACGAGCGGCAACCCGCCCGCGCCGGACGGGGACCAGGCGGCCTTCCTGCAGGGGACGGGCGGCCTCACGCAGACGATCATCCTGCAGGCGGACACGGCCTACACCCTCACGGTGGCGGCGGCCCAGCGCGGCAACTGCTGCGGCGCCGGGGGCGAGGATTTCCGGATCATGCTCGACGGGCGGGCGCTGGGGACGTACAAGCCGGGCGGGACGGCCTACGCGGACGTGACGGCCGGGCCGTTCACGGCGCCCGCGGGCGCCCACACGCTGGCGTTCCTCGGCCTGGACACGGCGGGCGGCGACAACACGGCGTTGCTGGACAACGTGCGGCTGACGAGCAGCCGGACGCTGCCCCTGGTGAGCGGCGCCATCCCCTGGCATCCGCACCAGGCGGTGCGCCTGGCCGACGGGCTGGCGGCCAGCGTGGATCTCGCCGACGGGCATGTGGACGTGACGACCTCCGACCTCTCGATCCCGGCACGGGGGCCGAACCTCACACTCGCGCCCACCTGGGACAGTACGCTGGCGCAGAAGGGCTGCGGGACGGCGGCGGGGCAAGGCTGGAGCGACGAACTGACGCAGGCGATGGGCGGCGCGCTGACCCAGACGGTCAGCTACACCGACGCGAGCGGGGCGCTGTGGACCTTCCCGTACACCGGGAACGTAGGCGCGGCTCCGCCCTACACCGCCTACCACATCCCGCCGGGGCAACCATGGGCGCTCTCGACCTCGCCGATCACCGGCTACACCCTGGCCAATATCCTGACGGGCGCCACGCTGACCTTCGACGCGCAGGGCCGACTACACAACGAGACCGACGCCTACGGCAACCAAAACAGCCTGACGGCGGGGACGAATCAGCCGACGAGCGACACAAACAGCGGGGGCCGGGCACTGGCCTTCAGCTACGGCAATAACGGCTTACTGGCCGACGCCGAGAGCCCGCTGTGGCAGAGCGGGGGGGCGGGCGCGGCGGGCAGCCAGCATGTCACCTACGGTTATGACGGGTGCGGGCGCCCGACGAGCGTGACGCGGGGAGCGGGGACCACCGACGCCCTGACCACGACGTTCGGGTACGCCGCGGAGAACCTGATGACGGTGACGACGCCGGCGGGCCACGCCTGGAGTCTGGGCTACGACGGCTTCGGGCGGGTGACCAGCATGACCAGCCCGGCCAGCGGGACGGTGGGCCAGGCCGGCTACACGCAGAGTTATACCACCCAGTTCACCTACGGGGTGAGCCAGACGGTGGTGGTCGAGGGCGCCGGCTCCACGGCTCCCCTCACGCACACCTATACGCTCGACGCCCAGGGGCAGGCCACGCAGACCCAGGACGGCCTGGGCGATACCAGCAGCACGACCTACGATACGGACCATGACCCGCTCACGACGACCGACGCCAACGGCAACACCACGACCTACGCCTACCAATACGCCGGCCCCACCGGCAGTGTGGGCCTGCTGACCCAGACGGTGCGGCCCGCCATTGGTCTCTACGCGCCCGGTACTCTCCCAACCGCCTCGACCGTCACCAACCGCTACGACCCCACCACCTACGACCTGCTGGAGACCGATAAGCCCGAGGGCGGCATCACGCGCTACGCCTACGACGGCTATCACTCCCCGGTCACCACCACCGTACTCACCGGCTACGGCAACTGCTCCCAGGCGCAGACCGCTGGCGGCACAGGCGCCATCGCGCCGAACGGCCTGCCGCAGTGCACCTATCTCTGGCGGGCCAGCGTCACCCGCTACGATGGGTACGGGGAGCGCGTCAGCAGCATCGACGGGCGCGGCCTCAACGTGACCCAGGACGCCGCCGCCGTCGTCACCCTCGACCCGGTGAACGCGCCCCTGTACACGCGCACCTACAGTTACACCCCGCAGGGCGACCTACACAGTGAGAGCACGCCGCCCCTCACCACCACGCTTAACGGCGTCACCACCTCCGGGCCGATCACCACCGCCTACGGCTATGACGGCGACGGCAATCAGACGGGCGTCACGTCGGCCAACGGCAATACCACCACCACCGCCTTCGACCACCTCGGCCGCCAAACCTCCACCACGCTGCCGCGCGTGACCCTCTACGACGGCAGCAGCGCCACGCCCACCGACAGCACCGGCTACGACGCCGACGGCAACGTCATCCGGTCGAGCAACGCTAACGGCGAGGTCACGACCAGCAGCTACGACCCCTGGCAGCGTTTGGTCTCGACCACCAACCCCGTCAGCGGCACCGCGCTGTACACCTACAACGCCACCGAGCAGACCTCCGTGCGCGACCCCCAGGGCAACGTCACCCAGAGCGCCTACGATGCGGCGGGCCGCCTGACCCAGACCACCGACCCTTCCAACAACACCACGCAGTATCAGTACGACGCAATGGGCAACACCGTGGCCATCACCGGCGGGACGGCGGGCGCGGCCACCACGGTCGAGACGCGCGCCTACGACGCGCGCAACGAGGTGGCCACCGCCACCACGAGCGGCCCCGGCCTGGCAACCGCACTGACCACGCGCACCTACTATGACGGCGACGGCAACGTGGCCCAGGTCCAGCAGCCCAACGGCGACGTCACCTACAACACCTACGACCTCGCCGACGAGCTCAGCACCGTGGAGGTCGATCCCGCCCCGGTGGGCAAGGGCGGCGCGCCGGGCTCGCCCCGCGTCGACTCCTACACCTACGACGCGGCCGGCAATCAGGTCACGCACCTCGACCCCGACAACCGCACTGACACGACCACACCCGACGCCGCCAACCGCACCGTGCAAGAGGTGGCGACGGTGCCCGGCCCCGGCGGCACCGCCGCCACTGGCACGGTCATCACCACGACGACCAGCTTCGACCCCGACGGCAACATCGTCTCCTGGACCCGCCAGACCCAGACCCAGACCGGTCCCGTCCAGACCCAGACCGACAGCGCGACCTACGACACCGCCGACCGCCAGACCAGCAGCACCGACAACGGCCTGACCACCCGCTACGGCTACGACGCGGCGGGCCAGCAACGTAGCCACACCATCGTGGACGGCGCCACCCCCGTCACCACCAGCCTCGACCCCGAGGGCCGGCAAACGGGCCTCAGCGAAGCCATGGGCGGCTCCGGCCCCTACGTCGGGCGGATGGGCTACAACCCCAAC
>JAABUQ010004366.1_pt1 | contig 24223 bp, 18 predicted proteins | sample 5560001 | NCBI WGS metagenome assembly JAABUQ01 (sample SAMN10711888, study PRJNA513371) | rock metagenome | isolation source: Antarctica rocks | place: Antarctica: Victoria Land, Finger Mt nord | collected 2015-12-18
CAGGGCGGACAGGTCGGTTGCGTTCATAAAGACCAACGTAAGCGTGACGCTCAACCAGGGCAAGAGGGGCGCTAATCAGTTACCACTCGAAGACCTCCTGGCGGCGAATGGACGAGGGGGTGAAGTACCTCGATTATTCGCTCAAACCAGGGGGTTTTCGAGTTTCAACAGCTCAAAGAGCTTGGGGTGACGCTTGGTTCAGGTCTAGACAGGCGCTTCGTCGCCCTGAGGTCAGGAACCGAGACGCCATCAAGGACGCCTACCTGACCATCTTGCGGGCGAGCCCGACCGCGAACGCGAGCGACCTGTGGCACCACGTCGTCTACCGGCGGTACTGCGAAGTCCTCCCTCGGCACCGCCTCGAAGACCCCAGGAACAGTTGGGTCCGGGCCTCCGGCGAAGCCTTGGAGCTGGCCTTGGAGGAGTGGTACACGCCGGTCTTGGAGCCGCACCAGATCACCATCAAGGCCCTGGTCGGCAGGCCCACGAAGCTGGCCGCCCTGACGGCGATGAACATCCACCAGGCCGTCGGGGCGGACAAGCTCGACATGGCCCTCTACCTAAGTGAGAGCGCCCAGATTTTCGGCGGCGTCCACGTGAAGGCCAGCCTTGCCGAGAGGGTGAGCGACGACGTGCCGTGCAGCCGAGCGATGATGGAGAAGGGCTTCTTCTCCCCCCTCTGGACGCTCGACGTGAAGAGCTTCCCGCCACCCAAGGGCAGCCTCATCAACAAGGGCGAGCTAGGCACGCCGGAGAAGCCCAGCGCCAAGCGTGGTTACGTCGAGCAGCACGGCGACTTCGACAACCTCTACTCGGCCAACACCAGATCGGCCCCCAGCCTGGCAACGACCCACTCCGGCAAGAGGGTCCTCGCCATCAACCTCGGCCTGCAACCCGACCTCTTCGCCCAAGAGGTAATCGCCAGGGCGGAGCGGCGACGGACCGAGGGCCGGGCGGCTAGCCCGCCTCCTCCCCGTTGATGTAGGCCGTCGCGATCGCGCACGTCTCCGAGTCCAGCTCGAAGCCGAGGAACGAGTGGCCGAGCATTAACGCAGCCTTGCCGGTCGTGCCACTCCCCATGAACGGGTCCAGCACGACGCCCGGCCCCGACAGCCCGGCCGCCTTGATGGCCTGTAGGGGTAGGCCCAACGGGAACGTCGAGCAGTGTGGCGTCTTGTTCGGCGTCTGCAACAGCTTCCAGACAGAGCCGACCGGCGGCTTCGTCTCGAAGGCGTGCCGCTCCGTCTTGGCGAAGATGTAGATACCCTCGTGCCGCCGGTGCGGCCGTCGACACAGGCCCTCGGGCAGCGGACGGGCCTTCTCCCAGATAACCTCGCCCCGGAACAGGAAGCCGAGGTCCGACATCGCGATGACGACCCGGTAGGGGACCGCCAAGAGGTTGCCGTACTGGAGCCAGGCCGCGTCATTCTTGATGCAGGCCCGGCGTCGGCCCCGGTTCTTTGTGTAAGCGGAGTTCGTGCTAGGCAGGCCATCCCCGCCCACGCCGAGCGTGCTATGAACGTAGTCCTCCTCGCGCCAGTTGATCGGCGTGTTGTAGGAGTCGCCGATGTTCAGCCAGAGCGTGCCGGACGGCCGGAGGCACCGCATCGCCTCGGCCAGAATTTCGACGAGGTTTCGGACGAAGTCGCGGGGGTCCTCCTCCAGCCCCAGACCGTCGTTGCCCCTCTGGCCCCAGTAGGGCGGCGAAGTGACCACCACGTCGAGACAGTCGGCGGGAAGCGCCCTAAGGCCCTCCAGGCAGCCGACGTTGTGAACGGTGTTGAGCTTCCACGGGCCGAGGCTATCAGGTCCTGGCGAAAGCCGAGCGACGGTCTTGGGGAGGTCGGCCTTCGAGGGGTCGAAGAGGGTAGGCTCGTCTCGGTCGAACAGGGTAGGAGATTTTCGGCGTTCGGCAGCCATCTCGCTTCATCTCCCTCGATTCGTCTCCGACCCATCACAACGTCGGTTCCACGCGGGGCGTCGGCTAGGCGCGGCCCTCGACCAGCCTGGGGATCAGAGCATAGAGTCTACAGGCAATTCGACTTGCGATCTACCTTTGCCCTCTGCCCATGCGAATTTTGTACCTGGGATGTGTCTCGCTCAGCGGCCGGTGAACCCGCGGCGCTCGATGTGGCTGGTGCCGGGCGGGCGGAGGTCGGGGTGGCGATTGCGCGGGTCGGGCTTCTCGGGGCCGGCGGGCTTCTCGGCCTGAGATCGGGCGGTCGAGGCGAAGTCGACCAGGTGCATCGCGATCGGGTCGTCGACCTCCGACGCGCCGGTCTCCAGGTTGTAGCGGATCGTCGTCCCGCGGACGATCGTCGGCGGCTGGCCTGCCTGGCGCTGGTCGGTCACCTTGGCGAGCTGGCCGTCCTCGCCGTAGGCGTAGAACAGCTTCTTGAGCGAGTCATACGTGAGCCAGTTGCCGTTGACGCTCCGGGTGCCGTTATAGGCCAGGGCCCCTCGGGGACCCCCGGCGGTGACGAGCTGGCGGGCCGGGCGGTCCTTGACCCCGGGCGGCGGCGGGATGTCGACGGTCCGGAGGGCGTGCGAGGTCAGGCGGGTGACGTCGTCGGACCGGGCCTCGCTGTCCCACGAGAGGTCGGAATTCTCCGACGCGACCTTGCCGTGGATCGCCTTGACGTCCCCCCAGAAGTCGGCCAGCCGGGGCTCGGCCTCGTCGCGGTCGCGGCCGACGCCGAACCGGCCGCTCATCTCCTCGTGGAATTCGATCTTGGTGAGTTCCCACGGCCCGAACCGCTTGGCGGCCTTGCCCCCGTCGGCCATGCCGTCGCGGGGCCCGCGGGCGATCGGCCGGGCCGTCCCGCGCGCCATCGGCAGGGGGCCGGCCGGGGAGGCCGGGCGGGACGAGGGGTCGACGGGGTCGAGCGGCGACCGTCGCCAGATCCGGACGAGGCCCCTGCCGGGGACCTGGAAGTCCCCGGTCCGCTTGTCGTACAGGACCCGCGTCCCCTCGATCCACTGCCGCTCGATCCACTCGCCGGAGGCCGGGTCGCGCTTGACCGCGAGGATCAGGACGTCTTTGGGCACCCCCGGGACCCGGTTGGAGGGCGGGACCTTGGCGTTCCTGGCCTCGAAGTAGGCGAGCTCCGGCCGGGGGGCGTCGTCGCCCTCGGGGACGTCCTCGGCGTTGGTGGCCGGGGGGAGGTCGGACCGGGCGGCGGCGGGCAGGACGGCGTCGATCAGGGCGGTCTCGGACGAGGCCGACTTCCGTCCCTTGTCGTCCCGGGCCTTTGGACGGGCCGGGGGGACGAGCGCGACGGGGCGGTCGGTGTAGGTGTCCATCTCGTCGGCGTTGATCCGGGCGTCCTCCATCCGGGCATCCACGTCGCCACGGAACTCGGCCTTGCCGGCGGGCCGGCCCTGCGGGTCCTTCGCCCGGCCGTAGAACCGCATCTCGCGCGACCAGGCGATCGTCAGCGGCTGCTTCTTCCCCTTCTCGGCCTCGCGGTCCTTCGGGGCGAGCCGGCCCTGGGCCCGGATCCGCTCCTGGACGCCCCGATCCGAGAGGAACCCGCGCTCGGCGAGCTGGGTCAGCGACCCCTTGCCGTCGACCCAGAACATGTCGCGGGATTGGTTCAGGCCGATCGCCGGGCCGCGGACCTGGTAGTCCTCGGTGTCGAGCCAGGCGGCCGGCGTCGGGGGCCTCCGCTCGCCCGTCGCGGCGAGCCGGGTGCGGCCGCCGAGGGCGGAGGGGTCGGTGTCGTAGAGCTTGACGTTCATCAGGCCGTTGCCGACCGACTCGAGGTCGAGGGCCTCGCCGCCGCCCTCGGTCCCGCGGGGCTGCTCGGCCGTGCCGTCCTGGTGGAAGCTCACCCCCCCCCGGAGCATCGCCCTGGACAGCTCGGGCTTCGTCCCGGGCGTCTGGACGACCCAGGCCCAGACCCGATTCGCCTTGATCTGGACGGCCGGCTCGGGGGCGGCCCTGGGCGCCTCGTCGGCGGCCTTCGCCGCCGGCCGGCCCGGCTCCGACTCGGGTGCGGCGACCCGGGTCGAGGCCACCGCCGTCGCCTCGGGCTTCGCCCCCTCGGCCGCCGGGGCGGCCGGCTTCGTCGGGGCCGTCGTCCCGCCCGAGGTCACGATCGTCCCGTCCTCGAACCGGACGTTCAGCTCGGTCAGGGCGTCCATCGTCTTGCCGGGGGCCGTCAGGTGGACGTCGTCGCGGGCCTGGAGCCACTCGATCCGCGACGACCCGCCGCCGATCAGCCCCCCGGACGCCGTCGCCTTCGGGCCGGCCGGGCCGGCCTTCTCGCCGTCCTTCGGCGCGGGCCGGGGCTTGAGGCTGGCGACGATCGAGCGCCGGGCCGTCAGGGTCATCTCCTTGGCGTGGTCGGTCAGCTTCGGGTCGCCGACGAGGGTCACCTGGCGGCCGGCCGGGGCGGGCTCGGGCTTGTCCTTGCCTTTCACCGCGACCGCGACCGCGGCCTTCTCCGGCCCTCGGACGACGGTCGCCGGGGCCCTGGGGGCCGGGGTGGTGATCATGACCAGCTCGTCGCTCCAGGCGGCCGTCTGGTCGGCGGACTTATCCCGGGCGGGCCGGGTCTCGAGCCGGCCGGGGCCGCGGGCGATCACGGTCGACGCGGCGCCGCCCTTGCCGTCGTCGAAGATCTTGGCGTCGGCCGCGTAGATCGTGGTGACGGATGTGACCGCGCCGGGGGCGTCCGCGGTCGCTTCCTCGTGGTCGAGCTTCTCGACGAAGAGCTGGCGGGTCGCGTCGGCGCGGAGGTAGGTCTCGTCGGGGGCGAAGGGCATCCGCTTCTTGTAGATCAGCTCGTTGCACTTGGCGGTCGTCTCCTGCGCCGTCGACCGGAGCCAGACGGCGAAGCCCTTGGCGTTCGCCTCGTTCAGCGCGAGGTCGGTCAGGGGCCCGTCGGCCTCGGGCGCGGCCCCCTGGGCGTCGGTGCGCGACGCCTTGTCGATCGGCAGGAAGCCGAGCCGAAGGGTGTCGCAGTTCAGGACGTCGGGGGCGACCCGGCCGCGGACGACCTCGACGTTGCGGTGGAAGGTGGCGATCGTCGGCCCCTCCATCTCGGGCGGGCCGACGGCCCAGGGCTGCAACGGCCTCGGCCTGGGGGGGAAGTCGATCCGCATCTCGCCGTCGGACTTGAGCACGAGCGGGGTCGGGGCCCCCTGGGCGGTCCCCTTGGCGGTCCCCGGCAGGACGCCCGCCTGGCCGACGTCGCCGACGACGATCCGGACCTCCTGCTTGAGGAAGGCCGTCCGCGCGTCGAAGCCCGCCGCGCCGCCGCCGCCCCCGTCGCGCCTCCGGAGCTGGATCAGGAGGTCCGTGCCGGTGACGACCAGGTCGCGGTCGACGAGCCGGATCGGGGACTTGCTCCGGATCTCGGGGGGGTCGGTCTTCTCGGAGTATTCGATGTACGGCAGCGGGCCGACCACGAGGTCGTCGCGGGGGTCGTCGCGGGTCCCCTTGTCGTCGCGGAGGATCACGCCGTCCTCCAGCGTCGCCTGGACGACGTGCATCTCCTCGGCGCCCGGCTTGAGCAGGGCCATCGGCTCGTTCAGCTCGATGATCGCCCGCTCCGACAGCGCGGTCTTGCGGGACTTGCCGTCCTTGGAGACCGAGATGACCGCGAACGGCCAGAACTCGAACTTCTTGCCGTTGTCGAGCCGCTTGTAGTTCGAGGCGTACAGGAATGAGCCGCGTTCCTTGTCCTGGAAGCGGATCTTCACGTCCTTGCTGGCGGCCCAATGGTCCCTGCCCCACGTCTCGCCGGCCAGCCGGGTGGCCTCGCGCGAGGTCTGCGACTCGCGGATGACGAACGGGGCCGGGCCCCGGCCGCCGCGGCGATCGCCGATCCGCTCGGTCAGGACGGCGAACCCGAGGAGGTACGCCTGGTAGCCCCCCAGCAACACGCCGAGCGTGACGACGATCTGCAGCGCTTTCTTGAACACGGCCGCTCCGGGCGTTGGGACCTGGCTCGACGCGCCTGACCTCGTCTCGTCACCGCCTCAACCCGCCCCGGGGGGTCGACCGCCGTCCGGGCATCGACCGATGCCAATGGCATGCCGAGCCCTCTCGGATGGCCCGACCGGCCCGGGGTCCGCCCCGCACGATCGGCCCAGACTGCCGGGCCGGCGGGGGCGGGGCGTCAAGGTCGGCCGGGACCGTTCATCTTCCGGGCCCGACCGGAAAGAGTCGGCTGGGGGCCGTCCCGAACTTTGTAAAACTATCACCTTTCGCGGCTCCGGGGCTCGATTCAGGCGGGAATCCGGTAACGCTCGACAATCTCGTCCCAGGTCCCCTGGTGCTTGAGGATCACCTCGACGATCTCGCGGATCGCCCCCCGGCCCCCCCGGGCGCGGGCGACGAGCTGGACCGACTCGCGGACCTCGGGAGCGGCGTCGGCCGGGCAGGCCGAGAGGCCGACGGCGTTGAGCACGGGCAGGTCGGCCAGGTCGTCGCCGACGTAGCAGACCTGGCGGGCGTCGAGCCCGAGGTCCCGCAGCAGGCCGCGGAACGGCCCCCCCTTCTGCGCCGCCCCCTGAATCACCGGGGCGATCCCCAGCTCCGCGGCGCGGCGGTCGACCAGGGGGGCCCACCGGCCCGAGAGGATCGCCGCCCGCTTCCCCGCCCGCTTCCAGAGGTGGAAGGCGCTGCCGTCCCGGACGTGGAAGTGCTTGGTCTCGACCCCCTTGTCGTCGACGGCGATCACGCCGTCCGTCAGGACGCCGTCGACGTCGACGAGCAGCAGCTCGATCGCCGCGCAACGATCGGACAGGTCGAGCAGGGATGGGGCGGCCGCGGCCATCGGGCGGTTACTCCTCGGGCTCGGCGGGGACCAGCTCGATCAGGTCGGTCAGGTCGACGAGGCCGACGGGGCGGCCCTGGCGGTCGACCACGGGCAGCTCGCTGATCTTCCGGTCGCGCATCGCTTCGACCGCCGCGTGGACCGATGCGCCGATGACGACCTGGACCGGGTCGGCGGTCATCACCTCGGCGATCGGCCGGTCGAGCGCGGCGTCCTGCCGGCGTTCGAACAGGCGGGCGAGGTCGGAGTCGGTGAAGATCCCGGCGAGCCGCCCGTCGTCGTCGACGAGCAGGACGGCCCCGGACCGCCGCCTCGGGCCGGCGTGGCCGACGAAGACCTCGCGGACCGACCGCCGCGCCGGGGCGACGCGGAGCCGGCGGCCGGTCCGCATCACGTCCTCGACCCGGCCGAGCCGTCGCCCGAGGCTGCCGGCCGGGTGGTAGGCGGCGAAGTCCTCGGCCCGGAACCCGCGGAGCCGGCTGACCAGCAGCGCCAACGCGTCGCCGACGGCCATCAGGGCCGTCGTGCTGGCCGAGGGGGCCAGGCCGAGCGGGCAGGCCTCCTCGATCGGCCCGAGCGCGACGCACTCGTCCGCCGCGCGGCCGAGCGAGCTGCCCGCCCGGCCGGTGATCGCCACGAGGCTCGCCCCGATCCGGCGGACCGGCGGCACCAGCCGCAAGACCTCCTCGGTCTCGCCGCTGGAGGAGAGCGCGATCACCACGTCGCCGGGCCGGATCCGGCCGAGGTCGCCGTGGACGGCCTCGCCCGGGTGGAGCGGGAAGGCGGCCGTGCCGGTCGAGGCGAGCGTGGCCGCCAGCTTCTGGCCGACGATCCCCGCCTTACCCATCCCCGTGACGATCACGCTCCCGGCGCACCGGTAGATCCGCTCGGCCGCGCGGACGACCGCCCCGTCGAGCCGGTCGCGGACCAGGCCGATCGCCTCGGCCTCGATCCGGAGCACGTCGCGGGCGAAGGCGAGCCCGGAGGCCCCGGCCTCCCGACCGAGCGTCGCGTCGACGACAGTGGCCATCGCGTGCCTCCCTGCACCCCGACGGGCGGATCTCGGGCCCGTCGCCCCCACCGCTCGCGGTACTTACCGGGCGGTAAAGCCCGGGACCGCGACGGGACCATAGCCCATCGCCACCGGCCCGTCAACGCGGACCGCCCCCCCCGTAGATCCCCACATCTCCTCCATCGGCCGGGAGCGACGGGCGGCATGCGAGGAAATGCGCCGATCGTCGCGGTCGGGGGGCCGGGTCGACCTTTATGGAGGCCAGCGACAGCCCTCGGCCTCGCCCGTCGGCCGACTGGATCCGTGAGGAGGTCGGGCGTCGGCTTGTCGCCCGGCGCGGCGACCCAATTAAGCTACGCCCGGCGACCCTCGGCCGTCCGATGCCTTCCGACCCGGGGGCAGCCGGCCGGCCACGGCCCGGGAGAGATCGAGGATGGCGACCAGGGCCGCGCGGTTACTCGGGGTTGTCCTCTTGGCGATCGGGTGGGCTTCCGCCCTCGGGGGCGCGGCCCGCGGCGACGTCCCGCCCGAGCCGCTCCGCCGCGAGGGGATCCACTGGCCGGGGGAGGGGGGGCGGCGGATCGAGGTCTCGGTCGGGCTCTACCTCGTCAGCTTCGCCCGGATCAACCTCCGGGAAGAGTCGTTCGACATGGCCGGCTACCTCGACACGTCCTGGACCGACCCGGGGCTCGCCCTCGGGCCGGGCGAGGCCCGCAAGGGGCTCAGGCGGTTCCGGCCCGGCCAGATCTGGGCCCCGGCGCTGGAGTTCGTCAACGCCGTCGAGCAGGTCCTCACCGAGCGCGAGGGGGACCTCTACGCCGACGACGCCGGCCGGGTCACGCAGCGGGTCCGGTTCGCGCACAAGTTCCAGTCGCCGCTGGAGCTCAAGCGGTTCCCGTTCGACGCCCAGACGCTGACGATCGTCGTCGCCGCGTTCGACCCGTTCGCCAGGGACCTCGAGCTGCGGGTCGACCGGGGGAAGGTCGGCCGGCTCGACGAGGCCGCGGTCACCGACTGGGACATCGTTGGGGTCGGAGCCCGGTCGCAGGAGGTGCCCAACGGCGACCGGTTCCTGTTCGAGATGAAGGTCGTCCGCCGGCCGACCTTCTACGTCTGGCGGGTCCTGCTGCCGATGACGCTGCTGGTGGTCGCCTCGTGGACGGTCTTCTGGTTCGAGCCGACGAACCTCCAGCCGCAGATCAGCACCGGGCTGGCGATCCTGCTGTCGCTGGTGACGTTCACCTACGCGATCGACTTCTCGCTGCCCAAGGTCGCCTACCTGACGTTCATCGACCGGTACACGCTGACGTCGTTCGCCTTCGTCCTGGCGGCGATCTTCGTGGTGGCGGCGCTGCACGTCCTGGTCCGGAGCTGGGGCCTGGAGCGGGCGACGCGGCTCCAGGTCCGGTGCCGGCTCGCCTTCCCCGCGGCGTTCGTCGCGGCGGTCCTCCTGGCGGTCGCCTCGTCGTTCGGCTGAGGTCCGGCCGGGCCAGGCCCCGGACTCGTGGTCGTCCCGCCGGGCAGGCCGGTGCGCGAGGGGGGCTCGGGCCGGGAATCGTCGCGGGATCGCGGCCCGGGGGCGTCGATGGCCCTGTTCTTGCATTGCTCAACCGGGCAAGGGCTCGTGCGATGCGCAATCGAGCCGACCAACGATCGGCCCGGGTCGGGCCATTCCCGTGTCGCGAGGACCATCCGATGGCGGACCAGACGAAATCGTCGTTCGAGCGGGCCATGTCCCTGGCGGCCCTCAGCGGCCTGAAGATCGCCCTCGGGCCGGCGTTCCTGCGGACGTCGCAGAGCCATTCCGGGGCCAAGAACTGGGTGATGGGGGCGATCGGCGAGATGGTGCTCGACAAGGTCGGCATCTTCCCCAGCCGGTTCCGGCCGATGCTCCTGATCCCGCACACGTTGGCCGGGGCGTGGGTCGCCCGCGAGAGCATGAAGCACGACGGGGAGGAGGGCTCGGCCACATCGGCCGCGGCGATGGGGGCCGTGGTGGCCGCCGGGGTCGCCTGCGTCGCCCCGATGGTCCGGATCTCGGCCAACCGGGTGCTCGGCATCCCCGACTTCGTGCTCGGACTGGCCGAGGACTACCTGGCGCTGAGGCTGGGCACCCAGGCGATGGACATGTCGATGGACCAGGTGGCCGACGCGGCCCGCGAGTCCGTCGACGAGGTCAAGGGGGCCGTCATGCCCGCGCTGCAGTCGGTCGGAGTCGGGGCCTGACCCGGCCGTCGGCCGCGGTCGTCGGATCATCGGCGTCGTCGGGATGAGGTGCGAGGGCACAGAGCTCAGAAGCTCGGGGCGCCGTCTCGGGCTTTTGTGCTCCTGAGCTCCTGTGCTCGATGATCTTCGCCCGAATTCCGAACGGCTCCGCGACCCGGCCTCCCATCAACAGGAGAGGCCGGGTCGTGCCGCCGCAAGAACCCCGGCGGGTTGAACTCGGCGGCCGGCCCGGCTATGGTCCCCTCGGGCCGATGGTCTCCGGCCGGTCCGTCGGCGCCGGTCCGGCGCGGGGCCGGGGCGATCCGCCGCCGGGGCGCGCCCGATGACCGAGATCGGCCCGGCGACCGAGGAGGGGGGCCCGCACGCGACGATGCCGGCCGGCTTCGGCACGGCGACGGCGACGTTCGTGGTCGTCTCGAGCATGGTCGGCGTCGGGGTCCTGACGACGTCGGGGCTGACCGTCGTCGAGGTCGGCTCGAACGCCCTGATGCTCGGCCTCTGGGCCGTCGGCGGCGGGGTCGCGCTCTGCGGGGCGCTCAGCCTGGCCGAGCTGGCGGCGATGCTGCCGAGGTCGGGCGGCGAATACGTCTTCCTCCGCGAGGCGTACGGGCCCCGCCTGGCGTTCCTGGCCGGTTGGGCATCGCTCCTGCTCGGGTTCGCGGCGCCGATCGCCGCGTCGAGCTGGGCGGCGTCGGCGTACCTGCTCGCGCCGCTGGCGATGCCCGAGGCCGCCGCCCGGTGGGCCCGGCCGGCGACGGCGACGGCCGGCATCGTCGCCTTCGCCGCCCTCCACGCGACGGCCAGGCGGCGGGCCGCCCGCGCCCAGGGGCTGGTCACGACCGTCGAGCTGGCCATCCTCGTCGGCTTCGTCGTCGCCGGCCTGGTCGCGGGCCGCGACGGCTGGGGCGGCCTGGACGACCTGCCCACGGTCGACGCGGGGCTGGTCGGCCGGCTCCTGTTCTCGATGGTCTACGTCGCCTACGGCTACACCGGCTGGAACGCCGCGGCGTACCTCGCGGGCGAGGTCGCCGACGCCCCCCGGCGGCTCCCCCGGGCGATCCTGCTCGGGACCCTCGGCGTGACGGCCCTGTACCTCGGCCTGAACCTGGTGTATGCCCTGGCCCTACCCGCCGGGACGGTCCGCGCGATCGCCGTCGACGAGGGCCGCGACGCCGTCGGCCCGATCGCCGAGCGCGCCGCCCGCGCCCTGTTCGGGCCCGGGTGGTCGGGGCCGTTCTCGGTCGCCCTCGGCCTGATCTTGCTGGCGACGGCCGGCGCCTACCTCCTGACCGGGCCGAGGGTCATGTACGCGATGGCCCGCGACGGGCACTTCCCCGCCGTCGCGGCCCGGCTCACCCGCCGGCACCGGACGCCGGCCGTCGCCACCGGGCTGCTCGCCGGGATGGCCCTGGTCCTGCTCTGGACCGGGTCGTTCGAGGCGATCGTCGTGTACGCCGGGGTCGGCCTGGCGCTCTCGTCGATGCTCTCGGTGGCGGCGGTCTACGTCCTCCGCGCCCGGCGGCCCGACCTCCCCCGGCCATTCCGGGTGCCGGGGTATCCGGCCGTCCCGGCGGTGTATTTGTGCGGGACGGCGGCCGTGGTCGTCGCCGCCTTCGTCCGCGAGCCGGGCGTCTCCGCGCTCTCGGCCGCGAGCCTCCTGGTCGCCCTCCCGGCGTATGACCTCTGGGTCCGCCGGGGGGGCCGAGCACCCGACGGGTTGGCGGCCGGAGGGGGCCGGGATACACTGGAACAGTAGGCTCCCGGGCGTTGCCCTCCGACCCCGCCTCCCCCTTCGAGACCGCCTGTCCGATGAACCCGACGCCCGCCGAAGCGACCGACCCGCGCGACCTGGAGACCCCCGTCGACCTCCCGCCGGTCGAGCCCCCTTCGGCCGGGTTCATCGTCCAGCTCTTCGTGATCCCGGCGATCATCGTGGCCGTCGTGGTGGTCGTCTGGCTCCTCTTCGGCAAGCTCGCCGGGGGCGAGCGGGACGCGATGTCGTACGTCGAGACGATGAAGTCGCCGTCGGCGAACTGGCGGGCGGCGTTCGAGCTCTCGACCCTGATCCAGAACGACGCGCGGCTCGGCCAGGACCCCCGGCTCCTCGGCGAGCTGGCCAACCTGCTCGACCAGGACCTCGGGCTCAAGACCGACGAGAAGCTGCTCCAGTACCTGGCGCTGACGCTCGGGACGTTCCAGACGCTCGACGCGGTGACCGAGTCGGGCAAGAAGGTCGACGTGGTGGCGGTGCTGGCCAAGGCGATGGAGGAGTCGCGCCCGGCGGAGGTCCGGATCGCCGCCGCGGCGAGCCTGGCCAAGCAGGCGGCCCGGCTCGACGGCAGGCTCGACGACCCCCGCGCCGCCCGGGCGCTGGCCTCGGCCCGGACCTCGGACGCGGTCGAGCTCCGGAAGATCGCCGCCTTCGCCCTCGGCTTCCTCGGCGGGCCCGACGCTGCCGCTGCGCTCAAGGCCGCGCTCGACGACGAGGACCGCGACGTCCGGTATAACGCCGCCGCCGCGCTCGGCCGTCGGGGCGACCTCGCGGCTTTGGGCAACTTCCGCGAGATGCTCTCGGACCGGGACCTGAACACCCTGCTCGCCCCGCTGCCCGAGCCCGAGCGGCGGTCGCGGATCGAGGCGATCGAGCTCGAGGCGCTGAACGCCCTCGGGGTGGCCTCGGCCGCCGGCCGGCTCGACCTGCCCCGGGCCCTCCGCCCCGACGTCGAGGCCCTCGGCCGGTCCGGCCTGGTCTCGGTCCGGAGCCGGGCCCAGGAAGTCTTGAAGACTTTACCGGCCGGCCGGTAAGTCCCCGGCGTCGCCAGGTTCCTCGCGCCGAGCCCAGGCGCCGTCGTGCCCCCGCAGCTTTCCTCGCCTGCCTGGGCTCAGGCCCTAACCCTTGCGCCGACGGGCCAGGCCCCGGAAACTGCCCCTTTGCGCCCCGAAAATGGTGCGGCCGGGTCACGGCACTCGCTTTGCCACCGTCCCTCTGTAGGCCCTTGAGGACAGGACGATTCCTCGATATCGGGCCGGCGGGTCGATCCTCTCCAGAATTTCACCTGCGGTGTGTGAGTTTCCCAGTTTGCCCATGTTATATTATAGGGGACGCGAGGCTCCGGCCTCTGGTCCCGGATGAAGGGGCAACGCCGGGGGGATCGGGTCGTTGTGAAGAGTAGGGACGGGAGGGGCGGATTCAGGGACGAGGTCGGTCCTCCTCGAAAACGGATCGGGTTAACGCACCAGTCGTCGACGCACCAGGGACGCCCGTGACGCACACGAGGGAGAGACGCATGGCGAACAGGTTCAGGGGCATGCTCGGGCTGATCGGTGCGACGCTGGCCGTGGCCGGATTCGCGACCGAGAGCCGGGCGACCTACGGGGGCGGGGGCTGCCATCGCTGCACCCCGGCCCCGGTCGTGGCGACCGTCGTCACGACGGTCGCCCTCCAGCCGCAATACCAGACGGTCATGCAGACCGTCTACGAGACCGTGTACGAGCAGCAGCCGTACACCGCGCTCGAGACGAGATACCGGACCGAGTACCGCAACGAGCCGTACTCGGTCGTCCGCCCGGTGGTCGAGACCTCGACGGTCACCCGGAACTACACCGTCCGACGGCCCGTCTACGAGACGGTCAACCAGCAGCGGCGGTACACCGTGATGCGCCCGGTGTATCAGACCCAGACCATGAACCGCCGGTATGTCGTCCGCCGGCCGGTCTACGAGACCTCGACCCAGCAGCGGCGGTACACCGTCCAGCGGCCGGTCTACCAGACCCAGACGATGCAGAAGCGGTACACCGTCCAGCGGCCCGTCTACGAGACGGTCAACCAGCAGCGCCGGTACACCGTGATGCGGCCGGTGTATCAGACCCAGACGATGAACCGCCGGTACACGGTGATGCGGCCGGTCTACCAGACGACGAACCAGCAGCGGCGGTACACGGTGATGCGGCCGGTGATGCAGACGACCACGGTCACGCAGCCGTACACGGTGCTCCGGCCGGTGACGACCACGCGCGAGGTCGTCGAGGAGTGCGGCTCCTACGAGCGGCAGTTCACCGAGGTCCCCGGCCCGATCGTCGAGCGTCGGGTCCGCGTCCCGGTCGAGGAGTGCGGGTGCGAGCCCCAGCGCCGCGGGCTCTTCGGCTGCAAGCACCGCAAGAAGGCGTTCGCGACGGTGGCCGTCCAGTGCCCGCCCCGGACGATCAGCGAGCGGGTCTTCGTCTCCAGGCCCGTCTCCCGGACCGTCACCGAGACCAGCTATGTCCGCGAGACGGCCTACCGGCAGGTCCCGGTGACGACCTGCACGACCGTCGCCGAGGAGCGAGTCGAGACCATCCCGGTCACCACCTGCCAGATGGTCGCCGAGGAGCGGTCCGAGCCGTACCAGGTCACGACCTGCCAGATGGTCTCCGAGGAGAAGGTCGAGACCATCCCGGTCCAGACCTGCCGGTACGTGGCCGAGGAGCGAGTCGAGCCGTACCAGGTCACGACCTGCCAGATGGTCTCCGAGGAGAAGGTCGAGTCGATCCCGGTGACGACCTGCAAGATCGTCAACGAGGAGCGGTCCGAGCCGTACCAGGTCACGACCTGCCAGATGGTCTCCGAGGAGAAGGTCGAGTCGATCCCGGTGCAGACCTGCCGGTATGTGAGCGAGACCCGGTCCGAGCAGGTCCCGGTCCGGACCTGCCGGTACGTGACCGAGACCGCGACCCGCCAGGTCGCCGTCACGGTCCCGGAGCAGGTGCCGGTGACGGTCAACCGCCTGGTCGCCCGCCAGGTGGCGCGTGAGGTCCCGGTGACGACCTGCACGATGGTCGCCGTGCCGATGCCCGCCTGCCAGGCCTGCCCCTGAGGTCGGGCGGTCGCGTGGTGCGATCAAGGGCCGACGGCCGCGAGTCGCCTCCCGACGGGCGGCCCGCGGCCGTCGGCGTCTTGTCGTCGGTGTCGTCGGATCGCGGGCATCGAGTCCGAGAGCGGAGTACACAAGGCGGAGCACACAAGCCTCGGCCGACTCGATGTGTGCTTCTGTGCTTTACCCTCCGCCCTCGGGCACTCTCCATCCGCATCCCGGATCAGCCGGCGTCGACGATCCGGTGGTCGATCGAGTGCCTGCGCCCGAGGGGCGACTTGAAGTCGAAGGTGCCGAGCCCGAGGTTGCCCGCCAGCGCGATGTGCTGGGGCTGGCGGATGTCGAACCCCTCGCGCTCGGAGTCCTGGCCGAGCTTGCCGACGGAGGCGACCGGCGCCAGCCCCATCTCCTTCCGCTTGGCGTCGACGGCCCGCCACTCGACGTGGTCCAGCGCCACCGGGTCGGTCGCGAACAGCAGGGCGTTGTGCTCCCAGCTCCAGTGCAGGTTCCGGGCGTAGCCGAACGGCCCCCCCTGATACACGGCGCGGATGCCGTCCATGATCTGCAGGACGCACTTCTTGCGGATGATCGGGTGCATCACCACCTGCGGGATGAACTGGTTGCAGGCGTTGGTATCCGGGGTGCTGTGCGACCGCGCGACGTTGTTCACCAGGCCGTGGCTCATGTTCTTCAAGGCCCCGGTGACGCCCGCCGAGCCGTGGTCCTTGACCACCGGCAGCATCACCAGCTTGTTCACCCGGCGGGTGACGACCAGCCCGAGATGCGACCGGAGGTTGCGGTCGTCCTTGGGGTCGTGGCCCTTGTGGATCAGGTTCATCTCCATGAACTCGTCCGGGTCGTAGCCGGCGACGGGGTCGTCGCCCGGCCACCTGAGCCGGAGCTGGGTCGGGTCGTCGCCCGGGGTCTCGCCGCCCCAGAGGACGCCCTCGGGGAGGATCTCGTGCATCTTGGCGGCGAGGAACTCCTCGCGGTAGCGGTCGAAGACGAGGATGTCCTTCGCCTTGACCCCGGCCGCCTTGAGGCCGTCGATGACCTCGAGGATGACCTCATACGACGTATGCGCGTTCGGGTAGCCGTTGGGGACGACCTTGACGCCGACGACGTCCCCCGGCTCGAAGAAGGTCCGCCAGGCCTCGACGCCGTCGTCGGCCCCGGTCAGCTCCCTCATCCCGCGGGCGAGCGTGGCCCGGATCGCGGCGCGGTCCTTGACGCCGCCCCGGATCATCGCCGGGTTGCGTGCCTCGACGACCCGCCCGGGGAAGGGACCGGGGACGCCGAGCGGGCCGGCCATCGGCCGCGACGACCGGGCGGCCCTGGGCTCGGCGGCCGAGGCGTGGACGCCGAGCAGCGCCGGGACCAGCGGGGCCGCGGCCGAGGCGAGGAATCGTCGGCGGCTCGGGCCGCCGCAGGGAGTGCCCTTCGTCATCGTCGCGATCCTCCGGGTTCAGCGGGCTGGGGCGGGGCGGGCACGGTGGCGGACACGGGAACGGAGGCGGGAGCGGGAGCGGGGCGGCCGAGGTTGCGGCGGACGACGAATCGGTCCCGGGGCGACGACCGGGGCGGCGGGCCGGGGAAGCCCTCGCTGAAGTTGCCCGTCACGAGGTCGACCCGGCCGTCGCCGTCGTAGTCGGCGAGGTCGGACGTCGCGTGGTCGCACCGGACCGTCTCCAGCGCGTGGCGGGCGAACTCGCCGGGGCGGGTCTGCTCCAGGACCAGGATCGAGTCGATCGCCAGCGCATCGCGACGCGGCCTGTACCCCGGCCCGACCAGCAGCGACGTGGCGACGATGTCGAGGTCGCCGTCGCCGTCGAGGTCCGCCGTTTTCGGCCGGTAGACCCCGTAGGCCGACGCCAGCCGGCGGGGCTCGAACGGGTAGCTCCCGCGATTCTCGAGCCAGTGCAGGCCGTTATAAGGTCGGAGCGCCGAGGAGTCGAGCGAGTCGCCCGAGGCGTAGACGACGTCGAGGTCGCCGTCCTTGTCGAGGTCCACCAGCTCGATCCCGCTCGACCCGTAGGCCGGGTGCGGGGCCCGGTAGATCGTCTCGGGGCGGAACGTCCCGTCCCCCCGATTCAGGAAGGCGACGACGGACTCGGTCTCCTGACCGAAGAGCGCGACGAAGTCGGGGCGGCCGTCGCCGTCGAGGTCGGCCACCGGCACGTCGATGGCGCCGTGGCGGGGGTCGACGGTCCGGCCGACGAACGCGGGGCGGTCGCGGTCGACGGTCCGGTTCTCCAGGTAGCGGACCTCGCCGACGGTGTTCCAGCCGAAGACCGCGACGATCAGGTCGAGGTCGCCGTCGCCGTCGAAGTCGGCCGCCCGGACGTCGGCGACCCGGCCGAGCCCGGCCTCCAGGACGATCGGCGCGAAGCGCCCCCCGGGCGACCCGCGGAGCATCGTGACCCGGCCCAGCTTCAGCTCGGTCGGCCGGGGCTCGCCCAGCTCGGCGACGACGACGTCGAGGACCCCGTCGCGGTCGAGGTCGACGACCTCGGCGTGCGAGGGGCTCCGGAGCCCTTCGGCCAGGACCTCGGCCGGCCGCGAGGGCTCGTACGGGCGGGCGACCAGGACCACGCCCTCGATCATGTCGCAGGCCAGGACGTCCAGCCGCTTCGGGTCGAGCAGGCGGACGAACCTCGCATGCGCGACCCCGAACGCGCCCGAGGACCCGGGCAGGCTATAGCCGACCGGGTCGAACGCGACCCCGAGCGGGGCGGCGGGGGCGGGCCCCCGGTCCAGGTCGGGGAGCCGCTCCGGGGCGTGCGCCTCGTAGTAGGCGACCACCGATTCGAGGCCGGCCGGGCCGGGCGGCAGGGTCGACTTGTTCAGGAACTGGAACCCGCGCCAGACCTCGTCCCGCCAGTCGGCCCGGGCGAACGAGTCGGGCGGCGGGGTCGGGTGGCAGCCCGAGCACGCCCGGGCGACCTCCTCGCCGGTGGCGGGCCGGGCGGCGATCGCCGCCAGCCGGGCCGCCTCCGCCGGGTCCGGGGAGGCCGGCCCGCCCGCCCGGACCGCGAGGGCGACCAGGACCGCCCCCGCCGCGAGCACGACCCCGGCCCCGACGGCCAGCCGGCCCCGCCCCGACGGCCGCGCGGGCGGCTCGTCCTCCGGCGTCCAGTCGAACAGCGCCATCCCTCTCCCCCTTCGCGATCGGCGGCCTCGACGCGGGCTTCGCGGGCTCAGTCGGGCATCTGCTGCCGGTAGTAATTCCGCAATCCCGGGTTGTTCACCTTCTCATAATACGCGACGAGGAGGCCGAGCGTCGACCGGTCTCGGGGGCGGAGCCGGAGGGTCTGCTCGGCCCAGGCGAGGGCCTCGCGCGGCCGGCCGTGGTCGAAGAGCCAGCGGGTCGCCTCGAGCCGGAGCGCCGGGTCGTCGGGGGACCGGGCGAGGGCGGCCTGGATCTCGTCGAGCCGGTCGCGGTCGGCCCGGATCCGCCGGGCGGACGCGGACGCCGCGGCGGCCTCCTCGCCCCGGCCGAGCCGGGCGAGGATCGGCGCGAGCCGCTGCGCCGCGTCGAGGTCGAACGGGTCGACCTCGATCGCCCGGCGGAGGTGCCCGAGCGCGGCGTCGAGATCGCCGCGGCGGGCCTCCCCCGCGGCCTGCTCGACCAGCGCCGCCGGGTCGTCGGGCGCCGCGGCGAGGGCCCGGCGGAGGTGCTCGGCGGCGGCGCGGTCGTCCCCCATCTCGGCGGCGTTCCGCGCCGCGGCGACCCGGGCGGCCGGGTCGTCGGGGCGGGCCGCGAGATAACGGTCGAACTCCTCGGCCGCCTCGGCGTTGCGGTGGAGCCGGAGGAGCTGGCCCGCCCGGCCGAGCCGGGCCTCGACGCATCCCGGGTCGACCCGGAGCGCCCGCTCGTAGTGGCCGAGCAGGACGGCGGGCTCGGCCTGGGTCCGGAGGTCGAGGTCGGCGAGCCAGAGGTCCGGCCTCGGGTCGCCGGGGGCGAGCGCCCTCCAGCGGGCGAGGACCCCGCGGGCGGCCCCCAGGCGATAGGTCGCGAGGAGGATCTTGGCCAGCCCCTCGGCGACCTCGGGCTCCGAAGTCTCCGGCAGGGCGCGGCGGAGGACCGGCTCGGCCTCGGCGAACCGGCCGGCCTGGGCGAGGATCGCCGCCTTGAGGCGGTCGACGGCCTCGGGCTCGTGGCCGAGCCGCTCGGCCAGGGCCAGCTCGTCGGCGACCTCGGCGGGCCGCTCGCGGGCGAAGGCGACCCGGGCCCTGAGCAGGTGGGCCTCCGCCGAGCCCGGGCTGGCCTCGGCCCAGCGCCGGGCCGCATCCGCGGCCGCGTCGAGGTCGCGGGAGGCCAGGGCCGCCCGCGCCGATCGCGAGGACGCCAGGGCCCGCCCCCGGTCCCTCGATCGGGCCGTCGCCAGGCCGCCGGCCGCCGTCGCGACGGCCAGCGCCAGTGCCAGCGCGAGCCCGACGCCGATTCGTCTCCGGCCGGGCCGGGCCGGGGCCGTCCTGCTCGTCGCCATGGATCTCCGTCCCGGGCGGGGTCCGGTCGCCGCGCGGATCGTCCCGGCCCGGCGACGACCGGCCGCCAGGCCGATCCGGCTCAGTCCGTCAGGTCGAAGTTCACCGAGCTGTTGGCCCCGGTCACCTCGTGCTTCAGCCCCGAGGTGGTGGGCAGGCTGTACTTGGCCGGCACGAGGTTCTTGGCGGCCTTGTTGGCCTTGGCCACGTCGTCCTGCCGCAGCGCCGCGCTGTTGGACTTGGCCTTGGCCGCCGAGAGGTCGACGTTCTTGGAGACGATCGTGACGCTGTACTTGCCGGGCAGGGCGCCGTCGCCGTCGGTCGCCGTGGTGAGGTAGTAGCTGCCGTTGACGACCTCGCCGGAGGCGTCGCGGCCGGAGGCGTCGTCGGCCTTGAACGTGATCGCGCCGGTCTCGACGGGCTTGCTGTTGTAGGTCACGGTCCCCTTGATCGGGAACCGCTTGGCGAGCCCCGAATTGTCGCCGCAGCCGAGGCCGAGGGCCGGGCCGAGGATGAGGGCGGCCAGCAGGGCCCCCGGGCGCCGGGGGCGGGACGCTGCGAACATCGCGTTCATCGTGGATCGATCCTCGTCGGGGCGTGGGGCCGGCCCGACCTCAAGGCCGGGCCGGCGCGAATATCCGCTCGGGTCGCGGGCGGGCCGGCGTGGCCAGGCCCGGCCCGGAGGGACGTCGTCGGGGCTCAGAAGGCGTCGGAGCTGACGACCTCACCGCCGTTGCGCGAGCCGAGCGCGCAGTAGGTCCCCATCGCGATCGACTGCTTGAGGAACCGGACCGAGCCGTCGCCGAAGAGGAAGTTGGCCCCGCCGGGGTGGAAGCTCTTGGCCCCCTTGCTCGCGTACGAGAATCGGCTCTTCCAGTTGTTGGTCCCGAAGTCGACGTTGGTCGCCAGCGTGGTCTGCCAGCCGATCGGCACGGTCGTGCCGAAGCAGCAGCCGTTGTTGACCCAGAAGTTGCTGTCGGCGGCCTGCGAGGGGATCGTCTCGCCGACCATGATCGTGTTGCTCGTCCCGTCGGTCACGCTCGCGATGTTGACGGGGGCGATCCCGTCGATCCGGTAGGCGAAGAAGCCGCGGAGCTGGCCTCCGGGCCGGACGATCTGGTCGTTGAAGCTGGTCCCCCAGAAGCCCGACCAGCCGATCTTGGGCTGGCCGACGGGCGGGTTGGTGCCGACGGGGGTCTCCCACGGGCCGCCGGGGGGGGTCAACGGCCCGATGCAGTAGTTGTCGCCGAAGCTGCCGGCGTAGTTCGACACCGGGACGGCCTGCGCGGTGCTGCCGAGCTTGGGAGGCGGGTCGCCGTTGGGGTAGTTGCCCGTCGTCCCGCCGAAGGCGACCAGCCCGGTCCCGGCCGTGCTGTTGGTCGCGTCGGACGGGCAGAGGTACGACGAGCTGACCGTGTAGTACGCCGTCGCCTGGACCCCGCCGCTCTGCGAGCTGAAGTGGAGGCTCAGGTTGATGGCGTTGTAGGTGTTCCCCCCCTCGATCTGCGGGAGGATCAGGGCCCGCCAGGCCAGGATGTTCTGACCGCCGCCCCAGATCCCCTTGGAATCCTCGGCGATCGCGCCGGGGGGGTAGGCGCCGAACTGGTCGTGGTAATTGGCCAGGGCTAGGCCGAGCTGCTTGAGGTTGTTGGTGCACTGGGCCCGGCGGGCGGCCTCGCGCGCCGCCTGCACGGCCGGCAGCAAGAGCGCGATCAGGACGGCGATGATGGCGATGACCACCAGCAATTCGATCAGGGTGAATCCGCGACGACGGGACGACCGCGAGCGACGCATAGACAGGGCCTCCGACACGTAGAGATGAATCCGACGACCGGGCAAGGGGGGATCGGGAGGACGGACGCACCGCGTCAGGCTTGACGGCGGGGACCGGTTGGGGACGTGCAGGCCCGGGGCGGGCACCGATCGGGATGTGATCCGACAGGACAGTCAAGGGGACAGCGATCTGGCTCGCCGACGACGAGGTTCCGGGCCATGCGACGGAGGCCCGGACCGTGCCGATTGGGTGGATCGCCACAACGCGATCGCGCCACCCGACACTGCGTCCTGGCCGGCCCGGAGAGGTGAGGGAGGGCCGGCAGGACGAGGCCTGTACCAATGACCGTAGTATCCTCACCCGGGCGGCGGCGTCAAGCAAGAAATGGCCCGACCCCCCCGGATTCTCCCGGGAGGCCGGGGCCCGCCGCGCCGTCGCGGTATCGAGAATGCGCGCGGGCGCGATCGCTTGAGCGGCGGCCGAGTTAAGCCCGGCCGCGGTGGAGCCCGAGCGGGGCGTCGGGGTCGAGCCGGACCCGGCCGTGGGCGTGGCCCTCCCCGGCCAGGCGGCGCGCCAAGATCGCCTCCGCCAGCGCCAGGCCGCCCCCCGCGAGGGCGAGGCCGCGGGCCAGCGCCGAGGGGCGCTCGCCCCGGACATATGCGCCCTTGCGGAGCACCAGGCTCGCGGCGAACAGCCCGCCGACGGCCAGGGCCCCCGCCGCGTGGCCGGCGACCCCCGCGGCCGACGCCCCGCCCTTGCCCGCGCGGAGCCCCGTGACCGCCGCCCCGACCGAGCTGAGCAGCCCCGCGCCGATCGCGAACCGCGACGCGGCGTCGAACGCGGTCTGGCCGGTCGTGACCGCCAGCGCGTCGCCGACGACCGCCACGGCCCAGGCCGTCATCGGCACCGTGACCCGGGCCGGGGCGTCGCCGTGGCCGAGCAGGCCCTCGACCGCCCCGCCCGCTTCCTGGATCCGATCCATGCGTCTCGACCCCTCAAGTTGGTCCGATGGCTGCCCGATCATTGCGGCGACCTGGGCGTGCCGACCTTGATGTCCCCCGCCGGCTTGGTCCCCCCCGCGGCCGAGCCGGGGGCCGTCCCGTCCTTGGTCGAGGGGGGCTGCGAGCTCGCCTCGCCGACCGCCTCGACCGTGTCCTTGCGGGCGGCCCCGGTCCGGGCCGTCGTCTCCTTGGCGGGCGCCTCGCCCGAGTTGCCCCCCTTGCCGCCGGTCCCGGAGCTGGTCCCGCCGGCCCGGGTCGGGGCCCCCGCGCCGGTGCCGCCGTCGGCGTTCATGACCCCGGAGGCCCCCTGGCCCGACCCGGTCTCGCCCGCGTCGGAGCCCGAGATCCCCGCCGCGCCCCGCATCTCGCCCCGGTCCGTCCGGCTCCGGTTCAGCTCGTCGGTCCGGATCGACTGCTTGTCCGCCGTCAGGTCCGGGCCCGTCCCGTTGGTGATCCCGCCGCCGGGCGGCCCGTTGTTGCACCCGGCCGCCAGCGCGGCCGAGGCCGCCAGCGCCAGGCCGCCGAGCTTGATACGCATCCGTCTCATCGTCGTCTCCCATAGAAGTGCGTTGCGGGCGGGCGGGCCCCTGTCCGATCGGGACCCACCAGGTGCGAACGCCGTGCCATCTCTCGACGGGCTTGGCACGCCGGATGCAACCTCCCGACGGCACGCACGCGACCCGACCCGACCCGACCGGAGTGCCGACCCGTGTTCCCACCGCTCCGACTCCGCCAGGCCCTCGGCCTCGGCGGCCTCTCCGTCAAGGAACTCCTCGTCCGGACCTACCGGACGATGGACGACCACGAGATCATGACCCGCGCCTCGGCCGTCTCCTTCTACGCGATGCTCGCCTTCGTCCCCTTCCTCGGCCTGGTCCTCCTGATCGCCGTCCAGCTCCTGCCCGACATCACCGGCGCCACCGGCGCCAGGGGGGTGGGGGACCTCACCGTCGAGCAGCTCCAGGCGACCATCCGCTCGCTCTTCCCGGAGGACGCCGCGGCGCTCTTCGAGGACCAGATCGCCCGGATCCAGAAGGCCCCGCCGGTCGGCCTGCTCTCGGTCGGGCTCCTGATCGCGCTCTGGTCGGCGTCGACCCTCTACACCGTGATCATCGACTCGCTGAACCGGATCGACGGGGTGATCGAGACCCGGTCGTTCCTCAGGATCCGGCTGGTGGCGATCGTCATGACGGTGATCGAGGCCACGATCCTCGTCGGGTCGCTCGTCCTGATCATGGCCTGGCCGATGCTGCTCCGCCGGATGGGCCTGAGCGGCTCGGGGGCGGCGGTCGCGACGGCCCTGCAATGGGCCGGCCTCTTCGTGATGGTCCTCCTGAGCTTCGCCGTGACCTTCTACATCGGCCCCGACGCCCAGCAGCGCTGGGAGTGGATCACCCCGGGCAGCCTCCTCGGCACGGCCGGGTTCCTCCTGGGGAGCCTGGGCTTCCGCTACTACATCCAGAAATTCACCGATTACGATAAGACCTACGGGACCCTCGGCGGCGTGATGATCCTCCTGTTCTGGTTCTGGATCTCGAGCCTGGTGCTCCTGGTCGCGGCCCAGATGAACAAGGTGATCGAGGACGCCTCGCCGCTGGGCAAGTCGTACGGCCAGCGCGTCGACCCGACCGGCGCCCCCGACCTCGCCCACGCCCAGCCGGTCGCCCAGGCCGAGGCCGAGGCCGAGTCGCAGGCCAGGTCCCCCGCCCCCTGAACCCCCCGCGGCCCGGCCCCCGGGGGAGGCCGATCGCGGCGCCGGGGGGCGATCGCCGGGGATCGAGATCTCAACCATCGTTCCCATCGGCCCTGACATGGTTGTGGTACGGGAGAGCACGGAGCACAGCACATATTTTGTGCTCCGCCCTTCTGTGCTCCGTCCTTCTGTCGTCCGGGCCCGGGCCCGGCGCGGACCGCGATCGTCGACCCAGCGATGCGGGCCCGTCGCGGGCCGGAATCGGGAGGGACGGATCGACTATCGCCGATTCTTCGGTCGGACCTCGCCCGATCTCGGGGCCTTCGCGGCCCCTCGGACCCCCCGTTTCGGCCCCGGGGCCGGCCTCGACGGGTCGGCCGAGCCCGGCCCC
>JAABUQ010004367.1_pt1 | contig 24218 bp, 13 predicted proteins | sample 5560001 | NCBI WGS metagenome assembly JAABUQ01 (sample SAMN10711888, study PRJNA513371) | rock metagenome | isolation source: Antarctica rocks | place: Antarctica: Victoria Land, Finger Mt nord | collected 2015-12-18
TTAAATATTATTAGAAACTTTAATAATATAATTTAAAATATTAATTTAATTTTAAATTTAAATTTATTATTATTATTTTTTTTATATTATAATAAAAAATATATAAAGAATAAAAAGCTATTTAATTAATTATATATATATAATATAAAAGATAATAAAGATAATAAAATTAATAAAATAATATAAAAATATTATTTAAAGAAAATATATAAAAATAAAAAAGGAAAAATTAAAAAAACTAATATTATAAAATTATTTATTATTAAATATAATTTATATAATAATTACAATAACTTGGACTAACAAAAAGGGTATAATTATATAATAAAGATATATTAAAATATACTAATTGCAGGTCAAAAAGTTATAACTTCCCTCCGGCAAGTTATGACTCGGGATTCTATAAGTACTCACAGCCCATGACCGCGTCAATAATACTCCAGTGGTTCGAGCCCTGGCCAAAATATCGCCTAAAAGTTGCACACAGACCATTCCACCGTCGAGTGTTCCCAGCACAAGAAGGCTGGTCAGTGTTCGGCTTCGTCTCCCGTATATTGCCATTCGTGCCAAAGGCGAGTGGCCAGCGACCATTCCGTGACTTTAGTCGAAGTGTTAATATGATGTAAATGAATCGAGAGAAGATATGGGAGGATGAGGAAGTTTTGAAGCTTGAAGGAGATGTGTCTGGTCTCTGCATGTGAGTGGGGCGGCGGGATGCATAGTTGTTCACTTCTTGGGAACGAGAGAAGACCAGCGAAGATGGCGATAGCGGGATATCCGTTCTTGTGAACAAGAGAAGAATCGTAATGGAGAGCAAGAGGAGTAGGGAATGACGGCGAGAGACCATAACATCTCCACGTTCATACATCACATTCACTCATCCCCACTAATATTAGCATGCTTGAAATACTTCATGCCCACCCAAGCCACCGTAACCCACACCCACGCCATCACACCCGTAAGTATAATGAGCGCGGGATAATATCCCACAATCGGCAACGTGGGATCATCTTCCAACTCCGGCGGAGCATACGGCGTCTCGCCTACATCCCATGCCCAACTCCACACCTCGAAGCAACTGCCCATTCCAACCACGAAGACGATCCATGTAACTGTGAGGATGATCCAGCCCCACCAGCGGGTCTCGGAGTAGTCCCATTCTGAGGGAGGGGAGGAAGGGATGGATGGTGGTAAGGTGGCTAGGGGGGATCGAGATTTGGGGGTATGTGGACGGCCCAGGCGAGCTTGAGGGGGAAAGTAGCTGTCTGGAGCCATGGGGATCCTGGGTAGAGGAGGAATGGATAGAGATGTTGGAGATGATGGATATTCATCCGAGTCCGTTGTAGACGCTGTAGACTGGGCCGTGGACGGGCGTTGGAGCTGAAAAGTTTCATTTTGGTGCGATGAAGCCAGGATCTTGGATGGGATGCCGTGTACTGGATGCGTTACCATCGGCACTGGCGGTGGAACGGGTAGAGGTCGAGGCGTAGATAGGGAATGTGGTGAGGCTAGCGTCGACAGCGTGCCAGAGTCTGGTGTGGAGCCGTCCCTTTGATCAAGGGTTTGAACTTCCTCCAGACTTGACCCTCGTCGTTCTTTGCCATCGATTCGCATTTTGCCTGTGCCTAGCAGAGCCGTCTTCCTCAATGACCCCTTACGTCTTCTCATGCTCCTCTGTTGTATGACAACTGCCGCTGCTGGTCCAGCGGTTGGACTTGCTGGTGGCTCCTCCAGGATGGGTGATGGGGACTCGCTTTTGGTGCCATGGTCAGAATTCTGAGAGTTATGACCTGAGCGCAGGAAAGCGAAGAATGACGAAGGAACGCTTCCCGAGACGCTTCTTTTGTGGTCGTTTGACTGCCCTTGAGATTTTGACAGCGCTTGCTTGGCCGCTTGCTTTGCGACATCTTGTTCTGGGCTGGTTGTTTCACCGCCCGCATTGTTGCTCGTGCTATTCTTCTCATTACCCATGCCTCAGGTTATCGTCTTGATTCACCGCCTCTGTGTCGCTGTTCCTGAATGTGGAAGATGAGGGCTGAATATTCGGTCCTCCATGGCAATGGCACTTTGAGCTTGGGCAGGAGCCAACAGTCTAAGCTTAGAGGAAGAGGGCAGACTTGCAGCCTAGGAATGGGAGACCTGAGAGGATACTTAATGGACGAACGAGGTCATGATATTGTGTCCGAATTTCGTTCAAGATGTTCTTGCCTCAGTTACTTAGACTCTATATACTAATACCCTTCGGGGTTAGCTGCTGCTAACTACGTACGCAATAATTATAGAGTCTAAGCTCAAGAACAGAAATTATTAATAAATAAGCTTTAATAATAAGGAATAATTGACGAGATTAATAATATTAACGTATATTATTTAATATAGAATATTTCTATTAATAAATATATATTAAGAATATATAATATATAATTATAATATTTATATTCTTTTAAAGTTATAATAGAGTTTTATTATATATTATTTATTAAATAAATTATATAAATATAAAAAAATATAAATTATATTAATCCTTAAATATTAAATAATATTATAAGTATTGCTTAATTATACGTAATATATTCTACAGTAATTATAATTATTATTATATTATTTTTTATTAATAATTACCAATAACCTTTTCTATTTATTATATTTTATAATTTATATAATTATTTTTTATATAATTATCTATTCTGTTAGCAAAATAGCCTAGGCGATTTTATTAACTTTTAATATTTTTATATCCTTATTATATTTTTTTTCTTCTTTTTTTTCCTTTTTTCTTTTTTATTAATTTCTTCTTTTTTAGCTCTTTTCTTTCTGCTACTTTTCCTTTTATTATCTTTGCCTCTTTTGCTATTATTTACTTTTGTTTATAAAAAGCAAATATTATTAGCTTTGTTCCTAAATTAGCAAAAGCAAATATAAAATATTTTTTAATAATTAGAGTTAACGTAATATTTAGGCTCTTAATTACGTTATTAATTATTAATTATTTTAAATTTTTATTAGTTATATCTTTAAGGAACGTTAAATCTTAATAATAATTTAAAAAGAATTAAATAATATATTTCAAAAAAAGGAATTATATTATATTAAAATACTTTAGTAATTCGAATAAAAAACGTATTATATAAATATTAAAATTTATTCCTTTTTTGCCGATTAATATATAAAGATTATATTATTATTTATAATAATAACTTTATTAAATTACTTTAGCTTTTTTGCTATTTCTATTAATATTATTAATAATAATATAGAATTTATAAATATATTTATATAAGAGATATATAATATATAATATATCTTTCGAATTAACGTTTCCTAGGAATCGTTAACTTATTTTATTTATATTAATATTATTTATTAAAAGTTAGATAAGAATAAGATCGTTTAAAAAGACTTTATTTAATAAAAATAAATAATCGGACTAACTTATTTTTATAAATAATAAACGGCTATTAAAGGCCTTAATAATATTTTTATATTTATCTTTAATAATCGGTTTTAAATCGAAGTATTAAATAGGATTAAATCAGGTATAAAAAAATATTATATATATTATATTTTTTAAAGGATATATAATACTTTTAATAATATATAACTTTATTTTCCTTTTAATTTTATTATTATAATAAGGTTTTTCCTCCTTTTTATTTAATTTATCTTTGATATTTTTGTCTTCCTTCTCTTTATTATTATTAAGTTTTTTTCTTTTAACTTATTCTTTACTTTTTTTTAGAAGTTTATCTTTCCTTTTTTTTTCTTTATTTGCTTTTTTTTCTTTTCTTTTATTTATTTCCTTTTTTTTTCCTTTATCCGTCTTTTTCTTATTTTCTTTATATATCTTTTTTTTTTCTTTGTCCGCTTTTTTCTCTGCTTTTTTACTTGCCTCCTTCTTTTTCTTTTTAATTTTAATAATATTCTTTTTCTTTTTTTTAATATACTTTATTTCTGACTTCTCGAATATTATTCGTTATTATTTAATCTTAAAGTATTTAACTTTCTTTGCAAGTTATATATTATTTAATATTTAAATATTCTAAGTTTTATTCTTCGAGGAATTAACTTTATTAACTTTGAATATAAATTTAATATTAAATAAATAAAATAAATATAATAAAATATTATATATTTTATTTATTATATTTATAAACAATTTATTTATTATTATTTAATTAATATTATTATTTATTTAAGGTAAAATAGCTCTATTTATTATAATAGAATATTTATAATTATCGTTATATTTAAAGTTATATTATTAAAAGAAATAAATATAAATATATATTATTAAGCTCTTTTCTAATTTATAATTATTATAATTAATATTTAATAATATAATTTTAATATATATTAAAAAGTAAATATATACTTTTATTAAAAATAAAAATAATATTATTAATATTATTCCTAGAATTATTAAATATATTAAAATTAATATAATATTAATAATAAAATTAATATAAAAGTTAAAGGAAAATTAAATTTAATATTTATTAAAAAATATAATAAAATATAATAAATTAAATAAAAAATAAATTTTATATTTATTAAAAATAATAATAAAATAAAGTAAAATTTCGAAATAAAGAATATCTTTTTATAAAAAATATTCTTTATTAAAGGTTAAATCGGATATTAAAAGAAATATTTAAAAAATTAAAAAATAATAATAATAATTAAATTTAATAAATAAGAATATAAAAGAGGATTCTGAAAGAATAAATAAGATTTCGATAATTAAAATAATATAATTATAAAATAAATAAAATATATAAAAAATTAAATAAATAGAAATAATATTAAATAAAACTTAATAAGATTTTGTTTTTTAATACAAATTTATAATAATATTTTTTAAAATAGAAAATTTTACCTTTCTTAATAATTTATATTTCCCTTCTTTGTTTATATATACCTTCGTTTAATATTATTTTATTAACTTTCTATTATAATAGTCTATATTAAAAGCTCTATTATATATTTATAATAAATTAATATTATTATAATTTTTTCGGCTCCTTAATAATTATTAATTATCCTTATAATAATATCTGAATTTATCGCGAATATTATTATATAATTAGGTCCTTTTTCGATTATATTATTATAAAAAATAACTTATAATTTAATCGTATAATATCCGAATATAATAATAAAGATTAAATATATTCGAAATATTTTCTTTTATATTACGATTTAAATAGAAGTATATACCGTAATATTAACCGAGATATAAAATATTTTAATTATAAATAAAACTTAATATAAGAGATATAATTCCTTTATAATTATTATTAATAATTTCTATATATTATAATTAAAATAATTATAAAAGATATTTTCGAATAATATAAATAAGAAATAAAGAATAATTAATATTATTTAAATTTAATAATATAAAAATATTTTCGATTAATACTTAGATTTATTAAATAAATATTATTTATAATAAATATTCAATATTATAATAAAATATTCTTATTATAAAGCAAAAAAGCTTATTATTAAGATTATATTATAAAGGCTATAAGAATAATAAATTAATTATAAATTAAATTATAAAATAAATATAAAAGATTAAAAATATATTAAATTACTTATTAAAGGCGATATAATAATATTAATAAATATAAAGGAAGCCTATTTTAATAAGCTATATTTATTTAATATAATTGCTAGGATTTTAATTTTTTTATATTAATATTCAAGGTAATATTTTAATCCGGAAGCAAAATCGACTAGTTATTAATATTATAAATTTATATTAAAGAAATATTATAAAATTATATTGTTTATATTAACGAATAAAAATCCGAATAATAAAAAAAAAATAAAGTTAAAATAAATTAAATTAATCCGAATAATTCGATATTAAATAGAAAATTAAATAAAGAATATATTTTAGGAATATAAATAAGGAAGTATATTAAGAAAGACTAAATAAATATTATTATATTATTATAAATATATTTACTTTATTAATATTGAAGAATTAGAATTAATTTATTAATTATTTTATAAAATTAATTATTAATATATTTATTAAAATATTAATTTTAAAATATTTATTTATTTATTTCGAAAGTCTCGGAATATAATTAATTTAATAATCGATATTAATCGGATTATAATATTACAAAAGCTAATATATATAAATTTAAAAAATAAAAGCAATCTTGATTATATTTATTATTAATATTTATATAATTTTAAAGGCTATTATAGTTTCTAAATCAAAATATATATAATTAAAATATTAAAATTCCGTTTATATATATTTTATAATAATAAGAATATATTAAACGATTTAAAGACCTTTTTTAATATATATATATAATTTCGGATAGTAAATCGGCTAGCAGTATTTGCTGATATCGAAAGTATTTACGTAAAAACACTTTTAAATACAGAATTAGGAATTATTATAAACGAGATTTAAATATAAATTATTATTATTGATATTATATAAGAAAAAAATATATAAAATAAATAAATAAAAGATAATAATATTATAATTCCAAATTTATTTACTTAATTATAGGAAGATATAACTTTCGAAAAGGAATTCGAATTAGAGATTAAAAATTTAATTAATAATAAATTCGATATATATTAATATTATTAATAAAATATTAATAATAAACTAAATAAAGGGTAATTATATATAATAATATATTTTTTAATATAATAAATAATTCGGCAAGATATTTCGTATTAAATATTATATATTATATTCCGATCCGATTGCAATTCTAGATTAATTATATATTTATATTATATAAAATATATATAATTTGGTAATAATACAACCTTCTAATATATTAATTTAAATATATTAGAATATTTTAAATTTAAAAAAGGAAATAATATAATATAAAATTCTATATTTCTGAATAAAGAGACGATTAAAAGGGGGTATATAAAGTTTATATCTAGCTTTTATTAACGCCTTAAAGAGTAATAAGCCGATATAATTATAAATTCGGAAAATAAAATAATTAAAAAAATAATAAAGCGGGTTTATAAAATTAATTTTCTTTAGAATATAGCCGTTATTACTAAATATAACTAGTTTATATTAATATTATATATATAAAAAGTAATATAGATTATTTGCTTAAAGATTTTTTATAATTTATTAATTATATAGAATAAGCTTAGTATTTATATATAACGCCGAATTATATTGCTATAATTCGTAAGACTTTAAAAAGATAAAATAACTTTCGATATCGCTAAATCGAATATATAGACAGAATTTATAATAATATTTTAATATATTAAATATTATAAAATAATCCGAATATAATAGCGCAAACGAAGGTTCTCCTAAGTATAAATAAAGGAGCAATATAAGCAAAAATAACTCAATATAAAATTAAGGCTCTAAAGGAATTCAAATAGGCGTATATATATATAATAATAATAAAGATATAATATTATAAGATAAAGAGTTTCTTTTTCTAGAAGGAGGAGTAGGAATCTTAAGAAAAGAAAAATTAAAAAGAATAATAACTAAGGTTTTAAATAGCGTTAATACGTTAAAAGGTAATAAATCCGCTAAAATAGCTTTGCTATTTCCTTATTAAATAAAATATTTATAATAATTTTATAATTTTATTATAATTTTATATTTAATATTTATATATTAATTATTTAATCGGTTAAAGCTACTAGTTCAAACCTCTATTTTATATTTTCGATTTATAATCTTTTTATTAATATATTTTATAATTAATTATAAAGATTTCAATTATTAATATTTTTAGATTATAAATCTTAATTTAAAGTATTATTAATATATATTATAATATCGATATTATTATTTATAATCTCTTTGCCTTTAAATATAATATCTTCGAGTCTATTTTTATATAAATACCGCGGCGATATTAATAATTTAATATCGGATATTTAAAGATTAAAATAAGAATATAAACAGGGTAATAATAAGATAATAAAATAAAAAATAACTATTAACTCGTTAATATACCGAAGGCTTTGCTTATCTAAACTAGAAAAATTATATATAATTATTATTTAATTTTAAAGATAAAAATAGAATATAAATATTTTTTTAGTTTTTTTAATTTAATATTACTTTAATTATCGAATTCGCAAACTTTAATATAACTTCCTAAACTTTGCTTATATTAACGGTATAAAGAACTTAGAAATAGTAAATATTATTAAAGAACTTATAAAGAATACCTTTATATATAAGCAAAGCTAGGCTTAAGCTAAGTCTATTTTATAGAAAAAAATAAATATTTTCTTAAATATTCCGAATTTTAAGCGGTATATTTTACTAGCTTATAATTTAAAGGATATATTTTTGAAAACCTTATTATTTTTTAAAATAATATTATAATAATATATCCCTTAATAATTATAATTATTTGATAATTATTATTAAAAATCTAATAACGCTAATTAAAATAAGTATTTTATTCTAATATTCTCTATTTTTTATAATTATATTAAGCTGATTTGCTTAATAAACTTTATTAAGATATTAAACTTATATTTATATTAAGGTAAGATTCGGTATTAAATTATTAATATTTTTAATTAAATAAATTTGAATTAGTCCTATTAAATTATATAACAAAGAATAGTATTATTAAATAAGCTAGCTGCTTGCAAAATACGTTAATTAAGGTAATATCCTTATACGGTCGTTATATATAATAACTTCGAATTTATAAAGGGGTATCGTAGTAAGTATATCAAGGATTTAAGGGAGTTCTATTCAATTATTATTATATTAATATTTAATAAGTAAAGTATTTTATAAATAGGTTTATATTAGGATAATTAATAACCTTATTATTATTTATTATATTTAATAGAAATAATATAAAAACTTATTGTTTCTAATATTATTATTTAAATATATATTAAACCTTGATATTCTATATATTTTATTAGCTTTTATTTATATCTTTTAGATTCAAATATTTTACGTTAAAGATATAATTAAAAGTTTTTATATTTTTTACCTTAAATCGAATATACTCCCTTAGGCTATTTAAATACTAGATTATAAGTACTTTTAATAAATAAAAATAATATACTTTTTTATATAGCTAATAATAAAAGATAAAAATATAATATTAAATAATATATATATCCTTAAGGACTTATATAATAGCTAATTCGGTCTTGGCCTTAATATTATAATATATAATATTTAATTATAATTAATATATAAGGATTTAAAAATAATAAAATAAATATTAATAATAAAGGCTATCTGAAGCGATATAGCGGAAAACTCTTTTAATAAGTATATTTAATTAATTTTAAGCTTCGGTTTATAATATTTATAATTCAATTTACTAAAGCTAATTTATATTATATATTAAAGTAATAATAATTTAGAAAACTTTATTATATTGTAATATATAACCGATTATTAAGATAGATTATAAATAATTAAGCTAAACGATTTCGAGGCGTTAGAAGATTTGATTATTTATAATTATAAAACGTAAGTAATTATAATATAAATATAATATAAAAGGGATATCGGTCTTAATAATAATTAATAAGAAAATATTATATTATAATTATAAATATAAGATTAAATATTATAATTATTAATAATAACGGCTATTTATAAGCAAATATATCCTATATTAAATTCAATTAAAAAGGATATAAATAATATTAATATATATAGGCCTAATAAATAGTAACGGAATTATTAGTATTTTTATATATATATCGAAATATATTTATTATTTCGATATATAATTAAATATATAAATATCGGACTCCTTTATTATACTTTTTAAGAATATATTATTATATTTCAGACCGAATATAATAATATACCTAATTATATAAAAGAGCTTTTATATTTAAATTATTTAATAAATAGCCCGGTATTTAAAGCCGAATTATAATAAACCGTATTTATTAATAGCTTTATAAATATATATAGCAAAGTTAGATTCAATTATAAAATCGATCGATTATTAAAGCTATTTAATAATACTTTAAAAGCTTTTTAATCGGAGAAATCTTATTTCTCTAAAAATAGCAATTAACTCTTCGAATATTAAATATTAAATAAACTATATTTATTAAAATTAAAAGATTAAATAGAATATATTTTTAATAAAATTATATTTAATATATATTTTTCAAAATTAATTATAGAAAATATATTTAATATAACCTTTTAATTATCAAAAAAGTTAGTAGTTTAAGAACCTAGTTTATATTATTTAGCTTATTAAATAATATCTTTATATTAAGCTAGCTTCGAAAAGCTTAATATAAATATATTCTATTATAATAAAGATATTTATATAAAAAATATCGAAATATTTAATTCTGTTAATATTTAAAATAATAATATAATATTAAATAACCCGATTTTAAATACTTAAAATATTATAAAATAAAAATAAAAAAGATTTAATTAAAGTTAAATCCGTTTAAATTACTTTGATTTTAACTAAAAAACTATAAGTAAAATTATTTACGATTATTATTTAATATTAGCAATATAATCTTCTTATTTTAAATATTAAATAACGTTTCGGAGAATAAATATTATATAATAGAATTCTTTAATATTAAAGGCGAATAGCGTTATTTATATACTTCTAAGAATATTATTAATTATATATTTAATAATAGACTTTTAATTTATAATATTTACAATTTTATAATTAAGGTTTTAGCTATAGTACTTATACCTCGGTTTGATATTACGGGATTAAGTATTATTAATTATAATATTAAATATTATAAGGTTTTTAATAATTTAATAAGCAAGGCTCTTGATATTATTAGTAATAAATACCGTAAATAATTATTCGCTTTCCCTTATAATTAAATACCCTCTTTAATAAGCTATTAATTTTTAATAGTCTTATAATTATCGACGGCCCCTTTTTAAGCCTTAATTATTTTATATATATATAATTAATATTACCGATTGTTATATTTATATTAAAAGAAGAATACCTTAGTATTATTATTTATTAATATACTTTGGCCTTTACAAAAAATATTAATAACCTTAGCTAAATAATTAACTACGTTAAACTATATATTAATTAAATATAATATATTTTCCTTAATATTAATTTATAATCTTTATATAATAATTTAATTAAATATAAAATTTAGTATAATTATAAATAGGATAAAATCGAATTCGCAAATCTAATATAACTTTAAGATAATATATTTCTATTAAGTTAAAAGTTTTTTTTAAATTATAATTATTATAATAAATCCTTTAAAGTAACTATTTTCAGGCTTAAATATATTTAAGTAAAAGATATAAATAATAAATTATAACTTGAATAATAATATACGGACTTTTCTAGGCTCCCGGTTATATAAATAATATTTTTAAAGAAATAAAGGATATACTCTCGGATATATAAAGAAGTTTCTAGGTTTATAAGTTTATAAAAAATAAATAGTAAATTTCGTTATCGATCGGGGGCTATTTTCTATTTGATATTTTTCAATATAATTAATAATTAATTATAATTATTAAAAGCTTTAAGCCTAATAATATTTAATAGCGTTATAGGCGTAAATAGTTGCAGAATCTTAAAATATACTTTTTCCGTTTATAACGAATAGATAAGAGCTTTGGATTAAAGCCTTATATATTATTTAAGATAAAAAAATAATAATCGCCTTTATTTTTCGATAGAACGGATAATATAACTTATCTATTAATATAATTCTAAGATTAAAAATAAAATTAGTTATTAAATAATAATTTTTATATCCGAATTATTAATTTTTAATTTATATAAATCGGTTATAATTAATATATAAGGACTATTATATTCCGAAGATAACCGATTAAATTATATAAAGATTCGATATTTATTATCGCTTATTATATTTACGAATATAATAATAACGATTTTCCTTAAAGGTATTTAATAGTCTAATTATTTAATCTATTATTTGAATAAACTATATACTTTATAAATTTAAATAATAGAATTTATATATATAATTGTCTTCGGGATATTATATATACTTTTAATTTACTATAATAAAATATATTAAAAATTAAATATACTCTTTTCGTTCTTTTATATATATTTAATTTATATATAAATACTTAAATAATCAATCGATATATAAATAAGCCGGATAGAAGAGTTGAAGTTATAATATTCCTTTATTATTATTAATAATATTAGGTTTAATATTATTAATACTTCGAATATCGATATATTAATCGGAAGATAGTTATAAAATACCCTTAATTTTAAATAAGCTAGGCGAAAGCTTCGCTATTTAAATATTAAATAAACTTCGTTAATTATTATTAAATATATATAGCTTTGGAATAATAAATAATATAATATACTTTTATTAAATTTTTTCGAAAATATAATTTTAGAATTAATAAAAATTAATAAATTAATAAATAATTTTTATTCTTTCGAATATAAGCTTTATTATATATATAATTTTTAATATAAATATCCTTTAAAATTCTTAATATATTAATATTATTATTTAGAACTATTAATTAAGCTCTGAAAATATATTTAAGTTTTCGAATTTATTCTTTTTTTAATATAAATAATAATATAAAAATTAGAATTAATTTAATTTACTTTTTAATAAATAGAATTATTTAAAAGATAATATTCTTTCTAAATTTAGTTTTTATAATTAAAATAAGATTTTTAAATTTATATTGAATATAATAAATTATAATTATTTATTTATCTTTTAAATATATTCGGAAAAACTTTTCTATCCGATTTTTAATTTTAATAATTTCGGAATTTATATTATTATTATTATTTTATATTATTATATCCTTCTATTTTGATATATTAATTGTAATTTAATAAAAAAAGGCGAAATATTTATTTTAATATTATTATTAATAATTAATATATTATTATTTATATATAAATATAATTATCTGATATATCTTAAATATTACAATATAATTAAGCAACTATTAAAATATATAATAAGGCTTTTTGGTTTATTCGTTATTATTATAAGATAATTAATTTTAAAAGCTTATTAAAAAAGGATTTCTTTTAATACTTATAATATCGAATATAATAAGAATTATATTATTTGAAATATATTAGATAAAAATATATATTTAATTATATAATTACGATAATTATAAAATTAAAAATAAATATTATTATTATTATTAATATATTACAAAGTATATATTTTAAAGATAAAAGAATTAAATAAAGATTTTTATAAATATATTATTAAAATTAAGTTAGATTTAATAAGATTATATATTCTTAAACTTAAATATATTATAATATATATATATAATAAGTATACGCTATCCCCAAAGGGTTATAGCACGATACGTCTGAGTAACTGAGGCAAAAGATGTTCCTTTGATTCTTGGCGGATGAGTCAGCAGGTTAAAGTCCAGCACCAGAAAATTACTGAATATTTCAAGACTTTCCCCTTGATCTCATGTATTATCATAGGGAACACAAGGCAGAACAACACTCGGAACATAGCCATCTCAGATACAATCAACATACAAATGATTACTTTACTCGTGTTCCCATGGCCTATACCAGATTCAGCCCCAGGTCCCTTGGAATTGAATCCTATTGAGGATGAAGATTGGGAGGAGTTTTCTTCCTCAGGCAAAGTGTGGGGATTCAATTCAGCTGAGGGGCTATGGAAATTCTGGATAATTGGACGCTTAAGACCAGGGTGAAGTCAAGAATCGTTATAGTTTCGAAAGCCTTGGCGAAGGGTTCCATAAACAATCACACCTTTTGCGTGCGCACATCCGAGAGGCGTAGAGCAACTATTGGGCAATTGTGCAGTGATAATTTGGCAGACGATGGCCAGATGAGCTTGATAAATTCGTCTTCATTCACACGGCATCAAGCCCAACTTGCTGTACGGCGGCATCAATATCAGACCACGAACGATTCACTAGATATAGTACTCAACATGGGCTATGCATCCAACTTTTCAACGTCCTTCCTCCCATATCTTTCCTATAAAGAACTCTCCACTCCCTCCTCTTCCTTCAATCCTCATCTCTCCAAGCTTCTATTATCTCCTTACTCCAAACCCCCTCGGCACCCATCAATCCATCTCTACCCACCACATCTCACGATTGGCAGCTCTGCCACCACTCCCCCTCCCTCCCAGCCGCAGTCCTATTCATCATCCTATTCACATTAAACACCAGCCTACACATCTACCAAACCATCTCCACCCGCACATGGTGTCTCATCCCCCTGATCATCCGAGGTTTCTGTAAGACACCTCGTATTTAAAGTCTTTTCCGCCTTACATGAGCTAAGTAAGGCCTCTCAGTTGAGGTCATCGGCTACATCGGCTGCACCCTCTCCTCTCAAAAATCCCCCATTTGGACAATCGGTACCGACATCATGCAATCTCTCTTGCTCCTCCTCGCACCCGCACTTCTCGCAGCAAGCATCTACATACTCCTCAGCCGCATCATCCAAGTCATCGACGGCGAGGACCACTCTCTCGTAAAAAGACGTTGGCTTACTAAGATGTTTGTGGCCGGGGATGTGATTTCCTTCTTCGTGCAATGCGGCGGTATGTCCCCGTCCCTCTCCCCAAAGGCTATCTGGTATGCTAAAATACCTCAGGTGGCGGCACAATGGCCCAAGGCGCTTCGACGCCAACTCTCGGCTCCAACATCGTCGTCGCCGGCCTCGTTCTTCAACTCGTCTTCTTCAGCTTCTTTACCATAGTCGCTATGAATTTCCATATCCGCATCAATACCCAGCAAACTACTCTATATTCATCAAAAGAATTCGCGTGGTTGAAACACCTAGTGACGCTTTACATAGCCAGCGCTCTCATCATGGTGCGGAGCACGTTCAGGGTGGTGGAATATGTGCAGGGGAATGATGGATTTTTACTGGGATATGAGTATTTTTCGTATATTTTTGATGCATATTTGATGTTGGGGGTGATGACGATTTTCAATGTTGTGCAACCGGGCGAGATCAAGGCTTTGCTGGGTGGTGGGAACTTGATCAAGAATGGGGTCCAGCTTCGGGTGCTGAACAAGCAGAAGCCTCTGGAGGAGTATGCTGTGGCTACGAAGGTGCGAGGGATGGCTGAGGAGATTGAAGGGTATTGGTAGAGTTGTGGGCTTCGGAAGCGTATAGACCGTATGAAATTGGTACCACAGATCTGTCTACTTGGACATTAGGTATTATATAACCACGGCATTACACATCGCGCGAAGTATCACTCCTGGGGATATCTTTTGTGTGCCACGTATTCCACCTCGATCCCCTGTAACCTTCCAGAACTCTTGGCCCCTTCGAGAGTGTCTCTAGAGACATGCTTTTGCCGTCCTTATCAAACGAGTCTGGGACCCAGAACAGAGTTATGGTCGCACCGAGGAACATTGCGAAGCCTAATCTAGTGGTGGAATTAGTATCTTCCGTGACAGCAGACTTATCTTTTTGAAGGAAAGGAGATAATAAATTACCCAATCAGCCACCATCCTAGTTTATCAGACTGCCCGTCCACCCCACCAGAAAGTCCGGACCCCAGGACTACGATCACGGAGCCGAGCTTTCCACTGGCTGCTGATAATCCATTGGCTGTGCAACGGAACTCTGTGGGGAATTGCTCGGCCGGGATCTGGAAAGCATCAGTGTGGATGAAGACCCCTAGTGCTGGATACACTCACAATGAATGTAGTAGCATTAGGGCCCAGATTGAAGAAAAATTGGCATGCCGCGTAGAGTACAATAAGCGCTATGTGGCCTTGTGATGCAATCAAAGGCTTGAAAATGGCCCCTGTAACAATAAAGATGATACCTAGTACGACAAAGAAGACAAATTGGACCTTGGCTGGTCGGCTATTTTGGACCACATAAATCATTGCCATTCCGCCCAGAAGAGCCCAGATAGACACAATGACTATGGAGTGCCAAGCGTTTTGAAAGAGGATTTCGTAGACGCTCACTGGGTCGCTGTGGAAGTCGTAGTCGTCAAATAGTTTCTGAATTGTCTTTGGGGATGACATACCAAGCCCATAGAAAGAAAAGTCCAACAGGGCCCAGGATAGCATGGTACCTGCGAGAGGTTTCCAGTTGCCATCCTTTTTGAAGTATACTCTGAAGCGGCGAAACCAATCTCTGCACATTCTCCAGATGGATGGCTCTTGCTGGCGCTGGTTGACGTTCGAAACAGATCTAGTGTCTCTTCTTGCGGACCCTGGCGTAGAGACAGAAGGCCTTACTTTTACTCCTTGTGGTCCTTGCGAATCCACTAGCGCATTTTCTGTTTCAGTGGCGGTCGAGAGTGCTTGCGCTGGTGGTGGAAGATCGTTATTTGAACTTGGCGTATACCCGTTGCTAGCGGATCTGTTGTGCCCGGGGCTCTGCACCATTTCATGATTGGAAGTTGTCGGGGAGCCGAAATAATCATAAGCATCAGACCGTGCTTGTCCTGCATTCTTCAGCACATCCATTGTGTATCGAGGACTCTCTGGTATCCATATCCGAACCCACATAGCTACCAGGGCCGGTACAGCACCGATGCCGACGATGAGTCGCCAAGTGCGATCGACGGCCTGGAAGCAGTCATCGCTACTGCATCTTCGCAAGTCTTGCATTGAAGATCGTAATCCAGCAGTGACAGCGATTGCTATAATTGTGCCGAAGAGTTGTCCGAGAGGTTGCATGAAGAAGACCCACGCGAGCATGCGAGATCGGTGTTGTTTGGGTGCGAACTCGCTGGTGAGGACAGCACTTAGAGGGTAGTCTCCTCCAATGCCGACGCCCATCTAATAAGCAGTCTGGTTTAGCGTTGCTCTTTGAGCGTGATGCCAGGAGCTAGGAATGCCTGTAGAGCCTGATCCCGAAGTACGTGGCTCAAGGCTCGTTGCACTATACACAGATATAAGAGCGGAAAGACATACGAAGAATCGCCAAAAGAACAGCCAGCCGACAATACTCATGCTCCGATGCGATCCATCCGCGGCGGCGGCAAGACCCACTGTAGCCCAAAGTATCATGATCAACAGTATGCCATACATCTTGACACGTCCGAAGAGATCGCCGAGTACTCCAAAGGTGACTTGGCCAATTACAGAGCCAGCCAATGTGGCACACGTCAATGCCGTCCATAGATTGTTGGGCATGCCGTATCTTGATAAGCCATCAGCTATGTCATTGGGAGCAGGCCACTGGAAGCTCTTGCGGTTAGTGAAGTCTTCTTTAGGGCCAACAATAAGGCTGGAAATTGGTCTTGGGATGTCTTTAGACTGATTCTCCCACGAAATGGTCGAAGGGCCAACAGGTTCACTGAGTCGGGAATCTTGAGACGGAGAACTTACGTAGACATATGATAACATCGGTAATATACTATTGACCGCGAAGATATCGTAGGCATCGGTAAAGAAGCCTGCACTGGCGACGAAGACAACATATTTCTGGAAGTTGGCTCCATCAATGCTCTCATAAACGTTGTCTCGCGCTACATCCGCATTCTATATTGCAAGCAAGAAATTCAGTCATGCTCTCTGCGCACCACAGAGAAGGAGCAGAAAGGTCCGGTGCATTTCACTTACTGGTTCTTGGTCAAACCATCGAGTTCGGTCTGTGATTCCTCCCAATATCCCTCCTAATCGATTTGGGCGACGTTGGCGCTTGTTGGGCACGGCCATCCAGCGCGCACGTCCTGCCAAGATTCAACAACTCCACCTGACTAAGCAGGCCAAAGATCAATTAGCAAACAACGATGGTGCCCAATGAAGTGGGTCAAATCTTGTTTTATTGTTGCTCTGAGACAGAAGGAATAAATTGTGAGTCTGTGGAAGGACGAGATGGTTTCAGGGAACAGGAGAAGGCTGACGCGACAGCCTGATGGACTTGGGGACTACCACCACCAACACAGAGCCTCATAAATGCTTGGCGGCAATGTGACTCCTTTTGAGTCCTCTTACAGCCACGAGAGCCGGGCGAAGCAAAGGCCAAGCCATTCGGGTAGTAGCAAACCAATGGTGATACTCGTGAGCTCAGCTTTCATGCACCTCCACCAAGGGGGTGCACCGGGTCTGGGCCGCTATCGTAAGGCTGAAAGCTTTCTCTGGGAAAAGTCGCTTTACGGACATCAACCTACAGATTGATTAATACTTTTTGAGAGTATATATCGTAGACAAGAAATATAAAGAAACAGCTATTCTATATTTTTATCGGCAAGTAGTTTCTGGTCAGACCATTCTGGAACGTGGTAGAATACTTGGAAGACAACTCAGTGTTTTTGGTGGAGCGGCCCAGACCCAGTGCACCCCCTGTTGCTCTAAAACACTAGATGTAACTGCGGATTGATAATCCACGTTCCGGTAATTTCTAATTGTTATATAACCTCTCTAGCTGTAATAGTCAACCTTAATCCCGAAAATCCGTAATCATTGCCCGAGATGACCAAAGTAAACAATAGATGGTGTCCAAAGGATCCGAGAAAGGGATCATGCTATGCCACACATTACTTTCTACCGCAAGGATATCGATTGGATGTTTGTAGATTGCCTCAAAAGGTCAGCAGGCGCAATTGGCTTGATTACCTCCTTGCACAACCACACAGCGATGAAGGCTTTCTTGTCGGATTTATGGAGAAACTCGATGCTCAGCTTTTCTTGCCTTGACAAGTTCTGTCTGAACTTGCTGAGAATATTTCGTTTTCCTTGATCTGCCTTGTTTTCTTCTTTGCGGAAGAAAAGCTCGAGTACAATTGGACTAGCGTTCTGGAGTTCAGCACTCAGGGGCTCGAATAATATTGCTATCGGCCAGTGTAAGTCACTGGATCAACTCGAGGAGGGGACGGAACTGCTCAGCCTATTGCTTGAATGAAGAGAAACAGGGAATGAGATCTGCGCACCTTCCTCTTCGATGTATTCCTGGTGGATATTGGCAAAGAACATCAACGAAAGGTGTGTTAGATCGTGGTTGTTGGCCCAAATCCGCACATCCTGTTTCTGGGAGTATCTCTCTCCATTCACGTTGATGTTCTTCACGCCTCTGCAAAATCGCAGCTTTTTCGCCCCATGAACTTTGGTTTGGAAGGTGAAGAAGTCTTTGAAATCAGCAACAGTCAGCCAATTCAATTTGGAGCGGCTTGAACGTTACCTGTTTCATCCTGAAATCGGTAGATCAGTTGTTCACGAACCTCATGGACCTTATTAGGCTCTGTCTCCTCCAGTCTTGCTTCTTGTTCTTCCAGGAAATGGACTGCGTACTTGCGGCCCTCGGCGGCAATTGTCTCCGTGTGAGGAATGACAGTGCCATATCGGTAGACTAGAATAGCTATTAGTACATTCGATCAAGTAAAACCCGAGATTCCACAGACTCAAGTGTCTTGCAAACCCTTTCTTTTGGTCAACACGCGTTGCCTCTATGGTAAGAGGCGCGGGCGGTTGGTTCTCGACGATCCGGAGTGTACACATCCAGGGAGCAGACAGTCTATTGCAATTGCTATGACAATATCAGCATTTCCCAGAGACTGCGCTAAAGCATGCGATGTAATAGAATGAGTCATGACATGTCGATGAGAGGTTGGAATGCAGGGCTCCGTGCTCTGCAGTATTCTGGTTAGGAAAATTAATACGTACACCTCTATCAAGTTCGCAAATATTGACTCCTCTTGAGCTGGAGGAGGCATAGGGGTGAAAGAGTCCGATCTAGTATGGTGTTCTAACATCCGAGGGGCCTCCGAGTCGGCGTACCCAGAATCTGGAGAAGTTGGCCAACTATCAGGCGGTCGATTAATTGATGCATGCTTGAGATCAATCTGATGGAATTTATCGATTTTGTGGTCACTCCTAGGTGGGAACTGACTGATCATGGCCCACTTGACTATACACTCAGTCTCTGTAACAATTCTGAACAACCAAGCGAACGGATCCATGATGCTAGATCCACAATCTTCTGGACGAAAGACGATAAAGTAGACGACTTCTACTTTCGCGTGCTTCAACACTTTCTGTAAAAGTTTCCATAGAGAAGTCAAAGCATCCGAATCAAATAGATCCTTCTTGTCTCTCGCGTACTTGTCGTATTTGTCTTTGAAAATTCGAAACGACTCGGGCCGTTGGCGTAGTATCTGATAGAGCATGACCCGTAACATTGCAATGGCGCTGTTACGATAGTCATCCTGTGCGGAACAGAAGAAGTATGCTAACGCTCTTCGCTTTGACGATCTCTGTACTTTGTTTTTGAGATCGTCAATGATAGAGATCGTCAAGGGTGTTTTTCGGGATCCATCCTCGCCAAAGATCCAGAGGCAAAAATCTCCTTCTTGGTTGACGTCCTGGTTGACCCACCTCCCGTATTTAGGATCCAGGAAAAAAGTGTCCCTCAAGCGCGGAAGATATTTCTCTCCGTACTTCTCGCCCACCTCTCTCTGGAAGCTGAGTTTGTCGTCGTGGGGGTCTTTAGGGCAAAGCTTAAATAGTATATCCTTTGTCGAAGGGTTCGAATCGCCCGGAGCAGGAACGACTGACTCGTCATTCATACCTGGCAAAGTCCTTGCTATTGAGTCATGATATTAGCTACATGAGACTTCGTCGCCAGAGATGGGCCACCATACGATTCAAACGAGCTTTGAGTCTTTGAGGTGCCTCATCAATCAAGTCCTTGAGCTGATTCAGTACATTCTTGTAGTTTGCATCTTCAGGTGATGGGAATCTATTCAGTCCACTGTGATCCACTGCAAGACCAAATTTCCAGTGCCCAGGAATGGTTGCTTGGTCCTCGCTGACAATGATCTCCTACAAAAATGATCAGCCAGGACATTCTTTAGTACTTTCGCTGTGGCAGGCTCAGTGGAGCTTGCAGGAAAGCCACACTCAACATACTTTATGAGACAGTAGTGGGGATAATTTTTTGGTCAAATAACGTGTGACATCTGTCTCGCGCTGTTCAAAGAAACAGCGAAGAGGTATGAGTTGAGTATGTACAATTCTGGCAAAGTCGTCAAGTTGGTCCATTAAAGTACGGCTGTTAGGATCAGTCATGCCCAGAATCTCAGCATTACCCCTTCCCACACGACTTAGTAAGTTGCCAGATGCCATTGCATAGCGCTGAATGCTCGAACCCTTGAAAGGTGTCCCAAGGAAGACAGCTCCTACCACGTGATCAACCAATTCAGGCGTGTGCATCTTGGCCTTGAGGATTGCTTTTTGAATCACAATTCCGCCAAAACAATGGGCGATGAAGACAAGGGCGCGCTCGGGGCATTCCTGTAATAACAGCCATCAATCGAGATTCCGTATATGCTCCAAGGGGCATTGTACTTTTCTCATAGTTCTGATGGCTTCATAGAGCTGGTCTGCCGCCGTTGAACAATGCTGCTTGATGCTGTTCTGATATACTCTGTGGTTAGAACACCTCTTTTCAAAAATTGTAGCAATCTTTAGAAAAAGAAGTTGCCGGGAGCTTAGCCTGCATGAATTGTCTCTAGGTTCTATCTGTACAAGCTGCAAAGAAACAAGTCAGCATATACCTTTCCCATCCAGGCGGATTCATAAGCAAATCGCATGATTCTTGCTTGTGCCGCATGCTTGGGTAGCATGTCCTCGTCTTTTAGCCAATTCACGCCATTCTTTTCCCAAGTGGAATCTGCATTAGCAGCAATGCCATGGACAGCAATGACACTGAGAGATTGTTAGTTGCTCAGCCAAGATCATGGCCGCCATCGGTGAATTGGGGTACATCGGCACTCACTCTACTGATGGCTCTGAATACTTGGGCTCATACAGCACGACAAGTCCGAGTTCAGGGCTCTTCCTTGGGGACGATGATGATGAACTGGATGATGCCATGGTACAAGTTTCGCAGAAGCATCGTTCGACTTCAAAGAGGACCAAGCTTAACCAATATCAAGTTGGTCGCGTGCTTGAAGTTGGGGCCGCATATTTGACGAAGTTTCCCCTCATTACCTGGAGCCTAGAAGCCCATTTCGACAACGGTGTTGTCAGCCCAACCATGTGCTCAGCCGCCTCATCTGAGCAGCTCCGGGTCTGGAAGAGCCTTGGCAAAGATAGTCCTCCCCCCCTCATTCCACACTAATGAAAAATACATGTAAAAGACAAAACGCTATCCCCACACATAGTAAAGTCTAGGCAACGCCCTGCACAGCTCGTCGTACAGTCATGTCCGCAACGCAGCCTCATTCTAGAAGAATGAAGCTCTGACAGGCTCTGCCAGACTCATCAGTTGGGCTTGGATCCCTTATTTGGAAGCTGCTGCTTCTGGCACATCCTTGGTTGGCTGGTAGACAAGTCTACTGCTTCGGTCACATCTCAATTTGAAGGATGGTGGAAATCACCCCCACCAAGTAACCATGTATCCTCCATTTGAACAGGATTGCCAACTCGACGACGCCGTGAGTGAAGTCTCACATCCACACAGCGATGAGCGACTTCCCGGGCAGCCTTTGCTGCGTTTGCAGTCCAACCCAGAGCCCCTCTTCGACTTTCTGGATCTGGACATCTGCACCAAAGACCTCGACAGAATGGCGCCATATCTATGGCTCGTGAGCACGCCGTCGAGCGCAAGGATCTCACCATTGCACTACCAAAAGATCAAAGGTCGGGAGATTGTAATCACCGAAGACCCCCGACTCCATCTGATCTGGATCGATGCGCGAATTTTCATTAAGCCTATGCCTAAGTATCTCTTGTCCTACCATTTCTGGACAAGATTTGTACTTCCTAGAGGTTCAATATCGAAGCTACGCACTGAGCCCGACTTCCCCGAGTGGGACGATAAAAAGGTTCTCATTGCTAAAGCAGCGTTGGGTCTGATGCGTTCCTATGCATACCTCATCAGATATTCTTCGGACCTTGACTTGGCCATTCACCACCGTCTCCTGCCCTCGGATGTGACATACGAAGCATTCTCCCACTTCGCAGCTCGTTTACGAGATATCCAGGACACTGAAACGTGCCCTCGCTACCAGTACGGAGAGCTGCGCCTGTCACGACTGAACATCTGGTCAAAATTCCTCCTCGGTCGCTGGCATTATGAGCCAGTCTATCGGCAATCCTGGCAATACTTCCAGCGCTTTTATGGGCCGCTACTCTTCGCCTTTGCTGCTTTCTCAGTCCTTCTGGGCGCAATGCAAGTGGAGATGAATGTGGAACAAGTGACGCCCGACAAATGGCCCAGCTTCTGGACCTTCTCCAGAGGCTTCAGTGTCTTTAGTGTTGCCTTTGTCGGACTCGCCCTCATTGGAATACTCTTCCTGCTCTTCGCAAAATTGGCCTTCGAGCTCAGATACTCCCTGACCCACCAATCTAGAAGATGATCTACTTCTTGTTAACTCCCAATCCGAGAACGATCTACTAACCCATCATCTTGCTTTCTGAAGTACCTCATACAGATCAGCCAGATACGTCTACAATGTTGCCGCTCGAACTCGATCTTCGGACTGATCCCCAGGGGCTCGCCATCGGGGTACGACCCTACATAGCCACCCTATACCACAACTCACACCCAACCCCAGACCAATGGCCTACAACCTCCAACAACAAGCGCAAGCCGTATTGCACTTCCCATCTCTCGAGCCAGATCATTTGAGCATCAATCCAAGCCTCAAGGAAGATTGCCAAGCCCCCCCTCCAAAAACCCATACCCACATCCCACGCACAACTCACAACACAACTACATACCGGGCAACCAACGACTCATCCTTCACCCTCCACCCTCACGTCTGATAATACCACCACAATTTCTGGGCAAGCCAGATCATCGAATGGTGAATGCAAGCAATGATGACGGTCACTATCTAGGTCCTCTTTATCAAACTCAGTTGACTCAAGATTCACGGTTCATGATTCACGATACGACGACACAATCTACGACAAGAGTACACGATTTACGATTCATGATCTACGACAAGACTACACGACTTGCCACATTTGAACGCGACCTTTACGAAATGAAATGATGACGTTGAATACGCAGAGCCACTGCTCCCCACAACGAAGCAATCCTCCGCCTGAGGAAGAAGAGAAGAGAAGAGCTACTAGGATGGTTGGAGAATAATTGTGTGAGAGCGGTCTGCTTGAATCGTAAGGTATCTTAGCATCAAGACTTTCCCACCTCCCTCGATAATACAGCAGACCTTCGCCACTATATCAAACTCCCCCCCCCTGGACCCCCTCCAACCCCTCACCCCTCAAACGTATTCCTCCGACT
>JAABUQ010004368.1_pt1 | contig 24211 bp, 15 predicted proteins | sample 5560001 | NCBI WGS metagenome assembly JAABUQ01 (sample SAMN10711888, study PRJNA513371) | rock metagenome | isolation source: Antarctica rocks | place: Antarctica: Victoria Land, Finger Mt nord | collected 2015-12-18
TAATAAAAAAATACTTTATTTTTAATATTATATATAAATTAAAATATTTTATTATTTTAATAATATTTTAAAATTAAAATAATAAGGATCTTTTTAATTTATATAATATTTTTATAAATAAAAAAAATTTATATAATATATTTAAATCTTTTAAAGGATTAATACCTTTAAAATAATAAATATAAATCTCTTTATTAACATTATTATTGATAAAAATATTAATTATATTATATTAATATAATTCGAAGGAAAAAACGATTATAATAATTATAAATATTCTTAAAATTTTAATAATTAAGGTAATTATAATTATTTCTTATTCTATTTATTATAAATTTCTTTTAATATATAAACAAACTTTATATCTTTCTAAATATTTATTTTTATTATATTTATATTTAAAAATCTAAATAAAAAGGAGAATATTTATTCCTTAAGGTTTAAGGCTTATTTAAAATATACTTTTATTATTAAAATTAATATATTCTTTATATATAATTTATACAAAAATATTATTATAAAAATATTTCGTTAAAGTTTTTTAGCTTTTTAGCTTTAATAAAAGGTTATCGCGATATAAATATTTAATAAAGTTAAAGTTTTTTATAAAAATTAAATAATGTTTTATATTCTAGTTAAGATTTGCAATAATTAATATATAAATATAATAATAATCTTTTACTTATATTCTGAAAAGTAAGATATTATTTTCGATTATTTTTAATAAGATTTCGAAGTTTTTAAAAGCTAAATTTATTATAAATTAATAAAATTAATATAACATTAATAATAATAATAATAATATAATAAAAATATAGTTTTTTAAAATATAACCTTTTAATATTTTAATTTAATACCTCTTCCGCTTTAATAGCAAGTATATAAATTAATAATATTCCTATTAAAGTATTATTTAATAAAGGAATAAAAAAGATAAAATAAAAATAATTAATTAAGGTTAATAAAATAATAATTATCGTTTTTGGAGTTGGTAGCAAGATTTGCTAATAAAGTTAATTTACGATATTAATATTATTAATAAATAAGTCTATTCTATTTATTTTATTTAACAGCTAATTATTAATTAATAATCGATTAACTTCTTTATTAATAATATTTATAAGATTATAATAATAATTTTTATTAAATAAAACATTCTTAGCCTAAATAATATATTTTTTACTTAAGATTTATATTTTAAAAATATTTTATAAATTATAATTAATAAAATAATTTAAATAGGCTTTTTATTAAAGCTTTAGAAATTTAAACACTTTTAAATATATAAATAAATATACTTTATAGCTAAAAACGTAAAAATAAATTAATAATAATTTTATATAATAAAAAGCTTCAAATAATATTTTATTATTAAATACTTTGGTTAATATCTGATTAAAGAAATATATTACTATTAATATAATCTTAAATTATAAATTATAAGGAAGTTTTAAAGCTATTTGTATATATTTACTTTATATTATAATTATTCCTTTAAAATATTCAAATAAACCGTTCTATTTTATAATATATAAAGCGATTAGCTCTATAATAATATTATTTTTTTATATTAATATATTAAATAATTTTCCTAAGGAAGGTTTATTATTATTATAAAGGTATTTAATTAAATAATTATATTATTATTTAGCTAAATAGATTATTTGTTCTATTATTTTAATAATTTAACCTTTTATAGAATAAATTTATATTTAATAATATTTGATAATAAAGCAAACAAAATAATTAAATTATTTATATTTATTAAATCCTTTTTTAATAAAAATAAAATTATAATAAATATATTTTAATAAGTTTATTATTTTATATTTATAATCTTAATAATAAAAAATAACTTTTTTAACTTTGAAAAAATAATATAATTAATATTTTTCAAATTAGCTTTAAGTTAATAAAATAATAAGTTTAATTTTAATAATATTTTCTAATAATATTATAATTATTTTAGAGCTAAGATAATTTATTAATATATATTAATATAATAATATGATTTTAATTAATAATTAAAGGTTTTTAAATTTGTACTATTTTGCTAATATAATTATAATAATAAGTTTTTTTTAAGGAAATCTTAAATTTCTAATTAATTAGTTTATAAAAGTTAATAACTTTAATATTAATAAAGTTTATAGAAATAATCTTTATAATTATTTTTTATTATATAAAACATATTATTTTTAATATTTTAATAAATATTAATTTAATTAACCTTATTAAAAAATATTAAATAATTATAAAACTACGAATTAATATTATATTTTAAAGCTTAATTATATTATATTCTTTAATAAATATTAAAATACCGATTTTATATATTTTAAAATTTTTAATTTTATATAAAATTTTTTTTAAAATAATTATATTATTAAAAATAAATAATTATTAATAAAAAAATAATCTCGATTATTATATAAATATATCTTAAAGCCAAAGTCTAAAATCTAAATATTAAATAATATATTATTATAAAAGTTGAAAAATATAATTAAAAAATAAAATAAAATTTATTTGATAAAAAGCCTTAATAATAAGATTTCTATTATTTATTTTATAAATATTTTTATTTTTAATATTTATATTAATTTATAAAATTTATAAAATTTTTATTTAATTTAAATAATATTTCTTTAAATATATAACTTTTATACTTAATTAATTAATTTATTTATTTTATAAATAATATAATAATAAATATTAACAATAAATAAAAAAGTTCCTTAAATACTTTAAAGTTAATTAAATATTAGATTTTAATAAATATTATTTTATTTTTAATATTTAAAATTTATTAAAATTAATTATTTATATCGGTAAATATAAAGAATATAAAAATAATAATAATAAAAAATATAATATTAAAAATATTTTATATTCGAGAATATTTAAATAATTTAAAAATAATTTTAATATAAACTATATTTATTTAAATCTAATAATATTAAATAATTATAATAATAACTTAACGAATTAATTAAATAAGTTTAATATAATAAGCTAATAATATATTCTAGGCTTATAATTATTAAATATATTTAAAGCTAAATTATCTAATTAATAAATAATAATATATAATATTTTAATATATATAATAATAAAGTTTTTAAATAAGGGTAAATAAATATTTTTAATTCTATTTTATATTAATTGCTTCGCCTAATAGAATAGAGTTTAGATAATATAATAATAGTATTTTAGTAGTATAATTAAAGGTCTAAATAACCCTAGAAAAAGTAAAATAGGAAAAACGAGCTGACAAGGGAAAATAGGGGCAATGACAGCTGACAAAATCGCTCTACCGCTTTCTTTCCTTGCCCTTAACCTCTGCTAGACTTGGTTTAATATGGTACAATCATATTCAAGAAAGAAATATTAGATTTAGATATATGGAGTAGCGTTCACAATTTTTGAAAGATACTATTTTGGTACTTCTGGTAAGGCTGCGCCAATTTTGCTTATGTAGCCACCTACTTCTCAAGCCAAACCTTTCCACAAACCGGCTGTAACGAAACAACCATTCTCACGTTACGCTGGTTGACCAATTTCGCTATCAGAAAACGGTGGACAGATATTGAACTAGGACAGCGTCTCACACTTAATGAGTCAAGTCCCAATTCAAGGCTCTAAATCATGGAGAGCGTCAGATGAGCATTCGAAAAGTTTCGGAAGAGGATTGTGAACAGCAAAGTGTTGCCCAGAAACAATCGACTTCCTGACAGGCCACCATCCGCAGATTTGCCATGTAGTGGCTCGAACACGAGCCTTGATCGTTTCAATGCCTGCTATGTCTTGTGGAAACATGAGCTACCTGTTGTTATCTGGCTCGAAGATGTTTCAGCACTTCATGGCGCCAATCTACTAGTATGGGACCTCCACCTTCTTGTACAGAATCCACAAGAAGCAGCCGGGATTCTTGAGCATGCAGGCTACGAAGAGACAACATCGCACCCCAGATTCGAAGATCTGCCGCAGTTCACTGAACGAGGCATCCGCATGCTTCTCCCTTCAAGTGGAACGGGTGTCGTGTTACTGCCCGCTCAGGACTGGTTTTATGATCTAAACGAGGACGTGGAGGATTTCCTCCCACCACCCCATAATTTCCTTGACTCGATACTTGGATATTGGTTGAATATTTCCTCGCGAGATTATGAGGACAGGATTCGGTTTGCATTGTGCATTGGACGTTTGATCACCTATTGCTACACTCTCGAGATCCCGCATGGTGATTCGATTAAGGATGCTACTTACGCAAACAAGCTACGACCAGAACATCGCGAACTCCATTATGACTTAGTATATGACGACCCTAAAGCTGAGAGTTTCACTGTCACCCAACGCCACCAGTACCATGTGAGAAGAAGTAAGGAGATCAAAGACGGCAACTTCTTGGCTGAACTATACCGGAAAGGAGGCTATCGAGTGCAGTTGGCTCAACTTTCAGAAGAAGATGAAGAACGAATCTAGTTGTCCGTACTACTCAAATGGAGGCCGGTCATTCTCTTGTAGAAAATCCTGTTCAAGTGGATCGCTTCTAAATGCTGCCTGGGTTTTCATCATGAGGAATCAAAGCACAACACAATCGTTAAGCTTAGATTTGACAGTCCTTTGACCTTGCCCTCTTTTCGACTCTTTGGTGTCAGGTCTCTGGCGAATTCCCACCGTCACCACCTTCACGCCGGAAAATGTGTCCAATTCTGCCCTTCTATAACCTTTCTGATTTGCAACCACCTGCTTTCGCGTCTGCGGATCCTGAAAGTCGCAATTGAAATGGGTATGACCAAACCCCCAGACCTTTACTTGATCGGTCGTCCAGCAAGTCTCTCCAGAGAGATCTGTGACAAATGCAGACCGAACTTGAGAAAGGTCTTGAACATGGTTTGGATCGTTGGCCACCTGAAGTACCGTTGGACTGTGGTGCGTGAAGACTACAATTGAGCGGTGTGGCTCCTTTCTTGCACAGTGGGAAATTTGAGAGTTCAGCCAGTCTAGATCTGCCTGATGAGCACTATTGTGGGACTCCGTAGTCCAGCCGTCGATATTGGAGAAGTCGGCGACAAATCGTGATACTGATTCTCTTTGCTTTGAAGCAATGCGAGAAAACAAGGTGCAGCCGAACACTGTCAGATCCTCCGAGCAATCGTACCTTGTCTGGTCCAGGAAAACGAATTTTGCCATTCTTGACCTGGATGAAATCCGTCGTTGTTCGACATTTGCCTCAAAATGGCGCATAGTTGCTTTCGTAGAAAGTAAGCTGATTCCATACGGCTCATGATTTCCTAGAAGATAGAATACGATCTCAAATTGCTGCAATTGCCGCTCGAGGAAATCGAAGAGAAGATGGTCTGATACGCTCCCAATGTCTCCCAGGAGAGCAAGGTGTGGGCATCGCGCCTGGATCTCGAACTCGTCATACGTGGGTCTTGCTTGTGGCGTCTCTAAGTGGAGGTCGGACATGATCTGAAATTGAACGTGAGACATCTTCCCATTGGCGACAGGCATTGCACGTACTGCAATTCGTTCGGAAATTGATGAATTGATTGGCCTTGATCGCACTGCGAACATGTGGCTGATGACTGTGGCGAGTGCCCTCGGTCAATTCGTTTCGGCACAAGGGGCACCACTAATCAGAGTCGCTCAGACTACTACAAGGTTGCTTCCGAATAAAGCCATCTCATCTCGTTTCATCTATGTGTTACATGCCTCGGCGAGACCCCGTGTTATTGAAAGGGCAAAGCTTGTGTAACAACTCAATCCTGGCGCCTACAGCTCCAGCTTGTCTTAGAGGCGGCGTCGCACCGTCAAAGCCAGTGAACAACCCTCCATTTCTATTACCAACTGTTGCACCAGATCCTTCGACCGTTGTTTCAAGCTCGACATCACTCTGACCCACTCATTCTCGGAAAAGTGCTGTTTTCATGGCTGCTTGTGCCACGATGTGCGTCTCAGCGACCTGTCTTTTCTATTTCCAGAGGAAGATCGCAGGTTTTTTCGTACCCGAATGCGGAGACCCTCCTCACTCGTACAGAATATATATATGTGCCGTCTTATCACTCAATTTGAACCGCGAAAAGGTTCCAAAGTCAGCGTTGTTTGGCCTTTTGTTCACAAACTTGTTATCCAGACACTTCTCATTACATAGCATAATTGATACGATTGTTATAATAACTTTTTAATTATACACTACTACACACCTTGTTCTCCTTGGCCCATCTATCATGGGTTGTGGACCCTCAAGACCAGCTCATCAAGGATCGGCTGCGCCTCCGCAGCCGAGCGATCCAATTCAATTGCAAAGGGTGAATGCTCCCTCAAGCCACAGTTCCTGAAGACCTCCAGAGGACGAACAGGAACATGACTCCCCGGATTAGGACGGAGTGCCTCAATGCAGTCCATGCCGGATTTGGAAACATGGACTATGGCATTCTTGGCGGAGCCGCCATGGTCGAGTATGGAAACGCTCGAAATACATCTGACTTGGACATTGTGATACCATATGAGATATCCTCCGTCGTGGAAAACCATCTTCTTTCCCGTGGCATGGTACGCACAACTCGAGGTGGTCTTGGGTACGTCGCGTCCATTCTCTTGAATGAAATTCTTCCGTGTGGTCATTAGCTAGCAGCTCTTCTTCACCCGCTGAGTCTGCTGATTGAATTTTGCTCACCCCTTTCAGCTATATAGCTTCGGATGGAAACTGCTACGGGCTCGACGTTACGGCGGATAGGGATATAAGCCAGATATTTCGAGGCTCTCATGACACTCGGCAATCTGGGGGGAGTCATGCACGCCTTGTGAAGGTCGGATACCTTCTTAACTCCAAAGCGTATTCCTACCTGAGCCGCATTGGACCCGATAGGGCTGCAAAGATGGCGGTAGACGCCGATGATATTCTATTTCTCGCTGCGTACATGCGACGCCATAGACTGTCAGCGCGCCGAAACGAGAGTCGATGGGTCGTTGACTATGACTTTTGGACCCTTTTCTGCTCGGCCTATCGAGGTGCGGAGCAGGCATTTCAATCCATTGGCTTACAGCGGGACGCAACACCCAGTTCAAGCAATCGGCAGACAAGGAATTCCAGCATGAGCCTCCATAGCAGAGGGAGCAGCAGAAATGGGAGTGGGGAACCCCGACGTCGCTGAAGTAACACCATCAACGCTCACAATCCTCATTTGATTTGTTCAAGTACCAGTTCAATTGAAAAGTCTGGAGACAACAACGGAAGTGAAATTACAGCCATGGCATAACAGTCACAAAGCGATGTGGTAAGAGAGGCCTCAGGGAAACTGAAGTTATATGTAAGACAAGACCAAGAAGGATAAATTGAGACGTGAAGTCAGATGTAAATGTAACACTGTTTAACGAGGCGTTACATGGCGTTCCTGTGCCAGGTATGGTTTACGAAGTCGGTCCATGTATACGCCGACTGCGGTAGCCTTACGAGCTTCTTTTAAGAAGCCACCAGTGGAGCTGGATTGAAAGCTCAAGATAAGCAGGATTGGCTGTGGAAGTAGTTGCATGCAGGTAGGAAGTTGTTTGGACCCCACCGTCCACGAAAAATCCGTGGGGCTGTGAATTCTACCCTCGGACCGGGCCCACGACTCTGCGAAGAGGGTGCATTTCAGCAGCTACTGGGCTAGCAGGAGTCTATAGTAAGTATCATTTATTGAAGGGTCCATTTGGGTACGTTATGACTTATAATTTAAACCAAATTCATAACATATTTAAATAAACGAAAATCTTTTATTCATCCTATTTTTATATTAAACTTTTATATTATATTAAATATTTGAAAGGTATAAATTATAAAATTTTTTAAATATTTAATTTAATAATAATTTTTTTAAATTAAAAATTAAAAAGGAATAATATTAATAATATTAATAATATTTATTATTTTATTAAATTTTTATAAATAATTATATTTTAAAATAAGTTAAGTCAAATTTAATTCAATTAAATTAATTTGAATTAAATTTAAAACCTTTATAATTTAACTTATAAAACAAATGAAATTAAATCTTAATCAAATTTAATTTAATTATAATTATTTTATATATAAAATAATAATAAGTTAAAATTTTATATTAAAAATCTATATAAACTTATAAAATGATAAAATAAAATAAATATTATATTTAATAATTTTAATTTTTAAAAAAAATTTATATAAAAAAAGTTATTTAATTAATTTTTACATTAACTTTTTAATAAATTTTTCAATAAATTTTAAAATAAAATAAAGTATTTTTTATTAATAAAATTTTATTATATTACATTATAATTAAAATATATATTCGGAAATTTTTATAAATAAATTATCAATTTTCAATTATTATATTAACAAATTCGGAGATTGAATTTTATTTGATTTCAATATTAAATCAAAACGCAATTAGAACGGAATTAACAAATTTAAAAAAAAAAATATTTAAGTTTCCGTTTAAGTAAAGCTTATATAATAAGTTTATATAAATATAAATATTTAATTTACGATTATTTTTAATTTAATTTTCAATTTTTTAATATATTTTTAAAAATATTAATTAATTGTAAAAATATAAATATTTAAAATTTGAAAAACTAATTCCCAACTTTAAAAAAATTTGGCAAAAAAATTTCTTAATAAAAATTTCTTAATCATATTAATTATATTAAACATTATTAATTAGCAAAAAGAATTGACAAAAATCAACTTTTTTTTTCCGGATTTGCCGATGTAATTATTTTTTATAATAATAATAATATTATTATTAATATCAAATGAGTTTATATAATAAATAAAATAATTAATTTAAAATTTATATAATTGAAACGCGTTAAAAAAATCAAATTTCAAAAATTCGATTTAAATTAAGTAAAGTTTTTGTTTTTGTCTTTGAGAAGGTTCGGATATAAAGAAACTTCAACACGATTTCGGAAACAATGTTCTAATTGAATAACTACTTTTGTCCTTAGCGTCGACTCCCTTTTCCCATCGTTTTCTTGTTTCTCCTTTCTGTTTTCTTCTCATAATCTCGTCAATACCCCATAAGTAGGACCTGGCCACACCCCCGAGTTTCTTTTTACCTTTCCTCCTCTTCTTCTCTCCACCAACGTTCAAGAAGAAAACAACACAGACGTACCCTGTACCTTCCTTAACGACTTTCATATCCTCCCGCCCTCAGCATCCCCCTGTGTGATTTACCCCGCGAACAATGTCAAACCGTAAATATAAAGCGCGTTGGGGGCGATTTGCTCATTCATAGAGCCTATAACGTTGTCGGCAGCGAAGGCGCATTGGAAGATGCATGCTAAAGCGGGCGCGTCCGTAGGTGGACGGGGTAGACGGTGAATACTACGATGGGTTATCTCTTCTGATATATGCTTATTTACGGAGCTTGATGGCAAAAGTTTTGATTTGCGCTAGCAAGACCTAGGGCTGGGAGTGTAGGGGAGCTAAGTACTCCCTGGGGTTTTCCCCGAGGCTTTATCCCTGTCGCAGTTGACGCATAAATCTTGTTGAACTATCAATCAACTGACTAAATTTACTATTCAATAACGCTATCCTAAATAGGTAATACTACTAGTTGAAGCTTCAATTGCTAATTATATATACAATAATATATTACTGCCCTAGTTCTGTAATATTAAGCTAGGCTTTATAATTTAGATTATTGCTACCCCGCGTTTTTTCCTAAGTTTCTCGAATATTTAAATATATCTACCCTATTATTTATATTAATAACGTATAAATAAAGCATTAAATAGTAAATATAATATATTATAATATATATATAGCAATCAGGAAAGCTATTAGCTAAATTTGATAACTTTTTATAATATTTTTAAATCTTTTATTATTTTCTTCTCCGAAAGGTTTAATATCAAAATTCTTAATATTATTATTTTAATATCAAAAATATTAATATTATTAATTTTAATATATTAATATTATAATATATTTCTGTCTTTCTTTTATCTTTTTTTAATTAACTCCTAAATAAGCCTCTTATTAATAAGATTATTATTAGAGCCCTCGAGTTTAATAAAAATCTGTTCTTTTTAATAAAAAGATAATTCCTCAACTTCTTGGAAAATATTATTAATAATAAAAACCCTTTTTAACTCTTATACGAATAATATTATACTTATAAATATTAATTATAATACCCTAATAATATTATTTTAAATAAAAAAGAAAGTTATAATAAATTTAGAGCCTTAAATAACTTCGAGCTTAATAAAGATAAAATAGTCTTTCGGAAATTAATAATTAATAAGAATATTTCCTTTTAAGCTAAATATATTATTATTTTATTAATTATTTATAATCTTATTAAACGAGTATATCTCCGCTTTTATTATATAAAATATAATAAAACTTAGTTAGAAATCCAATATTTTTATTATAATATTATTTAATATAAGATTAGTTACTTTATAGAGCTCTGTTAGTACTATTAAATTAATAATTTTTAATATATTAAATTATTATTAATAATAATTTAGTTATTTAATCCGGCTTAATAAAATCAAGTAAATTTTATCAATATACGAGATAACTTTTACGATAAATATAAATAAATTATAATAGCAATTGTAAATATCTTTCCTCCCCTATTAAATATTTAATAGTATTTTAGTATTTTAGGAAAAGATTTATAATAGTACCCGATTTTGGTAGCTTTATTACTAAGAAATAACGCTATAAAAGGAGAATTTTTGAATTATCCTTTATATTTTGGCCTTAAATCTTAATAGCTCTAAATTTAGAGGGTCCAAAATATATAAATATAAAGATAATTTATAAATTTATAAGAGTAATATTAATTTTATATTAAAATTTAATAGGAAATTAATATTATTCTTATTTATTTAAAAATACTTCTCTAATATTTTGTTCCTAGCTAATTATTAAATATTATAAGATTATTTTTCTAAGTATATATTCTTATAGCTTCTTATTATTAAGGAGTTATTTAATATTTATAATAGTTTTACTATCTTCTTTATAGCTTATAGCCCTATTAGGATTTTCTAATTTAATAACGATATTAAGTTCAAAGGGGCTTTGCTCTATTTTTTATATTATTATAATATTTATATTATTAACAGCAATCCAAGATATCCTTAAATATAAAAAGTTGTTAAAAAGGCAAACGGTATAATAAAAGATTATATTAATAATTAAATAAAAATTAATAAAATATCTTATTAAGTTTCAGGCTTAGTTAAAGTATATATAGTATATAACTTTATTAAATATATTTTAATATAAATACTTCCTTATTAAGTTTATTTCGGCCGTTTCCTTGTTATTAATAACGAAATCTAGCTTAATCCTAAAGAACGGAAAACTATTATATTTATAAATAAAAATAATAAGCCGGATGATAATAAAGCTTTTATTAATTTAAATATTAATATATAAAATATTTCAAATATCTCTTTTAACGTTCCCGAATTCTATATATTTATTTTGCTAATATTAATAAAAATATAATAATAACTAGGATCAGAACTCGAATAATTTACTCTTAACTAGCGGTATTTTGATTATAATATAAGCCGAAATATTACTAACTTTTTTATTTATATTAAAGAACAATATAATATATTATAAATAAATAAAATATTTAATAATAAAGTTAAAGGTAAATAACTTAAAGAATAAATATCTCCTTCCTCCTAACTATCTTAGCTTGCTACGTCGCTAATTTTATTTATAATTAATAGTATATTGGCTTTTATAGTCCTTATAATAAATACCCCCTAAGCCTAGCTATAAGCTAATAAAAAGATAGTTCGGAGGCTTAATATTAAAAATATTAATAAAAATAATTATTCAAATAACTTATTAGCTAATAAAATATTAATTTTTAATAATATATTTTATTTTTGCCCCCCCTAAGTATTTAGGCCGATTTTTGGCTAGGGGAATAATTTATAAGCTTAATTTAACAACACCAAATTTTAATAGCCTTATTACTAAAAGTTAGTATTGTTAGATTATATTAATCTTTTTCTCCCCTAGTATTTAATTACAAATTTACGATTATAGGGAACGTTTATAAATAAGGTAAGAATAACGCTAAATTTTGATAATAAAATTATCAAAGTTTAGTATTATTCTTAACTTATTTATAAATATTTCTCCTATAATTTTTGAAAATATCTATTAATTATAAATCTTAAATTCTTCTATATTTTCTTATTTTCTCTTTTTATTTTATCTTTTTTTATCTTCCTTTCCTCTATTACCTCTAGGTATTAACTTGTATATTATTAAAGCTTATAAATACCTTATTATTACCCGGGTATAAGATAAAATTAAATATAATATTAAAATAAAAATAATAATCTAGAAATTTTATCCCGAATATATTATTAAAATCTTATTAAAAAAGGGAGAAAAAGTTTCTATTATAAATAATAAAATAATCTATATTCGTATCCTTAGCTATTATTAATAAATTTATATATTATAAATATAGTATAATATTATCAACCGCAAATACTCGGCGAAAAATATAATATTAATTTTGATAATATTAATTAATATAATTGAGATCCCTAATAATTTAATAAAGATCTCTTTAAAAAGGGTTATTCAGAAAGAATTATAAATAAAAGTATTAAAAATATCTTATTAATATAAAAACTTCCTTTATAATAAGCAGTATATTTATAGAAAAGCTAAAAAACAATATATATTCTTTTACTATAATCTTAATATCTTATATAGAAATAAAGCTAGGAGGCCAAATTTCAATATTTATATTATAATAAATATTAACCAAAATAGTAGGGAAGCAAGAGATAATATAGGAGAAAATATTAATAGGGGTTAAAATATATTTTTTAAATTTTTTTGATAATAATATTATTATAATTATAATATAACTTTAATAAATACTCGCTTTTTATTTATATATATATAACTAGTACCGAGCTGATTATAAAGTATTTTAAATATATAATTATTATTATAAATAAATTTTTCGGTTTTTAGTTAATAATAATAAATAATTGAATATTATTAGCTTAAATTATTATTAATATTATTAATAATTATTTATATAACTAATTATTTAATAAAATATAAGATATTATTATATAAACCTTAAATAAATAATTATTAAATATAGGAATAATTATATTAATAGCTTGCTATTATTATTTTATATATTTAATATACTAACCTAGCTACTTTAAAAAAATCAGGGTTTTAAACTTAAAAATATTTTAAAACAACTAGTTATTCCGCCGGATTTTAATAGCAAAATAATATAAACTTAGTAAAAGTAGCGGTTATTACCGGGTAATTATTGAAGGCGAAAAATTTTTTTATTATAAATTTTTTTTAATATATACCGTTTCGGGTACCTTATAATAATAATATTATAACTATTTAAGGAGATATAGTAAATATTATATTAAGCCTTTATTAATATTATATTATATACTAGTTAATATTAAAGGAAAAGCGGTAATTAGTTGAATAATCAATTAATTAACTACTACTTTATTAACTAGGTAATTGACTAATCAATTGTAGTAGTCAGTTAACCAGCCAATTACCTGCAGTAGTATATAGTAGTACGTTGAATTGACAATCCAATATCAGTTGATTGACTATTCAACGAGATTTATATGTCAACTGCGACATCCCCAATAATCAATTTGGACCAGAAATTATGGTCATTTCCCGGGGAGTGAGCCCCTATAACGCAGCCTAAAACGAAGGTTAGGCCGCAAGTTTCTAGGTCTGGTAGGGGGATCCGTCACGGCGAACGGTTTATACTACCACGTCAAAAGTCGGCACCAATACCCCTTTTTACACCAAAACCTGTATGATTTACGTATATATTTCAACCCTTATATATAAATTTAAAATTCCAAAAAAGTCAATTAAGATACTTTATTATATTATTTAATTTCTTATATATTTAGATTTTTGATACAAATATATAATTATACCGTAAAATACTGTAGAAAAAAAGTATTTTGAAAATAATCAAATTTTGCAAGAAAATTTAATTTCTTTGACTTGTATATACTTTATATATATTATATACAATAATAATATAATAAAATAAAAATGGTAATATATAGAAATATTTATTAAGCGATTTTATTATACAGTTATAATTTTTAAAAAATTTTATAACCTAGAAAAAAAGTTAAGCTCCCTAAGAAAATTACAGGTTTTGGTGTAAAAAGGGGTGTTGGTGCAGACTTTTGACGTGGTAGTGTACATAGCTAGATCAGCCCCTAAGCTTAATCAGTAGTAACGTCAATCAAAACCTTTGCCGTCAAGCTTTGTACTGGTTTATCTCTTCTGATATACGTTTATATACAGGTAGATAAGAGACTGGGTTGGCGGGTGGCTGGGCATTATCATAATTTCGTTTCTGGGCAAGACGATCGTACGCCGCAGGGATGACCGAAACCCAACGAGGGCCTTCCCGCCCTATGGAAATCTTGATCTCTCCCTGGAAGCCTCCCGAAGCCCCCCCACTAACATCTATAGCTTCAGCGCTAGTCCATCTTCCGTCTCCACGAGGAGACTTCTCTCCCTCAGCTGTTCACTTACATTGTACTCCATTTGCTTTTATTTGCTTCATGCTGTAATTCCGAGTATACTGCTCCTCATAATCCGTTGTCATTATAGCTGTGGGTACCTCCACCGACAGACATCATTTCCTGTGGAACCTCTGCTTATCATAACTATTTTTACCGCCAGCTTCTGTCTGTCCGTCTGGTCAGCAAGCCTCCCTCGACCAACATAGCAGATACACGACCGCTCAAAGTCCACCTTCACGTCCCCCATCTTCTGTTGTACGAAGCTACAAGACAATTTGCAAGATACCGAACGCCCTCGCTCGGATTTGTACAAATCGTCTTTCAAGAGTTCCATGAATCGGGACAACTCTGCTACTTGCACTTCTACTAGTGTATCATACAGTTGGACTTGTACATATGAAGTAAACCACTGTGGTCGTGTGGATCCCAAGGCCCTAAAAACATACCGCTTTAGAATACTCTATTATGAGTTTTGAACAGCCGTTCCACAGGTATGAAACCCACTACGCTGATGACAACAACTCAAAGCCGTTTTTCTTGCTATTTGTGTTTTGTGGATGCTAACGATCCGCGTCTATTCAGCTTCAGTTACCCTGGCGGCCAGCCTCCTACTCCAACGAGGACCCCGACGTCACCAAATTTCTTCCTAGACTCTTTGGAAACACCAAAGCAGGATTATAGGTTCCATGATCCTCGCTCACCTTGGAGTGTTGCGTTCGCAAGTACTCTCAGCCCTGAACTACGGGCTCAGGCTGCGTTCACAACGCCCTCAAAGAGCCCTACAACACCGTCGAAGGTGTCAAGATCAGAAGCCTCAAGCCTCAATGTTCGCCTCTCACCTAGTTTAGACCAAGCTTCACCAGTCCTGAGTTTTTCTCACCCATCTTCGTCCGCCGTCAACACTACCACAGCAGCCAAGATAAGACAAACCCTCCTTCAAGCCTCACATCCCTCTATACCCTATCCGAACTTTGGCCTGGATCATGACCCGTCCACTGTCGAAGACCCAGAAAGCTCCATACAAACTCCCCCACCTACGAGCACAAGTGTAACGCGAAAGAAAGCGCAGCGAGTTCAACTAGCCAGGTTGGTTGAAGTCTCGGCAGTCAAGGACGGAAAGAGAAGGATGTCTGCCGTGGATGCCAACGAAGACCTTCAAGGTGGTTCAGCAACCCAGCCCGAAGACTCTCCATCGCATTTCCCAACCCTACAATTCTCACCCGATGGAAACTTTCCCTTTTTAATGTCGGGACTTGCTACAGCACCAGTCTATCCCCAACAGAAACTTTTCTGGGATCCAGATCAGAACGTAGCTCCCTTGAACGTTGACCTCCCAATGGATGATACGTTTGGTATGGGGCTACCGAAGAATCTGGACCATTTCACCTTTGCCCACGACCCAGGCAATGCAATGCAATTCACAAATATTGACGGTCCTGCTGTTATGGGTGCCACCACAAACTATACTGGTGGTTTTACTTCCTCAGGTCATGCGGATGCTTTGAACCAGACGAATGTCTCGCCCTCAACAGCAATCATGACGCATGGCAGACATGGTGGCACAGTCGTTAACCCAAGCATGCTTTTCAGCTCTCCCGGACGAGCTTCAGAGGCAACAGGACTTCCTCAATCAAGCAAAACAGTCCAAGATGACTCGCTCCAACCTTACGCACACCAGCTTCGAGATGCTCAAATAGAGAAAGAAATCAAAGAGAGGAAGCCAAAGCGCAAACGCGGAGCAGAGTTTGACTCGCCAGCAGTGAAAGCTGCGATGGATGCATTGCGTGAGGATCGCAGCAATCCTTCAAGCTCCAGGTCACCTGTGAAGGAATCATTCTCTACTCCGTCAAGACCCGGACTATCTCAGCCAGAGCGAGCCCGCCGTGGACATCACAGATTTCGGTCTGAGGGCACCAACCAAGATCTCAGAAGACACGGAAATCAGACTATGATCAGTCGTCATAGAAAGGATGCACCTTCTGGCAGACGGACAGCTGTCTCACTTAAGATCGACTCCAGTGGGAGAGCGAAAACGGAGACTACGGTTGTGACTGACGATGCAAAGCCAACACGGACCAGAATGGACATAGACAACTCATCCAACGATTCCGACAGTGGCTCCGCATCGTCGAGTGAAGGGATAGTGCTGAGCCAAAACCAATCCTTTCACTACAACACTCAGAAATTAAAACATCCAAGGCTCAGACATTCCATCGATGAATCAAGGCTTACAGATTACTCTCAAGGGCCTCCCATTCAATCCGGGCTATCATCAGCCAACGCAACAGAAGGTATATATATGCGGCAAACGCCCTCGCACACTCGCAGGAGCTCTCAAGCGCGGCTGTCCGGTCATGTTCTAGACATTTCGGGTGGACAAGGAAACGGGAACGAGAGCGAAGCAGAAACTGTCATGAACTCTGATGAGGATAAAGGTGATGCCCAGTCGGAGTTGAGGAAAGTACTGCGAGACCGAGCACACACGAGAGTGAGTACTCGATCCTCAGGGTCTCGACAACGCTTTGGCAACCCACAGCGACCCCAACTTCATCAGGCCGCTCCACAAAATCCGTATTATACTACCCACAACACGACCCCTGGTCAACTCATCTATCAAGACCCTTACAGCAATATCTCGCCGACTACGATCACAGATCCTGACATGACAACGCCAAGCAGTGGACAAGAGAGCAATTTCAGCAGTGGTACGACCCGCTGTATTTGCAATGGTTCGGAGGGCAATGATCAGCTCATGATCCAATGGTTAGAGATGCTCCAGACTCCAAACGGGTCGCCCTTGCTAACCTCGAAATAGTGAATCGTGTAAGAACTGGCTGCACACGGCGTGCCTGAAACTTAACGACAGGAATCTGCCAACTGTCTATCTATGTACATTTTGCACAAGCTCACCGCCGGCTATGCGAGGGGCCCGCATGCGAGAACCTTCAAGAGCCGCATTCCCAGCGCCCAGCTCGCCCTTGGCTCACAAATCCCAGCGGTTTCGATAACCAACTGCATTGGATGTGGATGGGATACCACAGGCACTGGAGCAATCTTGAATACCAGCACAGCTATAGCACCGTTTTCGGTCTTTGTTTGATACCCCAGCACAACGGCATCGTGAATGTATGTATTAGTAGATGCGCTTCATGGAGCGAAGAGTGAGATGCAATGGAGAAGAGGAACGACGGAGAGGCTTGTCCGATCATAGCAGTACAAATTCGAGCAGCTTTACCTGTGAACACTTACCTAGAATGCCTGCCTTACATCTCTAATGCCTCCGGTCTTAGTCCTTCAATTCTTCAAGACCTGCTCGCAGTGTAAAAGTCTTTGTGCCAAGCAGGCTAGAGAGGGCTGGTGAATTGACCGGGCACGGGGGGCCATACCACAAAAATGTGGCATTTTCCCCTTCGTCTGTTAAGGAATGAACGGACCGCATCCCCAAAATTAATATTTTGAGGCTATACATGAAGTGACGTGGTGAAGTTGATGGAGCTGATTGACAAAGGGGATAATTTGGTAGGCGAATATAGGCTTAGTGTTCTTCGGAACGACGATTGTTATCCCACCAGACCTGATGCATGAAAGGCGATGAGCCCTAGCACTAAGCCTCTCTGCACGCTGACGTAGGAAATAAGTCTAGAATCTTTCCATTGTCGCGTGCCGAAATCCATTCCCCATCCGATACACCTCCCTTCTTAACGCGGCCCCTCGCCCGGTGCACAAAGTATGACGGCTGTTTAGCTTCTCGTGAGATATACTGGATGCTGTACGATGAAAAGCGACGAAACCCTGATGCCGCGATTCACTGCCCGTGTTGCAATCTAATTCCCGAAGGATGGCCAGCTGCTGTACGGCTGAGGCGAAACTCGCCAACCATAACCTCGTCGGTATATCCACACCACAGCCCTCATGATTACGTGTTAGCACTGACGCCCGGTTCAGCTCTGCATATGTATATCATGCATGATTCGCGCAATTCCGCCGCTTCCTATGGGCCTCCAACACTCCCTTCGCCTTGTACAGGCTCATGAAACGGACCAACACCCTTGATCTTTCCAGGACCCATAACCATGACAACCCAAGATCCTGACACAATGGCCCGTATTGCAGAGAACGGGAAAACAATGCACCTGGACATGCCAGAACCACGTTTTGAATCCATCATCCCCGCGGATCAAGATGCATCTTCCCCTGAAGGAGTGGCCCCAATGCCGGAAGAGGAGGCGCAGTCTGTCGTGGGAGTCAGTATAAGCAAAATGCAGACAAGGCTGATGTCCCCCACAACACCTGCTGCAGAAAAGGCGGCAGCCATGGAGGAAATGGATGGAATGTTCCGCGGGGCTCTCGAAGATGGAGACGCAAACGAAATACTTGAAACCGCCCACGAGCATGGGGAGCATTTTGGAAGGCCGCACACTCCAGGCAAGCAACAAACAGGCTCACCAACCCAACATCAAGCGACCCTTCCTTCGCCATGGCGGGCGGCCCCAAGAAGGTTTGAAAAGGTGGAGCCAAAACATCAAGAGCAAGAGATGGGACCGACAGGTATGCTTGCAGATCTCAATGTGAGGCGCTACATGTCAACCTTCAGCCTGCCATCTCTTCCAAAAACACCGAACCTGCAGAATTTGAAAGACTTCTCGGTGCCTAGTCTCTCCTCCATACTAGGCAGTGCAAGGTCACATTCTCCGCTACGAAAAACTGGAGGTAGACCTAGCAGGGCGAGCACGCTTGTTGACTCAACACCGACTTGGGACCGTTACCGTCAAAGTCACAGACACTCGGTACAGCCGTTAGATAACTTTCGCTCAACGAGATACGCAAGCAGAAGTCCAGATCGTATTACTCCACACACCAAGTCGCAGTCTCCCATTCGTGCGGAGAGACCAATCGATCGCAACAACGACCTCCTCCAGTCTCCCACTCGACAAGCTCGCCTCAGAAGATCGACTTCGGACCAGTCTCTCATATTAAGTCGAGTAACATCAGCCGGCTCCTCCCTGGGCGACGACAGCAGGTGGGAAAACGTTCGAGAGCAAGTCAATAGTAGGGCGAAGGCCATTGTTGATAGCTGGCATGACTCAAACATTATTCCAAGCATGCCTAATCTATCCAGCATATATCTTGGTGCCCTTCGCCCAGAGTTCACCAGAAGTCGTGTGGATACTGAAACCAAATCTCCAGGCCGTTATGACAATGGCAATGGTCACTCAAGATCCGTATCTGATCACACCGTCAATGAGCTAGGCATGTCGCAGGGGAGACAAGCGGTGACGGGTATGGAAATAGCGAAGCACAAATCCCCCAAATCAATGCACCCACAATTAGATAATGCGCTCGAGCATTTGACTGGAGATATTGTCATTATGGGCGGTTACCGAGGCTCCATACTCCGATCAGCGAAACTTCCACATCGCCAACTATGGGTACCTGTCAAGGTTGGATTGAATATTCGGAGGGTCAATCTTGAAGTTGGCTTTCAACCGGAAGACGAAGAAAATATGGATCAGAGCATCTTCGCCTCGGGCATGTTGAGCCATATTGGCCCTGTGGACATGGGGAGGCGATTGCTGAAGGGCCTGCGAACATGCAAAAATGCACGGTCGGGCAAACTGAGAGTACATGATTACGGTTATGACTGGAGATTAAGTCCTTATCTTCTGAGTCAAAGACTCATCGACTTCCTCGAAAACTTGCCATGCAACGGGCCAGGGCGATCAGAAGATGCGAAAGGGGCCACCATCATTGCCCACAGTATGGGTGGCTTGATCACAAGACACGCGATCAACCAACGACCAGAGCTAGCCGCTGGTGTAGTCTACGCTGGAGTCCCACAGTATTGCATAAACATTCTCGGCCCTATACGTAACGGAGACGAAGTCCTCCTAAGTTCTAAAGTCCTCACAGCCCAGGTCAATTTTTCTTTCCGAAGCACCTTCGTCCTCTTACCCGACAATGGTAAATGCTTCATCGACAAAGAGACAAAGGAGGAATACCCCGTCGACTTCTTCGATAGCAAAGTCTGGAAAGAGCACGCCTTCTCACCGTGTATCGCCCCAGTCCTCCCCCCAGCCGCTTCCTCAGAGAAGAAATCCCTCCTAGGCTCCCTTTCAGACAGCCTCCCGTCCCTCCCTTCGCTCCCAAAACGATCCTTGACACTAACATCGGACTCCAAACCAAACATCACCGACACCAGCGCCGGCAAAGTCTCCACCATCACCCCCTCCAGCCCTTCCCGCTCAGTAGACTTCCAAAGCCAATCCCCTGCAAACACATCCACAACCCTCTCCCCCAAAGACGCCCACACCTACCTCACCCGCACCTTGGCAGAAACCCTCACCTTCCGCCGCGAGCTCGCCCACAACCTCACCCACACAGCCAACAACGCCTACCCCCCCCTCGCGATCATCTACGCTACCAACACCCCCACCGTTGTCGCCGCAAGGGTTGCCTCCCGCGATGGAATCAGAAGAGCGGATGCGTACGACGATCTGGCGTTCGCGAGTGGGGATGGAGTGTGTTTGGCGAGGGCGGCGCAGTTGCCGGAGGGATATCGATTGACGCCTGGAGGTCGAGTGAGGACGGAGAGGGGACATGTGGGCTTATTGGGCGATTTGGAGGGGGTGGGGCGGTGTCTTGAAGCTGTGTGGAGGGGGAGGAAGGGAGGAACGGGTTTGGGGGTGAAAGAGTGAAGGGGGGATTTGTAGCACATAAGAGGTATGGGGGAGGCGCATTCTGTGTTGTGGATTGGATTGGGTCTGGAGATTGATTACGCAAGATGAAATGAAGGATGGAGGTCGGTCTTTTGGCGTTTGTACATAGTACTCGAACATGCAACGCTACGCGATCTCAATCAAGAGGGGCACAAGCTTCCATTCTCATCACCTTGAAACGATAGCGCTCTGATCCAAGAACGTGTGACGAAGCGGAGTCCACACCCTTGAGAACACCCGTTGGAAATTCTCTCACAAGTCCGGGGAATGTCACATCGAATCTCCGAGAACCCTTTTAGGTAGGACGATATACGTATACTCAAAGATAGATAAACAAGTACCATGCCCTTTTCGAACATCTCCCCATCCCCCTTCGCAACCCAGCACCCACCTCACCACCTTCGCCCTGCCCAATAACGAAAAGGTGGGGAGCCGTGGTCAAACCGAATTGACTTTCCCGCGCGTGCATGGGCAACCTCCCGCCCTTTGATGCTCCACGTCTCCCAATTAATAGTATACAACCTCTTTGTGGGAATACAGCCCACGCTTTCATTGAAAATTTTTCTCAAGTGCCGAGAGTGTGATCGCAATACCATAAGCAAAACCCCAAGAAACACGGAGAGATTGAGGGACATGGCGCCGGTTACAGGAGCGCAGCAGCAAACCCCGCTGTCGGAAGGGGGGGAGATGAAGCAGCAGGATGCGAAGATCACGTTGTATTGGTAAGAGGTCCTGACTGTGTTGTCTACCGTGGCAGTGTGGCGGGGGGGGTGGTTACTTCTCGAACTGGTGTTCTTTTGCTTATGCGGTCGTTTCGGGGCGTGTTTGAAAAGAGAGGGAGGTTTGAGAAAGGAGATGGAGAGGAAGGGAGTTCTGATGAGGTTATAGTAAAGAGGTTTGGAAAGGGATTCGAAGAGGGGAGTATAAATCCTTTGTTGCTGGGAGCAATGTTCTTTCCGACGTCATGTATTTGCCTCTCCCTCACAATAGTCGGAGGTTGACTTGTCTTTCCATCACACTTCTTCGTTTCTCAAAACCTCCCCTCAGCGAGCATCCTAGTTGCAAACCCTCAACACTCGCTCCCTTAGACACCGTCTAAACATACACAGGCTTGAGAAATCCCGCTCCCAACGCATCCTCTGGCTGATCGAAGAGCTCCAACTGAACTACACGCTCCAAACCTTCAAACGCGTAAACATGTTTGCGCCCCCGGAGCTCACAGCCGTGCACCCCCTCGGGAAATCCCCCGTGATCACGATCGAATCGGAAGCCACCTCTACACCCATTACGATCGCCGAGTCCGGCTTCATAATCGAATATCTAATCGACCATTTCGGGCCTTGGCTCGCGCCGGCGAGGTATAGGGAGGGGATGGAGGGCAAAGTAGGGGGGGAGACGGAGGAATGGATGCGGTATCGGTATCTCATGCATTATGGCGAGGGGAGTTTGATGCCGTTGCTTGTGACCGCTGTACTGCTGCGAGGTGAGCCCGCCCTTGCCCCCATTTTCCCGCAAAACTACACCAAAGAAGCCAGATATGGATGCAAAGACGGCCGCGGGGGTCCCCTCGTAGACAGACGGGACCAAAACACTGACACTCGCCCCATCGCCCTCCAGGAATGAACTCCTCCACCCCTTACCTCCTCAAACCCCTTACCCGCCTCCTCACCTCCAGCGTCGAATCCGCATACCTGACTCCAAACCTCCAACGGCACTTCTCGTTCCTCGAATCCCAACTCGCCACCTCCCCTGGCAACGGGGATTTTCTCTGCGGCACGACCCTAACTGGCGCGGATATCTTGCTTAGTTTCCCGCTCGGGGCCGCGAGGGGGCGAGCGGGACTGACGCGGGAGGGGTTTCCGAGGTTGTGGGCGTATGTGGAGAGGGTGGAGGGGAGGGAGGCGTTCAAGCGGGCGGTGGGGAAGATTGTGGAGGTCGAGGGGGCGTATGAGGGTGCTGTGTGATTGACTGCTAATCTGTGAGGGAGGGGTGTTTGGTGTGGGCTCAATTTGTTGGATGTCAGGTTAGGAAATGGTGGGTTTGGTATACTTAGCTGTGAAGATGGTTATTGTAAATGTCCGAAATGAATCGATGTTCAAGGTAGGGAGGCTGTGGTAGGTCAGCAATGCGAAACACTTCTTGATTCCGCAGCGTGCGATGATGTGTTTCTTTAATACAAGTGTCAGACGTCAATATATACCCAAATGGGTAGCGTACTCGGAGTGCATGCGCATTTTGAGTCGTTTTTGGGGTCGAAATTTATCCAACATGAAGACATGGAATCAATGTTTAAGAAACGCTGTGGATGAAAGTGCACCTGAAGTTCTATCCTTTCTATTCGGAAAGTAACAGTCAGACTTATTCTACAGCATGCAACGCCCACCGGTCTTCTTGTTTCAAAATCGAAAAATTTGATTAACCCGAATCAGCTTACACCAGTCAAAGATATCATAAAAGGAGAACTTCTAACCCACTCTCAACTCCATATCCACTTACCTTCCCATCAACCCTCCCACTGAATCCATCGCATCGCAACCCACCCTACACCACCACCACCCAAACCACCACCCACACCACAAATCCACCCCCCACAACAGCAATGTACCTCCACCTCCTCACCCTCCTCCTCTCCGCCGCCGCAATAACAGCAGCCAACCCCCCCCCCTCCCGCGTATCCGTACCACGCCCCGACAACACGGACCACCCAGGCCCCCCGCTCCCGAAATGCTGCACTTTCGAGACGAACCCGGCGTGCTGCAATCCGGCCAAAGGCCTTGCTGAAAATCCCGATTGTACAAAAATGCCGGCTTGTTGTGAGTCGGTGTCCATTGGTTCGGTGAACTATGGGCATTGTGATTAGCCCACGTAGGGGCAGGGAGTTTGGGTGGGGTTGGGGGGGAGGGTGGGAG
>JAABUQ010004370.1_pt1 | contig 24201 bp, 15 predicted proteins | sample 5560001 | NCBI WGS metagenome assembly JAABUQ01 (sample SAMN10711888, study PRJNA513371) | rock metagenome | isolation source: Antarctica rocks | place: Antarctica: Victoria Land, Finger Mt nord | collected 2015-12-18
CACAACGCAAAGGGCATGAGCAGTACGCCTACGGAGACGGTAGCCGCCCCAGCGATAGTGATGCGTACGGCGTCCCAGGCGGTTCGCAGGTCCAGCAGGTTTTTCGGAATGAGGATCAGCGCGCAGACCAGCATCACCACCTCAGTCAAGAGAGTGACGATCGAGGCCCCGATCGCACCACTGCCGACGAGGCTTTCGAAAGCGGGGATCGCAGCCAGATTTGTCCCGACCTTGAGTATGGCCGTCGACAGCCCAACGATTGCCCAGGCACGCTGGCGACCAACAACCATCAACACCACGCCGAGCACCATGTCCACGGCGACCAGCGGAAGCTGCAGAGAGAGCAGGGACATGAGCGGCACCGCGTTGTCAAAATCCGCGGTCCAGCCGAGCAAAGACGGGATGGCCGGTGCAACGACAATTGTGCCAGCGCACAAGGGCACCATCATCAGTAGAACCACTCTCAAGGTCCTGGTGACAGTGCGCTTGATGGCCTCCGGCTCATGAATGCTGCGGCTGAGTGCTGGAAAGAGGGGCGTGACGATGAGCGTTGGGATAAACACCGGGATTGAGAAAATGCGATACGCAGCCGCATACCAACCCACTTCCACTGTGGGAACGAAGGCACCCAGCAACACCCGATCGATGCCGGACGTTAAGGTCAACGTGAGGCTCCATGTCCAGAATGGAATGCCACCCGACAGCTGTTCTCGAAAGCTGTGTAGCAAGGCCCGATCGAACCGTGGGAGAGAGAGCCTGAGGTTCGCCAGCTTCCACCCGACCAGCGTCATTGCGATTCCCGAAACGCCTACAGTTGCCGAGTACGCCAATACGTCGCCGCCCATGAACAGGCTACCTACGCCTAGCAGCTGGCCGGCCACAGCGGCAATGGCGTTGAACCAGGCGTAATGGGTATGCAGTTCGCGTCCCCGAAATGACGCAAGCAGTGCGCTCTGGGCAGGCGCCACGAGCATGCCCAGCAACGCTAGATACAGAAGGCGCGGGTCGGCGAGGGGGAATTTCCCCCAGCCAGCCAGCAGCACGACAATGATCACGCCGCAAACCATCGAGATCACCTGCAGCAGCAGACCAACCGCGAGGTCGCGGCGCAGCATGTCGGCCTGTTGAGCAAACCGACGCACCAGATAGTCGGAGTTGCCCAAGCTCGTCGCCGTCACCGCCATCGCCACAATGGTGCTCGCAATCGTAAATTGGCCGAGCGCGTCAGCACCTAACATACGCGGAAGCACAATCGTTGAGAGCAGGCTGGCACCCCAGGTCAGCGGCTGGGTGCTGAGCAGTGCGAGCGCGCCGCGGGTGATGCTCTCCCCGATTGGCATCTTGCCTCGCCGCACTTCTTGTACTTCAGCGGGGCTGAAACTCACGGGGCTCAAACTTGCCGACGTCATAGGATCCAAAGTTTGCGTGAACCTCGCCTGGGTTGTAATGGATCATGGTTAAGATTTGGTTGCGTGCCGTTCGTCGCCGGGACTGCACAATGAGCCAGTGCTCCAACACGTCCTCGACGCGCGGCAATTTCCCCGACAGTGGCTCGACGAGGTCTTGTTCCCGGCGGCGGCTGAGCTGCAGCGCACGCCGGGGCGTCGATTCGAGCCGACGCTTGCAGGGAAAAGACTGTTCTATCTGTTCTATGAAGCGAGCACGCGAACCCGCGTGTCGTTCGAAATGGCGGCGACGCTGCTTGGGGCGAGCGTTCATGGCATCGACAGCCACGAGGAGATTGACCTCGACGAGCTCTTGGAGGACCGCATCCGGGTCATCAACGCCTACCAGTTTGATTTCTTACTGCTCCGGTATCACCAGGAGGGTGGCGCCGCGCGCGCGGCGGCCGTGTCCGCGGTGCCCGTTATCAACGCCGGCGACGGCGGTGGGCAGCACCCAACCCAGGCGTTGCTCGACGTCTACACGCTCTGGCGCGAGTTCGGCCGGCTGGACGGGCTGCGGGTGGCGCTGGTTGGCGACCTCTCCTTCCAGCGGTCGACCAATTCGCTGGCTTACCTACTCGCTCGCTACTCGAACCTGACGCTGTATCTGTTTTCACCCCGCCTTCTCAGCATGCGGCAAGAAGTCCGTGAGTATCTCGTTGCCGCCGGCGTTCTGGTGGAGGAAGTTCGGGATCTGCGCGAAGTGGCCGATCAGTTGGACGCTATCTACGTCACGCGCGCTCAAACCGCCCGGCTCCAGCATGCCCAGCGCTTCGACGGGGATATGGTGGACTACCGGGTGGATCGGGAGATCATGGCGCGTCTGTCCCCGGACGCGCGGGTGCTGCATCCGCTACCGCGGGGTCCGGAGCTGCCAACAGAACTGGACGACGACCCACGCCTCGCCTGTTTTCGCCAGAGCGCGAACGGACTTTACGTACGCATGGCTCTGCTGTCGCTGCTGTCGAGAGCGCTGCCTAGCTAGAGGGGCGGCCGGATCAGCCCCGCTGGCGGATTCCGCGCTGGTCGCGCATGCGCTGCACGGCATCCCGTCGGACTTGTGCGCGATCCTGACTCTGCCTCACCCCAGTATCGTCCGACTGGTCGGCAATCCCGAACGAGGCGGCGAGCGACCGCGCGGTTGGAGATTGGAACATGCGTACCAGTGGTACGGGGCGACCAAGAACAGTTCGCAATCGGACGCTCGCCTGCACCATCAGCAGAGAGTTGGCGCCGAGATCGAAGAAGTTGTCGTCCAAGCCCACCTCTTCAATGCCGAGGAGCTGCATGAGTACGCCGACGATTTCCCGCTCGATGGTGTTTGTTGGGAGCTCGTGCGCAACCGACTGCGTTCGCGTGCGTTCGGGTGCGGGTAGTGCCTTGCGGTCGATCTTGCCATTTGGCGTGAGCGGCAGCGCTTCGAGCAGGACGAAGTCAGCTGGCACCATGTACTCGGGTAGCTTCTGGCGCAGATACTGACGCAGCGCGGGCACAAGCGCGTTGCCGCTCGCAGCACGCGGGGCCGGTCGGTTCGTGTACGAATCGAGCGGAGCGTATGCAGCTCCAGGGCCAGTGACCCGTCCGGGATCTCCCGCCTGCGCTCGATGGCGAAACACGACATCCATGCGATCAGGGCTTCCGAAGGTGAACTCGATCTCAACGGCGTAGGCCGGGTATATCTCGCGGAGGTCCTCAGGATCGACTGCCGGCCCGCTCGACCGTGCCGCTGCGCGAACGTCAGCCACCGTGCCGTCGGCAAGTCCATTGCCCAACATCGCGGCCGCGCGCACGTCGGCAACCAGGCGTCGGTTTGGAATTCCCAGTACGCGAAGGGCCGGCGGCTCGTCGGCCAGGAGCATGCGTAACGCATGCAGTGAACACGGGTCCGGTGCTGGCACGGATGTCACGTTGTCCGGTTGCCCTGCAGACGTGCCGCCCTGTCTGCGGATGACAACGTCATATCGGAAGCGGGTCATCTCGTTGGCAGCCCGGCCCGCCTTCAGCTCCATGCGCTCCACTCTGGCATCGCCGAGCTCATATGCGAGTGCCTCGAACAAGAGCGGGTCGATCACCAGTTCGCCTTCCTCGCTAGCTCGACGACGTACCCGTGCCAGGATCTCGGTGACGCTTGTGTCCTCTTCTGCTCGGGCGAGCTCGACAGCCGTATGGAACGTCTCGAGGTGCGGCAGGCTGCGCACGTCGCCGACGAAAAGAACTCCGCCGGGTGCCAGGCGAGCATAGGCTGCCCTGAGGACACGGACGAGGTAGTCTGGGTCGGGGAAGTACTGCACGACCGAGTTGATGACGATTGCGTCGAAGGGGCGGGGCGCGGCAAGGGCGGAGAGCTCGTCTGCTGCCAGGCGCTGCAGCGACACGTTGTGCAGCCCCTGCGAGTCGAGTTGTGACTGGATAAGGCCCAGGGCCGCCGCGGAGAAGTCGATACCCGTGTAGCTCGTGGAGTGCGGCGCGAGACGAAAAAGAAGCAACCCGGTGCCGCAACCGATTTCGAGCACGCTCGGCCGCGGACTCGCCTTCCGGGCGGAGGACAGAATGCGTTCGGCGGTCAGGTCCGCCCACTCGCGCATCTCGGCATCGGGGATGAACTCGCCGGTGAAGCTGCTCGTCCATCCAGCGGTGTTGAGGTCGGAGGTTCCGCGGGTGGATTCGCGGTACGTTTCGTCCCAGATCGTCTCCCAGTCGGAGGCTTTGTCTCGACCGTTCGAGGCCGGATCGGAAGCCTGATCAGGCACGACGTAGGCCACCAGGCGCGTGTCGCCGGCACCCTTGTCGCGAGCTACGACGACACTCTCTCGGACGCCAGAATGCGCCCCGAGCACGGCTTCGATCTCGCCCAGCTCGATGCGATAGCCACGCATCTTGATCTGGTGGTCGAGACGGCCCAGGAACTCCAGATCCCCGGAGGGGAGCCATCGGGCAAGATCGCCGGTGCGATACACGCGCGCTGCATCCGTGCCCGTGGGGTCCGCGATGAAGCGGTCGGCGGTGAGCTCCGGGTGCGCAAGATAGCCGCGCACGACCCCCGCGCCGCCGATGAGCATCTCGCCCGGCACGCCAATCGGCAGACGACGTAGCTGTCGATCGACAATATGTACGCGCGTGTTGGCGATCGGACCGCCAATGCTGATGGGCGCTCCAGCTACGACTACGGAGGTCGTCGACCAGATCGTCGTCTCCGTCGGGCCATACATATTTCGGAGTACACCCTTCAATCGGAGCTGGAGACGATCCACCAGCGTCGGCGGCAGCGCTTCGCCGCCAACGAGCAGCATTTGCAGCGCACCCAGAGCCTCGGTAGCTTCGTCGTCAGTCGTGAGCACTCCGAGGAGAGAAGGTGTGCATTGCATGTGGGTAACGCCGTGGCGTTGGATCTGCGCCGCTATCCCGTAGTCGCTATCCTCCTCGTCTTCGGTTGTCGAGGGCAAGCTGAGCCGGCGGAGCTCGTCGAGGTGCGGCAGGCTCGCCAGGACAGCGTCGCTGTCCACGCCGAAATCGATCAGGCAGGCGATCTCGTCGACCCCGCTGCGGCGCAGCCGATCGATTGTCGCCAGGCAGCTCTCTGGGGTGCCGAACAGACCCGCGGTGGCAAAGTAACGCTCGAAGGCGTGGTCGAGGACGGCGTCCATGTCCTCACGGGAGAGCTGGTCGAGGTCCATGGTGACTGAACCGGCAGCCGAGCGATCGTCTGCCTTTGCGAACGCGGTCAGCTCCCACCGCGCTCTATTGATCAGGTCAGTCGACGTGCGGAGATACTCGAGGAAGGGGCCGCGGACAATCGCGCGTACCTCCGCCTGGCTCTTGCCTACAAACGTGTGCAGCATGAGCGTGACGTGGCCCGTGCCTGGATGTCCCCCCTCGCGGTACGCCTGACGGTAGACCGCGACGTTGGCGACCAGTTCTTCGGGCTTCATTACCAGCAGGTTTGTCAGTATTGACGCGCCGGTTCGCCCGGCCATAGCAAATGTGTCGGGACTTCCACTGGCGGTGATCCACACCTGAGGCTCGCGCTGCACGGGCCGTGGGAACATCCGGACTTCGATTGGCTGTCCATCGCCGCTGATCGTCGACACCGCTTCGCCGCGCCAGAGTGCGCGCACCGTCTCGATCCCGCGGGCCATCAGTCCCCGCCGGTCTTTGAAGTTATCGGGTGCCAGGGCGAAATCGCTGGCGTGCCAGCCGGAGGCGAACGAGAGCCCTACCCGGCCGTTCGACAGGTTGTCGACCACCGACCACTCTTCTGCGCAGCGGATGGGGTTGTGCAGCGGCAACACGACGCTGCCGGCCCGAATCCCGATCCGCTTCGTGACGACCGCGACTGCAGCGCCCGTAATCGACGGATTCGGATACAGACCGCCAAATGGATGGAAGTGCCGCTCGGGCGTCCAGACTGCTTCGAAGCCGTGGGTGTCCGCGAACTTCGCTCCCTCGAGCAGCAACCGGTATCTACCGCCAGTCTCCTCGTCGGCGTCGGAAGCGAAGTAGAACAGGCTGAAGCCAACCTGACCTTTGCCGCTGGTCGATCTGCCCGCGACGCGCCTGGCGCCCTCCCCCTCCTCCTGAACGATCACCTTGAAGCCGCGGACGAGAGTCCACAGGATCTCGAGGACAGAGATATCAAAGGAGATGCTCGTCAAAGCCAACCACACGCCTGGCGTGGTGCCTAACTTCGCGTCCATCGCCCCGAAGAAGTTGGCGACATTGTCGTGTTCGATCTGCACGCCTTTCGGCCGGCCGGTGGACCCCGATGTGAAAATGACATACGCGAGGTTGTTGCTGTCGGCTCGAGCTCGAAGGCGTACCGGGCTCGCCTCGCTTCCGAACTGGTCCAGCGAGACCACCGTGGCGCGTGTAGGCGGCAGCGACGAACGCAGACGATCGAGCGTGAGCACCACCGCGGCTTGGGTGTCCTCCAGCATGATCGCTATGCGCTCGCTGGGGTAGGTCGGGTCCATCGGCACGTATGCGCCGCCGGCCTTGAGGATGGCCAGCATGCCGATGACCATCTCCAGAGAACGCTCGGCGAACAGACCGACCATGTTGTCGGCAGACACGCCCAGGGCAACCAGCTCACTCGCGACGCGGTTGGCCCGCTCGTCGAGCTCGCGGTAGGTCAGCGACTGGCTGCGAAACACGATCGCGACGGCGTCCGGCGTGCGGTCCACCTGCGCCTCGAACGCTTCGTGGATACGCGCGGGTTCAGGAATCGGCGCGCGCGTGTCATTGAAACCAGCCAGCAAGCCGACATCGTTATCAGGCAGGCGCGGGAGGTCCGCCAGCAGCGCGCTCGGACGCTCGGCCATTGCCTCCAGGAGGACTCGGAACAAACCCGCAACCCGTTCAACGGTGGCCCGCTCGAAGCGGCGCTTTGCGTAGGACAGCTTGAAGCTGACCTCCGGCTCGTCATAGGCCATGACGTTGAATGGGAAGTTGGTCTGATCGTGCAGCTCGAAGTCACGTGTTGCCCACGCGGGGCCGAAGCTCTTGAGGCGCGTGTCGTTGTCCTTGTCGTTGAAGACGATGATCGTCTCGAACAGAGGCGAGCCGTGTGGGACTTCGGCGCAGGCGAGCACGTCGACCAGCGGCGTGTGCTCGAACTCGCGCAGCGCAACCTGTTCGGCGCGCAGCTCCCGAAGAAGCGCAAGAACGGATTTGCTCGGCGCAAGGGTCACCCGTACCGGCACCGTGTTGATGAACAGCCCGATGATCGCCTCCGCGCCAGGCACCGAGGAACGCCTGCCTGCGCGGGTCGATCCGAAGACGACGTCATCTTCGCCCGAGAAGGCGCTGAGAACGAGTGCCCACGCCGCTTCGACGAAGGTCGAGACACGCAGGCCATGCTCGGCGCACAGGCGAGGCAGTGCGAGTGAAGAGTCGTGTGAAATCTTGAAGCGCAGGGTGGCGTGGCCGGCCTGCTCCGCTCCCGCGCTACTTGCGATAGGTATCTGCACGCCGTCAAGGTTGGTTGGGGTGGCGAAGCCTGCAAGTCGGCTGGTCCAGAAGGCGCGTGCCTGGTCCGCCCGGGCGCGCCGGTTGTCCTCCAGCCACAGAATGTGGTCGCGGTATGGTGGTCGCTGCTCGAGGCGGGGTGTTTCGCCCCGAAGCTCAGCTGCGTAGACCTCGAATACTTCGCGGATAACCTCGGCGAAGCTACTGTCCAACAGGGCGTGAGAGTAGGTCCACACCATCCGATGCTCCGTCTCGCCTAGGCGGAACAGCGTGACGCGCCATAGCGGCGCGGCGGCGAAGTCGAATCCACGACGGCGGTCCTCCACGAGGAAGGCGGCGAGCCTGGCCGACTGGTCAGCCGCCGCCAGGCCGGAGAGGTCGCGCATGTCTACTGGCGCGTCGATTCGGGCGAGTACCTCCTGGCGTGGTGAGTCGACGCCTTCCCAGCGGAATTGCGTTCTGAGAATCGGATGGCGCGCGGCGATGGTGTTCCACGCGGCTGCCCAGAGTGCGGCATCGATTGGCTCGTGCAGCCGGGCCTCGAGCTGCTCGACGTCGATCCCGGTTTGTGGCCCACTCTGGACAAAGTGAAACAGCATTCCGTGCTGCAACGGGGACAATGGATAGTGCTCGATGACATCGTCGTCTGCAGGACTTGGTCCGGGCGCTACGGCAAGAGCGACGCGCCTCAACCAAAGCCCAACCCAAGCTACTGAGCGGGTCAACGCACCTCAGCGACGATGAGCGGCGTCCCAGCGCGCCACACGCGTTTGCTTCCAACGCCAATGACACAGCCTACTCCTGAATTCACGTGCGAGAGACCAGTGGCCGATGACTAAAACGAATTACAGGTTGATGCAGCGCCAATGAGCGGGACAGACTACGCGGCACCGGCTTTCGCAGTCGTCGGCATGTCCGGTCGGTTTCCTGGCGCGGAAAACCCCCTGGCGCTCTGGACGAATCTTCGGGCTGGCACCGAATCGATCACCTTCTTCAGTGATGAGGAACTGCTCGCGGCCGGTGAGTCCCCAGAGCAGTTGCGTGACCCAGCGTATGTGAAGGCAAGCGGACGCCTGGCCAACATCGACAAGTTCGACGCGGCGTTCTTCGGCATGAGCCCGCGTGATGCAGCGGTCTTCGATCCCCAGCACCGGGTGTTTCTCGAGTGCGCATGGGAAGCGTTCGAGGATGCGGGTTACGTGGCCGAGCGATTCGACGGCCCGGTCGGCGTGTTCGCAGCATCGGGCGGAGCCGAATACCTGATGCACAATCTGCTGCCCAACCGGCAAGTGATGGAGTCCGTTGGTGCTTGGCTGGTGCGTCACACTGGCAACGACCCGAATTTTCTGGCCACGCGGGTGTCCTACGAGCTCGACTTGAATGGGCCGAGCATGAGCATCCAGACGGCTTGCTCGTCTTCGCTGGCGGCCGTGCACGTTGCGTGTCAGAGCCTGTTGAACGGTGAGTGCGACATGGCCCTGGCCGGCGGCTCTACCATCTACCCCGAGCAGAACCGCGGCTACTTGTACAAGGAGGGAGAGATCCTCTCGCCCGACGGCCACTGCCGCGCGTTCGATGCGAACTCAGCCGGCACCGTGATGGCCAGCGCCGTCGGATGCGTGGTGATTCGGCGCCTCGAGGACGCGATGCGAGACGGCGATCGCGTCCTGGCCATCATCCGCGGCTCGGCTATCAACAACGACGGTTCGCAGAAGGTCGGGTACCTGGCGCCGAGCGTCACCGGCCAGGCGCGCGTCGTCTCCGAGGCGCTAGCGATCTCAGGCATTCATCCGGAGGATGTCTCGTACATCGAGGCGCACGGCACCGGGACGCTGATCGGGGATCCTATCGAGATTACGGCGCTGACCCAGGCCTTTCGCGCCGAAACTGACAAGCAGCAGTTCTGCGCCATCGGTTCGCTCAAGACGAACCTCGGCCACACCGGCGAAGCCTCCGGCATCTGCGGTTTCATCAAGACGGTGCTGGCACTGCAGCATCGGGAGATCCCGCCCAGCCTGCACTTCGACACTCCGAACCCGCAGGCCGATCTTCCAAATAGCCCGTTTTTCGTCAACACCCGCCTGCGCGACTGGACTGTACCCGCGGGCAAGGCGCGTATCGCCGGAGTCACCTCACTTGGGGCAGGCGGCACCAACGTGCATGTGCTCCTCGAGGAGGCACCCCGCCCGCTGCCAGTGGAGCCCTCCCGCTCGCACCAGTTGCTGGTGCTCTCGGCCAGGACGTCCACAGCTCTCGATGCAGCAACCGGCAACCTGGCCGCCCATCTGCGCGCGAACCCGGAGCTGGACCTGGCAGACCAAGCATTCACGCTGCTTGCAGGTCGCAAGCGGTTTGCGCATCGGCGCGCCGTGGTGGTCAAAGACGCAGCTGACGGGGTGGCCGCGTTGGAGGCGCCGGATCAGAGGCGGCTGATAACACAGCACCGCAAGCAGGACCAGGCGCCGTCAATTTTCTTTATGTTCCCCGGCGGCGGTGCACAGTACGTCAGCATGGGCGCTGACCTGTACGGGCAAGAGCCGGTCTATCGCGCAGCCTTCGATGAGGCTCTGTCTCACCTCGAGCCGGTTCTGCGCGGCGACGTGCGTGCTCTCGTCCTGGGTGTCGACGCTGGCGCCGCGAGCGCGTTGCTAGAGGCGCCTTCGCGCGCGCTGCCGGCGCTCCTGGCTACCGAGTACGCCATCACCAGGCTCCTGTCCGCCTGGGGCATCGCGCCCGCGGCCATGATCGGCCACAGCGCAGGGGAATATGCCGCGGCCTGCCTAGCCGGCGTCATCACCCTGCGTGAGACCATGACCCTGGTGGCTCTCCGCGGCCGCCTCTTCGAGACCCTCCCGGACGGCGGCATGCTCAGCGTGTCACTGACGCCGGAAGCGGCCCGCGAGTTCATGGGACCCGAGCTGGCCTGTGCCGCCATCAACGCGCCCTCGTCGTGTGTGCTGTCTGGTCCAGTCGCGGCCATCGCCACGGCGGAGGCGCGGATTCGAGCACGCGACATCGAGTGCACGCGGGTGCATATCAACGTGGCTGCCCACTCGGCGATGGTCGATCCAATCCTGGCCGAGTTCGAGCGCTTCTGTCGGACGATTCGATTCCAGCATCCGCGGGTCCCATTCATCTCGAATGTGACCGGTGACTGGATCGCCGACGACGAGGCGACCGATCCAGCGTATTGGGTGCGGCACCTGCGTAGCACGGTGCGATTTGGAGACGGCCTGCAGAAGCTGGTCGAAAGCTCGGAGGGTGTGTTCTGCGAAATCGGGCCGGGGCGGACGCTGAGCGGCCTGCTACGCAGGCATGCGGGCAAGATTGCCGCCGTTACGCCGACGATGCGTCATCCGCGTGAAGCGGGCTCCGACCTGGCGTTCCTGCTGGGCGGGGTTGGCCGGCTATGGGCGTCGGGGGTGCCGCTCGAGGAACGACGCTTTCTGGGCGAGAAAAGACGCCGGGCGTTTCTGCCGAGCTACCCGTTTGAGCGACAGCGCTACTGGGTCGATCCTGACAAGTCAGCTCCTGATCGCGCCCCGAGCACCGCGCTGCGCAAGAACCCGGACCTGGGCGAATGGTTTTACGCGCCGTCCTGGGCCCGGTCGGCCCCGCCCGCAAGCGACGTTGCTGGCGAGCGATACACGTGGCTCGTGTTCACGGACGACGAATCAGCACTTGCTGGAGCAAGCATCCGGAGGCTGCGTGGGGCAGGCCACACGGTGATCGAGGTCGTGCCAGCGGAGCGATTCACCGCGTTTGGCAACCTGCGCTACGGGGTCAATCCGGCCGTGAGCCTGGACTTCGAAGCCCTCGCGAAGGAGCTGCGGGCGCGCGAGTTGCTCCCCCAGCGTGCTCTCCATCTCTGGGCGCTGGCACCAAGAGCCGGGCGCGGCTCGCTGCTACGGAAGAAAACGTGGGACCCACTCGACACGTACGATCGCGGTCTCTCGCTGCACTACTTCAGCCTCATCTTCTTCGTGCGGGCCTTCGCCCCGAATGCCGACGCTCTGCGCCTATTCTGCGTCTCGAGCCATCTGCAATCCGTTCCCGGAGATGGACAGACGCACCCCGAAAAAGCCGTCCTTCTCGGCGCAAGCAAGGTCATTCCGCGTGAGTACCCCCAGGTGGTGTGCACGAGTATCGACGTGGTGCTGCCCGGCACACCTGCTGACCAGAAGCAGCTGACCGACCGTCTGCTGCGCGAGTTGGAGGGCCACAGTGTCGACAGGGAAGTTGCCCTGCGTGGAACGGAACGCTGGATCCGCCGCTTCGACCCCGTGCGTCTGGAGCCGGTGGAGCCCAAACCGTGGCTTCGGGACGGGGGCGTCTATGTCGTGACGGGTGGACTCGGCGGCATTGGACTCCAGGTCGCCGAGCACCTGGCCAGGTCCGGCCATGTCAAGCTGGTGCTGATCGGTCGGACGCCACTGCCGCCCGAAGAGCGCTCTACGGCCTGGCTCGCCGAACACGGACCCAACGATGAGACAAGCCGCAAGATCGTCGCCGTACGCGCCATGCGGGCGCTCGGCTCCGAAGTCATGACCATCGCCGCGGACGTGACCGATCTGCCGGCCATGCGCGCCGCTGTGGCGGAGGTGCGGGCTCGTTTCGGCGCCGTGCACGGCGTGTTCCACGCAGCAGGCGTGCTGAGAAACGAGCTCATTGCTCTGCGCGGAACGGTCGCCGAATCAGCGGTGATCGAGCCGAAGATGAAAGGCGCGCTCGTTCTGGACACGGTGCTGGCGGCCAACCCGCCGGAATTGTTCGTCCTGTTCTCCTCGGTGAGCTCAATCCTTGGGCTGCCTGGCCAGGCCGACTACACGGCGGCCAATGCGTTCCTGGATGCCTTCGCCGAGGCCCGTGCGCGGCGCTGCCCCGGCCGCACGCTGAGCATCGACTGGAACGCCTGGCAGGATGTCGGAATGCTTGCCGGGCATCATGAAACACCACATCCGGCGCTCGAGGCGGTCGTTTCGGATAGCCCCGCGGGGACCGTGTTCCGCACTTCCTTCCGCCGCAAGGACACGTGGTTGCTGGACGACCACGTCGTACGCGGGGGGGACGCCCTGATCCCTGGCACGGGTTTCCTGGAAATTGCTCGAGCGGCGCTCGAGTATCACTCGGAATCCCGGCCCGTCGAGCTGCGCGACGTCGTGTTCCTGGCTCCTTTTGCCGTGCCGCCTGAAGGCGAGCGATCGCTCGACGTGCGTATCGATCGCAGCGGCGACCAGGAGTTCACGTGTTACGCAGAGTCGGACGCGAATCCGCTGGTGGTGGGCAAGGCCGCTTACGTTGATGCTCCGTCGCCGTCGCGCATCGACCTGGACGCGATTCGCAGACGTTGCAAGACGCGTGGCGAGATCGCGAACGGCCAGCTGGTGCAGCACTTCATGGAGTTTGGCCGACGCTGGGCCTGCCTGCAGGGTATCGAGCTGGGCGACCGGGAGGCGCTTGTCAGCCTGGAGTTGCCGGCGGTCCTGGCCGGTGATCTGGATGTTTACCGGCTTCATCCGGCGATGCTCGACCTGGCCACTGGCGCCGCTCAAACACTCGTTCCTGGCTTCGACGCCCAGGCTACGTTTCTTGTGCCGTTCTCCTACGAGCGCGTGCTTATCCGCCGGGCACTGACCTCTCGCGTGTTCAGTCACGTCCGCCTGCGCGAGGGCGGCTCCAGTGACTCAGTCGTGTTCGATGCAACGCTCTACGACGACCAGGGAGAGGAGCTCGTCGTGGTCGAGGGTTTCACGATGCGTAGGGCCGCGCCAGCATTCCTCGCTGCAGCGCCAGTCGCCATCAACGCGGCCCGGAGCTCCAGGAACCGCCCCGAGAGTGTGACCACATCGGCAATCCGCGAAGGCATGACGCCGGCCGAGGGACTGGAAGCGCTCGACCGCATCCTTGCCGTCGAGTTCTCGCCCCAGGTGGTTGCCTGTACTGTTCCGCTCCAGCCGTGGCTCGATCATCTCGCCGAAGAGGCGCGGGGCACCGACGCTGCGTCTACCGACGCAGGAGTCCCGGCCGACCTGCCGGTCTTCGCGCGCACGGGCATGGGCACCGCGTTTGCCGCGCCGCGGACTCCAATCGAGCGTGAGCTGGCCGGACTGTGGAGCGCCCTCCTGGGTGTAGCCGACGTTGGTATACACGACGACTTTTTCGAGCTGGGTGGTAACTCGCTTACGGCGGTCCGCCTGTTCGCCAAAATCAAAAAGAAATTTGACGTCGACCTGTCGCTCGACACGTTGTTCCGGGCACCCACCATTGCCACCTGTGCCCAGCTCGTTTCGGACGAGCTGGGTGTGCCGTCTGGGATCGAACCAGAAGGGCCGGCGACAAATCGTGCAGATACACCCGCCACGACCGCAACTGGCTCGGATGTTTGGAGCCCACTGGTACCCATCCAGTTGAGTGGCGCAGGCTCGCCGTTTTTCTGCGTGCACGGCGCGATGGGTAACGTGCTGAATTTGCGGGCTCTGGCCCAACGTTTCGGACAGGACAGGCCGTTCTATGCTTTGCAGGCTCAGGGGGTCGACGGCAAGCTCCGCCCACTGGAAACGATCGAGCAAATGGCAACCCAGTACATAACCGCTATTCGCCAGGTCCAGCCAAGGGGTCCTTACCTGCTCGGCGGCTTTTCAGGTGGCGGAGTGATCGCGTTCGAGATGGCTCAGCAGCTCCGTTGCCAGAGTGAGGAGACTGCCATCGTCGCGCTCCTCGATACGTTCTCGCCGTTGGTTCCGAGCCGGCGCTATTCCCGGGGTGAGCGAATTGCCCGGCTGGCGAAGAATGGACCAGGCTACGTGCTCGAACAGATTCGGTGGCGGCAATCAGCGCGGCGTTACCAGAACCAGTTGCGGGAGGTTGACACCTACCACGCCCGGGGTCTGGTCGTACCCCTCGAACTTCGAGAAACCCAGCTGTTCAGCGCCTACATGGAAGCCCAGAAACGGTATCAACCCCAGATCTACCCGGGCCGGCTGACGCTCTTCCGGGCAAAAGACATCCAGGCCCACAACGCGCATGCGGGCGCGTTCCTTGGTTGGGATGGTCTGGCAGCAGACGGCATCGACGTGCACGAGATGCCCGGTGGCCACGACGATTTCGTGCTGGAGCCACATGTGTTTGCTCTTGTCACCGAGCTGAAGACCTGTCTCGCGCGCGCCGACTCTCTCTCAGATGCCTCAGCGTTGACCGCTCGTCAAGCCGAGGACACCAATAACCGCGAGCTTGCAATCGACGCAGCCTGATGCTTCTCCTGTCGCACCTGCACCGAGCCGACGTTCATATCTGGAGTGCGTCGCTCGTTCAACCGGACCTCCAGTTGAGAAGCTTTTACGACACACTCTCGCCCGACGAGTTAGAGCGGGCTGGGCGCTTCCATTTCCAACGTGACAGACAGAGTTTTGTAGCAGCACGCGGCATCCTACGCGAGATTCTTGCTGCCTACCTTGCGGTTGAGTCCGGCAGCGTTGCCTTCACGTACGGGCGCCACGGCAAGCCGGCGCTCGCGGAGAGGCATGCGAAGTCCGACGTTTGCTTCAACCTGTCCCACTCCGCCGATGTCGTGGCGGTGGCGCTGGCTCGCGGGCGGACTGTGGGGGTGGACATTGAACGTGTGAAGCCGTTCGCGGAAGTTGCCGACGTACCCCCCTCCATCTTCTCCGACCGAGAGCTGGCCGAGTTTCGGACCCTAACACCTCTCCAACAACAGTCGAGCTTCTTCGAGGCGTGGACGCGCAAAGAGGCATTCGTGAAAGCGACTGGGCTGGGCTTCAGCACGTCGGTTAAGGAGGTCGAGGTGACGTGCGGCCCGAGCCTACCGGTCCGACTCGTCAGCTTGCATGGCGACTCGGATTCTGCAGCTCACTGGACGTTACGGGATGTGCCTCTCGCAACGGGCTTCAAAGCGGCAGTAGCGACTCCCGGACCGGTGCGGCATGTTGTTGTCGGGGGGTGGAGCGAGCGTTAGAGACCTCGAGGCCGAATTCTTCGACCAGCAGCCGTGCGGCCATGCGTCGCATGAACAGGAGTCCGTCGACCGCACGCTGGTCATGCGCGAGCATGGTGTGACTCGCACATGAGCTCACCGTGCGGCCGCCGTCGTGGCCGCACTCGCAATGGGCTTGCAGCGCGTGCAGTAACGCCAGCGCTTCTTCAGTAGTTCCGTTCCAGGTAATGTGTTTTGTCATAGTGGTGGCCGATCTCCATTGACCGGTTGATTTCATGACGAGCCTATCGACAGGTTGTTGAGGGCTTGTTGCCCCAGCGGTGAGTCTCACGTTGCGGAGATGAGCTCACCCTCCAGAAAGTCCGCGCGAGGGTTGAGCACCAGGTCCATGCCTTCTTGCAGCCCCTGGACGATCTCCACATTCTTTCCGTCCGTTGCTCCAAGGCTGACTATTTGCTTGTGCACTCGGCTCTCCAGGACCGAGTACACGATCGTTTGAACGGGAGCGCTCGGATCTACCGAGCCAACCCGCAAGATGGCTTCCCTGGGCACCGTCAGCGTGCCTGGCCGCTGACCGACCTGAATCGATAGTTGGGCGAACATGCCGGGCTTCAATTTGCCCTGCGGATCTGGTACGTCGATCTGGACGGCCACACTGCGCGTCCGAGGGTCCAGCACTGGCGCGATGCCCTTGACCCTGCCGCTGAAAGCATCCTTCGGAAAGCTCTCGACACTCAACGATGCACTCTGGCCGACCTGAACCTGAGCTAGCTGGCTTTCATCGGCGCGGACCACCACCTGCATGTCGGGTGGGATTAGGCTCAGCAGGAACGCGGACGGGCCGACCGTGGAGCCAACGCTTGCCTTGATGTCGGCCACGACGCCGCTGATTGGCGCGGCAATGCTCGCGTCGCGAGCGCGAGAGCGGCTCAGCTCGGCTTGAGCGAACGCCTCCTCGACCGTCGACTGGGCCGCCTTGAGCTCTTCAGGCGATACGGGTGCGCTTGCCAGCTTCACCTGAGCATCAGCAACGTCCAGCAGAGCGCGCGCCTGGTCCAGATCGAACGCCGTCGTCGATAGACGTGCCAGAAGCTGTGCTTGCTGGGCATCCTGAAGGTCGAGCCGGGCCCTGTCCGCGGCTGCTTGTGTTCCGCGTGGCATGCGTGCCGCGGCCACGGCCGCATCGGCCTTCTGCACCGCGCGCCTGGCCGCGTCCATAGCCGTCTTGTCGTTGGCCCTGGCTGGATCAGCTTGCAGCTGAGCCAGCTTGTTCTTCGCATCGGTGGCGCTGGCCTCAGCCTGACCCAGGGCTTGCGCATCCGGCTGGAGGGCTGCCTGAGCCTGATCGAGCACCGCTCGGGCGTCGCGTACCCGCTGATCGAGCGCGGTGCTATCGGCGTTGTCGCGGGCGCCCTGGAGCACCTGAACGCGGGCCTGGGCGGCTCTGAAGTTCGCCTGCGCGGCCGCCAGGACCTCAGGCTTTGGGCCGGCCTGCAGCCCTGCCAGTCTCGCCTCGGCATTGGCCTGGGCGGCCTGAGCGGTCAATACCTGCTGGTCAAGCTCAGAGTGGTCGAGCTCGGCCAGCACGTCGCCGGCGCGCACCCTCGAGCCGATATCGACATCGAGCTTATCCAGGCGAGCGATCACGCGCGGGACAACCAGCACCTCGCCCTTGTTCTGCACGGGTGCGGTGAAGTTCAGCACCCCATTCAGATCGCCGCGGACGACCTTCCCGATGTGAATAGCGCTGCTGCCGCCGCTTGTCTGGGATGGCTGGCTGGTCGAGCTGGAGGACTGGTTGCCGCTGGGCAGGCTGGGCAGACAGGCGCTCGAGAGCACTGCCGCGGCGACCACGGTCACGCTCAACCAGCAATGAGCGCGTGGCCCTGAGGGTCGTCGTCGTCGTCGTGGTGGTCGTTGGTGTAAACGGGAAGGCAGGAGCATTGCGCCAGAGCGTCGTCTTGGTCGTCCAGTGACGGCATCTTAGCATTAGGAGTTCGGGTCGCCGGTCCGAGCGTGATATGGATGTGACTGGTCGGCCCAATCGGTATGCTGAAGGCATCTACTCGAGGTTGCCCGAGCCAGAGCCCGCCAGCCAGACGCACGTCGCGCTTCTGGTCGATTACCCCGTCCTGATGCGGGCCATCCGCGCTATTGATGCGGATGCGGTGCCCAGGCTGGCAGATATGCTGGGGCGGGCCAGGACGCTTGGTTCGGTGTACGTCTCGCGCGCGTACGGAGCCTGGTACGACGTGGACGAGGCCAGCACCGCGTTCACTGAGGGGTTCGACCCGGTGTACGTGCCGCCGGCTGCCCCCGGCAATGTGCCGACGACCAGCGCACTGGTTGCGGATGGCCTGGTGTTGTTGAAGTCGGACCAGATCCAGGTGCTGGCCTTGAGTGGCGACGACCGGTTGTTGCCGCTGGTGGCCGCGGCGCACGCTGCCGGGGTGTCCGTCGCACTGATCGCGCACACGTGCTTGACTGGCGGACCATGCCTCAGGCTTGCAAGCCTGGGCGAGCCAGCCGGCGGGTTCGCGCGAACGATGACGCGCGCCGAGCGCTACCGCCGCCCTACGTCAGCCGCGTGAGCGAAAAGGTGTAGTGCCCACGCTCGCAGTCGCGCCCAAAAGGTTTTGCGCGACGCAAGCTGAACACCCTCCGCCTCCGGCAGCACGTTCAGCCGCGGCGAGGCTGGGGGTCGGCTGAGTGCCCGCGGAGGAGTTCCAGCGTGGCCTGGCGACACGTCGCCCCCGATCCGATGCATGAGGCGAGCACGGGCGGCGACGCGGAACTCGCCGGACATGAGCGCGTTGGAGGCCGCGGCGTCGAGTGACCCGGCCAGGCCGAGCAGGCGCCGCAGATCGGCACGGGCCCAGGCAGGCTGGCGAGCGATGATTTCTTGCGATGAGCCAGGCAGGCGCCGCTCGGCCGTGATGCAGGCATCCAAGGCCTGAGCCAGCAGCAGATCGCGCGTTGGCGGAGCGGGCGAAACGGCGGGGAAGCCTGCGTCCTCAGGCTGCTTCATACCCGGCCGTGCTCACCCTGACCCTCGAGGACGCGTCGCAGACTCATGAGCGCCCGCATCTGCAGCGCTCGAATCGCGCCCTCGCGCTTGTCCATGCTCTGAGCGATCTGCCCGTTGTCGAGGCCGTCGATGAACTTCATCACGATTACCTGCTGCTGATCGATGGTCAGTTCGCCAAGCGCGTTCGAGAGCAGCTCGGCATCGAGCGCACGGGACAATTCCACCGCTGCCGCGGGACTGGCGAGTTCAATCGGGCGCTCGTCATTGTTGAGTGAAGTGGTTGGCCTCAGCGTGCGGACGTGGTCGATATGGCTGTTGTGAGCAAGACGGTAGAGCCAGGCGACGAAGGGTCGGCCCTGCCACCGGTACCGGCCGATTGCCTCCCATGCTTTGAGGAAAACCTGCTCAGCGAGATCCTCTGCTTCAGAATGGCTGCCCGTCCTGAAGTAGAGGTACCTATAGACCCGCTCGACGAAGCGGTCGTACAACTCGCCAAACGCATTTGCGTCTCGCAAAACGACGACGCGGTCGACGAGGGCAACGACATCTGGGTCGTCAGGGCCCTGAATAGGTTGGGACTGCTGGGTTTCCGGTAGTGACAACGTACTTGGATCCTGGAGTGTTACGGCTTGCGGGACCGGGAGATAGTACCCGCGCCCGTGTCCCGGTCCAATGCAGAGTGCCGGTGTTTACACTACTTCAGGGTTTCGAGATACGCCACGATCTTGGTGGCCTCGTCGTCGGTGAGTCCGTTATTCGGCATCAAGGTACCTGGCTTGAGTCCCGGCGGGTTCAAGATCCATTTTGTGAGATCGTCCGGCCCGGTGTTCGGCACGGCTCCGCCAGCGATCCTGGGACGACCGGCCACGCCGGCGAGACTCGGGCCCACCTGGCCGGTCGCGCCGGGGATGCCTGGGATGATGTGACAGCCAACACACGCCTTGGTGGGGATGATCCGCGCGCCGTCGGCTGCCGGGCTGCCCGGCGTGAGCACCGCCGCCGCCGCCAGCTCGGCCAACTGGTTCGAGGTTCCGCCGGCTTTGCCGGACTCGAAGGCCGGATTCCGGCTTACCAGGAACACGCCGACCGCCACCGTGAGCGTCAGGCCGAGGATGCCCGTCCACAGGCCAGCCGACCGAGCAAAGGGATCGCGGGCGGAGTGGTCGAACAGACCCGCCCCGCCGGTCAGGGTGGAATTCGCTTCGGCCAGAGGCGCGGCCGCGGGACGTGGAGCGAGGGCGCCCGGCGCCGGCTCGTGATCGCTCTGCACGGCTTCAGTCTAGCGGAGCGTGATCGGCCAGGGGCGAACCAGGCCCCCTCTAGCGCACCCCGCTTCGCGACTCGGACCGTCAGACTCGCAGAAGATTAAAGTGGCATGGATGAGCCGGTTCGTGTAGGATCGGACGGTTCGGGAATGCCTGAAATGCGCGTGCCTGGGCCTCGCCGCGACATCGAGGACCGCTTCATCAACGAGTGGGGCCTGCTCGCCAATGCCTGGGGCGTCTCGCCGCTCCTCGGCCGCATTCACGGCTTGCTGCTGCTCGTCGGCCGTCCCATGACCGCCGAGGAGGTGTGCGAGCGACTCGAGATCAGTCGCGCTTCGGCGTCGGTTCAGTTGAATGCCATCCTCGGGTGGGGCCTGGCGCGCCGGATGTACTTGCCGGGCGACCGTCGCCAGCACTACCTGGCCGAGCCAGAACCGTGGACGTGGTTCCGCCGCGCGGTGCGGGTGCGGAAAGAGCGTGAGTTCGACCCCGTCATTGCTGGCCTCAACGCGGCCGCGGCCGAAGCGCTGGAAATTGCGCAACCGGCGGGTGATGCGGAGATGGCTGCCGAGGCGGAACGGCTGGCCTATCTGCTGAAGTTCGTGCGCCTCTTTTTCGGCGGCATCGAAACGTTCCTGCAGATCGAGCCCTCAGCGCTCCAGGCGTTTCTCAAACTGGCTGAGGACTGACCGTGCGGTCAGCGGGTTAGGAGTTCGGCCGAAAAGTGCATTTGACACGCCAGAGGGTCGCCGAACTTCTTTCAAACAGATCGCCTGGAGGGGCGACTACGTGGCAGAAGACTTTTCGGCTGCCCCTCTAAGGCGTTCGGCCGAAAAGTGCATTTCACACGCCAAAGGGTCGCCGAACTCCGTTCAAACAGATTGCCTGGAGGGGCCGACTCCGTGCAGAAGACTTTTCGGCTGCCCCTCTGGGGTATCAGACTTCGAAGTGAGCTCGAGCCTGGGCCGCGGCGCGGCTGATCGAATCGGACTCGAGGTTGCCCTGGTTCTGGCCCAGGATGAGCAGTCGGCGGAACACGCGCCGACCTCCGGGGCTGAGCTCGGTCGCGTGGCGCATGATCTGGCTGCGCTGCGTGGCGGTCAGTGGCCCAAGTGTTATCTCGTCGATCAGAGTGCTGGTAGACATGATGGCGACTTTAACAGCTTCGTTATAGGGCCCAAACCCACATTAGGCCCGCTTGCGAAGCCGAAGGGCAAACTCGATACCAACGGACAGGAGTGTTAGTACCAGCAGCGTCATGAGCGCCAGGCTGGCGGCCGACCCGAGGACGTAGGCTGCCGAATCCGCGTTCGTGCCGCGCGGCGTGCCGAACACGACGTCGGCGATTGCGGCAAAGCCAGGCGGGGTTGTCGAGACCACCCCCACGAACACCACCGCTGCCCCGACCAGCGGTCCGACCCACGTCCAGGGCGACGTGAACATCACCAGTTACCAGGCTGCCTGGTCGATTGACAGGATGCGCCTCAGGATACGTCGAGAAGCGCGAGTGTACGCTGGCGCAAGTTGCGTCCGACGCCGCGGGTGAACCAGCTATTGCGACCCCTTTGGCGATGTATCGTCCAAACTCTACGCCATGACAACCGTTCAGAGAGCACTGGCAGTGCCCAGCACGTGGCCACCTGCGTGCGCCCGGGCCGGCTCGAGCACATGAAGGTACGCCTGGGCAAGCAGGGTCTGGCCTGCTTCGGTACGGATCACTGGGTCGTGACCTCGTCGCTGTTGAGCATGGACGGACGAGGCTTGGGCGGGTGATCGGCGCCCCGGGCAATGCCGGGGTGGCCAGATTGCGCGCCGCCGAACCCGCCGAAGCTGATGCCATTCAGGCTGTCCTCGAAGCCTCCAGCGCACATGACGATCCGGCTGGCTGGTCGCGCCGGGGCTGGTCGCTCGCCGCCTGGGCCACCGAGACCCGGGTCCTGGTGGTGGATACACGCGTCGTCGGAGTGGTGGCCGCACGCTCCGAAACCGCGCCCGACGGGACCATGCCCGCACTCCTGGCTCTCGACGTGTCCGCGCGGCTGCCCCCGCTCGCGTCGCTGCTGGTGCAGGGTGGGCTCGAGCTCGTGCGCCAATCAGGGGCCGCGCGCGCCCGCCTGTTCGTCGCCTCCCGAGCCGGTTGGATCCAATCCGCCGCCGGGGCGGCCGGTTTCGCGCGCGTGCGAACCCTCGCGCATATGCTGCTACCCGCCAGCGCGCCTTCTCCCGAGGTTGCTCCCAACCCTAACTGTCGCCTCCGGCCGATACAGCCGGGCGAGGACGAGCGTGTCCTGGCCGCTCTGAATCGAGCCTGGATAGGGACGTGGAACTTCATGCCGATCACGTTCGAGATGCTCGAACACGACCTGGATGGTCAGCGCCAGGGCATGCTCCTGGGCGTCGAGGTCGACGCGCCCGACCACATCGTCGCCACCTGCCACGCGGTCTTCGACCCGACCCTGCAGAACCCGGACGGTAACCCGCGCGCCTGGATCTCAAACGTCACCGTCGATCCCGACTTCCGCGGCCGCGGCATCTCGCGCACCATGCTCGCCGCCGGCATCGAGAATCTCCGCGCCCGCGGCGCCACCTCGATCACCCTGGGCGTCGACGCCGACAACCCAGCCCCCTTCAGCCTCTACCAGAGCGTCGGCTTCGAAGTAGTCAGCTCCCAGGAAGTCTGGGACAAGATTCTCGACACGCCTTGAGCTGCATAGACGAACTGTTTTAGGAGAACGAGTTTCTTATTAAGTCGTGGGCTGCGGCCCCCTCCCCAGGGCTACTCGCCCTGGACCTCGCGCCTGCAGACTTAGACAACAACTTGCTCGACCGCCGGCTTGGCGCGCTCTGGAGACTCAGGTGCGGAGCGTTACCCCTCCCCTCTGGGAGAGGCGAATTGTCCGTCTGACAGGGAGTGGGGATTCCCCCGCTCGGCGCCGCCCGCGCCGTGCTGATAGGGTGTTGTCATCGTGAGGAGGAACGACGAAGGATCCGTAACTCCGGCCTCGTAACGAGAAGCGGATCCTTCGCGGGCTCAGGCTGACACGCAACGGAAGCAAGAAAGCAGTGCACGTTCGAGGCTGGCGCTAGCGCGGGGCGGTAGAGGGTAGTGCCGTCGCGAGCCCCTACGGACGCGAGGTCCAGGGCGAGTAGCCCTGGGGAGAGGGCCGCAGCCCACGACTCAATGAAAAAAGCTCGTTATGGACCGAGGCTGTTTCTACTCACGTGCCAGCGATTCCGCCATCTCCCTGCCGTTGACAGGTGGGCTGTCCTTGTGCAGGTAACACGCAACCGCGCGATCGTCATCGGTGAGAAACAGGGGCGGGGGAGCTTCCCAGCACTCTGCCATGACGTAGGGACAGCGGTTCGCAAACTTGCACCCCCGCAGCTCCGTGACAGGCGCACTCGGCTTTGCGGCTTTGGTCTCGATCTGGCTTTCCCCACCCCACTTCAGGTCCGGGTCCGGCAGTGGCACCGAGCTGACGAGCAGGCGCGTATACGGGTGTTTCGGATCTCTGATGACCTTCTCGACACTGCCCACCTCCGCCACGGAGCCGCGATACAGCACGTAGATGTTCTGGCTAACTTGATAGGCAGTCGTCAGGTCGTGCGTGATATAGACGAGGGAGATACCCAGATCCCGCTTCAACTTGACAAGGCTCTCGAGAATGGTCGCTCGCAACGACGCGTCGACCATGGACACTGGCTCGTCGGCCAGGATGACGCGGGGATTGAGCAGGAGCGCTCGGGCCACCATGATGCGCTGGCGCTGCCCGCCGCTCAACTGGTGGGGGTAACGGCCCAACGTTTCCTCTGGTCGAAGCCCGGCCATCCGCAAGCTTGCGTCGATCCGCTGGCTCGCCTCTTCCCTGGAACGGACTAGCCCGAACTTGCGGACAGGCGTCGTCAGCGTCTGGTCCACCTTGTAGACCGGGTTGTAAGCCTCGTAAGGGTCCTGGAAAATCGCCTGGACCTCGCGGCGGAATTCCTTGCGCGCGCGCGAGTCCATGCTGGTCAGGCCGCGGCCTCGATACAGGATCGATCCGCTGGTCGGCTGTATCACTCCCAGCAGCAACCGCGCCAGGGTAGTCTTGCCGCTGCCGCTCTCCCCAGCGATGGCCGTGATGGACGGCTTGTCCTCGTTGATGATCAGCGACACGCCGTCCACGGCGACGTTGTGGCCTTTGTGCAGCAGGCCCGAACCAAAGATCCTGGTGACGTTCTGGGCTTCCAGGAGTGATTTCACGGGTGGCTCCCGTCGTACAGGTGGCACGACACCCAGCCGTCCGGTTTGACTTCCGCCAGGACCGGGACCTCGACCGAACAGCGCGGCATGGCGTGTGGACAACGGGGATGGAACGTACAGCCGGGAGGCGGCGCTAGCAACGACGGCGTCATTCCAGGAATGCCACGGAAATCCTCTTTTGTCTGCAGGTTCGGCAGGCTCTTGATGAGCAACTGCGTATAAGGATGGAGGGGGTCTTTGAAGATGCCGCGCACCGGCCCCACCTCGGCCAGCTTGCCGCCGTACATCACGCCTATGCGGTCGGC
>JAABUQ010004371.1_pt1 | contig 24198 bp, 28 predicted proteins | sample 5560001 | NCBI WGS metagenome assembly JAABUQ01 (sample SAMN10711888, study PRJNA513371) | rock metagenome | isolation source: Antarctica rocks | place: Antarctica: Victoria Land, Finger Mt nord | collected 2015-12-18
CCCCTTATTTAAACTAAATAATAATACCTTTTTTAATAGCCCTATTCCTCCTGAACGAGATCTCTTAGAATATATTTAATAATTTATTATTAAAAGATTAAAATAATAAAGAAATAAATATAAAATAATATTTGATAAATTAAATAAAAAATATTTTATATTATAATATATCCAAAAATATAAAAGTAAAGAAAATACTATATAATAGGAAAAAGATTATTAAATTAGACGAAATATATAATATCAGATAATTGAGAATATTAGCAAATAGGAAAGAATAAAAGCTAAGTATATAAATCTTATATATTGATTTTCCCCTACTTATTACCGCAACGCCTCCTTTAAAGGGGGGGGCGGCGGTAGCAGCGGCGGCGGTAATAGCGATAGCAGGGGAGCCTCTACCCCTTCGCCTAGCTAGCAGGGTATATCTGCTATACAGGGTAAAACAGACGATAATAATATTAGGAGTAAAGACGTATATCTAGATAACCTAGATAAATTCTGAACTATTTTGGTATATTCAAATTTTTAAATAGTTAATAATTAAATATATATAGCCTAAATATATAAGAGAAATAGGCCTAGCTAGGTATATAAAAATACCAAAATAAACGTTTTTTCTATAGTAAAATCTTATAAATATACTCTGTTATTATATATTTTAATATTTAATATAAATATTCCGGAATAAGGTTTTAAAATCCTTTAAATTTTCTTAATATTCTATTATAAGCTTTAGGAAGCTTCTAAACCCCCCTTAAGAATTATTCCTAATATATTTAAGAGTTCTTTCTTAATATCGCCTAATTTATATTTTTAATAATAAGAATAAGGTCTCGATTAAGTTAAGGTTAAACGAGTATAATAATAAATACTTTAAATATATTTTATTATTATTATATACTTCTTTTAACTTTATATAATAATAAATTTTAATATTATTTAAGATAATAACAGAGCAAGGCTTTAAAAAAGGATTATATAATAAAAGGAATTAGTTTCGAATAAAAATTAGAAAAATAATTATAATAAAGGAACTATAACGGATCTCGAAAGTAATATAGCCCTTAATAATATATATAAATAATATATTTTATCTCTTATACCTTTTCAGCTATTGCGTTAATAATAATATAACTCTAATTAATATTTAAGCCTATTTCTTATTAGTTAATATTAGCAATATCAGATATTAGCTCTTTTAAATAAATCGTATACTAAATAACGTATCAGTATATTTATAACTTATATTTTTATTAAGGAATATTATTTACTTAGTAGTTATTTAATAAAGCTTATATATTATTTAATAATTTCGTAATTCCTTAAAGGCTTAGGTTGCTCGATATTTAAGTTTCTTCCTAGACTAATTTATTCTTTATAAGATTCTTTATATAATATTCTCGTTAATTTCTAAGTTATAATTATTATATAAGAATTAAGTTATCTTATCCAGATAAGCCTGAGGACGGTTTTCGAGGTATATAAGTAATATATTATAATATAGTTTATTAAACTTGAAATCCCGTTTCCTCCTATCTTTTTTAATATATACTTTGCTAGTAGACTTCTAATAGGCCCTTATACGCTCTATAATATAATAGCTAATATAGTATTCTATTATAATACGTTTATTTGGCTAACTTAATTAGAATTCGTATTTAATATCTTTCCTAACTAAAGCCGTAATTAGAGGGGGTATAACGATAGCAAAGGGGATAGGGAGCTTGCTAAGGGATAGATATCTAATAGTAGATATATTTCAGTTGCTATGTATACTATTTATATATATATAGGGCCAGGGAGGTCCGATATACAAAATATCGATTTATACGTACTAATATACTGTTCGCGGTACTAGCCTCGGATTTTGGTATAGAATTGGTGGTGGGGGAAGGCCCATTTCGCGAACCGCCAACCGTAATGCAAGCAACGATAAGGACTAAGCCTTGTCCTCCAGCGGCGCAGGGTAATTGACCCTGTTAAGCTTGGGAGGAGGGTCGAATCCTGCAAAACGGATTTGATTACGTTTTCGTGGGGCCGAGTGCACTCGGTACCTAGCTTTTTTGCATCTTTTTTCGTTCGTTTGTTTTCAGATTTTGGCTTTTTTCGGGTGGGGGAAGGGGGGGGGGAAAGATGGCGGTTGAAGAGGATGGGTGGGTGTGTGAGGTGATGGTGAAGGGGCGGAGATGGGAAGCGAGGGTGTGAGGGTTTGGGATAAAGGCGAATGGACGAGGAGTGAATATCTACAAGAGGTATTCGAGTATGTTTTTGTGCCGTTGTCGGAAGCGGGCTCATTGCCTCCTCCGGTGTGGAGGCCTCGAGTTCGACGCAGCGTGGGGACATTGTATACCTCTTGGCCTGTCTTTTCCCCTGTGGAGATTTGGGCAGTGGACAGCGATTGCTCCGGAAGTGCATTTGCTCTTCAACCAAACAATCGCAACGCTCCGCCTTCACCGTCCCCATTGATATCATCCTGGCCTCCGTCCGACCCTCCATCAACATCCATCCCGTCCCCCTCCTCTTCTCTCCTTTCGCCTCCCTCGCCCATATCAACCTTCTGACCAAGCAACCCCCCAAACAGCTCTCCCCGCCTTCCCTCTCCCCAAATCCCCTTATCCTCGGCAGCCATGAAAGCAACCAGTTTCTCGTGGACTTGATATCGCATCTTCCTCCCCTTCGAGGCCTTCCTATCGACTTGCTTCCTGGCTTTGAAGTCCCTCTTATCTGGCATCGCGGGCAATGCATTAGTATTGGCTGTGGAAGGCGGAGCCGTATCATGCGTCCTCCGTTCCACCAACTCTCTAAGCATCAACGTGTAGAAATCTGCATCGTCGTACAACCCTCCGTCCCCACCTGCAGCTGGCGTAGGCGGCACCGGAGCACCGTCTCTCAACCCCTTCGCCCGAGTAAGCAATTTTCCAAACCCAGATCCTGAAAGGTGATTATCCAACACTGCGGTGATGGGCTGCTGCATTGGGATTTGCGAAAACTTGTCGCGCCGCTGGATCGGCGCTGGGTTGGTTTTCAGAGACCATTTGATTAATGTCGCGCGGCGGAGAGGATGCGAATGGGTCTCTTGGGACTGCATTTCCTCCCAGAGATGCCATGAAGGAGTGGAGGAAGTTGCCGAGAATGACTTGGGGGTGCCGGGATGCAATGAGGAGCGAAGGGCGTTGAGATTATTCCAGAGATTCAGGGCTGCGGTTTCCGCTGCTTGTACTGTTTCTTTGGGGTCAGCGGTTGATGAGGGACTGGCAAGGGGAGGGAGAGTGTTTGATGCGGTAAGGGCTTTTTGGAGTTTGATTCGCGTGTTCAGGAGGGCGTCGAAAGTATTGCGTTGGTGCTTTATAGCGCGGCCCTTGGCGAGATCGGCTCTTGCTGTCCGAGAGAGATGGGCAGCTACTGTCGTCTGCTCTTCTGCCATCATTTTGCGGATAGCGGCGCGGGAGTCTTGGGGTCCGGGGACGGGGCTGCTGATGCTGCTGATGCTTCTGGTATCGCTGTCACCATCTGTGGATAGGATGTCATGTCTTATTCGGAGGACTTCAGATAGAGCATCTTCATCATCGTCCGAATGGCTTTCGAGTGACTCCGACATCTCGTCGTCTCTATCACCTATGGGCTTTCCTTTTCTCTGATGCTTAGGAGCACCGTCTTGTTTTAAGCTTTCGCCTTCATCCATATTGTCGGCATCACTTTCCCCACCGCCGTCATCATCCCAGTCATCCTCAGATCGGCCCTCTAGATTGTCTTTTTCACCTTCCGATCCTCCCTCCTCTGACGCTTCGTCTCCACTGCGGGTGCGGAACGGTTCATCATCGCTCTCATAGTCATTGAGAACACCTCGACTTATGTTCGATCCTGTATACCGAGGTCCCAGATCAATGCCGTTAGGTTTACGAAGCTTGCTCTTCCTACCATTTGTAAGCTGATCTGACGTTGGTGTATTCTGTGAAGAACGTACCCAACCGCTTCATAGTGCTCCCTCGCTCTATGCGGGTCATTCTCATCTTCCGCACCGGACTCCGCATCATCATTGCCGTTCACAGTAATGTCTTCTGGATCAACGTCTGCCCAGACGGGTTAGCGCTATCTCAAGGTCCTTGAAAGGGCTTGAATACCTTTTGGAATAGGATCATCAAGATCTGCCAGATATTCCGTCCAGGACTTGGACTTGTTTTGTTCTACCATTTGGTCTTCCGGTGCTGTATCAAAGTGGGAGACTGCCCCAATGCGAAATATTTTGATATCTTTACGGAAAGGCTCCGTTATTTTTCCAGACCTTATGCTTAGGTAAGCGGTTTCGCCAAAAAATCGCCGTGTGTAATGCAGTTCAGCTTCTCTATCACTTCCTCCAGAGATTGAGCGTTTTGTCTGCAATATTGGGCTGTGTGCAATGCGGGACTTTGTCGAATTTGATTCGATACCGAGACACTGCAAGATTCTTCGTTCCTGTTCCTCCAATGCAGTAGTGTTTGTGTTGGACTCTGCGTACCGCTTGGCAATGTTTGGAAGGAAGTGTGCGTCTGTGCGACGACAGGTAAGCAGCCCTATCCTTTTAGGGAGTAAACTCTTCACATCGTCACGCCACAAGGATTGTCCAGAGCTGAATGGATACTAAAGAGCAGCGCTCATTCACTCCGCCTCAGAAGTTGTAGGGTCTGGGCAGGAAGTGGGGTCTCGGGTGCTGACTGTGCTTTGAGGATCATGTGCAGCTGAAGATATACCGAAAGTTTTACAATGGCGTCTTGCATATGATCTCTGGCGTAGTAAGGAGCCAAACGAGAAGGCGTCATCCTTGAATGAGTGCTTATTTGTCTTGGAAGTCCAGTAAGCAGCCATCGCTTGCTTTTCACCATGGTGGAAGCCTGTGGCGAGCTGAGCATGCACCAGCCTATCAATGTTCCGTAGCACTGACCACATATGCTCCTTGAAAGAGTATAGTAGGTTTTCTCGATGTAACAGGAGATGCTGCAGAGGTGAGGGGAGCTCTGAAAACATCTCAGCTGCACAAGCCCGACTGCAGCAGGGCTGCAGTTGGCTTCGTCAGGATATCTACTCTGACGTCTTCTCATTCAAAGCAATTGACCATCTCCCGATTTCTCACTTCACTTCAGCTGTCCTACTAATGCAGCCTCTCATTCGTATTCACTCCCTAAACTATTCCCTCGCCCATCTCTACTTTCTCTCACATCTACAACCCACCCCTAACACATTCCACCATCTCTACAACTCATCACACTCGCAATCCTCATCCTCTTTAAATGAACATCAGGATTGAAACTCCAGGATCACATTCTTCATTCCCCCAAAGATGGCTTTCACCACGCCTGCTCCTTCCCCTCTAGACCTCAACAACGTCCAGGGTGATATTCTGTAAGACCAAATCACGAGACCGCTGACCGCCTCAAGCTCACTCTGAACAGGGCTGGTCTACCTAAGAAGACCCAAACCTATTTCTTCTTCGAGATCGACAAGGCCAAGGTCAAGGAGTTCCGCACCCAGCTCACCGAGCTTGTGCCGCACCTTACCACCACAGCCCAGGTCATCAATGATCTCAAGAAGATTGCTGACAACAAGGGCCGTGGCGGAGGACATCTCAAATTGAGTGGTATCAATCTAGTCTTCAGCCAGAAGGGATTGACCCAGGTCAGTGACGTCTTTGTCTGCCGAAGAATGTCTTGAGAGCTGCTGACAATCGAGGCATAGTTGGGCATCAATGATGACATTGGTGACAGCGCCTTCAAAGCAGGCATGTTGGCTGATGCCTTGAATCTTGGTGACCAGGGGACCCAGGTCAATGGCAAGTTCGAGCCCGACTGGATCCCCGCTTTCAAGAAGGACATCCACGCCATGATCCTGGTCTCTGGTGACTGCCATGAGACGATCGCCGAGGAGCTCGAAAAGATCGAGAAGATCTTCAATGTGGGAGGCGCTAATGCTAGCATTCACGAGGTGACCAGGATCGTTGGTGATGTCCGTCCAGGAAAGGAGAAGGGCCACGAGCAGTCTGTATTACCCGTGGTGTTTTGGAGCCCTCAGCCACTGACATTTGAGTGTAGCTTTGGCTTCCTCGATGGCATCTCTCAGCCTGCAGTCGCCGGTGTAGACACTAACCCTAACCCCGGTCAGGAGACAGTACACCAGGGAGTAATCCTCGCGGGCCGCGAGAATGATATTTCACTTACCACCAAGGAGCCAGTGCCCCGTCCGTCTTGGGCACTGGATGGGAGCTTCCTCTCCTTCCGCTATCTCCCTCAACTTGTCCCCGAATTCGACACGTTCTTGAAGGATCATCCCATCCCCGGCCTACCTGCAGATCAGGGCAGTGAGCTCCTTGGGGCTCGTCTTGTTGGGCGCTGGAAGAGCGGTAAGCACCCCCACGGCCTTCGTTTTCAAACCCCATCCAATGTGACTCACCAAACTGCTACGCAGGCGCACCTGTCGATCTCGCTCCAATCAGGGACAACCACAACCTCTGCAAAGACGCTCTCCAGAACAACAACTTCCGCTACGTCTTCCCCGACGACCAGCAGACCCAGACTCGCTGCCCATTCGCAGCCCACATCCGCAAGACCAACCCCCGAGCCGACCTCGAAGACCCGCATCCCCCAGCGCCAGCGATCCCAACGGAAAATCGCCGCATCATCCGTCGGGGCATCCAATTCGGGCCCGAAGTCACCAAAGCGGAAGCCGCCTCGGGCAAAACGGAGAAGGAGCGCGGTCTCCTCTTCGCAGCCTACTCGAGCAACATCCCCAACGGCTTCCAATTCATCCAGCACAGTAAGTCCCCCCCCCGTCCCCTCCGCTCGGCTCCCACCCACCCACCTAATTAACCACACGTATCAGGCTGGGCAAACACCCCCACCTTCCCACCCTTCAAAATCGCAGTCCCAACCCCGGGTTTCGACCCCATCATCGGCCAAACCAACGCCCCACCCGACAACATCGGCACGCGCTCCCTGGAGGGCACGGATCCCAACGCCCAGACCACGTCCCTGGATCTGACCGCCAAGTGGGTTGTGCCCAAGGGCGGGGAGTACTTCTTCTCGCCCTCGATTGCGGCGCTGAAATCGACTTTTGCGCTTGCGAAGGCTCTAGGGCATGCGGAGCTTTGAGGGTGAGATACTGCTCACAGGCGGATGGTGCTGTGTGCCTCAGGAGGTTAGCATGGAAGAGGCATTGGCGAAGCTGGAAGGGAATGGAGCTACAGGGAGCTGGTTTCTTAGCTGAAAGAGAGATGAGGGCATGACTGCTGATTGCTTATTCAATCACAAGAAGACCCACGAGCCTCTGCATGGCAAGAGCGGTTTGACATCCAGCGGATAGTACACCTAGCCAGCTTTAGCCATTCAAAAAATTCTCTCTCTGACCTCTCCTCCATTTCAAACCACCCCCACGACCTACAGATGAAAAGCAGAGAAGGCAGGAAAACATGGAAAATTAGAGAGTCACGCTCCCCACGCATTCTTCATTGGGGGCATTCTGGGCAAAATCCATTGCATTGAGTTGCTCGCGATAAGATAAGAACATGTCATTCAACAGGTATTCAGAGACGGTGTGGGGGATCGAACATATGCTTCGGTGCCAGTGTAGTCACTAATGCGGGGAAGGCGATATGTGTTATCGGTCATTTTCCAAGGCCATAATTGAGCAAAAGAGACAGTACTTCGTGCTATGGGTAGGGCTCGGGCCTGAACGGCTCGTGCCATGCTATAAGCCGTTGAGGTCACGTCCACGTGAAGATAACTATGTGAACAGGGAGAGAGGTGAGGAAGAAGGGGTGGTGGTGGCGGTCGTCGAAGAGGAGTGGGAGGATGAGTGGCGGGATCATCACGCCTCTTTCTCAATCCAATTATGGCTCCAGTACGGAGGATGACACCAATAAGGTAGTTTTGGTTCGCGCTAGTACGAGACTAGTAAAATTCAGGACTATGGCTAGGTAAGTGGCCCGGAGCATTGCCCCGGTTAAAGAACTTAATTAACAGTTGAATTAATCTTACAGGGCCTCTTCCAGGGACTAATCCTTGAAAATCCCTACTTGTAAAGTATTTTAGGCAGAAACTTTCTAGGCCTTCCGGGTACTTTCGTCCAGGCATCTACTCCGGGGGCCAGGATAAACCTAAGATCTACTCGTACTAGCGCAACCCAAAACTATTGGTGTCATCCTCCGTAAGGTACCTTAGCCTGACAGCAGACCCAAAAACAGCTCAATCGGTGCCCCGGCAACGCTAGACCTACCTTGGAGGTTTTCTCACCGCTGGCGTCGACTTGGGCGTGGTCTCACCCCAGGTGCGTAGGCGTAGCCCTACGTCATTCCTCCCGCCCCGGATTCCGACATGCAATTCCAAGAAACCTGAATAAAGAAAGACCACATCTCGAGCCCACACATCACCACGACCCATTTCTTCTTCGACTCTCAAACCCACGCAAAACACACGCAAACTCCATCCCAATCACACTCCCTCGAAGCAGCGTACCGTACGAAAAAGCAACCATGGCCTCCATCACAGACGCAATCGGCAACCTCCTCAACTCCTTCTTCGACATCATCCGCGCCCTCCTCAACACCATCCTCAGCGCCATCCAATCCGTCTTCACCCTCGCCCAGGATCTCATCACCAGTATTTTCAATCTGATGAGCAGCGCCGTTGGATTCGTTCTCGGTACATCCTCCTCTTCCACCCTTTCACGTTTCGACGTTCCACTTCCCGGCCTGCGCACGTCGCGCGCGTGGGACAGTCTTGGATAATGTGCTAATGAGAGGTGCTTGGGGCAGGCAATATCGTTATCATTGGCATCTTGGTTGCGGCGTACGTGGGGTATACGGCGTATAGGCAGAAGAACCAGGGTGGGGGGATTACGTCTGGGAAGAAGACGACTTGAGGGGTGGAAGGGAGAGGCTGGGAGGAATGGAGGTCGGAAGGTTTGTGAATGACGATGTTTCTGTGGGCATGGATGGAGAGATCGCGGTGGACTGATCGTGATGAGTGGGCTCTGCTGCAAGCCTGGAGAACGTGGATTGGCGTGTAATGGATTGGCGGGAATGATACCCTTCTTGTTTCTGTAGGCTAGTGAGATAGCCTAGATATGTGTAGTCATTATTGACGTTGCTGAAGCGTCCCTGTCCACATGGTTGTGTATGAGAAAACGCGGACGAAGGGGAGCGAACTTGAGGCATTTCGAAACACCGGTGGCCTGCTGGGTGCCGAACATGCAGAGTGGCAGGGGTATCTAAACAATCCTTTTCTATTGCACAGCTCATCTAAGCAAAATGCACGCGTCCAAATGCAAAAGAATCTATGAAAGACTTCAGAATCTATACACACCGCCATTTCCCGTCCATGAGTGCGAAACAAGTGTCATAACTCATAATCTCGTCAAATCCCTTTGCCTTCCGGTTGCCTCTCCCCTCCCCAAAGCCCCGCCACTTCCCCACGCGTCATTGACGCCAACCACTTTCCAGCTGGGTCTGAGAAACATATGCCACCTCAGCTGGCTGGCTGAGAGATCCAAGCCAGACCGAATCAAGCGGTTCAGTCGGTACTGGCAATGTGATGCCGTGGCAAGAGTCAGTACTATCTGGGTGTGCCATCATCTGCGCATCATGCACACTCATACCATGCCGCTCGTAGGCTTCCGATCCCATGAGCATTCCTGGGCCAGGCTCCTCGAATTCAGTAGGAGAGGCGGTGCTGGGGCGGATATAAGTTTCAAAGTCGAGGTTGCTCAAGTTGTTGGACGAGAGCATCGCGGTTTGTGGAATGCTTGTGTATGAAGAAGCGCTCCGTCGGTTGAGACTACGTTCTTCGGATGAGGTCGGTGTAACGTATTCTGGCCGGAACATCTTCCCTTGTGTATCAGGGAAATTGTAATCTGTAGCCTCTGACGCTCCTCCTGAGGAAGAGGTCGTGAGAGCTGGCTGAGCAACGCCACTGTGTTCAAAGCTTGCATAAGATGGTGGCTGACTGTAGGCGGCTGAGAATGCGCCGTCGAGGGGAAGATCCGTTGCAGTCCAGTCTCCCGAAGACGAGGGAGCCATGCTTAGACCAGCAGAAAGCACTGGACCTTCATCTTGAGACGAGTAATAATTGTCATAGGTCTCGATTGGAGATTGAAAAAAGTCCTCAGAGTGCGGTGTGAGTGGGTATGAGGACAGGTCAAGTGGCGGCAAATGGCTACCACGGTCACGGTAGTGAACAGCTTTTGGCTCTGGTGATCCCTGTTCAGATCTCGTATGTCGCAGTTCCTGCTGAGCACGGGAGATAGACTCCGAGAGTTGCGGGTAGGAGGATGGCTCTTTTCTTTCTTTGACCAAGGGCAGGCTGTCTGCCGATCTCCTCGCCACATCCGCGTTTCCATGTACGCTGTGTGGTATTGGTATTGTGTATGGCAGTCCGCATTTATGTGCCGAGTCGTTATGTTTGTGCACTGGTTTGTGATGGCCGTTGGTGAAGATGGTCAGGGAATTGTCTGAGCCTGCTTTTAGAAGTCGAGGCTTCCGAGAGCTTGTGCTGCGTTTTGGAGCCACGATTGGGGATTCAACCTCAGGCACCGGATCGAGATGTTCCTTCTTCAAAGCGCAGGTGCATTTCATGCCGTGGCTGCAGCAACACGATGCAGTACCTGCGTCCGAGGTCGAGTCCGAGTGCGTCTCGCTCGATTCGTTGTCAGCACAGTCGTCCTTGTTGTGAGGTTTGGCGCCACATTCGCAGGCAACGTGCGAGGCGCGAGCTTTGCGAAGACCTCTGCAATGCGGGCATTGTGAGACTGGGCGGCCTTTTTTGTTAATGTGGGTGAGAGAGCGATCTGTAACAGCATCATCAGTAAGCGCCTCGAAGGCTCAAGCCCTCAATGGGCTACGGAGTCCTTGGACGCTTACCAGAGTGTTGACAGGTACTGACTCGGTGGCCTCTCACGCATGCATCGCATGCATATTTCTCGCCGTCGATCAACATGGCTAGGAATCAAACGGTGGTGATGGGTGGGAGAAAGAAGAGACGATTTTTCCCGAGGGTGGGATGAGGGGCTGGGGGAGCGGTAAGCTGGACCACCCACACAAAATTTTATTGCTCCGGTGTTGAACTTTTGTTTTCGCACAAATCTTGCTGGTGGTTTTGAGTGGTAGTTGAGAAGTAGCCTGCACAATGATAATGATATATGTAAGATGCCTTAGATGAACTCGAGATTGTTGTATAGTGTCGGTGACAAGCAAGACGCCGATCGATCGTGATCCGTATCCGTAACGCCGTAAAGATGACTGCACGGTAGAAAGCGAAGAGCAGCTAAGGCCCGTCGGCCATTCCAGTGAGGAAGGCAACCAGAATGGCGACGATAATTTTCTCTCTCTCTCTGACTGTTACTGGGAGTGGGAAGAAAGAAAAGTGGGCAGTGGATGGAGGGTTTCTTTTATGCCACCAGCCGTTAGAGTCTTAGCGCAAAAAGATTGGCCTTCTCGCGTGGGAAAGCTTCTAGATGGGCTAAGAGAAAATGCGCCCTACTGAGTTGGACTATATTATTGTTATTGCATTGTTTGTACGGATATTAGACGGTCGCGATTGCAACGCACATGCGCAAGCCTTGTGGATGAAAACTCTGACGGATGGAGGGGTCCCTGAATGATGCTAATTGCTACTACAATTGAGGCGGGGGGGGGAGATGCTTGTGGCTATTCTCCGAGAAAAGAAATCTGGGAGGGGGTCGGCCGATCCTGGGAGGGGCGAGAGAGGGGCGAGAGAGGGCTTGGGGGGAAAAAGGCCGCCGTGGGAGACAGCACAGCGATCGACTGGTGACTTGCCGGAAGCAGAAGATAAGATAATCGTTGTCCGGAAAGCGCCTGTTAGGAGTACGTACTACGCAGTCGGCCAGTCGCAGAGGGGTTGAAACGGAATGTTAGGTGTGGGTTGTTGGCATCATGGAAAAGGTAATAGGTTAGACAGCGCGAGCGTGGGAGAATAGCGGAGAGAAAGGATGTGGGAAACAGAATGACTGTGCGAATCGTGCCTCGAAACTGTCAAGCGACGCGATTCGTGGGCTGGGAGGCTGCCATCTCGTTGGCGCTGCTCCAACTCAGCCTTCACAGCCTTCCAAGAATTTTGAGCCTTGAGCGAAAAATCCCTCAAACCATCGTCATCATTGGCGCACATGAATGATTTTCTTTTCCGACTGTGAATAATCATCCACCCACTGTGCTGTGGCTGCAGCTATGCCTTCATCCTGCATATTCGAAGTCACCATGGTCCCATCTTTCTGCCGCTGCCCACACCAGACCCTTGCGTGAATTGGAATATTCTACTTCTGGCACTGTCATAAACCCTTTAGCTAGAGCAAGTTACCATGCCTATATGACCAGCAGCCTTCACCTGCGCCAAAGCACATGAGGTGTAGCCCTTTATGGTGTATGATCAGTCAACCGATCAGCCTGTTGTTGGGCCACTCTAATCGGCATAAGCCACCATCGTGTCTGTTGGGAAAATCATTTATTCGTCGGACTTCCCACAAAAAACATATCTATCCTCTGGCTAGGTAGGCTTGACAGTGCAACGAGTGTGCAGTCCGACAGCATGCAAGGACCTCTTGCGTACTCCCGACAGTCCATGCATACCTTAATCTTCGTTCCTTCCATTCTCAACATGCACAGCCCCAGTGGATCCACTTCATGTTCAATGATTCCATTGAGTAAATGCTTGGCAGCACACATGTGCCCTATCCTTTACTCTTCAAGCTCTGTTGATCTGATTCTGCCTGTTCAGGCAGGAAAGTTTGTAGAGTTCGCGGCGAGCGTGCAAGGCAGCGTGCGTCCACTGTTTGATCTTTACACCAACTCAAAGGTTTGACGCTTAATGTCACGATTTTACGGGTTTGCAGGGCGTCTTGCTGTCTTCAGTTGCAAACAATGGCCCTCTTTACAGATCGATTGAGCGACGAAGGATTATTCGAAGTGCGATGCCCAACATCTTTGTGGAGTCTGGCATAGAAGTCTTTCAATTTGTGACTGTCATTTATGCGTCAAACTCGCAACAGTAGATACAGGAATATTGACAGCACAACCAGCTCACTTCCAAACATCGGGAGGAATGTTGCGCCACGTGCGATAACCCTATTGTGACTGTTAGAGAGATCGCACCTCCCCGACCCAGGAGAATCATTGCCAGAGGCTCTCCCACCTGATTCAAGAGGTAAGCACAATCCAGTCGTATCCGCCATAGACTCCATCTCTTTATCGACCAGTACTGAGCAGAGGAGCATTGAACAGCAGGATTGACCTGCTTGGGCGCCTAAGATATCAGGGAGACATTCTTCAAAACACGAATGTTTGGTACCCGATAATCAAGTTTATCTAAAGATCACAGACTGTTCTCATTCAGCTCAGCATCCTAAGCAAACAGGTGTATGGATATTCCATCGTGACTGGAAAGGGATTGTGGAAATTTTCCCTCCTATTGAAAACCCAAAGCTCAAGCACTTTTGCACTCTATCAACATCTATGTCCTCGGCTTTTGCTTTCCCACACACGATATCAAAGTTGAGCAACTCTATATCATCTCCATATGCCCTCTATTCTCTTGCGGCCGCCAATTTCAGAAAGTTTGTCAGAGTATCACTTGCTACACCCAATAAGTGATTACTTGATTTGCCAATTCTCGTCTTTACCACCTCCGACTTTTCAGCATCCTATGACTCTTACAGAACAATTTTGATCATAACAGTGGAGGCGGTGGATCCTCTGCTACGACCTTCAAAGTCGAAAGTATCAATGCTACCTCACGCAAACCCCCATCTTACGTAGCGCCTCGACTACCTTCCCAAATACCCTCACACCCTCTCAAAAACACAGCCACCTTGCAGCAGGCACATCAAGCATGAACAGAAGGTTTGTCACACAAGAATACTGCATCTCGAAAAAGAGTCATCAGATAAGAAAATAACGCGCTTGGTCGGTGACTGTGCTAGCTAACAACACAGCCACACACCGACCGACCATCTTGGCCTGCGGGACCCTTTGGTTCTCCCACCCTCTCTTCAAATCGATTAGGATGCCTCCTTTAGCTGTTGACTACGTTTTGGTATTTGGACAAGAATCTTCTAATATCCACATGCAGGCTCTTATCTGTACACAATTACAGGCAGTAAAGGCAGAATGACAAAACAGTATGATCTTTCTTGTCCCAGCTTACTTCTGCTTCTCGTCCTGGCATGGCATCATGGCCATCGAACGTCTCGGCTGCAAAACGACTAGAATACAAACGCCAAGCTTTGAGCCTAAAAATTGTCTCACCTAAAGGCTGTGCCGCCCTAAAGCACATCAGGAATCCTCCAACCATCGCATCAACTACCCTCGAGTGTCGCTATCTCGAGGACTCCCAGCGCGGCTGTGCCTATCCTTCGCCAGCTCGTCAGGCCGCTCTAGCCCACCCACGAGGCTGGAAACGTGCCAATTCCTGTCACTTTATTCAGCGCTTATGTGCTTGAGTAAGTTCATGCCTGGAGGCTAGATAAGCCAAGAAGAGTCACCATGGACTTCGTACCGTGTGCGGCCACAGGCACCAAAATTCCGCATTCCAGGGCGTCGTCCTGCATGCGCGCCTTCACAACCTTTGCTTATCTAGCTCCCTTCGGCCTTGCATGACTCAGTCTGTTGGACATGTATACTCATGCGAGTCATCTTCGTCTTTGCTTCGTCTCTCCAATCATCCACAACGTGTTTTGCGGGCATTGAAGAGACCAAGATCTTGACCCTCAACCAAGTCCTGGCGCGGCTTCAGCCCGACAGAATAGATGATGGATACCCCGCCAGCCCATTTACTACAACACGTTGATGCTATCTCCCAGAACGAACCCGCCAAATTACGCGGCGCCGAGCAAGGCCACAATGTTGAAGAGGCGAGCTTGTTGCGCGAGGAACCCGCAGTCTCAGTTGCAGAGCTTTCCCCCGCACCACAGCAGCATCGACAGAGCCGAGGGACCATAGCTTCAGCTCATTTATCCCCATTGGGGATACATTGGAGGTCGCCAATCACAATGGTATCGACATTTCTATCTGGCTTAGCCTCAGCCGTGGCATTGCACTGCTACTACTCGTCCCTCAATGGCGAACGAGTTGGAGATACCAACCAGCAGCAACGTGCATTGAGGTATGTCGTTCACTCAACATTCATTCATTCAACTTCCTTGCCTTGCATAAACAGGGTCTATCGTCTGCTTGACATCAAGACGAAGCAGATCCTAACGAATCGCTCGATAGAATTGGTACTACCCTCGCATTCATCACACAGATATGCTTCGTGGGCTCAGTACAATTTGCACATGTTCAGTGCCTCTGGAGAGCATTGAAGAGGAGTATTCTTTCAGTTAAGGGGGTAGATGCTGCCTTCGCCGCGACTAACAACTTGCTGTCTTTCATGAATCCGGAAATGCTGGCACATGTCAAGCTAGCATCGTTTCTAGCATTAATTTGATGGTCAGTAACCTTCAATTCTCCTTGCTTGGCAATGACTAAACTCAACAGGTGCATCCCCATATCGTCGCTCATCACTCCTGCCACACTCAACGTTGAGACCGTCCTACAGACCGAAAGTAGCATGTTCAATGTTTCGACGCTTGACATTTCCCAAGCTGGGCCATACTTCAATTACGCTTTTGTGGTCCCAGGCCAGAATGACACCAACCACTTGAAGTATTTAGGCTCGAGAACAATCATCACGAGACTCACTGTGGCTACGGCTAGCACTGGCCAGATACTCAGACTGCCTGTACCGTTCACAAATACAACATACGAACAGACCTTCTTTGGACCCTTTGTGCAGAGCCAAGATGCCAACACCACTGTTGCCAGCCAAATAGACGCAGCTGCAAAGCGGCGAACACTGGCCATCGTTCCATCAATTCAAGAAGTATCCAATGAGTATTTTGCATTCGTCCCTGCACTCAGTGACTCGAATTGGAATTTGTCTTCCTCTGAAGTGAAGATTCCTAATCTCACCGATGCCAATGGGGCTCTGAACGCGTCAAACCAATTGTGGTTCAGATTTCCTCGGTACCAGACAGACCATAACATTACACAGCTACCGGACCCTCACTATCTTTCCTGTGAATTGCACAACAGCTCTTATCGCGTCCGTTTCTCTTGGGTCAACGGCATTCAGTCTTTGGATATCCTAGACATGGACGTTGGGGACCCAATCGTCTATCCCACAAATGCCTTCTCCACGGATCTTGATGAAGATAACATGGCTTATTCAGCCGTCATGGAGGCACTCAGCAACCGACTCACGGGCGCAATGGGATTCTACCATAATGCAAACACCACCAATGACCCAAGCAGTGCAACTACCGCATCTCGGGTCTACAGCCAGATTGACTCCAACATCGAGCAGACAAGTCTTCTTGGTAGCTCCGATCTCAACAGCTATTTCATACAAAACCACGCTCTTAGCAATGTCACGGATGGCTCTATATTCTCCAAGCAACGACTTCGAGACATGGCTCTTGCCCGCAATCGCACTCTGGATGTCCTGATCCAGGAGTTTTCCTCCAACATCACCCTAAGTCTGATCAGCGAGCCTCTTCTCGCGTAAGTCTCCCACCCCCCATCGGGGATGCCAAACCCTAACCATCTCCTCAGCCCCTCCACCATGACAAACGCAACAAAGACCCACCCCTCAAACATCTACACCTACCAACCCCAAAATGTTCTCATCTCATACGGCATCACCCTTCTCTTCGTAATTCTGGCAAATGCCCTAGGTTTCTTCGCCTACGTCTCCAATGGCGTCAGCCACGACAATTCGTTCTCATCCGTCATGTGTACCACCCGCGATATTCACCTTTCGAAGCTCAACGCGCACGAGCGCCTTGGCGCTTTACCGCTTGACAGAAAGGTAGGAAGCACGAAGTTACGATTCTAGACTGGGAACAAGACGGAGGAGAAGGGGAAACGAGGAGGGAGATGGGGATTTGGACTCGCTCGGGAGTTGTAAGACGCGGCGAATCGCATGCTTTATGCAGCTGTGGACAATGGTATAATCATGTAATGTATATTGCGTTGGGTCACAGGGTCATTCATGTGCCAGTGCACGTCGGTGTGAGAGGTGAGACCGATATCTATGGCCCGGTGCCATCATATTTAGGGAATTCCCACATTCATCTTTCCCTCTATTTGATACCCCACAAAATATCAGCAATAGCAATCGACTTGCCGCTCCTTACAGTGATCACCGTGTCTAGCAGCCCATTTCCGCTCAGCAAATCCGGCAAAATAACCACGCACCCCAGGGTCGAACTCACCCCGCCCCTTTGAAATATACGAAATAGGTATCCATCCGATGGCAGAAAGCAACAGAACCAGCAGCATTAGTTCAGAGGCTCCAAGACCGAAGGCACGCCTCGTGCAAAGTCTACCACGGACAGAACCAAAGAAAGGAGGTAAACAAATACAATTCCACCCAGCTCAGACTCGAACTTCACGCTCAAGCACAAAAAAAGAGAGCGCAAAAAGCTCACCCCCAATTGGGGATTACGAAAACGTCGTTGAATACGTTTTGCAGTTCCAGGGTCCTTCCACATAAACTTCGCAGGAGCCACTCCTCACACGAATCTGTCGGTGAGGAGTGGTCGGCGAAGTTCATGTGGAAGGACCCTTTCCCTTGACCACTTCCACTACACCAGCTAAGCTGGGGTCCTTCGCTGAGGACATTAACATGGCCTTATATAAACATCTAATTCCAAATTTATGTTTGAATGCGGTTTTCCAACACCTTTCTACCAAGATACATCGCAAGGCCTAACCTATTTACATCTATAAACAGCTACTCGCATATACGACTCCCAATCCAAACATGTTATCAAAAAACAAAGAAAAAGAGCAAAAAGCTTTACCATCCCAAGAGGGAGGCTACGAAAACATAATCGAATACGTTTTGCAGGTTCAGAGTCTTTCCGCATCAACTAGGGTATGCTAAGCCTTAACCCGTAATTGATACGGAATACCTGTCCCTCAATCACTTCCACTACGCCAGCTCAGCTGGGGTCCTTCGCCGAGGGCATGGTGGGTGGGCTTATTTCAGGTATATAGGTTGATGTGAAGATGTGTGAGGAAGGAAAGCTGCAATTATAACGTCGTATAATAGCTACGTATCCTAGCATACTGGAATACATACTCGATTCCGAGTATTCCAATTCTATATTTTAATACTCTTTGCCTCGATAACATCTTCCCTTCCAGAGTATACAAAACAGCTAATCTTCCCTCGTTTTGTAAACAATCAAACAATGAATGTAGCAATATTAGTTCGAAAATCCAGAACCGTGAATATACACCAGCAAAGATCTGCCAACGGAATGGAGTATAACCCAAGCAAACATGCAAAAGCCTATCCTATTCCATGTCAAACCCTCAGCCTCGAACACACGAAAAAGAAGGGGCAAAAAGCTCACCCCTTTCGAGGCTACGAAAACGTAATCGAATACGTTTTGCAAAGAAAGGATGGCAATCCTACGAGGAGGGTAATTTAATACCTAACACGGGTTGTGAAAGCAGTAAAGCTCACGGAGTGTGTAATACTCCAAAGTTCCCTCACGCCAGCTGAGCTGGGGTCTTCCACTGGAGACAGGATTGGTGCCTTTAAATGTGAATATATTCAAATTTAATTTCATGTCCCAGCATAGTTGAATGCGTAATCGATTCTGGATATCCCAATCACTTCCTAGGCTTGTATATTTCTCATAATGTTGCCAAGGATGTACTGCCTTCACCCGACGGATGCACGTGGAAACTGCAAACGCTGGTATTGCAGAGGGGTATAGAAAAATCAATACCCAAAGAAAATATCCTGGTATCCATAGAATAAACAACCAACCTCCTTTTCCTCCCCTCCCTATCCAAGCCCGCAACATGATTCACCCCGCTACCCAGTCACCACCCCGCCGCCTCCAACACCCTTCCTCTTTGCAACCCGAAACACCTGCCTTAATTTCTTCAATTTGGCCCAGCGCTCCTTATCCCTCTCCTCTCTCGCCGCCTTCTCATCTCCCATCACCGAATCCGCCACACTGCCCACCTCACTCCCATTCTCCTCCCCATCCCCCTCCGCAGGCTCTCCCCCCACTCGACCCGGCCCGTCGACACCAGCCGAATCCGCTCTCCGATGCGCCGCACTAGCAGTGATACCCCGAAGCAGGACCTCCCACCCCGCCAACCCCTCCAAACTCGACCGCTGCCCCCCTCCATTCTGACTCACGGCGTTGATCCAAGGGCAATAATCTCGATGTTCGGCAACGACGTCTAAACGGTGCATTCTCGCTTCCTCGGTCGGGTTGGATGGCGGCTGGAAGAGCCAGAGACCTAGGCGGCGGAAGCAGGCAGGGCAGGTTACGAGGCCGGTGATGTGGGAGGGTTCGGGGTGCCAGCCGAAGAGGGAGAGGGTTAGTGCTGTTTGGTTGAGGGTTGGAAGAGGGGATGGGGTGGTGGTTGGGGAGGTGGGGGGGTTGGAGGGGAGGAGAGGGGTGAGGAGGGTGAGGGTTTTGGTGATGTCGAGGGATGGAGGTGTGGAGAGGGTGGGGGGGAGGTCTGATGATGTTGCGACTAGGGAGGTGTAGCGTTCGCGGAGGGCGGCGAGGGCGTTGTTGTGGTTTGCGATGGGGAGGCGGTGGATCGTGTCTGGAGTCATACAGTCAGCCAGGTATAACCGTTAGAGGGGGCGTCCTCACCGTCGCAGCCTCTTCGCCGCCATAAACATCCTCCATCATGCGCACTCGCAATCATTTCTGCATATTTCTCCACCAACTTCTCCTGCGCGTCTTCGCGCCATTCCTCCGCGTCTTCCTCCCCAGGTTCAGCCTCTTCTTCTCCAGTGCCGCGGTCCTCAGGGTCACTTTCGAGTTTGATCACCACCTCCCTTCCACAGCCCCCCACACATTCCACCCTCTCCTTCCCAGCGCACGACCAGCCCCGCTTCGCCCATGCGACTTCGTTAATCGGATCCGGCTTGCCCATCCACTTGTCGACATGCCGATACGTTTTCAGTCGCTCTAAGAATTGCCCGCGGTCCCAGGGCGCAAAGTTGGGGGGTTTGCGCTCCTCGTTCATGGTTGAAGAAGATGCGGGTCGGGTGGTTGGAACAGGGGTTGTGCGAGAAGCTGGAGTACGTGATACGGCTTCGGTGCGTGAGCTTGGTCGTACGTAAGCAGAGGTAGGTCGAGCGACTCGAGGTTTTTTGGAAGGAGGGTCCATAGTTGTGGGGAGTGTTGCGATCGAGGCATTGTATTTGTCGTTGCGATTAGCTAGGGATGTGCTAGACGTGTTTGAGATGGAGTCTAGAATCCTGTGGAATTTTCGCTTGGTGGTACTTAGAGCTGTTGGCATTGTGAGAGTATTTTGAGCAAGCTGAAGCAAGTGGGATATAGGATTGACGGAAGGAAAGAATCATTGATATCGAAGTCGTGGCTGTAAACATTTCGCGCTTGCAGCGTCTGAAAATGACTTCAATTTTCCCCACATCCAGAATATTTACAACGATTACTCAGATATGGCTCATGATCCTCATTGATCAATTCATATCAAGAGTAAGAAAGTACTGTAAATGATATACATTGAATGAGTAAGACTCCGCCAAAGCGTCAATCTCCCAGTCTTTTCTTACAAATCATCCTGATATCTCTCGCGATCCTGGCGCTAAGCCTCCTCCCAACCTTCTCGTCTCGCCTGAATTTGCTCGCCAGACACCTTCTTCCCTCTCAGACTATTAGATTTTTCTCAAAACCAACAAGTATGGCATACGAGAAAGAACTTCATCTAGCAACCCTCGCCGTCCAACGCGCCACCATCCTAACCCATGGTGTCTTCCACGAAAAAGCCAAAGGCACCCTCTCCAAAGACGACAAGTCCCCCGTCACAATCGGCGACTTCGGCGCGCAAGCTCTGATAATCTCCGCCATCCACCACGTCTTCCCCAAAGACGAAATCGTAGGCGAAGAAGAAGCCAGCTCCCTTCGCGAGAACACCAGTCTCAGCGAGCAGATCTGGGAGTTGGTTCGTGAGACTAGACTGACGGATGCGAACGCGGAGACGGAAGTTGGTGGAGCAGTGGAGAGCAAGGAAGCGATGCTGAAAGCTATCGATGCAGGGCAGAGTGCGGGGGGGCCGAAAGGGAGGATATGGGCGCTGGATCCTATTGATGGCACTAAAGGGTTTCTGCGGGGAGGCCAGTATGCTGTTTGTCTCGCCTTAATCGAAGACGGGGATGTGAAAGTCGGTGTGCTGGGGTGTCCTAATCTTCCCGTAGATGATGCCGCGCAGCTGTCGGCAGAGGTGGAAAATGATGGTGGCGGCTCACGGGGAGTGCTTTTCGCGGCTGTGAAGGGAAGTGGTGCTACTAGCAGACCTTTGGGGCGTGGGCTCTTGGAGGAGAGCCAGCCGATCCTTATGAAGGAGGTTAAGGATATCACCCAGGCGAGCTTCTGTGAGAGTGTGGAGGCGGGGCATTCGTCCCATGGTGATCAAGCCGCTATAGCGAAGAAACTTGGCATCTCGAAGGAGAGTGTGAGGATGGATTCGCAAGCGAAGTATGGGTCTATTGCCAGAGGGGCGGGAGATTTGTATCTGAGGCTGCCGGTGCGCAAGGATTACGTGGAGAAGATTTGGGATCATGCTGCTGGGGATTTGATTGTTAGGGAAGCTGGGGGGCTGGTTACGGATGCGGAAGGGAGGACCTTGGATTTTGGGAGAGGAAGGACGCTGCAGGGAAATAAAGGCGTTGTTGCTGCGCCGGCAGGAGTACATGGGGTGGTACTTGAGATTGTCAAAGAGGTTTTGGGATCGAAGGACTGATCTTCTCTTGGAATGATCCTGGAAATCGCTGTGATGTTGTGATATATCCCATGGGTACCTAATCGCTGTCCTCCAATGCTCCTCATAACCATGATCCTGGTAGTCGTGGCTCTGTCCCACGCTGCAGCTCGTGAGGTGCACCCAATATCCTTAACCCTGAACATTTGAAATGTCTCTCCCGTTCTCTCACTCTGTCCCAGTCTTTCCCACCCTTCTCTCTCTTTGGGCTCGCGCTTCGAGGGTCAGGGGCTCGGCCATCGCGTGGGCGGACTGGCAATACTTGTTTTCGGTTTCTTGGCTCATCAACATGGGGTGGTCCGCTGGATGAGCGATATCCGTTCAAGTTACAATCCAAAGCGCCTGAGGGCTCAGCTGGGAAGTTCTGGGTGAGAGGCGAGACTACTGGGGAAGGTGTGGCCAATATGTTTATTGGGAGTGAGCGGTATGATCCTTCTTTAAAGCTGTGTCGAGCAGTTTCCAGAGTAGCAAAGGATTTGGTTGGGGAAGACGGGGAGGGAAGCGGAGATGCCGGGGGCGATCGTGTGGCTTCGATGTTCATGGGACGTGAGCTCGATGATCCGACTCTGAAACTTTGGTGTCAGGCTGGACTATGCTGTAGATTCATAGGAGATACACAAAGCACTCACTTTTGCTCCGGACTCTCCAATATGTTCCCGCTTCGGCGCGCGACGGCATAAAGCTCCTCGAAGGTCGTCCTGCGGTCTTTCATCCGTTGTCTTGCAGCCCCACGAGCCAAGACTCTCGCTGTCGGCGTCATAGACGGCCTATACCAGTCGAACGTTTCTACAACCTCGATCAACCTCTCACGTGCGTCACGGTCCCTTCGGAGGAAATTGCACTCATTGTCGAATACGAGCTTTGCTTTTTTGGTGAAATGGTCGTTGAATAATTCGCGTAACGCTGGGGCGTTCCTGGCTCGATAGAGATTTACAGCAAGGAAGGCCCGCTCTTCCGTTGTCCAGCTTGGTGCACTGAGGTCCGAGTGTGGCTGAGCTGTGGTGTCTGCGGTCGAAGAGTGAGATTCCATGTTAACTCTGCACACTCGTCAAATCTCAAAATGTGAACCAAGGACGATGAGCAAGGGTCTGCGTGCTTGAGAGTCCTTTAGCGCTTTTGTAAGTGAGCGATATAGTAGATAGCGGGTGTTTTTTTAGCATTGAGAGAGTTTGAGAGTTGGGAAGTGGACGTGGAGATAGATAAAATCGGTTTTTGTGTAGAGTGGGTGGGGTTTGCATGCCTTCGAGCCACTCTTGGTCGGTACTGGAAGAGTGAAGCCACTTCTTTTGACTCCAGAATGAAGCCAGACTATTCCCATGCAAAGTGAAGGTACAGCTGATTCTTGCGCAATAGGAAATCACCAATTCCTCGCAACTCGAAAGCCGTCTAGGACTTCTCATCGTAAAACAGAGATCAAAGCAATCTTTCAACGCGGAATCAAAGCCAATCTTCCATGTCAAGTCCAAAGCCAATTTTTCAAACAGACCTTACAAATCGAAGATAAATGTCATCAATGACAGATATGAAAAGATATTAAAACATAAAAACGACTGTCTGAGCGCCTAAGGGAGATGAAATCCTTAAGAACAGATGTGAGAAGTCTCTAGTCCTCGCAGACCCTGATAGAACAGTATCGCCTTGATCAATTTGCAAAGCACAGTCCTTTCGCTGGCCCTTTACGCAAAGTGTGGGCGGAGCAACCGCTATCTGGCACATTGTTTCAAGCTATTGAGTCCAACAATCTGTTGCGAGCTGTCAGCTGTCATTGCCCCTATTTTCCCTTGTTAGCCCGTGTTTCCCCATTTTGCTTTCTCTAGGGTTATTTGGACCCTTAATTATACTATCAAAATATTATTATTATATTACCTATTTTCCACTTTATTAGGCGAAGTAATTAGTATAAAATAAGGTTAAAAATATTTATTTGCTTTTATTTAAAGCTTTATTATTATATATATTAAAATATTATTATTTATTATTTATTAATTATTAATTAAATAATTTAATTTTAAATATATTTGATAATTATAAGCTTAAAATATATTATTAATTTATTATATTAAATTTAATTAATTAATTCGTTAAGTTATTATTATAATTATTTAATATTATTTTTAAATTTTTTAAATATTCTCGAATATAAAATATCCTTAATATTATATTTATTATTATTATTATTTTTACGTTTTTTATATTTATCGATATAAATAAATAAATAAATAAGCTAAATATAAAGGTTATATATTTAAAAATATATATAAAATATTAAATATTAAATATAATTATAAAGAAAAATATTATTTAAATTAAATAAAAATTATACGAATTTTATAAATTAATATTAAAAGCTT
>JAABUQ010004372.1_pt1 | contig 24196 bp, 25 predicted proteins | sample 5560001 | NCBI WGS metagenome assembly JAABUQ01 (sample SAMN10711888, study PRJNA513371) | rock metagenome | isolation source: Antarctica rocks | place: Antarctica: Victoria Land, Finger Mt nord | collected 2015-12-18
CGCCGCCGTCACCGCAGGCTGCCCGCAGGGCAGAGCGCGCAGCGCTTGACGGCAAGACCGAAGTCGCTACCGCACCCACCCCACACGTCAATTTCGCCTCAGGGGTTGACACAGGGAGTCTCATGGCTTGGCTGCAGCGCCCCGGGAGCCGCTGCTGCGCGAGGCCGCAGACGATCGGCGAGTGGTGCGCGCGCGCGCCGCTTGCGCGCGCCTGGGCGGCGAGCCGTTGGACGACCCCCTACCGCGCTGGGCAGCGCCACGCGGCGCGCGCTCGTTGCGCGCGCTCTCGTCGCGCAGCTGCTCGATCTCCTGCAGCACCCGCTCGAGCTTGTCCTCGGTGCGCGCCAGCTGGCGTCCCAGGCGCGCGATGTCCTGGCGACCGGCCAGGCGCAGATTGCGCACGACGAGGTCCATAGCGTCAAAACCCAGCTTGGTCACCGCCATGGAGTTCTCGGTGAGCTTGGCCAGCAGCTCGCCGAAGGAGTCACGCTGCACGAGCCCCTCGGTCGCGGACGCGCCCGCCGCCTCACTGCGCTCAAAGATCCGGCGGACCTGTCCCACGCTGCTGTCCTGCTCCTCCCCCATCTCTGTGCAGTGTTACCACGAGGAGCCCCGAGACATGCGCAGTGCAAGCGCTTGGCAGTCTATGCTCGTGACCGTGGGCGACGACAGCGCCGACGCACCGCTCTCCCTGGGTGAGATCATCCGCCGTCAGCGCGAGCTCAGCGAGCTGTCCATGCGCCAGTTCGCCGCCTTGGCGGGCATCTCCAACCCGTACCTGTCGCAGATCGAGCGCGGGTTGCGCGCGCCCTCCCAGGAGGTCACCGAGGCGATCGCCCGCACACTGCGCACGTCAGCCGACGCGCTGTACCGCCAGGCCGGCATCGGCGAGGAGGATGGCCAGGCCTCGGCCGTGGTCGAGGCCATACGCGCCGACCCGGCCCTCACCGCGCGCCAGCGCCAGGCGCTGCTGACCAGCTACGAGGCCTTCCGTACGGTCGGCGCGACGGCTCCACGGCGCCCGTCGCCCCGGCGCGGCCGGCAGCCGCCTACGACCTAGGGAGCCCAGGCCAGTAATACGGAGTCTCATTAGGTGGGCTCACAAATCGCTCCTACGGGCATCTGCGCCAAGGCCCCCCCCTTGTGATTTGACCCCCCCGAAAACGGCCCAATCGTCGATTTCGGCGCATAGTGACCCACGCTCCTGTCACTGCTTGAACGGCTTGATGCTCGTGCCTTCCTGACGACCCGTGACGAAGGACTGCTTGTTGAAGACGCTGGGGATGCCGCCCGCGAACCCTCCTGGGGTGAAGTACCAGGCATCGAATACCGAGCGGCGGAAGGCGAACGAGAGCGTGCCGTAGTAGAGCATCAGCAATGGCAGCTGGGCGGCGATGATGAACTGAACCCGGTCGAGCAGCTTGCGGCGCGCGGCGGGATCGAAGGTGACGTTCTGGCGCATGAGGTCCATGTTGAACTGGGGATTGTGGAACCCCGGGATGCCCGTGCCCCCTCCCAGTGAGGTGAAGATGAAGTTGATGATCTCCTCACCGCCCAGGGCGGGGACCGTGGTGATGAGCATCTCGTACTGCCCTGCGGCGGTGCGGGCGTCCAGATCGGTGCCCTCGGCGGCCTGACCCTGCACAGCGATCCCAACCGCCCTCAGGTAGCTCGCGATCAGCGCGGCATTGGTCGCGTCGTTGGCGCTGCCAGCAGGCGGGGCGCCGCCCCCGGTGCTGTAGAGCAATTTGAGTCGGAGGGGACCGCCAGGACCCGAGCGAAGTCCTGCACGCATCGGGTAGCCAGCGCTGTCGAGCAGGGCTCGAGCCTTGCCCGGATCGTGATCGTAGGCCGGCACGTCCTTGTTGTAGACGGGATTGGTCGGCGGGAAGAAACCCGGATTGCCGGGCGCTCCGATGCCGCCGACTGAGCGCCGCACCATGTCCTGCCGGTCGACGGCGTAGGCGATCGCCTGCCGAACGCGTGGGTCGGATAGGGGGCCCCGGCTGCTGTTGAATTGGAGTGCGGTGCCGAAGTCAGAGGGGCCTTGGAGGATCTCGAACGCGGAGTTGCCCTTGAGCGCCTCCAAGGCCTTGGCTCCCGGGCCCGGCGGCGGACTCCCGGCGTCGATGTCGCCGTTGCGCAACCCAAGCACGACGTTGGTGTTGGGGATCTCCAGGATGCGCTTGACGAAGGGTTTGCCCAGGAAGTAGTTGTCGTTGGCCGCGAAGTCGTAGGTGCCCTGTCCGGGACTGTAGGAGGCGAGGCGGTAGGGTCCGGAGCCGATCGTTGCCCCCCTCCCCATGCTGCGAGAGAAGGCGATCGGATCGCTCACCGATCCCCAGATGTGCTGAGGCATGATCGACACCGCCCCAGCTTGAGAGCGCAGGAAGGTCGCGAAGGGGATTGCCATGCGTATCTCCACTTCGGTGTCGCTCAGCGCTCTTGCCTCGGCGACCCCCCTCGGCCTGCCGATGTTCGCCGGAGGGGGCGCGTCGTGCGCCTGCATGTACATGAAGGTGAACGCAACGTCGCGTGCGGTCAGGGGCTTGCCATCCTGCCAGCGGATTCCCGGGCGCAACGTGAAGCGCCAAGTGTGACCCTCATCCGGTGTATGCCACTTGGTCGCCAGCCAGGGGATGAACTTCCCGCTGTCGTCCTTCCAGATCAATGTGTCGAAGACTCGATTCATTCGCCAGTAGCCCGGGCCGGCTACGAATCCGTACGGGTTCGGGTTGCCCCAGTCTCTATCGGCGCCCAGCCGGATCGTGGGACGGGCACCTTGCTTCGTGCTGCTGCCACATGCGATCAGCCCGGGCGCTGCCAGTCCTGCTGCTCCGAGCGCCGTCAGGCGCAGGAAGTGCGCACGTGTGAGCCCTCTGGAAGCCACACCTTCAGCCACGTGACCTTCAAGCACTATGTTCCTCCTTGACGCCAATCGGCGCTGGGCGCTGGGCGCTGGGCGCTCAGAAGCATACCCGTGCTCAGCGAAGATGGCGGGGGAGGCCCTCACCAGCTCGCGACCCAGCGCGCTCGCGGGATTGGTCGCCACCGTGCCTGAGGGACCTTCCTCGACCACTGTCCCGTTCTGAAGGATCACGATCCGGTCGGCGACCTTGCGTACCAAGGCGATGTCATGTGAGATCAGCAGCATCCCCATTCCCTGCTCCACTTGGAGGCTCTTCAAGAGCTGCAGGAGCCGGGCCTGCTCTGAGGCATCCAGCATCGAGGTGGGCTCATCGGCGATCAACAGTCGCGGGCGGACGAGGAGGGCTCGAGCGATCGCGACGCGCTGCTGCTGGCCGCCGGATAGCTGATGGCCATAGGACTCCAGCAGGCCCGGGGTGGGGTCCAAGCCAACCTGCGCGAGGCTCGCGATGAGCGCCCTTTCGCGCTCGCCCGGGTCGCCCTCTCCGACGATGTCAAGCGCCTCCCTGACCAGCTCGAGTACGCGCATGCGCGGGTTCAGCGCCTCAACCGGGTTCTGGAAGATGAGCTGGACTTGGCGGCGCAGCTGACGAACCTCACGGCCCGACTGCTGCGCCAGGCTCTTCGCCCGGAGCCCTTTCGACCCCGGTAGCGCCCGTCCCAGGTGGCCGCTGGCAAGCAGGACCTGACCGCTGTCGGGGGCCATGACGGCCGACGCGAGCCGGCCGATGGTGCTCTTGCCGCTACCCGACGGGCCGATCAGCCCGACCACCTCTCCGTGAAGAACCTCGAGTGAGACCTCCCGCACGGCCGGCTGCTGCTGGCGCGCTCCGCGCCTGGCGACCTCATAGCTCTTTGAGACCTTCTGCATGCGCATCAGCGGCTGGATGCCCCCCAACAGGCACCTGATCAGCCGACCGCGATGCTGCTCCAGCGGCGGGCGCTCCTTACGGCAGATCTCTTCGGCCTGAGAGCATCGGGGATGAAAGCGACAGCCGCTTGGGAGGTTGCGCGGATCGGGTGAGACGCCCCTGATCGGACGCAGATCCTTGCTCGTGCTCATCAGCGGATAGGCATTCAGCAGCGCCCAGCTGTAGGGATGGGCGGGCGCCTCGACGACCCGCCACGTGTCTCCCTGCTCGATGATGTCCCCGCCGTACATGACCGCCGTCCGGCTGCAGACCCTGGTCGCTGCCGGAAGGTCGTGGGAGATGATGATCAGGGCCGACTCCAGCTCCTGAGCTGCCGCGTGCAGCCGCTCGAAGAATCGGTTCGCCGTGAGCACGTCCAGCCCCGCCGCAGGCTCGTCCATGATTATCAGCTCGGGGTCGCAGGTGAGCGCCATGGTCAGTAACGCCAGGCGAAGCTCACCGCCGGAGAGCTGGTGCGGATATCGCTCCAGCAGTCCCGGCTCGAGTCCCACCCGGCTGGCCAGCTCTCGACTCCGTGCCGCCGCGACCTTGCTGCTGAGCCCTCGGCGAACCCGCAACGGCTCGGTGACCTGGCTAATGACCTGGGTCACCGGATTAAGTGGAACTCCCTGGGGAGCGTAGGCGAGCCGGAGCCAGCGCAGCTCTCGCAGCTCGGCCTCCGGCATGCCGATCAGCTCGCGACCGTCGAAGCGGATGCTTCCGTGTACCTCGGCATGATCGAGCAGCCCCGCGATGGCGCGGGCGAGCGTCGTCTTCCCGGCGCCCGATTCTCCGACGATTGCCAGGCTCTGACCAGCGTCTAGCTCGATGTCGATGCCGCCGAGTGCCTCCGCGCCGCCACCAAAGCGGACCTTGAGGCGCTCGACTCGCAGGAGGGTCATGCCAGGTGATCGACGAGCTGAGGATGCAGCCTCGGCTCCAGGCCCATGCCGATGAAGGCGAACCCCAGCACCGTGAGGGTCAGCGCCAGCGCCGGTGGCACGAGCCACCACAGCCAGTCATGGCCGACGAAGAGGGCCGGGTAACCCACCGCCTGGTTGATCATCAGTCCCCAGCTGATCGTATGAGGATCTCCCACACCCAGGAAGGCCAGCCCGGCCTGGAGCACGGCGGCGACGGAGGTGAGTTGCACGAGACCCGTTACCACGATCGGGATGAGGGCAGGGAGCAAGTGACGCCGAGCCAGCTGTAGTGATCCGGCGCCCATTCCACGGGCCGCGCTGACGAAGTCACGCTGTCGAATCGACAGCGTTTGAGCACGGATCTGGCGGGCGGCGGCTGGCCAGAAGAGCAGCGCCATGATGATGACGGTTGCCGGCAGGCTGCTACCGGCGGTGATTGCCAGGAGAAGCAGCAGCGGCAGCTTTGGCACCGCAAGCCACATGTCGATGATTCGCGCCATGACGATCGCTGTCCGCCTGCCGGCCAGCGCCGCCGCCACTCCCACCGTAACGGCCACGAGCATGGCGAGTGCGGCGGTGATCGGGGCCACCAGGAGGGTCACCCTGGTGCCGTAGAGGAGCTGAGCGAAGATGTCCTGGCCGCTCTCGTTGGTGCCCAGGAGGTGAAATGGCGATGGAGCTTGCAGTGGGTTGCCCACAAAGCCCTGGGGGTCATACTGTGCCAACAAAGAGGCCAGCAAGGCCACGATCGTCAATGCGCCGATGATCCCAAGCCCCGGCCGCGCCATCCCAAGGCCTGGGCGCCGAGGGCGAGCGATACTGGCTGAGGTCAGGGTGTCCGCGGGCAGCGCACTCATCAGCGCTCTCGCGTTCGCGGATCAAGCATTCTATAGAGAAGATCCACCGCGAGGTTGGCGAGCAGCACGAGGATCGTGAACACGATCGCCGTCCCGGTGATCAAGGGGTAGTCCCGATAAGCCACTGCGTGCTGGGTCAGCTGGCCCAGCCCCGGATAGGCAAACACGGTCTCGATCAGCAAGCTGGATGACACCAGGAAACCAAGCTGCACGCCGGCGTGGGTGACCACCGGCAGCAGCGCGTTTCGAGCCGCATAGCGATACTTGAGCCGGCGCGGGCTCAGGCCCTTGGCCCGGCCCAACAGCAGGTAGCCCTGGCCCAACTCAGAGGCCATCGTATTTCGCATCAGCAGGTAGTGCCCTCCAACTATGGAAAGCGCCAGCGTGATGGCGGGAAGCATCAGGTGCGAGAGGACGTCACCAACGTGCCCGATCGTCGACATCGTGGCAAAGGCGGTCTGCGACCCGGCCAGCGGCAGCCATCCGAGGATCACCGCGAATATCAGCAGCAGGAGATACCCAACTATGAACGTAGGGACGTTGTCGAGCCCGAGAAACAATGTCGTCAAGACGCTGTCGGACAGCTCGCCTCGGCGCCACGCAGAATGGATTCCACCGACAGCTCCGGCAACCGAGGCGATGGCCAAGGCGGTTAGCACCAGGAGCAGCGTCCAGGGCAAGCGCTCGCCGATCTCCGTAAGCACCGGCCGGCTGTCCTGGATGGACGTACCGAGATCGCCCCGGCCGAGCTCGCTCAGATAGTGACCGAACTGAGCCGCCAACGGCTTGTCCAGACCGTAGTACTTCTTCTCCCTGGCCAGGGTGGCGGCGTCTGGGATGTGGTCCTTGTCTTGAAGCGCGGTGAGCGGATCGCCCGGCAGGATCCGAGGCAGAAGGAAGCTCAGCACGAGCAGGACGACCACCGTCACCAGATAGCTCAGAGTGGTGGCTAGGATGCGTCGCGACCTAGCCGCTGCCGCGCCCGATCCAGCGGCCGGGGGCCCGAGGGCGTGATGGCCGGTTGCGGTAGAGCAGGTAAGATCGGACGAGGGAAGCATCGACAAAGGAGATGAGCGTGACTGAGCCTATGACAGTCGAGGCCCCCGCGGGCAGCTACGCGTGTGACTGCGATCTCCCAGCGACCAGGATGCCCCCCGCTGCGCGCAAGACCGAGGAGATCGTGCGCTTCCACGGGCACATGTGTCCCGGTCTGGCGATGGGCATTCGCGCGGCCGAGGTCGCGCTGCGTGAGATCGGCCCGCACTCCGCCGACGAAGAGGTGGTGGCGCTGGTGGAGACCGACATGTGCGCGGTCGACGCGATCCAGTACCTGACCGGCTGCACGTTCGGCAAGGGCAACCTGATCCACCTCGATCACGGCAAGAACGCCTACACGTTCATCCGCCGCTCCGACGGCAAGGCGATCCGCATCGCCACGCGCCCCGGCGCCTTTGGCAACGATCCCGAGCGGATGGAGCTGTTCGCCAAGATGCGTGCGGGCAGGGCGACGGGCGAGGAGCAGGCGCGCTTGCAGGCTCTTCAGCTAGCGCGCTCGGAGGAGATCCTCGACGCGCCCGAGGCGGATCTTCACGCGGTGCAGGAGCTGCGGGAGGTGGCGATACCGCCGATGGCTCGCGTACACGCGTCGGTGACGTGTGCCGAGTGCGGCGAGCCCACGATGGAGACCCGCATCCGCCGGCTCCGCGGCAGAGAGCTTTGCCCCAGCTGCTTCGGGGCCGCGCTGGCAGGCGTCTAGAGTCCAGCGCGAGGCGGCTTCCGGAGCTCGGGGGTTGAGATCGAGCTCCGGTGGTTACAGTCGTGAGTGTGTGGAGATCGCCTTCCTGCTCTTCGAGCGGATCACGGCCCTGGACGTGATCGGTCCCTACGAGGTGCTCAGCCGTCTTCCGAGGGCGGAGGTGCTGTTTGTGGCAGCGAAGCCGGGACCGCAGCTGGCGGACAGTGGCTCGCTCACGCTCGTAGCCGACTACGGGTTCACGGACGTTGCGAAACCTGAGATCGTGTTGATCCCCGGGGGGTCCCGGGACCCGGGCACTCGTGGAGGATCACGAGCTGCTGGAATGGATCCGCTCCGTTCATCGAACCACGCGGTGGACGACCTCGGTGTGCACCGGCGCATTACTACTTGTCGCAGCGGGGGTTCTCGACGGGCTCAGAGCGACCACGCATTGGCAGGAAATGGAGCTTCTGAGGCCCTACGGCGTTCAGCCCGTCACCAAGCGCGTCGTGGAGGAAGGAAAGGTCATGACCGCGGCCGGCGTCTCGGCGGGGATCGACATGGCGCTGCGCCTGGCACACCGCGAGGCCGGAGAGGAGGTCGCTCAGGCGATCCAGCTGATCATCGAGTACGCACCGGAGCCTCCGTTCGATGCGGGATCCCCCGACCGCGTATCGCCAGAGGTCGTTTCGCTCGCAGCCGCGCTTGCCTGACCGGAAGATCAAGACCTGATCAACATGCCCTTACCCGGTCCGTATGTGGATCGTCAGCGACCGCGGGCCGCGTACGTTCGAGACGTCTCGCGGGCCGCGACTTCGTAGTAGTAGATGCCGTGGGGCTGCAGGTGGAGGATCGTGATCTTGAGCTCCATGCCTACGCTCCTCACCCGGAACCGGCAGCGGCCGTTACAGAGCGTGTGCGCGTCCCGGAAATCCCGCTCGCTGCGGATCGGACGGCGTGACTGCTTGACGAGGTATGCGCGCTCGGCGGGCGGGTTCTGAGCGTCGCTGCCGGGCGCGGCGAACGTGAGGATGACCGCCGTGGTGGAGACCGCGCGACGCGGAGTTTCGTGATGCGCCCAGGAGTCCGCCCGTAGCGCTTCAGGCAAGCGCTCTGCGCGCGGCTTCGGTGGTGCGTTGGCCGCCGCGCCGCTTGCGTGAGGCAGCTGTGCAGCGTCTTGGCGCGTAGCGCCTGCGCGCGAAGCGGATTGACTTGATGACCACCACAGCCGCAGCGGGTGCCGCCGTCGGGCGGGAGGTCAACGGGGGCGACTGAGCCCGGGGTCTCATCGTCGCCGACATTGTCAGTGTTGCAGTCGCCGAGCCGGCCATTCGCGCCAGATCCCCGGCAGCGCAGGCTGTTGTCGTCGAGCAGCGCGCAGGTGTGCCGGCCGCCGGCGCTGATCGCCTTGGCGGTGCGCCCGGAATCGAGATCAACCGGTCCGATCTTGCTGGGGGTGGTGGCCGGCTTGTCGCCGATATCTCTCGTGTTGCCGTAGCCGAACGAGCTCACCGTAGGCGCCGTAGCCCCAGCAGCGCACGCTGCTGTCGTTGAGCAGCGCGCATGCGTAGCTGTCGCCGGCGCTGACCGCCTTGGCGGTGCGCCTACGACCTAGGGAGCGGGTATGGGATCTGTCGCCGTGGGCGTGCTCCGGCGCGCGCGCCGTCGGCTCTGGGAAGCGTTCTGGCGTGCGGACGCCTGCGTCGGCTTCTGTGAGCGCGCGTACACGTTGGCCATGAGCGGTGGCCAGTGCTCGCGCAGGGCCTCGCTGCCCATGAACAGCCCCAGGTGACCCCCGCTGCTCACCCGCCGGGCCACTTCCGCGGGCGCCGTGGAGGCGTAGTCGGCCAGGGCGAATACCTGATCGGGCGGCGTGATGTGGTCGGCGGCTCCGCCCAGCAGGTTCAGTGGACAGGAGATGCGCGCGAGGTCGACCCGCTCGCCACCGATCTCGAGCTCTCCGGCGATCAGCTTGTTGTCACGGAACAGGTGCTCGACGATCCACAGGTAGAACGCTCCGGGGATGTCCTGGGTGTGCTTGAACCAGTCCTCGAAGGCGCGAAAGCGCTCCAGGTGCTCGGGATCGTGCATGTGGTTGAGCAGCTGTAGCTGCTTGGAGAGCTCGTTCTCAGGCTTGATCAGGATGAAGCCGTTGAGCATGAACTCGCCCCGGAGCACGCCGTTTCCGAGGGCGACGACGTTGCGGTAGAAGGACAGATCCTCGCGCGGGCTGAGCTGCTGCACCCAGTCGTGGATGACCGCGTCCCCGCGGTGAAAGTCGATGGGAGCGCCGGCGATGGTCAGTGTCGCACCTGCTCGGGATGCAGGGCCGCGTAGACGGTGGCCAGCCAGCCTCCCTGGCAGTCGCCGACGAGGTTCACGGGCTCACCGATCAGCCCCACCGAGCGCTCGAGGAAGTCAAGGTAGCTCTCCACGCCGGCATCGCGGGTCTGCTGGGTGGCGCCGACCCAGTCCAGCGACCAGACGCGCTCCAGGCCGGCGGCTCGGATGGTGCGGATCTGACTCTGGCGCTCGGAGTAGTCGACGATGCACGAGTCGTGCCCAGCCTGCGGGGGCAGGACCAGCGTGGGTACGACACGCCGGCGCGTCCCCGCGCTGAAGTCGCGCAGGCGCGCGACCGGGCTCTCCAGCACCACCTCGTGGGGGGTGGACCACGTCGGCGCGCGCCGGTCGGTCAGAGCGTGCAGCCAGCGGGCCCCGTCGCGCAGCGCGTCCAGCGGGGTAGCGCCACGCTCCAGCGCTCCCGTCCAGTACTCGGTCATTCCCTGCAGGGCGGTGGTCCACAGCGCCAGGCCGGAATCGATCTGGCGCGCGAGCGTAGGCGAGGCGAGGCCCGGAGGGCGACTGTCCGCGGGCAGGGGGGAGAGGGAGCCGCTCATGAGCTCACGGGGCCGCAGGGGAGGTGCAAGGCTCGTGCGGGTATAGCGCGTATGGCATGGGTTCAGAAGTCCGCGCGGGTACACACGGGGCCGGCAGCCGCGAAGCGGCGCCGGACGACGCGTGAGCCGCATCGAGGGAGGTGCCGCGCTGGTCACCGGAGCGGCCAGCGGCATCGGACGGGCGGTAGCCGCTCGGTTGGAGGGGGAGGGCATGCGTGTACTCGCGGCTGACCTGCACCCCGATCCCTCCGGTCCCGGCTTTGCCCACGAGTGTGACCTGACCACGCGTGAGGGCAATCGTGGTGCCGTCCGTGCGGCGCTCGAGCGCTTCGGTCGTTTGGATGCGCTCGTGGCCAACGCCGGCTTTCAGCACGTCGCGCCGGTGTCTGAGTTTCCCGAGGATCGCTGGGACGCGATCCTCGAACTGCTGCTCACCAGTCCCTTCCTGCTGGCCAAGTACGCGTGGCCTGCGCTGGTGGACAGCGGAGACGGGCGCTTCGTGGCGATCGCCTCGGCTCACGCCCTGGTCGCCTCCCCCTACAAGTCGGCCTACGTGTCGGCCAAGCACGGCGTGTTGGGGCTGGTCAAGACGCTGGCCCTCGAGGGAGCGGCGACCGGCGTACTGGCGACGGCGGTTTGTCCCGCCTTCGTTCGCACCCCGCTGGTGGAGGCCCAGATCGCTGATCAGGCGCGTACTCACGGGCTGCCCGGAGAGCGCGTGCTCGAGGAGGTGATCCTCGCGCCCCACGCGGTCAAGCGGCTGATCGAGCCTGAGGAGGTGGCCGAGACCGTGCACTTCCTCCTGGGGCCCGGCGGGCGCGCCTTCACCGGCTCGGCGGTCACCATGGACCTCGGCTGGACGGCGCGCTGAGGAAGCGCAGCACCTGCTCCTCGGCGTACGGATCGTCGGTGAAGTACAGGTGCCCGGCGCCGGCCACGAGATGCAGCCGTGCGTCGGGGACGCGCTCGCTGAGCAGGCGCCCGTTCTCGGGTGCGACCATGACGTCCAGCTCGCCGTGGACCACCAGGGTGGGTTGGCGGATGTCGCCCAGGCGCGCACCCGTGTCGTGGCCGAGGGCCGCCGTGAGCTGGGCGGTATAGGGCTCGGTCTCGATCGGGAAGCGCAGACGCTGCACGATGTCCTCGGCGATGCGCTGCCCTCCGTCGGCGCGCGTGGCGGGGCCGTAGTTGTAGGGAACCGACGCCCACACCGCCTCCTCGGCGCTCATCACGGCCCGGCGAGCGAAGAAGGCGCGAGCCTGCTCGTCGGCGGCGACGGCGAGCGCGCCGCCGGGTGTGGTAGCACCCAGCACCAGCCGGGTGACGCGGTCGGGATGGCGCAGGGCGACCTCCTGAGCGATCATGCCGCCCAACGAGGCCCCGTAGACGTGCGCCGCAGCTGCCCCGGCGGCGTCGAGTACGGCCACGGCATCGTCGGCCATCTGAGCCACGGTGTAGGGGCCGGGGGGCCTGTCGCTGCGTCCGACGCCGCGGTTGTCGAAGGCGATCACGCGTAGGTCTCGGGACAGCACCGGAATTGTGCGCCACCAACCGGTGGCGTTCATGCCCAGGCCCATGATGAGCAGCACGGGCTCGCCCTCGCCCGTGCTCTCCCAGTACAGGCGCGTCCCCGCCCTGTCGGCCCAGGCCACGACGCGACCTACTTCAGCAGCGTGCGCGCCGAGGCCACGTAGGCCCGGCCCAGATCGCGGGTCAGACCCGCCTGTGCCTGCGCGGCGCTGGAGATCCACTCGATGTGGCTGGCGGCGGCGAGCTTCTCGGTGAAGCCGGTCGTCGTCTGGAGGGCGCGCTCGTAGGCATCCAGCGTGGCGTTGGCGGCCTGCTTGCTCGACCGCAGGACGCGGTCGTTGAGCTCACGCGCGTGTCGCGCCGCCTCCGCGACCTGGGCGTCGGTCTGTTCACGTTCGCGGTGGGCCCCGGTGTGGGTATCGGTGTCAGGGCGCTTGCGTTGAGTGCGGGGAGCCATGCTTCCTCCTCTGAGGTGGTTTGCACTGCTTGCAGATTAGCAAGACAGGGCGCTAATGGCAAGCGGCGGGGACTACGCAACAATGGGTGGTGTGCTCACCTATGCCGCCGAGTGTCAGGCCGATCCGGATGCGGCCTGGCGTCTGATGGCCCGCCCGGACCGCTGGAGCAGGTGGGCGCCGCACCTGAGCGGTGCGCGCGGGCTCGGTCGGCCGGAGGTGCGCACCTGGAGCGCGGGGCTTTGTCCTGCTGCTGGGCGGGATCCCGGTGCCCGCGCGCATCACGGCCAAGCAACCGCGGCGCTCGTGGACCTGGAAGGTGGGGCCCGTGCTGCTGCGTCATCGGGTGCGACCGACTGTGGACGGTTGCCGGGTGGCCACCGACATCCAGGCACCGCTGGGGATGGAGCGCTTGGTGTGCGTCACCTACGGTCCGCTGGTGGGGCTTCTCATGCAGAACCTGGCGCGGGTGGCCGTCGGCGAGGCCAGCTTGCCAGGCGCGCCGTAGCCGGACCCTCGTTGGCCACGACGGCACCTGGCGGGAGTGTCGCAACAAGCCGGCGAGGGCGCGACCAAGCGGGCCAGAGGCTTTAGCGCGAGCCCGACGCGCGCAGCCGGGGAATCTCGATGGCCGGGCACTTGTCCATGACCACGCCTAGCCCCGCTGCCCGCGCGCGCTCGGCCGCCGCCTCGTCGACCACGCCGAGTTGCATCCAAACCGCCTGCGCGCCGATCTCGATGGCCTCGTCGACGTGTGGACCGGCCAGCTCCGAGCGGCGAAAGATGTCCACAACCTCCACGTCCTTCCGGTCGGCGATCTCGCGCAGGCTGCCAAAGCAGCGCTCGCCCAGGATCTCCTCGGCCTTTGGGTTGACCGGGATGAGGCGATTCCCCTCCCGGGCGAGGGTCGCGGCCACCCGGTGGCTGTCGCCTGACCGATCGGGTGAGCAGCCGATGATCGCCCAGGTGCGGGGGACACCGAGAATCCACCTGATCGTCTGGAGCTCGTCGTGCCGACCTTCGCGGGAGGCGGGTGATGCCATGCCGTGACCATATCCGCGCGGCCCGCGTCACGCGCATGTCCGCGGTCGGCCGGGAGCGATGGCGCCCCGCGAGGTGGGTCCGGCCCCGACGGGGGGCTAGCATCGCGCTCAGCGTGGCAAACCCCGCCGACATCAGACCTCCATTCGATGAGCAGAGCGCACGGCGCAAGGTGCAGGCCGCCGAGGATGCATGGAACTCCCATGATCCCGAGAAGGTGGCGCTGGCCTACAGCGTCCAGTCGCGCTGGCGCAATCGCGACGAGTGCTTCACGGGACGCGAGGCGATCAAGGCGTTCCTGACGCGCAAGTGGTCGCGTGAGCGCGACTACCGCCTGCGTAAGGAGCTGTGGGCGTTTACGGAGGACCGCATCGCGGTTCGCTTCGAGTACGAGTCATGCGATGCGGACGGTCAGTGGTGGCGCTCCTACGGCAACGAGATGTGGGAGTTCGATCCTGACGGGCTTATGCGCGAACGTCATGCGAGCATCAACGACGAGCGCATCGACGAGTCTCAGCGACGCGTCTCACCGGCGGATGCCGCGGCTGACGGCCCGGGACCGGGCGACGTCTGAGCGCTCCTGCGATGGGTGGGTTGCCCGAGGCTCGTTGGTGGTCGGCGCGTCGGGCCCAGAGCCTCAAGCCCGCTACCTACCGCTGTCCGCTGTGTGGACGGCGGCTGCCGGCGCTGAGCGCGCACGTGCTGCTCGCGCCCGAGGCTGATCACCGCCGCCGACGTCACGCCCACACCGCGTGTGTTCTGCGAGCGCGGCACGCAGGGGCGCTCCCCTTCGAGGATGAGTGGCGCCGCGCTCAGCCGACTCGGCATTGGTTGCGCAGGCTGGGCCAGCTGCTGCGGCGTGGCCGCAGCGCCTCGGGCTGAAGCTCACCGCCCTGGCCCAAGACGCCACGCGGTAGCACCGCTCCCGTCAGTTGCCGTGCAGGCTGACCTTCTCCGGATCTATGCGGATGATCAGGCGCTGCTCGCCCGGTTGGCGGTAGGGGTAGCGCTCCTGGCCCAGGTACTTCCTGGCCATCTCGTCGATGTGCTCCTCGGCGCCCTCGTGCGTGCGCTCGGCCTCGTGTCCGCGGATCTGCACGTACTCATAGGGGTTATCGATGTTCTGCACGCTCAGCGTCACGCGCGCGTCACGCTTCAGGTTGGCTGGCCACGCCCGCCCGTCAGCCGTGTTGAGCACCACCTTCCCGTCCTGCTCGTCGACCCAGACCGGGGTCACGTGCGGGGTGCCGTCGCGCCGCAACGTGGCCACCTGGCAGAAGTTCGGGGCTCGCAGCAGTTCCAACGTGCGGGTGTCGATCGTTGCGCTCATGTTCCCCTCCTGGTTTGACGAACTCTTCTGAGTTCTTACCCGGGGAGCGCCTCGCGGACGCTGGACGTCCCGTGGGAAGCCCAGCGCCAGCCACCGCAAGGTTGCGATCGTTGCGGCTAGAGGCCGGTCGCGCGCGCCGCAGGGGTAGCGTCGCGGGCCCTGCGGCACGCGCGCCGCAGGGGTAGCGCCGCGGGCTTAGCCCTTCTCAGCGGCGACTGAGGGAGGCGCTCGTCGCCGCGCTGGGGATGGCCTCTTGGGGCGCCAGCTTGCCATTGTCAAGCTGGTAGCGCACCTGGGACCGGCCGCCGCTGGGACAGCACGCGGCGTCGTGGGGCCGGTAGAGCGCATAGGACAGCGTCACGTCGGTATCGCCCTGGGCGACGACGCCTATCTGGCCGCTGGGCTGGCTGGTGTCAGTGCCGATGTAGCGGCCGTTGACGAAGAAGAATGCCTGCTCGGCCCCCGACCGCGCCCCGACCAGCACCTGCAGGGTCTGACCGGAGGCATAGGTGGCGCCGATCGGCTCATAGCCCCGTCCCCGCACCACGGCCTGCGCCTGGCCGAGGCCCCCGGCGGTCCCCACGGGGCCGGCCGAAAGGGGGCCGGTGCGCGTGCGCGCGCCGGGCGGCCGGGGCACCTTGGGCCTGGCTGCGGGGGCAGGGGTCGTGGCCGGCGCTGGTGATCCACCGCTGCTCGTGCTCGTGTCGCCCGACGCTGCTGAGGACACCGACACGGTCTTGGTCTGCCCTGAGCCGCAGCCTCCCAGCAGCGAGCCGCCGGCGACACTCAGGAGCAGGACCGTGACCGTTGCCCTTCCCATCGCTTGAGGATATTCGTCGTCGAGGGCGCCGCTCCTGGGCGGGGACTGCACGAGGAGGGCCGCGCACGCCACAATGCAGCGCCACGGGAGCGCCCTTGAACTGTTTCGCGCGCCATGCGTGCACTCAAGGCCCCGTTGCCAGGCGTCCCGTGCTCACCCCCTCCGACCTCCCCCCCGATCCACGACCTGCCCGGCACGCGCGTGCGCGCCGGGGCGCCCTCCTGACGCTGGTGATCGGCGTGGCCGTGGTCGGTGGTGCCTGCGGATCGGCGCGGCGCAGCGCCGGTATGGGTTCGCCCCCCGACTCCAGCGGGTCGCCGGGCGGCTCAGCCTCAGCCGGACCACACGCCCGCCGAACGTCGCCAAGCCCTGCCGAACGTAGGGCCGTCCAACGGGTGCTGGGCTACACCAGCTACATCTCGGTGGGCTCGCGCCGGCGCAAGGACGTCGCCCTGACCTTCGATGACGGGCCGAGCTCATTCACGCCGCAGGTGCTGGCCATCCTACGTCGGGAGCATGTTCCTGGCACGTTCTTCGAGATCGGCCGCCAAGCACAGGCGTTCGCCGCCCTCACGCTGAGGGAGTCACGAGAAGGCGACGCGGTCGGCGACCACACCCAGACGCACCCGCTGCTCAGCCGCCTCTCGCCGGCGGCACAGCAGACGGAGATCCTCTCGGCGGCCGGGCATATCCGGGCCGCGGATGGCGCCCAGCCGGTCATCTTTCGCCCCCCCTACGGCGCCTTCGACGCCGCGACGGTGGACATCGCGCGACGCGCCGGGCTGCTGATGGTGCTGTGGACGGTCGACACCAAGGACTTCAGCCAGCCGGGGGTGGCCAGGATCGTCTACACCGCTCTCAGCGGCGCTCGCCCGGGCGCCATCGTGCTCATGCACGACGGGGGCGGTCCGCGCAATCAGACCGTGGCCGCGCTACCACGCATCATCGAGGGCCTCAAGCGCCGCGGCTTTCACCCCGTGACCGTGCCTCGCCTGGTCGCCGACGACCCGCCTCTGCGCGGGCAGCCGCCGCCACACTCACTCGCCGGCACGGGGTAGGCGGAGCCCCGGCTGAAAGTAGTGCGCTCCTCAGCGCACGGCCACTCGATGACGGTCCTCAAAGCGCCGCCCCTTCCGTCCGATACGACCGATCACGCGCGCCAGGACCGTGCCCACGATCAGGTAGGCCAGCAGCGCGATTCCCCAGTTGACCGTGATCTCGCGCTTGAAGTGTGGGGGGTCGGTATACAGCCCGTTCGCCCAGCCGGCGAAGAAGTTAGCCGCATCGTGGATGGCCTTTACGCCCGAGCCGGAGCCGGCCAGGAGGTCGCGCAACAGGATTGCGGCCACGATGAGCAGGGCGATGAGCAGCGTCACCGTCAGGATCAGGCGCGAGATGAGCAGGATGCCCGAGCCGACGGCACCTACCGCCGCGGCACCCGCGTTGCGTCCGCGCTGGGCCGAGCCCACGCGCCGGGGACGCTGAGCTCCCAGCGGCTCCACCCGCCCCGCCCCGCCCCGGCCGTCTGCGCCCTCGCGCTCTCCGGCCAGCGGTGCCTCGCGTGGTGCGATCCGTCGTCTGCGGCGCAAACCTGACATCCGGCTCTCCTCCTCGCTTGTAACGGTGCTACCCACCCGAGGGCCGCCGAATGCGGCTTGCTGCCGAGCGTCAGGAGGGCGCTGAGAGCGTGTCACTACCCTGGATCGCCCGTGTCCGCCCCGTCCACCCCCCTCCCCGAGCACAAGGAGCGCCCCCGACGTCGATCACCGGAGCGCACCTGGTGAGCACCCGCAATCTGCATCAGGTCACTGCGTACGCGCGGCTGGCCGCCGCCGCCGCGCTCATCCTGCTGCCGCCGTCGGTGGAGGCCTGGCCCCGCTTACCTTTGCCGCTCCCGTCGCGCTGATCGCGCTGATCAGTGCGACGTTCGAGACGCTCGTCATCCGCTCGCGCGGGGCGCGCCGCTCCTCCCCTTCGCGTCCGTCCGCTGCCCTGGCCGACGGTCAGGCCGCCTGAGCTCCCGCGTGCAGGGTCGCCACGCCGGTCAGCTGCTCGGATACATCCCACAGGCGAGCGGCGAGCTCGGCGTCGTAGGCAGCCGTGACCGCCGCCACCAGCACCGGATGTCCGCGGCTCTCACCCAGGCTGCCAGGACCCACGAATGAGCCACCGGGTAGGTCGGACACCGTCGCCGCGTACAGAGTGGGAAGCACACCCATGTCCGCGCTCTGGGCAAGCAATAGGTTTGCCACGGGCATCAGCATGCGGTCCAGCGGGGACCGGGGACCCGCGGTCTGCAGGTTGGTGGCCGCGTAGCCGGGGTGGGCGGCGACGCTGCGCAGGTCCAGACCGGCGACCAGCACGCGGCGCTCGAGCTCCATGGCGAACAGCAGGTTGGCCAGCTTGGACTGACCGTAGGCCCTCCAACGGCCGTATTTCCGCTCGCCCATAAGGTCATCGAAGCGGATCTTCCCCGTGCGATGCAGGGCGCTGCTCACGGTTACCACGCGGGACCCAGCGCGCCGGCGCAGACGCTCGATCAGGAGCCCGGTGAGCGCGAAGTGGCCGAGATGATTGATTCCCAGCTGGCGCTCGAAGCCGTCGGCCGTGCGTCCCTGCGGCGTGGCCATGACTCCCGCGTTGTTGATCAGCAGGTCGAGTCCGTCGTGAGTGTCTGAGAAGCGCCGAGCGAAGTCGCGCACCGAGGCAAGATCGCCGAGGTCGAGCAGGCTCAGCTGCAGCTTGGCACCGGGCACGGCCCGGGAGATCGTGGCCAGGGCCTGCTGTCCACGCGCCGCGCTGCGGCAGGCGAGGACCACGCGCGCGCCCGCTCGCGCGAGCTCACGCGCGGTGGCAAGGCCCAGGCCGCTGTTGGCCCCGGTGACCACCGCCAAGCGCCCGCTTTGGTCGGGCATGTCCTGCGCACGCCACTTCTCGGCCATGGACTCCTCCCTCGGAAGCGTTCGAGCGAAACTCGCCGGCCCGGACGCTGTTACTAGCGCAAGCTCGCGCCGAGCGCCGGACGACGAGCCGAGCCAGCATGTAGGGTGCGGCGGCTCGCGCCCACCAAGCCTTAACCAAAAGGAAACGAAGAGAAGATGAAGTCACGGCTGTCCCGCTCCCTGCTGTCCTCCGCCGTGGGGCTCGCCCTCTTGGCCGTGCCCGCCGCCGCCACGGCGGCCCCGGCCCTGTTCGTGTCTCCCCAGCAGAAGACCCCCGACGCCTCGCCGCTGACGCAGATCAGCATGCAGGGACCGCCGCTGAGTCAGATAAGGCGGGTCACGGTGACCGGCTCGCGCAGCGGACGCCACTCCGGGAAGCTGCGTCCCTACTCGGGCAATCGGGGCGCGAGCTTCGTTCCCAGCCGCCGATTCACCGAGGGTGAGCTGGTAACCGTTCGCATAGCGCGCGCCGGGGCCAGGGATACGACCGTTTCCTTCACCATCGCCCGCGTCGGCCACCTGTCGCTCAAGCCCTTGATCAAGCCCAAGCCGGGTGCGGCTCCGTTCAATCGCGCCCAGACGCAGGCCTTCCTCTCGCGGCCCGACCTGCATCCGCCCAAGATCGGCGCAAGCACTCCGGCAGCCGCTACCGATGGAGCCGACATCTTCGTCGCTCCGATCACCGCTCCGCCGACGAATCCGAAGGTCAGAGTGGTGCCCATCGGTCCGGCGGGACCGATGATCCTGGATCCCCGGGGGCAGGTGATCTGGTTCGCGCCGCGGCCTGCGGGCCAGGCCGCGCTGGACTTCCGTCCGCAGTCGCTGGACGGACAGACCGTGCTCACGTGGTGGCAGGGCGTCATCGTCCCGCCCGGCTTCGGGGAGGGAGTGGGCTACATCCTGGACCGCTCCTACAAGCGCATCGCGGTGGTCAAGGCGGGTAACGGCTATAGCTCCGACCTACACGAGTTCGAGCTCCTGCCCAACGGCGACGCGCTGGTCACCGCCTATGCGCCGATAGCACGCAACCTCTCCAAGGTGGGGGGCTCCGCGCACGGGGTGGTGCTGGACACCATCGCCCAGGAGATCGACATCAAGACGGGCCTCGTCGTGTACGAGTGGCACACCGACGGGCGCGTGAGCGTGCGCGACTCCTACACCAGCCCGCCGTCCGCCGGCCCGTGGGATCCGTGGCACCTGAACTCGATCGAGCAGCTCGCCAACGGGAACCTTCTCGTCTCTGATCGCAACACATGGGCCGTGTACGAGGTCGACCGCGCCTCCGGTCACGTGATCCTGCGCCTGGGGGGCAAGCGCAGCGGCTACAAGCTTGGCCGGGGAGCGCGCTTTGCCTGGCAGCACGACGCACGCTCGCAGGGCCACGGTGAGATCTCGCTGTTCGACGACGAGGCGGCACCGCCGGTGGGCAAGCAGTCGCGCGGGCTCCTGCTCAGGCTCGACGGTCGCCGCCACACGGCAACCGTGGTGCACCAGTATGTCCGGCGCCAACGCACCCTGGCGGGGAGCCAGGGCAACGTGCAGGTGCTGCCCAACGGCAACGTGTTCGTCGGCTTCGGAGCCGAGCCGTTCTTCTCGGAGTTCAACGCGGCCGGCACCCTGCTCTTCGACGGGTCGCTGCCTCGCGGCGATGACACCTACCGGGCCTACCGCGCGGGATGGACGGGAACCCCAGCGGCGCCACCCGACATCGCCGCGCAGCGCGTCCCCGGCGGCGTCAACGTGTACGCCAGCTGGAACGGCGCTACCGAGGTGGCCGCCTGGCAGGTGATTGCCGGCCCAACCCCAGGTTCGCTGGCCCCCGTCACCCAGGTGGCGCGCAACGGGTTCGAGACGCTGATCGCCGCGCGCACGTCGGCCCCTTACGTAGCCGTCAGGGCCCTGAGCGCCTCCGGGCAGGTGCTGGGCACCTCGGCCGCAGCCAAGCCTTAACGAGTGATCGGGCCGGTGTGCGAGAGGGCGGTGCGCACGTCGGGCGCGCTCGTGCGCGCCGTGTCGGCGGCCAGGTCGTCAGGCTGCTCCTGCGAGCGGCGCTCGGCCGCGACTCGTGCGCGGTAGTTGTCGACCTCGCGTTCGATCTGCTCGTCGCTCCAGTTCAGCACTTCGGCCATCAGACGAGCGGCCGGCTCAGCGCTGGTCAGGCCGCGGTCCGGTGTCTCGATCGAGATGTGCGTCCGGCGCGTGAGGACATCCTCGAGGTGCTGGGCACCCTCGTGCGATGCGGCGTAGCGGACCTCGACGCGCATGTAGGCATCGGCGCCCTCGAGTGGCTGGCCCAGGTCCGGGCGCTCGGCCACCTCGGCGAGCAGATCGTCGATCCGCGCCCCGTAGCGACCGAGCAGGTGCTCGATCCGCGCCGGGTGCAGGCCGCTACTCGTGGCCAGGCGCTCGCGGCCGTTGAACAGGGCCCGAAAGCCCTCGGCGCCGACCAGCTCGGTGACGTCCGTGCACGACTCCGCCACGGCGTGGTCAAGGCCCCGGGCGGCGGCGTCCACCGCGTCGCGCGCCATCACGCGGTAGGTCGTGTACTTGCCGCCGGCGACGGCAACGAGGCCGGCCACGGGAACGACGACCGTGTGCTCGCGGCTGAGCTGGCTCGTGCTCTCGGACTCGCCGGTCAGCAACGGGCGCAGGCCGGCGTACACGCCCTCGACATCCTCACGAGTCAGCGGCTGCGCGAGCGCCCGGTTGACGCGCTCCAGGACGCCGTCGATGTCGGTACGACTGGCGGCCGGATGCGCCTTGTCGAGCGTCCAGTCGGTGTCCGTGGTGCCGACGATCCAGTGGCGGCCCCAGGGGATGACGAAGAGGACGCTCTTCTCCGTGCGCAGGATGAGCCCGCTGTCGAGCTGGATGCGGTCGCGCGGGACGACGAGGTGCACGCCCTTCGACGCGCGTACCTGGAACTTCCCCCGCTCCCCCGCGAGGTGCTGAAGGTCGTCCGTCCACACGCCGGTGGCGTTGATGACCTCGCGCGCACGCACGACGATCTCCTCGCCCCCCTGCCTGTCACGCACGCGCACGCCCGTCACGCGCGCGCCTTCGCGCAGGAAGCCGATGACCTGCGTGTTGCTGGCCACCGCGGCGCCGTACTGCGCGGCAGTGCGTGCGACGGTGACCGTGTGACGCGCGTCGTCAACCTGCGCGTCGTAGTACTGGATCGCGCCGATGAGCGAGCGGGGCGCGAGCGCGGGCGCGAGGCGCAGCGCCGAACGCTTGGTCAGATGGCGGTGGCGGTGCAGCCCCTTGCAGCCGCCGAGCCCGTCGTAGAGGAGCATGCCCGCGCCGATGTACACGCGCTCCCACAGCCGGCCTTTGAGCGGATACAGAAACGAGACCGGGCGCACGAGGTGCGGCGCGAGAACGTTCAGGAGCAGGCTGCGTTCGCGCAGTGCCTCGCGGACGAGGCCGAAGTCCCGCTGCTCGAGGTAGCGCAAGCCCCCATGGATGAGCTTGCTCGACCGGCTCGAAGTGCCCCCGGCGAAGTCGCGCGCCTCGACCAGGGCGACCGACATCCCACGGCTGGCGGCGTCGAGCGCGCAGCCGCTCCCGGTCACCCCGCCGCCGACCACGACGACGTCGAAGACCTCCTCAGTCATGCGGGTCAGGGCCGCCACCCGCTCCTCAGGGCCGAGGCGGCTGGGGTCGTCAAAGAGACGGGCGTTATGGGACATCGGAGGGATGTGCGAGTGTAACCGTCGCGAGCCTGTCGTTCGTAGAGGAGCGGTATGGCGGCGCGTAGTGGACCACGGCGGTGGACGTGGCAGCGGTCGACCCTGGGGGAGCGAGGAGCGCCATGGCGCAATACGTCGGAGCGATCGACCAGGGAACGACGACCTCACGGTTCATGCTGTTCGACAGGGAGGGGCGCATCGTCAGCGTCGACCAGCGCGAGCACGAGCAGATCACGCCGCGGGCGGGGTGGGTCGAGCACGACGCAACCGAGATCTGGCGGCGCACGCGCGAGGTTATCGAAGGCGCCATGGCCAAGCCCGACATCGAGGTTGGCGACATTGCAGCCGTCGGCATCACCAACCAGCGCGAGACCGCCGTCGTGTGGGATCGAAAGACGGGTGAACCCGTCTACAACGCGATCGTCTGGCAGGACACGCGTACCGCCGGGCTGGTCCGCCGTTTGGCGGGGGATGAGGGCGCCGACCGGCTGCGCGACCGCGTGGGGCTACCGCTGTCGACCTACTTCTCGGGGCCGAAGGTCACCTGGATCCTCGAGAACGTGGACGGCGTACGCGAGCGGGCCGCCAGGGGCGAGCTGGCCTTCGGCACGATGGACAGCTGGGTGCTGTGGAACCTCACCGGCGGGCCCGGCGGTGGCGTGCACGCGACCGACGTGACCAACGCCAGCCGGACCATGCTCATGGACCTCGAGACGCTCGACTGGCATGAGCCCAGCCTGGAGCTCATGGGGATTCCCCGCTCCATGCTCCCCGAGATTCGCTCCTCGAGCGAGCACTACGGCGACGTGTCGGGGACTGCGGTGGACGGCCGGCCCGTGGCGGGCATGCTGGGCGACCAGCAGGCGGCGCTCTTCGGCCAGACGTGCTTTGACCGCGGGGACGCCAAGAACACCTACGGCACCGGCAGCTTCCTGCTCGTCAACACGGGCGAGGAGATCGTCCATACCGAGAAGCTGCTCACCACCCTGGGCTACAAGATCGGCGATCGGCCCGCTATCTACGTGCTCGAGGGTTCGATCGCCGTGACCGGCGCGCTCATCCAGTGGCTGCGCGACCGCCTGAAGATCATCGACTCCGCACCCGCGGTCGAGGATCTCGCTCGCACGGTGCACGACAACGGCGGCGTGTACTTCGTGCCCGCATTCTCCGGGCTGTTCGCGCCCTACTGGCGCGACGACGCGCGCGGCGTCATCGTGGGCCTGACCGCCTACGCCAACCAGGGCCACATCGCTCGCGCGGCGCTCGAGGCCACGGCCTGGCAGAGTCGCGAGGTCGTCGACGCCGCCAATGCGGTTGCCGACGTGCCGTTCACTGACCTGCGCGTCGACGGCGGCATGACCGCCAACGAGCTGCTCATGCAGTTCCAGGCAGACGTGCTCGGGGTCCCCGTCATTCGTCCTGCGGTCACGGAGACCACAGCGCTCGGCGCCGCCTACGCCGCAGGTCTGGCCGTCGGCTTCTGGTCAGACCAGGACGAGCTGCGCGAGCGCTGGTCTGAGGACAAGCGCTGGGTGCCGCACATGGAGTCCGAGGAACGCGAGCGCGCCTACGCAAAGTGGAAGAAAGCGGTCACGCGCTCCTTCGAATGGGTGGACTGAGAGCACGGCGCACAGCCCGCGCGCCGAACTCAGAGCCCGGAAGGGGACTCGAACCCCTGACCCCGTCCTTACCATGGACGTGCTCTACCAGCTGAGCTATCCGGGCGACACCGGGCAAGCGCCCGAGCAAGCGATTGTACGGCTCTGTGCGCCGGCTACACGGACACAACAGGCGTGTCCTTCCCCGCCCGGGACGGGCGCGGCCCTTCAGGGCGGAAGGCTCAACCGATGGAGGGGGCAGGATTCGAACCTGCGTAGGCAGAGCCAACGGGTTTACAGCCCGTCTCCTTTAACCACTCGGACACCCCTCCGGGGGTTCCTTAGCCACCGAACGCCAGGGGCGGCAGCGGCCGATGTTAGCCGCCGGCCCCCGCCACTGGAGCGTGCGTGCCTAGCCTCGGGCGTGCAGTAAGGACGCGCCCCCGCTGGGCGGGGGCGCGGAAACGTCCGACTGAGCAGGGATCCTTGGGCTTGTCGAAGGTCCTGATCCCGAGCTTGGAGGTTCACCTTGAG
>JAABUQ010004373.1_pt1 | contig 24190 bp, 26 predicted proteins | sample 5560001 | NCBI WGS metagenome assembly JAABUQ01 (sample SAMN10711888, study PRJNA513371) | rock metagenome | isolation source: Antarctica rocks | place: Antarctica: Victoria Land, Finger Mt nord | collected 2015-12-18
TAAGAGAAAGTCTATCATTTTCCAAAAAGCTGAACAATCACATTGGAGCGATTTGGTACTTCATCCATGGCTACAATGCAGAGCTGGACAGGATTTGAGCCTCACCACTACTTCCATATCACTACCAGAATTGGCATCTACTAAAACTGAGTTTCATTACCGTTTTTTTATCAGAATTAGGTGACAAAAGCCAACTCGCGGCGATCGCCCTAAGTGGTCGTTCCCGATCTCCCCGTGCGGTATTTTTTGGGACAGCGGGGGCACTGTTGCTGACGAGCTTGTTGGGAGCGCTAGTGGGAGGAACAGCAGCTCAGTTGTTACCAGTGCGTCTGACGAAAGCAATTGCTACTGTAGGATTTGCCATGCTTGCTGTGCGAATGCTGTGGCCTAAGGTTGATCTATCAGAAGATGCTGGAATTGGCAACTTAAGTCAGGATTGAACAAACACAGGAGCAGGGTTAGGATGTTAGCCTCTTTTCTGCCAGATTCGGTTAAGCATCTCACAGAGTCGGCTTCAATTAACCTGGTCAAGCAGCTCGAACGCCGCGCAATCTCGACTCCCCTGAGCCAGCAGCCAGTCGCAACGGCCTACGTCCACCAAGGAGCGGGAGGAACGCCAATTCTGTTGCTCCACGGCTTTGACAGCTCCGTGCTAGAGTTTCGTCACCTCCTGCCTTGCCTGGCTACCCAGAACGAGACTTGGGCAGTCGATCTGTTAGGGTTCGGCTTCACCGACCGGATTAAGGGCATTGCCTTTGATCCGCCTGCCATCAAAACCCATCTTTACTGCTTCTGGAAGACCCTAATTGACCAGCCCGTAATCTTGGTAGGGGCTTCAATGGGAGGAGCGGCAGCAATCGACTTTACCCTGACTCACTCAGAAGTGGTCGAAAAGCTAGTCCTAATCGGCAGTGTCGGCTACACTTGTGGCCCAGCGTTCACCCAGTTTCTCTTCCCCCCCCTCAATTATCTGGCTGTTGAGTATTTACGCCAGCGCAAACTCAAAGCGCTGGAAATTTGCACGGCGCTCAACGCTAGCCCAGAATTGCTGGAATTACTCAGGTGCGCAGCACTACACCAGGAGATGCCCAGTTGGCACGAAGCAACGATCGCCTTCACTCACAGTGGCGGGTACAACTTTTTGACCAACCGGATTGGGCAAATCAACCAGCCGACGTTGATTTTATGGGGGGAGTCTGATGAGATACTGGGCACAGACGATGCCAAGAAATTTCAGCGAGATATTGCCCATAGTCAGCTGGTCTGGATTAAAGCGTGTGGTCACGCCCCACAACTGGAGCAACCCCAGCTCACCGCCCAGAGAATTCTAGAGTTTAGGCATCAGCTTACTCACCACTACCCAAATCCAAGTTAAAGTAAACCTCTACAAAACCAATCAGCCGCTGCCTCAGCTCTTCAGAAAGTTTCCCACCGCGTGCGGTAATTTGCTCCATCTCTCTAACAGTAAAGATTTCTGAGCCGAGCGCTATTTCGTCCAGAAGGTCATTCCGTTCCGCTTGGCTTGTTGCCTTCTGGTATCGCTCGATAAGCTTCCGAACATAGTCGCTGTCCATTCTACCTGTTTCTGGAAAAAGTCTTAAAAAGAATTAGAGCTATAGCTTACTCGCTAAAGCAATGCCCCTACTGGGGTTTAATTGCAGGTAGCGAACTGACTAATTCCGACTTGATTCCAGTTAACGATACCTTGCCCTGGTTCAGAACCTTCAACGTTTGACGCTTGCCACTCCCTTGAAGAATTTGGTTTGGGTAAGTTGTCCAGAGGCTTTTAAGTCGATTTCTGGATTCCAACTCAGCAGTTTAGGTCCTCCCGAGGATTGGGCGATCGCATATGGCAACTGTGACTGACCGATGCGGTCAATTGCCAATAAATCTTTTGACTGCCCTGCAAAGCGATCCTCAAGATCGTTCATTGTTAGCGCTGCCTCATACCCCGCCTTACGGATCAAAGTTGCCACTCGCTGATCGTACTTGCCTGAAGGATAGGTAAAGTAGCGGATAGGAATGCCTAGTTGGGATTCTAGTATCCGTTTGGACACCATCACTTCTATTAGCAGCTGGTTATCGGACAGTGGCCTCAAATCGAGGGGATGGGTGACGCTATGAGAGGCAATGGTCACCAACGGGTCACCTACCATCTGCCGTAGTTGGTCCCATGTCACATGAGTCCTACCAGTGTTTTTCCCAACATTAGATGTATAAATCGAAAACACAGCGGGATAGCCGTACTTTTTCAGTAGCGGGTAAACATACTGATAATGACCACCGTAGCCATCATCAAACGTCAGCAGAATCGGCTTTTTTGGCAGTGGTAGCCCTGTCCGCAGATGAGTCACTAGCTGGTCAAGACTAATTGGCGTGACGCCATTTTCCTGGAGCAGTTGCAGATGTTGTGCCAATTCCTCTGGGGTGACATCAAAGAACACTTGTTTTTTCAGTAGGATGTCGTGATACATGATCACTGGGACTCTTGCCAATCGTGCCTGTTCATTGATATTTGGCCATGGGCTGGGATTCAAGTATGCGGACAACGCATGCATGTTAACTAACTTACGTTGAGTAGTAGGGAGGGTGGCAATCCCAGCTTGGCTCCAGGAGTCAAGCTGAGTCAGTTCATTAGTTATTTTTCGCGTATTTGTCGTGTAGAGTGCCGCTTGATTGGGTTCTAGTTGTGACAGACTCTTGGCGATCGCTTCTGCCATCTTGATGCCATTCTGAGGAGTTTGAACAACATCAGGGCCGTTCACTGTCTTGCCGTCCGCTCCAATCTGTTGCGAATTAGAAACAGCAACTTCATCCAAGGCAACTTTAGGGGCAGGATTTGAGGTAGCCTGGACCAGTTTGCTCAGGTCTGGTTCAAAATTGTGACCACTGTAAAGAATTAACTTAGCTTGCTCAATTGCCTTGCTATCCTCCGGCTTGGGTTGGTGCTCCTGGGAATTGGTGCCTGGAGCGATCAAGCATTTGAGGTCAACAGTATCAACAGCAATTTTCTGGGTTAAGCCACAAATCATGGTGTTAGTCGCAACAACCACCGGACGATTCCCTCCCGCCACTGCCGAGTTAGATGTGCTGCTGGTGTTAGTGATAGTGCCGTTGGTAGTGAGTGCTCTAGGGGTCGCGGTAGGAGACTGATTTGCTTGCCTAGCTAGATTGCACCCGCCGAGGCCAATAACTAGTGACAGCGCGGTTAATCCCCAGATTGGACGAACTCTAGTTAACAAGCATTTACACAGTGTCATCCTTACTCTCCCTCACAAGCATCGAAAACCTATTTTGTCAGCTTAGAAGACCTTTCAGCCATTTGGATCAATTTGTTAGGCGATTTCTTCCAGTTAATAGTTAAACGGGGGATGCGATACTGGTCACTCAGCCAGCCAATTTTCATGATTTTACTATTGTATAAATAGCCTGATAAATAGTACTTAGACGCATATGCTTGAACTTCTTCATTAGTTGCACCATATGGGTAAGCCAGATGCGCAGCTACCAGATGATTTTGGTCTAAGTCTGCAGTACATTTCCTTAAGTCCACTTGAGCTTTAAAGACTTCATTGATCAAATCGTGCATATTTATCTTAGTCAGGTTTTTATGACTGAATCCGTGAGATTGAATATCGTAAAATCCTTTTCTCAATCCTTCCCTTAAATCTTTACATGTCATATGGAATGAGGCGTTGCTTTCATAATCTGCCAGAGTGCCTGGGTTGGCAAATACAACTACTTTTACTTTACGACCGTATTTATCTTCAAGTTTTTCTAAAATTGGTAGTAGATTGGTATAAATATTCTTATAACCATCATCAAAAGAGAGCATAATTGGCTTTTGCTCTAGATGTTCAGGTGGTATTTTCTTAGAGTTAGTCACAAAATAGTCATAAAGCTCCTGAGCTGAAAGAAACCAAAAATTATGTTTAACTAAGTAGTCTAGCAAAATCTCCATATCTGATTTCAGATAAGTCATGTCTTTAAATGCTGAGGCTAGAAAAGGGCGGTCTTCAACTTTATTAAGATCGATAACAGTATGAAAACCTAAGACATAAATCCTGGGAGCCATGGAATTCAAAATCAATATAATTGTAGATACGAATACTAGAATAAGCAGCGAAACTTTGTAGGCTTTTTTAGCCATCAATTTAAGTGAAAACATTTCGTTTAATCTCTCAAACTACTACCCGTCAAATCTGGTTTAGGTGTTGACTCTAAGTTAACCTCCGGACGGGGATGACTGAATGGGCATTCTAGGGAACTTAGTTGCGATTTTTAGCTGCATCGTTTACACTCGGCTAAGCCCATAATGTTTTGAGGCGTGATTTATGAATAGAGATACGCTGACTTGGCTTGGCTGCTCTAGCTCTTTAGCATTTATGCTACTAATGGGTAATGCTGCAAATGCTAGCACGATGCCATCCCAGAAGGCTGGTTCTGTCAGTCCTACAACAACTGTTACCCAAACAGTTAAGGCACCCCTTTCTCAAGGACTTTCCCCGTTTGCCTCACTAGACCTTAACAGCGATACGGTTGGAGATCTAGCTATTGCCAAGTTCGGCTGCGACTGCCCTAGCTGCCGCAACAGGATAATGGCAATGCTACAAAACGGCAGCCTGACTCTTCCTAACTAAGTTGGATGGATACAATTAAGCCGGGGAGGGTAATCAATCCTCAGTCATTGTTACTCACCCCAGCTCAAAGGTTTTAACTGCTGCTAAATCCTAGCTGAGCGATTCAGGTAAACTTATATGGGCTAGGTGTTTTGGGCTACTGCCTGATGGCAAGAAGTCTACTGGCTATGAAGTGCCAGTAGCAATCTTTTTCTCCAGCACAGCGATTCGCTCCTTCGTACCCGGATGGTTACTTAAAAACACCGGTGGAGAAGGCTGCTTCAGCAATTTTTGTAAAAAGTCCACTAGCCCATAACGGCTATAGCCCGTCCGCTCCAAGTACTTCTGCCCTTTAGCATCTGCATTATATTCGATCTGGCGACTGTTGGGCAGATTCACCGCTACTTGAGTAGCTAGATTTGCCAGTGTATTTTGATCCACACCAGCGGCAGTAGCTAGTCCTTGTTCAAGGGCAGCTTTTCGCATTTGGTGAACCAAGTCATTGTTGCAAATGTGACCGGTTTCGTGGGCTAAGACGCCAGCTAACTCAGCCTCATTATCAACAGCTTTCACTAGTCCTGAATTGACATAGACAAAACCGCCAGTCGTTGAAAAAGCATTGAGTTGCGGATCTTCAACAACAGAGTAGTGAAAGGGAAATTGAGGACAGTCACTGACAGCAGCTACACGTTGACCGACTCGGTTGACATAGGCATTCAAGCTAGAGTCAGTATCGAATTTATACTGTTGATGCAACTGTTGGTTAATCTCTTGACCCAGTTTTACCTGTTGTGATGCTGAGACGTTCGAAAGTTGGATGTATTGACCGCCTTGCAACAATAGCTGCACCCAGGGAAGAAAGTCAGCTGATGCAGGAGTTGTCACCCCCAGTCCCAAGGCAATCACTAAGCCAAGGAAAAAGGAAATGACTTGACGCCGTTGACGAGGGAGAAGACGAACCATAGTTAGAGTTGACAACTTGAAGAAAACGACGAGTCCACTGACTTCCCAGTTCCAGGGGAGCGAAAAGTCAAGTGGTTCTATCTCTATCTTGCCGTTTTATCTCTATAGGACTTCGAAACTTTCTCGGTCCAAATCGGGACAGGACAATAAGAAATGTTAAGAATTTTCCTGGCTCTTTAGCTATGCTCCACCGAGGGGTGATGAAGACTCAAGAGATCAGAACCACCACGACAAACAGGGGATACGCCGTTAGCAGAGTTCCCCCTGCGGCTCGACCAAGGTAGCCTTTTGGCATAGCCAGAAGGATGACCAAAACTAAAGCTGCGAGCATAGCCATTAAAGGAACGTGCAGATGATTGGCATCCACAATCTTGAGGGGATGAGCCAGCGCTGCTGCTCCAAGTGTCATTGTGACGTTGTAAGCATAAGAGCCAACGACTCCTGCAACAACGGCCTCAGAGGCGCCGCGTCGTGCTGCCGACCCAGGCTAGTACCACTAGTTCAAAGGCCGTTGCAAAGCCGACGAGGGTCAATCCTAGGTTTGTTTGGGTGGCTTCAACTAAGCTGATACGACGGATGGCTTCGACCAGCAGGGTAGAACCGCCTGCCATGACAACCAAACCGGCTAGGACAAGCAGTAGTTCCCGTCCGACCCAATGCTGTACGCCTGTGGCTCCCGCTTGAGCCAATTTTTCTTTGGCCTCTTCTAGCTCTTCGGTTTCCCCTAGCACTGGGGGTCGCCGGTCTACAATCCAGATAACTGCCACGTAGAGGACATACAACGCTACTAGCACTCCGCCCTCAAGCCGACTCACGTTACCGTTCCACACAACCCCAGTGGCAATGACTCCGAGTGGCAGACCCAAGAGGGCATAGCGTCTCACCCTAGTTCCGAAAGGCAAGGGAGCAATAATTGCCCCAACGCCGAGCGCCACTAAGCAGATCGCCACATTGGCCCCGATTACATCACCGAAGGCAATACCTGGAGAGCCTTGTAGCGTTGCTGCCAGGGCAGTCGCTAACTCTTCTGGTTCGGCACCAGCCAGGAGCAAGCTTAGGGCAAACATACTGACGCGGAGGCGAACTGCGGCGGCCCCCAAATGTTCGGCAAAAGTTTCCGCCCCCCAGACGATCGCTGCCACACTAACCAGGATGAGCAGTACCCATAGAATAATCACAAGCCATCCTCCTCTTGACGTTTGAGCAAGCTTGTTTCTAGAGCTGGTTTTCCCTAGAATAATTACTCATGTCCTATTCTCATAACCACCATTCTCACAACCACAGCCATAATCACACGCATCATGGTCATAGTCATGCCCCTGGGAGTTATGGTCGTGCTTTTGCAATCGGCACGGCTCTTAACTTAGGGTTTGTTGTCGTTGAGGCAGTCTATGGCTACCTGGCACACTCCCTTGCCTTGTTTGCTGATGCGGGTCACAACCTAGGTGATGTGTTAGGACTACTCCTGGCCTGGGGTGCAAGTGCGCTTGCACATCGCCCTCCGACGAAACGCTACACCTATGGGCTACGCAGTTCCTCAATCCTGGCTGCTCTGGTGAATGCTGTTGTCCTGCTGCTGTCTATGGGTGCCATTGCTTGGGAAGCCATCCGACGCTTTAACGACCCTAGTCCCGTTGCTGGCGGTACGGTCATTGGTGTTGCACTCGTCGGGATTGCCATCAATACAGCCACTGCGCTCCTCTTCATGTCAGGCCGCAGGGGCGACTTAAACATCCGAGGAGCGTTCTTGCATATGGCTGCTGACGCGGTGGTATCGCTTGGCGTCGTCCTGGCTGGCATTGCTATCTTGGTGACTCACTGGCTGTGGTTTGATCCGGTTGTGAGCTTAATGATCGTGGTGGTTGTAGTGGTCGGGACGTGGCAGCTACTACGAGACTCGGTCAACTTGGTCCTAGATGCAGTACCGGCAGGGATTGAGCCGCAAGCTGTCCAAACCTACCTGATTGAGCGCCCCGATGTGTCTAAAGTCCACGATCTTCACATCTGGGCCATGAGTACGACTGAGACGGCGCTCACCGCTCACCTAGTGATGCCAAAAGGCTACCCCGGTGATGCTTTTTTATGCCATGTCTGCCAAGAGCTTCATGACCATTTCGGGATCTCACACTCCACTATTCAGGTAGAAACAGGCGATTCTGATTATCCCTGTACCTTGGAGTCAGACCACGTCGTCTAACAGCTGCCAATCCGAAATCCACACCCGTGATTGAGCCGTTGCTAGAAAGGGTGTTCAGTGTCCTGGTGATCGCCATGCTCAGTTGGATGCTAATTTGGATGATTCAACAGGCACGGTTTTTAAAAGCTGAAGTTTAGAACTCCGTCACAGCTGCCCTGAAACGCAGTACCATATCATCTACCTCCGGCATGCCGCTAGCTTAACTGTGACTCACCACAGGACATAGCATCTAATGTTTGATGAGCAGCGTCAACCCGACTAGAGCAAAGGCCGTCGCTGCTACTTGCTGAAATAGCTTTGGTTGAATGACTTTTTTTGCATAACAACCAACTACGACTCCCACAGCTGTGACTGCCCAAAGCGCTAGGGTGGCGGAGGTAAAAATGGTAATTGGAGATGAGTACTTGGCTTCTAAAGTGGCTGTTGCCAGTTGGGTTAAATCTCCCCATTCAGCCGCAAAAATCACTAGGAATGAAGACACCATACTTTTTGAGAAGCGAACAGATTTTTTTCCACACTGTGATTGGGGAGCATCATCTTTGGGTTCCTGTCTGCACCACATTAAGACAGCAAAAATGAGGAAGAGAATGCCTGCACCTATGTGAACAAATGAAGATGGCAACAGACTCAGTACACTGCCAAAAGCGACTGCTACCAAGCTTTGGATCACAAACGCAGCGGCGGCACCGACAAAGACAGCAGACGGGTTGTGGCAGGTGGCTAGGAATAGAGCGGCAAAGGCCGTTTTATCAGGAAGCTCAGCCACAAAAATTAGCCCAAACGTCGAGACAAAGAGTTCCCAGTCAATCAACATCTCAGCTCAAGCTCCTCAGTATCTGTTCTTATCACTTCACTCTGAGTGAGCTTGGTTAAAGTTTAGACACTTCACCAAGCTCACAGCAAAGGTGAACTTAGTGAAGGTCTCGCTTCCAGGTATCTGAGAATTCAGCTTGGTCAAAGACAGACCCTGCGGCTGAACCTTTCAAGACTTGTCACCTGAACCAGGCGCTTGCGCCAGTATGTTGATTCAAGTGGACTAGCTAATTTATAGCTAGCAGCTACTCCCCTTCGGGCTAAATCTTAGCATACTAATTTAGCCGATATGCTGAAAGTTTTTTTCATAGTTTTTTCATAGTTGGTTGATATTCTTTCTTATTAGAGCAATTAGTCATTAATCTGTGGAGTGATTAGATTTTTGTGAATCAAAAGGCGCGGGTCTGGAGACTTATTCTCATTTTTATTTCATACAGCTAGTGCAGGTTGTAAAGTGAAAGGGGCGGATAGAACGCACCATAACGCCCTGCCGATGCCAAGATAGAGATAGAGCCGTATATGATGGAAGACAAAACATCTGGGCACCTGAGGTTCGGAAATCATCAAGGGCTGAGCGCATCTGAAGAGGAACAGATACCAGTAACTACCGAGCAAATTCTGGCGCTCTTCGATACACTGGGTCTGCGTGCTACCCGTACACGCCGGTTGATTGCGGAGCGACTGGCAACGTTCGCGGCAAGCGGAGCCGATTTTACAGTCCAGGAACTTTGGCAAGAGCTGCGAAAGGTTGACCTGCAGCTCGGGCGGGCCACTGTTTACCGTGCGGTAGAAGTGTTGATGAGCCAGGGCATGTTTCACTGCCTGCCCTTCGCGGACGGCAGCTATCGGTACCGTTTGTGTGGCGGCAACCATCATCACCATGTCACTTGTACTCAGTGCCAACGGGTCGCCGAGGTGAGTGTGTGTCTACCACCTGAACTACTTGCTACGATCGCAGTCACTACGGATTTTGCGATCGAGGGACACTTGTTAGAATTGTTTGGGCGCTGCGCGGACTGCCGCGAGTTGCAGAGGACAAGTGCCCCAATCAATAGCACTGCTCAACGCTGACACAACTTCCTGGAATCCCTACTGAGCGTACTCAAGATAGTAGGCATCAAAAGTCAATTGGTGTTCAAATGAGAATTGAACAGATCGCGGGTGGGCGAAGGCAAACCGCAGGTATCGGGCGTTTGCTCGCGTCGCTCCCATTAACCTCAGTGCTTGTTCAGAGGGAATTAGCCCCACTTCCAGACCCCTAGTGTGACTAGCAATCATGGCTGGAGCGGAAAGGGGCTGTTTCTGACTTAAATCGGCGTGGAGCCGCGTCTGCCGCTGAACACCGGGCGTTTTATCTAGCAGTGTGGCTAGTGTCGCCGCTGAAAAGCCCACCAGCACAATCCCCAGCACCGTCCCCAACTCCTTTGACCAACCACTCATTTTCTGCTCCTCACTCATAACAAAAAACTCAAATTAGCTCAACGATGCTTGACGCCAAATGATACAGCAGCTGCATTGAAAAACAAAGGGAAGTTTTTGCAACACAATTCTCAAACCCACACTTACCTCGTCATAACTACTGCTGCGAGTCGCAGAACACGAGTACCTATCATTAGCATGGCTCAACTTCTCGTCCAAGTCAGCTCTTTTTGGAGCCAACTTAAAGATTTTATAAGTAAATGCATGAATATCTGTTCAGACGTTAGTCTTGGCTCAGAACTTTCTGCAGGAAAGAATGCTCGTGCCGGAACAAGCGCAGCGGATGGCAGAATTCTTTGGTCTGTTAGCAGATGGCAACCGCCTGCGTATTCTCTCAATCCTCGCCGGGCAAGAGATGTGTGTTGGTGATTTGGCGGCCACACTTGGCATGAAGGAATCTGCCGTTTCTCATCAGCTAATATCAATTCTTTATGAAGCTGCGCTAAATAAAGCTTCAAGGATAAAGTCATAAGAAGTCAAAGAAGCAATCTGTTCGGGTGTAATTGCTTCTAGCACATCAGTCAACTTCTGCCGTAGTTCGGCAAGAGTCTTGCAATTTTCCCATTGCAGTTTAGCTTTGAGAAACTCCCAAAACCTCTCAATCGGGTTGAGTTCTCGAGAGTGAGGTGGTTGAAAAATTGGGATAATATTATCTGGGCAATCGAGAGCTTTAGCTCTGTGAAATCACCCTTGTTCGAACTGGATAACTGCAATATCATCGCCGAGTTGAGCCGAAAGCATGTCCAAAAACAACTGGAAACAATCACCATCAAGATGGGAAAACTCATAGAAAAAGCTGTATCCGCTCAACGGTTCCACGACTCCATATAAATAAAAATTGTCACGTTGCCATTGACTTAGCCCTACAGGTTTAACGCCTGTTGCAGTAATTAAACGTCCTGCGATTGTCTTGAGTCCCAAGCGGGTTTCGTCTTGGCACAAGTACCTCAATTGCTTCCCTTCTCCAAATTCCTCTTGCAAAAAGTTCAGCGCTAAAGGAAGTTTTTTTTAAAGTGAGACTCACTATCTGGATGTTGTTTCAGGCTTTGGGGGCGAGGAACTTTCAGCTTGGCTTTGAGCTGATATCGAACTAATTGATAGACAGTTTTATAGGCGATGTTCAATCCAAATTCAGTGGCGACCCATTGTTGAATCTGACCATAGCTATTAAATCCTTCAGGTGATTGCAACCGCTGTTTCAGACCTTCTAGGGCTTCCCCTCTGACGATCGGCACTTGCCCTGGTGCATGTTTTACTTCTAGCAGGCTTGAACGTCCTCCATCTTTGTACTTTCTCAACCAACGAGTGATAGTTGCTTCATCACGTCCTAGACGTTCTGCCAGCGTTTGCCTGCTGCTGACTTGACCACTTTTTAGCCAGTAAAGCATTTGCAACCTTTCTTTACTGCTTGCGCTTGTTGCATATTTGAGGGCTTTCTCCAACTCTTCTTGGCTTTCTGAAATCTCGATTTTAAATGGACGGCTCATAACTATTGCACCAAATACACCCACACCTCTCTACTTTAGCGCACCTTCACATAGAAGTGGTATAAAGACTCTCCGCGCCCTGCGGTTGGTCAAATACCGGAAGCAGGGACGCCATGTTTTCTACCTAGATCAAAGTTGAGAGCCTCCGTCTTTTAAGCGGAGGGACGCCAGTTCCCTACGGAGGGAAAACGCCACTTGCTTTAAGCCGGGGAACCCTTTCGCCAGTCGCCGTTGACTGTGGGAGACCCTCCAAAGAGCGCTGGCTCACCAACGCAGTGGCTCCCCTCCTTCAGGACTGGCTCGTGAAAACGAGGAAAGAGCGGAGCCGGAGTCGCTCCACCTCCGGGCTTTAGCCTCACGGATTGGATGTTACTTGACGACCTGTCTACAAAGCGATATACTGATTTGTAGATGTGGGTAAGAAGCAAGTGTTGAATCTAACTTACGAGTACAAATTAAAGCCGACAACAGAGCAAGCCCAAGAGATTGAGCGGATTCTGGACGTTTGCCGCAAAGTTTGGAACTATGCTTTACGGGAACGTAAAGACTGGTTGAATTCTCGTAAGTGTCGAATTGACGCTTGCTCAATTGTTTCTGAGTTCATCACCCCTGCCGATACGCAGTACCCCAATTACGCTATTCAGTGCAAGTTTTTGACTGAAGCTAAGGAAAAGTATCTTGAACTCAAGACAGTCAATGCTCAAGTGCTGCAACAAGTTTTGAGACGATTAGAAACGGCATTTGTGGATATGCAACGCAAAGGAATGGGATTCCCCCGATTCAAAAATCGAGTGAGGATGCGCTCTTTTGTGTTTCCGCAGATGTTGAGGAACTGCGTTCAAGGCATCTCAATTAAGTTGCCACAACTCGGTGTAGTGGAGTTCATTAAATCAAGGGATATCCCAGATGGGTTTGTGGTTAAGCAAGCCCGAATCGTCCGTAGAGCATCAGGTTATTTCATCTTGCTTGCTCTAGAGTGCGATGTAAATGTTCCTGATACTATGCCTCATGGGTATCCGGTGGGGATTGATTTAGGTTTGGATAAATTTCTGGCAACTTCTGAAGGTGAGCTAGTCGAACGTCCTAGGTTTTTTGTGGAACGGCAACGCAAGCTTAAATTGCTGCAACGCCGACTGAAGCAGAAAGTCAAAGGCTCTAAAAATCGACGTAAGCAAGGTCTGAAGATTGCCCGATTGCATCAACGAAACAATGACACCAGGAAAGATTTTCACTTCAATCTAGCTCATCAATTTTGTGACCAGGCTGGGATGATATTCGTTGAGGATATTGATTTTCGGACATGGGCTAAAGGCATGTTGGGCAAACATACTCTAGATGCTGGATTCGGTCAGTTTTTGACTATCCTGCAATGGGTGTGCTGGAAACGTGGGGTTTACTTTGCCAAAGTGAACAAGGATTTCACGTCTCAGGTCTGCCCTAACTGTGATGCCCATACTGGAAAGAAAGAACTCAGCGATAGAATTCATATTTGCCCAGAATGTGGATACACCACTCACAGAGATGTTGCAGCGGCTCAAGTGATTAGAAACCGTGGTGAGACAGCGCTGCGGGAGGGTTTCCCTCCGCAGGCGACTGCGAACCCGAAGGGTGTGCTTGCGGTGGGACGCATCGTGGGCGATGAAATTGCCTGTGGAGACGGTCTGGCGGGGACTGGCAACAGTCTAGTTAAGAGTCCTAGAAGCAGGAAGAAGGGTGGAGAGGTACGGATTTATCCTGCCTCGTAACATCTTTTGAGAATCCCCTGTGCTTCTAGCCAGGGGAGAACGTCAATGCCTTAAAGATCATCACGTCCTCGATCTCTATCGATCCGTTGCCGAACACCTGGAGGAGAATGAAGTATGAAAGTTTTAGGGCTAGTCCTGTCTAGCCTGATCCTGCTGGCAACGCCAGCCATTGCGGCTGAGTATCAGGGAAAGAACATTGATGGCAGAAAGTTTGCTGCTAAAGCTTACTATTCTGGTACTGGTGGGGTCTACAGAGTTCAGGTGCAGTTCAAGAAAAATCGAGCAACCATCTACTTTGCCGGTGGTAGTCAAACGACTATCAAGCTGAGGCAGCGGGTTATAACTGACTCAAGCGATATTGAAGGCTTTGGGAGACCTGGACTGGTTAATATAGGTGGAATCTTCAGTGCGGGGCTAGATTATGACAACGATAATATAAGCAATTTTCAGCCGCTTGGGTCACATCCACCGGAAGGCTTCTGGAGAATTAGCCTGGACCCGACAGAATTACCAAACCAGGCAAGGCGCGAACATTAAGGCCGACCAAATCCCTGCCCCCGCTTGATCTTTGACCAAACTAGCAGTTCGCCATCCTGACCTTCAGCGGCGAGTTGCCGATCTTGCTTCTCCAGATATTACCTTCAGTTGCACCTAACTCCCTACTTAGTGGGGCAAGCCAGCCGCTGCCGCCGTCACTCCAGATGCCTTACAGACACTGCTTGGGGCTTGTTCAGTTAGCTGACAAAATGCCGCAGTCAGCAAGTTAGCATTACTTAGAATGGGCTGAGCGATCGGACTACTAGGATTTTGGAGCTGCTCCACGACTTGCTGCCAGGAAAGGTCGTGCAGGAGTTCAGGGCTGACTGGAGCCCCACCCTGAATGTAGCGTCCCCCAATGTACATAAACGGAATCGCTCCAGGACTGATAGTGTAAGGAGCTTTATCAAACTTTTCCAGTAAGCTTTCCTGTTCGGGAGTGGGCTTTTGTAATGGCTGCTGCTCGCGATCCTGCAACTCCACTGGGGTGAAAGTTAGATAGGAACTTTGGTAGTTGGACTGGTAAAAGCTCAGGGTGGCGGTATTGGGAAAGACGTCGGTCGAGCTTGAGCGCATATATTTAACACCGCTAAACTCACCAAAGCGCAAGAGTGCTAGGGTGAGCGACCAGCGTAGACTAGCGCAGTAGGGACAGTAATCAGCCCCGATGTAGACCACCTCCGGCAGTTTACCTGGAGGGATCGGGGGGCGCGAGCCTGGAATAGCCTGTAACAGTGATTTGCCAGCGTTGGGATTGGGTATCAGCCCCTGCTGACTAGCCTGCTTCAGGTTATTTAGTAGATTGGTACTAATGGGCTGGTCAATTTGGGCGGCCTTTGCAGTTGTGATCAGTGGGCTATAGACCCACAGAGTGCCAACGAGGGTCACCATTGCCACTACAATGGCGGTAAAAACCAGCTGTCCTCGATCCAGCCAGTCCCGCCCGATCACTGCCAAAATAAACAGACTCAAGCTAAATAAGGCAGAGCAAAGGCAGTACAAGCATAGGGCATGAATCTGAAAAGCTAGCAGATACATCAGGTATCCACTAAAAACCACCATGGCAGTAGCACCAGCAAACAGGAGCAAGGCTGTCCACTGCTCCAGGTTATCCCGTTGTTGCCTTTTGCCAACAGAGCGGAACAGCAAGGGTCCTAGAGCTAGGACTGCCATAGTCGAATAAGCGAAAAATCCCCAAAGTGACAGGGGGACTCCCAGCACGGTGGCATAGGCGCTATTGAGCACCTGCTCACAGCCCTTGATGGGACAGGCAGTTGCTTGATTGAGTAGCTTGCTTGCAGTTAGATAGGCTGTTGTTAGAGCTCCTGCGATCGCGATCGCTCCCATCAAGGGACGGGACCAGCGATGAATCCAGGGTGTGGGGCGATGACGTCTTCTAACCATGAGACGAATGACACTTAAGATAACTAGAGTTTACAGCGGTTTTCAGTCCTAAAAGCACTTGACCAGATAATTCACCCAAATCGCTGAAAGGGGTGGAGTTTCTGGGGAGTTGGGGAAAGTCTTGGCACAAGCAAGTAACACCGTACATTCACTGGAGTAATTTGGTAAAGACATGGAAATCTTGTCAAATTTTTCAGGGAAATTACGCTTGAAAACTGAGTTCGACTATAGGTAGCGCTAAGTTTATTTTGCGGCTTTGCTGTGTAAAGCTACCTTGAAACCTTTATTGCAACAACTATTATTTACAGAAACATAAGCCATTTTCCTCTAACATCGTACATTCACCGAAGTAATCTGGTAAAGACATGGAAATCTTGTCAAATTTTTCAGGGAAATTACGCTTGAAAACTGGGCGAGCGTAGCGCTATCTTTATCTTGAATATTTACTAGTAAAACTGCCTTTAAACGTTTATCTGGAGAGCCGAAAGCTGCTTTTCCGAAGTGTTTTTGGTTGCAAGCTACGAATAGCTTCAGATGTATTTAATTGAAGCTATAGCAATTTTGTTTAGAGTTTTATTTCATCGAAATTGCTCTTTGGATAAATTTGTCCAAGGTCCAATTTCCCAGTCAAATATTGAAAACAGGATAGGTCAAAAGTGGAAACCTTCGAAACTATATTTCGGCTTGTGTACTTTATTGGCCTGTTTTTCACAGGTTCAATCATCGCTTGGATTTTTCATTTTACCCAGGGTAAAACAACGACGTTTACACTATTATTTGAAGCCATTATAGTGCTTTTAACCATTTTAGGAGGTGCTATCTCGTTTTATGACTTATAGCAGAAGAAAACGAATTTTACTTTCGTTACTGACAAGAAACGTTGCGTATTTGATGTTTTCGGTAGGGTGAGCGCAGTAAAAGCTCGTCGGAATCCTATTAAGTCTTACTATCAGAAAGATATTCCAAGAGCAATAAAGTTTTATTTTCCCCTTCTGCTTCTTATTCTTAGTCTCTCCCTTATGCAAAAGGCACGAAGCGACATCCCCACTTCTTTAGCTGGAGAACTCCAGTTCACCTTTACACTCGACAACAGCTATACAACTAGTGCCGGAGCGTTCAAGCCAGACGGCACATTGATCAGAACGCTATGGCGCTCTGTAGAATATAAGCCCGGCGTGCACACTACTGTATGGGACGGCAAGGATGATAACGGCAACACTGTTCCTGCAGGCAGCTATCAGATCAAAGTGCTTACTCACAATGTCAACTATGTCTGGGAAGGCGTTATCGGCAACACATCCGCTAGCCTGACTGGCCCCAACGTACACCGCACCAATATGGTGGGGCTGGCAATCGACGGGACCAACGGCTTCTATAGCGTAGGCTACGCGGAACGCATGCCCGGAATGTATCGCTTCAACACGGGCAGTCCACAAGTGCCGACATCCCTTCCCCATGAGGAGGACGGTGGTACTTGGAACTACGTGGCAACGGACGGAGCAAAGGCTTACTTCACGCATACTGCGCCTAGTCGAGACAGCTTCGTGATGGCGTGGAACGTGGCGGACAATACCGAGTTCAACTTCACCAATGGCGTTACTGTGGGGAGCAACGGCTCCGAATACTACTGGCAGAGTGTCATCGACCGGGATACCGACAGCAATCAGTCTAGCGGCCTAGCAGTGCAGAAGAACGGCAACGTCCTCGCAGTGGCCCATGGCTCTCTCAACGCCATCCGACTGTTTGACAAGACTAACGGTCAGTTGCTAGGCTCCATCTCCGTCACGAACCCTCACGGCCTCGCCTTCTCTGCAAATGGCGATCTGTACGTTCTCAGTGGCACCGCGGTCGTCCGCTTCACTGATGTTGGCAACAGCAATAAACAGAATGGCTCACTGGGCAGCTTTTCCAACCCGCTGGCGATTGCCGCGCATCCGAACGACAACAACCAGTTTCTCGTTGCCGATGGCGGCAGCAGTCAGCAGGTTAAAGCGTTTGATGCAAGTGGCAACTTACTATGGACCTATGGTCAGCAGGGCGGCTACGCCACCAACGGTCCGGATGTGACCGCGGATAAGTTCTACTTTGATGCTACAAGTGGAGCGGCGGCGTTCCTTGCCTTTCAGCCGGACGGCTCCTTCTGGGTCAGAGATACCGGAAACGATCGTACACTACACTTCTCCGCACAGCGCCAGTACCTCGACCAGATTATGTTCTTAGGCTATGACTATGTCGTCACGGCGAACGTCAACAATCCCTCTCGGGTGTTCGGGCGGGGCTGGTTGGAATTCGCGGTCGACTACAAAACCAAGCCAATCCAGCAGTCCTGGCAGCTCGTCAAGAACTGGTCTGCGGGAGTGCCTTCTCAGTACTTCGGGTTCTTCGAAGGGTTAAATACAGTGATGACCCTCAGTAATAACCGGACCTACGGTTTGATCAGGAATCAGGATGCCAATCATAGTAATCAGGTCGTGGAGCTGACTGCGAGCGGGCTACGTCTGACCGGCATCGATCTAGATCCCCTGACCAATTTATTCCCGGACGGGTCACTCCAGTCGTCGTCACCTGCAAATGGTACGGTCACCTTTTATCACAAGGCCCAAACCGGGTTTGATGGCTCCGGTAACCCGGTCTGGAGTTCCGCTACCACGCTCGCTTCCGCCCCTGCAGGGGATACCGACCCCTACTACCATCCCTATGACGGTGACGGCCCCCACGGACCACAGGTACCACTCACCTCCGACAATGTAGTGGTCTCCTTTGACCCAGGTCATACAGGCTGGCACCTGGGCGGCGTGAAGGCCGGGAGCAACCAGTGGCTCTGGAGAGCCAGCCCCAGCGGTCCACTTGACGGCCTCGGTACCTTCGATCCCAATGTTTGGTATGCCGGTAATAGTGCCTACGCGAGCGGTCAGAACATCTTCTACGGCTACAACGGTGAAGGTTGGCAGGGTGGACAGGCCAACCAGTTCATGCAGTTCTACGACGACGGTCTCTTCATTGGACAGTTTGGCACGCCACACTTTCCTTATCAAGAGCCAGCCCCAGGAGCAGCAGGTAACAGCTATCTGGCAGCGGTTCTGAAAGCAGGAGGCAACCTATATCTTTACCACGGCGACGAAGGCGTAAACGCGGGTATCCCTTCACTGACCATACCGTCACCAATGGCATGACATATTACTACGTTGTTTCGGCGATCAATGGAGACGGTGAAGGCCTTAACTCCAGCGAAGTAATGACTATAGTGGGAGCAAATACCGGCGTTTATGAGGCGGAAGCCGGTACGCTGTCTGGGGGTGCGAGTGTGAATTATGACGCATACGCTTCCGGTGGTCAGTTCGTGGGCGGCTTGAATAATTACGGTGCCTCGGACAAGATCAGCAACGTTGACGGCGGCAGCGGTGGCCAGCACACTCTGGCGATCCAATAACGCCTGGTCGAGCGATACGACCTTTAGTCTCTACGTTAATGGGACCAAGTCCGTGTTAAGCTTTCCCAGTACTGGTGGCTTTAATGGAGAGGGGCACTGGGCAGAGGTGACGACCACAATCACGCTCAACCCCGGCACAAATAATACGCTGATAGTGGAGAGGGACAACGATGTCGGTGCAGTCAACCTGGACAAGTTTACCGTCTCTCCTTAGCTGTAGGCTCATTGGAGCATGGCAATTCTGGCCAAATTTTCCTAAGGAGCCAACATCATCTACAAATCCTCTCGCTTCGTGCCTTGCTCTGGGTCATCTTTACTGTTCTGGGAAATAGCTTTTAGTTTGGTATAGAATTCAGAACCGTCTGCTGGTGGGGTGAATTGCCGAATGGGGCGATGATTTTCACTTCCAAGTGAGCGTGATCGCTGGTCATCAACGCTAGACTGAGTCGGCTCAACGCTAGCCAAGGAAACGCTTCCAGCGGAACGTTGAGAGCTATTACCTTGAGCCGACTTTTCACTTGTTTGGTTGTTAGCAGGCAGGACTCTAGGAGAATTGAATTTACTCTCTCCCCTACTTCCCCCAATCTCCCCCTCTCCCCCTCTCCCCCTCTCCCCCTCTCCCCCTGCTCCCCTACGGGTCTGCCCAGTTAGTATTTGGGGAAAGTTACTACATATGAGGCGTTCAAATTCGTAGTTGTAACGATGAAGTGCTTGACCCCGCCGTTGCCAAAAGAATAGTATCTGCTCGACCGAAACTGCTTTGTAACGTCCTTGATACAGCGCCTCAATCACACTTTGGCATACCCAAGTGGCTGGGTAGTCTTTGAGCCAGCGGTTAATGAGTTCACTGGCAGTATAGCCACCCAGGTCAAAACTATATTGAATTAATAACGTTACTGCGAAGCTAGTATTTAGGTCCGAGTCAAGATCAAACATCAGACAAGCGGCATAGACATCTTTTGTCTAAACGCCTATAGCCTACCGTCTATTGCCAGATCTCAGCTTCCTAGTACGTGATTCTGAGTTAGATGCATCTTGGTCTATTATTGTCTGTATCCTAGTCAACCTATCGGCCTAGACCGATGATCGAAGTTGAACACTTAAATAAAGTCTATGGCTCGACCCCAGCAATTCAGGATGTCACCTTTAGCGTCGAGCCAGGGGAGATTGTAGGTTTTTTGGGTCCTAACGGAGCTGGAAAAACCACGACGATGCGGATTTTGGCCGGGTATTTACCTGCAACCAGTGGCACAGCCCGCATTGCTGGGTTCGATGTGCATGAGCATTCATTGGCTGTGCGGCAGCGAATTGGCTACTTACCGGAAACACCACCTCTTTATCCGGAAATGACGGTTGAGGGATTTTTGTATTTTGTGACGCGGCTCAAGGGGGTGCCAGCTGGCGATCGCGCTCGTCAAGTCAATGCTGCCGTAGAGCGCTGTAATCTACAAGAAAAGCGCCGCGTCCTCATCCGCAAGCTGTCTAAGGGATTCCGGCAGCGAGTTGGCATTGCCCAGGCAATAGTCCACGATCCACCAGCCATTATTCTAGATGAACCCACCGTTGGTCTTGACCCTCGGCAAATTATTGAGGTGCGGAATTTAATTAAGAGTCTTGCTGGTAGTCATACGATTATTCTGTCTACCCATATTCTGCCGGAGGTGAGCATGACCTGTAGCCGGGTGGCGATCATTAATCGTGGCAAAGTGGTTGCGACCAATACGCCGGAGAACCTTGAGGCTAGTCTAGCTCAGGGCTCAGGGTATGAATTGGAGATTGATGCGGATGCTGCCGCTAAGCAGCAACTGCAAGCTTTACCCGGAGTGCTACTGGTAGAATCAATTCCGGTAGTAGGAGCTTATGGTGGTACTCCCATAAAGGAAAATCGCGCTTGCCTCCGGGTGACATCAGAACCGGGAACCGAACCAGGCCGCGATATTGTCAATGTTCTTGTAGGGATGGGAGTGGGATTGTACGAGATGCGACGCACGCGTGCCACTCTGGAGGATGTGTTCCTAGAACTGACAACAGAGGAGAAGAATGCAAACGCAGATACACGCGGATACACGCAGATGGATGAGATGGGTGTAGATTCGTTTGTGGTGGAGCCAGAAGCAGCCACGGAGGGAGAGGCTATTTAGATGGGTGTAGTACTAGGCAATATCATTGCTATTTACCGCCGGGAGTTGCAGAGCTATTTTGCCTCGCCTTTGGCTTATGTAGTCGCTAGTATCTTCTGGTTGTTGTCTGGGTTTTTCTTTACTGTGATTCTGCTGGGGCCAAATGGAGTCATTCAGCAAACGACGCAGATTGATGTCCAAGGGCAACAATCTGGGCAACCCGTACCGTCGGTAGATGTTGCCTACGAATTTCTGCGCATCTTTTTGGGCGTGCTGGGGTCTTTAGCATTGTTTGTGCTGCCGATTCTTTCAATGGGGCTTTATGCGGAGGAACGCAAGCGTGGGACTCTGGAGTTGTTAGCGACGTCGCCACTTACTAACTGGGCGGTGGCGGTGGGCAAATTATTGGGAGTGCTGACATTTTTTACCTCAATGGTGCTGCCGTTGCTGGCATTTGAAGTGATCGCCTTCAGTTCTGCCAGTCCACCTATCCAGCCGGCTGTGCCATTGCTAGGGCATCTAGGATTAATTTTGCTGGCAGCTGGGGTCTTGTCTTTGGGAATGTTTATTTCCTCTCTGACAGAAAGTACCATCCTGGCAGCTATTCTCACGTTCGCTCTGATTATGTTTTTGTGGGTGATTGATGTGATTGCCAAAAGTCTCGGTGGCCCGGTAGGAGACGCCTTAGGTTATCTGTCGTTACTGAATCACTACAACAATTTGGTGCAAGGCATTCTCGATACTAGCAGCTTAATTTTGTTTGCCAGTTATATTGTTTTAGGCGTATTTCTCACGGCTCAATCGATTGATGCCCTACGCTTCCAGAGGTCTTAGAGAGATGAAGACCATTGCTGTCAAGAAATTTGGGAGATATTTGTTTTGGCTTGGCCCAGTCCTCGTTGTCATGGGCTTATCAGCTGCTGTTGTGTCTGGTAGTTGGGGTCCAGTCCCGTTAGGTTTGCTGATTGCTGGAATTGTCCTGACTGGGTTGTGGCTGCTATTTCAAGCCCGTGAGAGTAACTGGTGGGGGCGTCGCTCGACTCAGGCTGGGACAAACGCCTTGGTTGCCACCCTCTCGGTACTGGTGATTCTGGGGTTGCTTAACTTCCTGGGCACCCGCTACCCTGGGCGCGTGGACTTAACCGAAAACCAGTTGTTTACCCTCGCGCCAGAGTCGCGGCAGCTAGTGCAGCATTTGCAGCAGCCGGTTAAGGTGTTGGTGTTTGACCGCAACCCGAATCCCCAAGACCGAGAATTGCTTTTGAATTACCGGCGGCAGGGGTCGAAGTTTAGCTTTGAGTATGTCGACCCGCAAGCGCAGCCTACACTGGCGAAAAAGTTTGGGGTTAAAGATTTTGGGTCAGTTTATCTGGAGGCGAATCAAGAGCAGAAGTTTGTCCAGGTAGTAAATGAGCGAGAACGCTTGTCGGAAGCGCAGTTGACTAATGCTATAGAACAAATACAGAGCGGTCATAACAACAAGGTTTACTTTCTCCAGGGCCATCGCGAACACCCCCTTTTGGCACAGGGTGGAGTTTCGGAAGCGTTGAACTCGTTAAAAGACAAAAACTTCACCACCGAGCCGCTCAATCTGACACAACAGTTAGTTATTCCCAAGGAGGCCAAGGTTGTGGTGGTGGATGGTCCCAGGCAGGCGCTGTTTGATCGGGAAGTCAAAGCTTTGAGTGACTATCTCAATCAAGGTGGTGGTTTGCTGCTGATGATTGACCCTAATACCAATCCGAACCTCGATAGCTTGCTGAAAGGTTGGGGTGTGAAGCTGGATAATAGTTTGGCAGTCGATATTTCTGGAGCAGGCATAGGCTTTGGTCCTGAAGTCCCCCTGATCACTCAATATGGCAACCATCCGATAACGAAAGATTTTGGCAATGGCATTTCGTACTATCCATTGGCGCGACCAATCGAACTCACCCCAGTACCTGGCGTGCAGGCAACTCCCCTAATCCTGACTAATCCCTACCCCCAGAGCTGGGCTCATGGCAATCTAGACCAAGACTTGAAGTTTAATCCCAAGAGTGATCGCCAGGGTCCCTTGATCTTGGGTGCGGCTCTCAGTCGTCCAGCGGCAGCTAAATCTGATAAACAGCCGTCTGAATCGCGGCTTGTGGTGTTGGGAAATTCAGACTTTGCCACGGATGGACGGTTCGATCAGCAGTTGAATGGTGATGTGTTCCTCAACTCAGTTAGCTGGCTCAGCCAGCAGGATCGCCAACTGCTTTCCATTCGCCCGAAGCAAGAGAAAAACCGTCGCATCAATATGACACAGACGCAGGCGACTCTCTTAGGTTGGACGTCTCTGTTGCTTTTTCCGGTCATCGGCTTGGGAATGGCGATCCTACTGTGGTGGAAACGAAGATAGTTATGAAGCTACAGCAAACAACTCTAATTTTGCTCCTCTTGGCACTGGGATTGGGTGGTTTTGTTTACCTCCATGAAGTTCGGGGGGCTAACGAGCAGCAATCAGCCATGCCTTTGGAGCAACAAATCTTTGCCTTTAAAGCGGAGCAGGTGCAGTCTTTGAGTGTGAAAACCAAGGGCCAGATGCTCTTTTTGGGGCGTGTGGAGTCTGGTCAAGCCAGGTGGTTGATCGAGGCTCCCAGTCAAACTCCAGCTTCGGATGCAGCCGTATCCTATTTAACGGATTTGTTAGTGCAGGGGAAGAGCGATCGCACTATTCAAGTCCCAGCTAATCAACTTCAGGAATATGGCTTGGCTCAGCCCCAAGCAACTGTAGAAGTCAAGCTGAAAAATCAGCAAACTCATCAGTTGATTTTAGGGAAGCCCGACTTTAACAGAAGTTTCCTATACGCTCAAGCTGATCCACCTGCTAAGCCCGCTGGAAAGGTGAATGTGCTATTGGTGTCTACAGACTTTGAGAATGCTGTAAATCGCCCGTTGTCAGAGTGGAAAGCCAGTCCCTCTCCTTCACCATGACACCCCAGACAGGCGGTATAATCGACATAACTGAAGGGATAAGTTGTCCATTGCAAATTGCTTTCCAGTTTCAGCCATAGGTAAGAAGCTGATTGGCATATTACCCCCAGAGGAAGCCATGTCCGTTGACACCACGACTGAGCAGGAAACGCTGTCTCCAGATTCGATTTGGGAGCCACCAATGCCTCCCACCGACTTAGTCTTTGATGATGGAGAACCTTTGGAAACGAATCGTCACCGGATTGCGATGAACGTCCTGATTCAGTCAGTTCAGCAAGCGCTAGCCCAGCGATCAGATTTTTTTGCCGGCGGCAATTTGTTTGTCTACTACAGCCGCAATCAGGCAATGAATCGAGATTTTCGCGGACCTGATTTTTTTGTGGTGCTAGAGGTTGATGGCAGCCGGGAACGGCAAGGATGGGTCGTCTGGGAGGAAGAGGG
>JAABUQ010004374.1_pt1 | contig 24189 bp, 24 predicted proteins | sample 5560001 | NCBI WGS metagenome assembly JAABUQ01 (sample SAMN10711888, study PRJNA513371) | rock metagenome | isolation source: Antarctica rocks | place: Antarctica: Victoria Land, Finger Mt nord | collected 2015-12-18
GCCCGATGTCTTGCCGTTCTGCCCGACCTTCTCGCCAATCGAGCGCAGGTTGCCCCAGTAGCTGCCGATACCGCCGCCCTTGGACGCCAGCCAGACGTTCTCGTTCCACAAGCCGACAATGCCGTCGAGGCTGTCGGTCGCCTCGTTGAGGAAGCAGGAGATCGGCAGGCCGCGCTCGGTGCCGCCGTTGGACAGCACCGGGGTCGCCGGCATGAACCACATGCGGCTCATGTAGTCGTACAGCCGCTGCGCGTGCGCCTGGTCGTCGCCGTAGAAGCTGGCGACGCGCGCGAACAGGTCCTGGTAGCCCTCGCCGGGCAACAGGTAGCGGTCGTCCAGCGTCGCGCGGCCAAAATCGGTGATGAGCGAATCGCGCGAGTGATCGACGCGGACCTGATGGCGGCCCTGCATCTGAACGGCGTCGAACATGGCATTCTCCCGTAAGCACGACCGACACGATATCAGGTCGCCAGAGTCGCAGCAGCCAGTGCAATCTCTGCTTGGCCCATAACGCCGTCAACGGCCAATACCACCACATGTAGTCAGTGACGCTTACGTGTACCACTAAATGCCACGGTGCGGCTGTACTACAACACTTTCACCGTTAGCGCCCCGAGTCGGTTTGCCACCGTGGCGAACCGCTGGTCGAACGTCACAAACGCTTCGCATTCAACCGCTGCGGCGAGATGCAGGGCGTCGGCGAAATCCACGCCGCCTTCCGTCCAATCCAGCACCTTGGCGATTGTCGCAGGCCGTTCGAGGGTGACGTGCGGAAGTCCAGCGAATGCGCGCAAAGCCTTGCAGATCATCACCGTGCCGAAGCCGTAGACGCTGCGCAGGACCCATTCGGTCTCGAGCAGCACGGTCATGCCGACGAACAACCGCTCCGTCTCGACCAGGGTCTTCGCCCGCGCCGACTGCGTTGGATGATCGCCGGTCACATAGCGGACGACGACGTTAGTATCGATCGCCAGCATGACGCCGTCTGGTCTCCGCGACGATGCCCGCTTCCATTTCGGCCAATGTTTTCGCCGGCCCATCATACGCCAGCATGGCAAACACATCCTCCGAGCGGGTCGGCGCAAACACCGGGATCGCCTTCAGGAGCACGCCCTCGGCGATGTCTTCCACAACCAGCCGGGTACCGGCATCCCAATGCCTTTGCTCACGGATGGCTTTGGGCAGGATGACCTGCCCCTTGGTCGACACCGTCGTGGTCGACCGCTCCGCCAACGCCATTGCCTTGCTCCCATGAAAGGTAAGACAGAAGTAAGGCGTCAAGCGCCAGATGTCACGCCCAAGTCGCGTATGTCTCCGAAAGCTTTGACACGTTAAGGGCTCCGGTCGTTGGGTTGCGTCATGTGGCTTGCATGACATGATGCCCGCCTGACTGAGGAGGCGCAGTTTGGCGTTCGGCATTTTCCTCCACCGCACAGACTCGATCTACGATGATAGTCCAGCCGAGCGTTACCAGTTTCCCCGCCAGTATTTGGCAAGGGTTGAAGCCTGTGTCGGCGATTGGATCATTTACCTGGAACCTAGCAAGGTAAACGCAACACGCGGCTACTTTGCCACGGCCAAGGTTCAACGAGTTATTCCGGACCCGGGGAAAGAGGGAATGTATCTGGCGGTGATTGAACCGGGCAGCTACCTCGATTTTCCCAATCCAGTAGGATTCCGGGGACCAAGTGGCGTGATCGAGACCGGAGTCTTGAACGCCGAGGGCCAGATTTCGGGACGCGCCCAGTCAGCCGTTCGGCCACTCTCGGCCGCGGATTTCAACCGAATCATCGATCTCGGATTGGAAGCCGATGCCACAGTGCTGCCACGTGTCGGCAGCACTCTTTCCGTATGGGGGCTAAGCGAGCAACAGGCGCCCTTCGAGTTTCAACAGAGCCGCGACCGGGTAATGTCTATAACGTCTCGCATCATGCGCGACCGCGTCTTCCGACAGGTCGTTCTCAAGGCTTACGATTCTCGATGCGCCATCACTGGCCTGAAACTGATTAACGGTGGCGGTCGCGCAGAGGCTGAGGCAGCGCATATCCGCCCGGTCGAGGCAGACGGACCCGATATCGTGAGCAACGGCCTTGCTCTTTCGGGAACGGTTCATTGGATGTTCGATCGCGGTCTGATCGGAATCGCTGATGACCTTCGGATTTTGATCTCAAGGCAGGTCAACAATGCCGACAGTGTAGCAACGATGATTAATGAGACAGGGCGCGTTTTACGCACTCAACGCGCTACTGATCGGCCGCACCCACATTTTCTGGACTGGCATCGGGAACATTGCTTTAAAGCCTGAGATCCCATACCCGGGCTATTACATTTGACGGAGCCGCACGACCAGTCCTGCCATGTGCGCCGGCAAGATAAGATGCTCCACAATCTCACCCGTCATTCCCACTCGATAGTACCGGGCGGCTTGCTGGTGATGTCGTAGGTGACGCGGTTGATGCCGCGCACCTCGTTGACGATCCGGCCGGCGACGCGGCTCAAGAAGGCCATGTCGAACGGGTAGATCTCGGCCGTCATGCCATCGCTGCTGGTTACCGCCCGCAACGCGCAGGCGTAGTCGTAGGTGCGGCCCTCACCCATGACGCCCACCGTGCGAACCGGCAGCAACACCACGAACGCCTGCCAGATCGCATCGTACAAGCCGGCGGCGCGGATCTCCTCCAGGAAGATGGTGTCGGCGCGGCGCAGCGTCTCCAGCTTCTCCGGCGTGACAGCGCCGGGAATGCGGATCGCCAGGCCGGGACCGGGAAACGGATGCCGGCCCACGATGTCGGCGGGCAGGCCGAGTTCACGGCCGAGGACGCGCACCTCGTCCTTGAACAGCTCGCGCAACGGCTCGACCAGGCGCATCCGCATCCGCTCGGGCAAGCCGCCGACGTTGTGGTGCGACTTTATGGTCGCACTCGGTCCGCCGCTCACGCTGATGCTCTCGACCACGTCGGGGTATAGCGTGCCTTGCGCCAGGAAGTCGGCGCCGCCGATCTTGGCCGCCTCCTCCTCGAACACCTCGATGAACACCCGGCCGATCGCGCGGCGCTTGGCTTCCGGGTCGGTGACGCCGGCCAGCGCCGAAAGGAACATCGCCGAGGCGTCACGGTGTACAAGGCGGATGTTGAAGCGGTCGCGGAAGGTGGCGTCGACCTGCGCCGCCTCCCCGGCCCGCAACAGGCCGTGGTCGACGAAGATGCAGGTCAGCTGGTCGCCGATCGCCTCGTGGATCAGCACCGCCGCGACCGAGCTGTCGACGCCTCCGGACAGGCCGCAGATCACCCGCCCGGTGCCGACTTCGGCGCGGATGCGGCTCAGCGCGGCGTCGCGGAAGCCGGCCATGGTCCAGTCGCCGGCGCAACCCGCCACGTCGCGCACGAAATTGCGCAGCAACGCGGCCCCGTGCGGCGTGTGCGACACCTCGGGGTGGAACTGCACGCCGTAGAAGCGGCGGTTGTCATCGGCAATCGCGGCATAGGGCGAGCCCTCGCTGACTCCGATAGCGCGAAAACCGGGCGGCAGGCGGGTGACGCGGTCGCCGTGGTTCATCCAGACCTGCTCGCGGGCGCCTTTCCCCCACACGCCGCGAAACAGATTGCTCGGCTCCACCACGTCGACGAAGGCACGGCCGAACTCGGCGTGGTGGCCGCTTTCGACCTCGCCGCCTAGCTGCGCGCACATTGTCTGCTCGCCGTAGCAGATGCCCAACACCGGCACGCCGGCCTCGAACACCGCCTCCGGCGCCCGCGGGGTATCCCCTTCGGTGACGCTGGCCGGGCCGCCCGAAAGGATGATGCCGCGCGGCGACCAGGCGCGCAGCCGGTCGGGGTCGGCGTTGTATGGCCAGATCTCGCAGTACACCCCGGCTTCGCGCACCCGACGAGCAATCAACTGGGTCACCTGGCTGCCGAAGTCGAGAATGAGGATGCGGTCCGCGGCCACGGCGGCCAGCGGGGGGGGTTGGGACATTGGCGGTGATCCTCGGCTAGGAAATGGCGGACGTGGCCTGCGCCAGGCGGTCGATGGGGTCCCAGACATAGGCGGTCTGCGACACCGCGACGCCGCCGGCATGGATGGTGCCCTCGGCCGCCGGCCGACCGCCGAGGCGGGCGTAAAACCAGCGCGCCGGGTTGTCGCGCAGCACCCAAAGGAACGCCGAGCCGCAGCCCTGCTCGGACAAATGCAGGGCCGAGGCGCGGATCAACCGCCGCCCGATCCCCCGCTCGCGCCAGTCGTCGAGCACGTACAGCGTCTCGATCTCGCCTTGCGCCAGCGGCAGGTCGCCGTTGTCGCGCCGGGCAGCCGGGGAGCTGGTGGCGAATCCGACGATACGCGACGGGCCGCCGCCAGGACCGAGATCGATGCCTGAGACGGTCGCCACATGCACGCCCGAGCGGGCGCGGTCGGCGCCGATACGGATGGTGTAGTCGTAGTAGGCGGCTTGGCGCGGCGCGGACAGGCGCGACAGGAAGCGGTCCGGCAGGATGCCCGGATAGGCGCTGCGCCAGGCCGCGACATGCACCGCGCCGATGGCGGCGGCGTCGGTTGGCCGGGCGCGGCGGATGGCGATCACGCCGCCCGCTCCAGCACCGCGCCGAAGAAGCCGTCCGTCCCATGCTGCAGCGGGGTCAGCGAGAGATACTGACCGCGCACCGGCGGCACGCCCGGCAGCGTCCAGGCGCGCTCCAGCGGCACCACGGAAAACTCCGGGTTGGCGTCCAGGAAGTCCCGCACCTGCAACTCGTTCTCCCGCGCGAGCAGCGAGCACGTAGCATAGACCAGCCGGCCGCCCTTGCGTAATAGCCGGGCCGCCTGGCCCAGGATCATCGCCTGCTTGGGCGCCAGCTCGTCCAGGTCGCGCTCCACCAGGCGCAGGCGGGCATCGGGGTTGCGCCGCCAGGTGCCGGTGCCGGTGCAGGGGGCATCCACCAGCACGCGGTCGAAGCTGCCGGCGCGGCGCTTGGCCCATTTGTCGCCGGCTTCGACCAGATGGCGCTCGACGTTGTGCACGCCGGCTCGCCGCAGCCGCCGCACCGCGCCGTCCAGCCGATGCGGGCTCACGTCGCAGGCGGCGATATGGCCGCGGTTCTGCATCGCCATCGCCAGCGCCAGCGTCTTGCCGCCGGCCCCGGCACAGAAGTCCACCACCCGCATTTCGGGAACCGCACCGACCAGGGCTGCGACCAGTTGGCTGCCCTCGTCCTGGATTTCCACCAGGCCGCTCTGGAACGCCTTGCCGGTGGAGACCGGACGCCTTCCCTCGACGCGCAGGCCCCAGGGCGACAGCGGCGTCGGCTTGGCCTCGATCCCCTCCCGCGCCAACTCCCGCTGCGCCGTGTCGCGGTCGCCCTTCAGCAGGTTCACGCGCAGGTCGAGCGGCGCCGATGCCTCCATCGCCGCGACCTCGGGCGCAAGATCGGCGCCGAACCGGGCCTGGAACTGCGGCAGCACCCACTCCGGCAATTCGAGCCGGACCGCGTCGGGCATGTGCGGATGGTCGAGCGTATGGCCCTCGATGCCGGTCAGCGTCTCCGCCTCGGCTGGCGCCAGCGGTGTCGCGCCATAAGCGCCGCCGGAAAACGATTGCGCGACGCCGGCCAGCGTCCAGCCCTCGGTCAGCAGGCTGGCGGCGAGCATCTGGCGCGGGTTGACGCGGGCGCCGACGCGGTCGAGCCACCAGGCCAGCCGGCGGTGAGTACGCATGATGCGCCACACCCGGTCGGACACGGCGCGGCGGTCGCCGGAGCCGATGAAGCGGCGCTGGCGGAAGAAGTCGTTAGCGATGGCGTCGGCCGGCTTGCGTGGCGCGGCGTCGATCGCCGAGAGCAGCTCGATGGCGGCGGACAGGCGGGCGGCCGGTGTCACCCGAGCAGCGCCGACAGGCCGGACAGGTCGGAGATCACGTCCACCTTGCCCTGCAGGCCATACTCGTCGGGCTGGCCCTTGCGGTTCACCCAGATCGTGCGGAAGCCGAAGCCGTGCGCGCCGAACGCATCCCAGGGATTGGACGAGACAAAGGCGATCTCATGGGTGGGTTGGCCGAAGTGGGCAGCCGCCAGCCGGTATACGTCCGGGTGCGGCTTGAACACGCCCGCTGTCTCGGCGCTGAGCACCGCGTCGAACATCCCGGCTAACCCGGCGTGACGCAGCTGGCGGCCCAGCATCGGCGGCGGCCCATTGGACAGCACCACGCAGGCGACGCCCAACGCGCGCAGGGCCTGCAGCGCCGGCGCGCTGTCGGGATGCGGCGTCAGCTGCTCGTAGCTGTCGCGCAGGTCGGCCAGCAGCGACACATCGTCGATGCCGTGCTGCGCCGCCGCGAACGCCAGCGCGTCGTCGGTGACCCGGCCGAAATCGGCGTGCTGGCCGGACAGCGTGCGCACCCAGGTGTATTCCAGCTGCTTGGTGCGCCAGGTCAGCGAGAGCGCGTCCGCTGCCCCGGCGAGACGATGGGCGTGCGGCAGCACCGCCGAGTGAACGTCGAGCAGCGTGCCGTAGGCGTCGAATACCGCGGCCTTCATTCAGCCCTCCTGCCGATAGTTCGGCGCTTCCCGCGTGATCGCGACATCGTGGACGTGGCTCTCGCGCAGGCCGGCCCCGGTGATGCGGCGGAACACCGCCTGGCGCTGCAGGTCGGCGATAGTGGCGCTTCCGGTGTAGCCCATGCCGGCGCGCAGGCCGCCGACCAGCTGGTGCAGCACGCCGGAAACCGGCCCCTTGTAGCCGACGCGGCCCTCGATGCCTTCGGGCACCAGCTTCAGGCTGTCGGTGATCTCCTGCTGGAAGTAGCGGTCGGCCGAGCCGCGCGCCATCGCGCCGATGCTGCCCATGCCGCGATAGGATTTATAGCTGCGGCCCTGGTAGAGGAACACCTCGCCCGGCGCCTCGTCGGTGCCGGCCAGCAGGCTGCCGACCATCACGCAGTCGGCCCCGGCGCCGATCGCCTTGACCAGGTCGCCGCTGGTGCGGATGCCGCCGTCGGCGATCGCCGGCACGCCGGCCTCGCGGCACGCCTGCGAGGTCTCCATGACAGCGGAGAACTGCGGCACGCCGACGCCGGCCACGACGCGGGTGGTGCAGATGCTGCCGGGACCGATGCCGATCTTCACCGCGTCGGCGCCGGCCCGGATCAGCGCCTCGGCGCCTTCCGGCGTGGCGACGTTGCCGGCGATGACCTGCACCGCGTTGGAGGTCTGCTTGATCCGGTCCACCGCCGCCAGCACGCCCTGCGAATGGCCGTGCGCGGTGTCGACCACGATCACGTCCACCCCGGCGTCGATCAGCGCCATCGCCCGCGCGTGCCCGTCCTCGCCCACGCCGGTCGCCGCCGCGACCCGCAGGCGGCCCAGCTCGTCCTTGTTGGCGAGCGGGTGCGCCTGCGCCTTGTCCATGTCCTTGACGGTAATGAGGCCGATGCAGCGGTAGGCGTCGTCGACCACCATCAGCTTTTCGATGCGATGGCGGTGCAGCAGCCGCCGCGCCTCGGTCGCCCCCACGTCGGAGGTGACCGTCACCAGCGCGTCGCGGGTCATCAGCTCGTAGACCTTGAGGCCGGGATCGGTGGCGAACCGCACGTCGCGGTTGGTCAGGATGCCGACCAGGCGGCTGGTGCCGCGCTCCACCACCGGAATGCCGCTGATGCGGTAGCGGTCCATCAGGGCGCGGGCGTCGGCCAAAGTCTGGTCGGGGAAGATGGTCACCGGGTTGATGACCATGCCGCTCTCGAACTTCTTCACGCCGCGAACCTGCGCCGCCTGTTCCTCGATGGTCAGGTTCTTATGGATCACGCCCATGCCGCCGTGCTGCGCCATGGCAATCGCCATCGCCTGCTCGGTCACGGTGTCCATGGCGGAAGCGACCAGCGGGATGTTGAGCGAGATGCCGCGCGTCAGCCGGGTGCGGGTGTCGGCGGCGTTGGGCAGCACCTGCGAGTAGTTGGGCACCACCAGCACGTCGTCGAAGGCGAGCGCCTCGGCAACCCGCGGTTCGATGCGCAGGCGAGACGGCGGCGGAGTTGTCGCGAGTGGAGCGTGGTTGTCGTCGGGTGTCATGGCGGACCTCAGAACCAGCCTTGACGCCGCCTTCTACCGACCGCGGAAGCCGGTGGCAACAACATACAGCTCGCTCGACCCCTTGCGGCTGGCCGGCGGCTTGGCATGGCGGACGGTGGCGAACATGCGCTTCATCGGCGCCAGCAGGTCCCGCTCCGACCCGCCCTGGAACACCTTCGCCACGAAGCCGCCGCCGGGCGTCAGCGTGCGCTCCGCCAGATGCAGCGCCAGCTCGGTCAGCGCGATGATGCGGATGTGGTCGGTGGCGGCGTGGCCGGTGGTGTTGGGCGCCATGTCCGACAGCACCAGGTCGGGCGCACCGCCGAGCAACGCCGCCAACTGCTCCGGCATGGTCTCGTCGAGGAAGTCGCCACGCAGGAAAATGGCCCCCGGCACCGGGTCGATCGACAGCAGGTCGAGGCCCACGACCGCCGCCGCGCCGCGCTGCACGGCGACCTGGCTCCAGCCGCCGGGAGCCGCGCCAAGGTCGAGCACGCGCATCCCGCGGCGGATCAAGTGGTAGCGGTCGTCCAGCTCGATCAGCTTGAACGCCGCGCGCGAGCGGTAGCCCTGCGCCTTCGCCGCCGTCACGTAGGGATCGTTGAGCTGGCGCAGCAGCCATGCCTGCTGGCCGGTGCTGCGCTTGTCGGTTCGTTTCAGCTTGACGGCGAGCTTGCGGCCGGCGCCGATCGGGGACTTGGTCATGCCGGATGTATAGCGTAGGCGGGCGGGCCGGCCAGCCTGCCGCGGCGCGGCGCATTGTCGGCGCGCATCAGGCGCAGCAGGACGCCATCGCGCAGGCCGCGGTCGGCCACCACGATGCGCGGCGCCGGCCAGACACGGTGGATCGCGGCGAAGATGGCGCAGCCGGGCAGCACGAAGTCCATCCGCTCCAGGCCAACGCAAGGATGCGTCGCCAAGCCGGCGGGTCCCAGGCCGCGCAGCAGCGCCACCGCCTTCGCCGCATCGCCGGCCGAAAGGATGACGCCATCGACCAACGGCCGCCGATACCGCGGCAGCTCGAGCGCCACCCCCGCCAGCGTCGTCACGGTGCCCGAGGTGCCAAGCAGCACGACGCCGCCGCGGCGGACCTCCTGACCGATCCGATGCACCGCCTCAAAGTCCAGCAACGCCGCCGCGACATCACTCACGATCGCCTCGAAATCGTGGTGGCCGCGTCCCGCCAGGTTGACCACGCCGACCGGCAACGAGACGGTGCCAATCAGTTGCGGCTGGCTGCCCGAACCGGCCAGACGCACCCAGGAGATCTCAGTCGATCCGCCGCCGATATCGAACAGCACGGCCCGCCGCTCACCGGATGCGGCCAGCGGCGCCAGCAACGGCGCGCACGCCTCCATCGCCAACTCGGCTTCCTCGCGGGTCGAGACGATGTCGAACGCGAGGCCGGTTTCGCAACGCACCCGGGCCAGGAACTCGGCCCCGTTGCGCGCGCGGCGGCAGGCTTCGGTCGCCACGGCGCGAACCGCCCGGACGCGGCGGCGCGCCAGGCGGTCGGCGCAGTCGTGCAATGCGACCATCGCCCGCGCCATGCTCGCCTCGCCCAGGATGCCGCTGTCGTGCAGGCCGTCGCCAAGGCGGACGATCCGGCTCAGGCTGTCGAGCACGCGAAAGCCGTTGCCGACGCGGGCCGCAACCATCAGCCGGCAGTTGTTGGTGCCGAGGTCGAGCGCCGCGAACAACGCCCCGGCCGGGGGAGTTTGCGGTTCGGCGACGGAGGGTGCGACGGCTGGCGGGTTCATGGCTGTGCTATCTAGATGGTGTAGCCTCGCGCGGTAACGAGGGGTTTCGCCACGGTTGCACACCGCCGGGGTGCGTGCTACCTGCCGCACTCGTCCACAGGGGCGAGACGCCGCTTGGGGGATAGTTTAGCGGTAGAACTCCCGGCTCTGACCCGGGCAGCCTTGGTTCGAATCCAGGTCCCCCAGCCAACTTTCTAAACGACGGATTGCCGGCGGGAAGCAACCGTTCTCCGGCTCAGCACGGCGAGCAGCGGGCGTTCGACGACCAGGTGGCACAATGTGCCGGCGCCAATCGCCAGGGCGCACAGCAGCAGGAAGGCGACCGAGGCCGGAACCAGCCGCGCCGCGCCGCTCGACCAGGCCAGCTTCGCCAGCAGCGACAACGCGAAGAAATGCACCAGATAGATGCTATACGACGCATCGCCCAGCAGCCGCAGCCAGGCGGGGACCCGCAGGCGGGATTGCCGCTCCAGCTCGACCAGCCCGGCCAACACCAGCGTCGCGCCAAGCCCGAACAGCAGCGTGCGCCAACCCACCTGCATCGTTTGCCAGTAGGCGTCATCCATGCCCGCCACCAGGAACACGGCCAGTCCCAGCAGTGCCATCGTTGCGGGGCGCGGCAGTGCCCTGCGTCGCATCCAACAGGCGGCTGCCATGCCGAAACCAAATAGCAGATGCAGGTAGGAGAACCAGAACTCGGTCAACATCGACCCGCGACCGGTGGCCATGCCGACGAACGAAAGCGCCAGCCAGAGTGCGATGATGGTGAAGCCAAGCCGGGCGCGCCAGATCGCCAAGGCAAACAGCGCGTAGAACAGGATTTCGTGGAACAGCGTCCAAGAGACCACGCTCACCACATTGAGGGTCTTGATGTGAACAAGCAGGAAGGATGACAGGACCACATAAGGCTGGGTTTCGTAGCCCTTGCCGAAGCTACCTACCTTGAAGTATATCGGAAGCACGAGCAGCAGCACCACCCAATATATCGGGTAGATGCGGCGCAGTCTCTTCCAAAAGTAGCCGATCATCTGCTCAGGTCGGCCCAGGTCCTTGTAATGCACATGCAGGATGATGAATCCGCTTAACACAAAGAAGAAGAACACGCCTGCTTCGCCGAGAGTGAGCACGTCGCCGAACGGTTTGCTGTTCCAATACTTCGGCAGCGCGAAGATCGAGCCGTTGCTGTGATACAGCACCACAAGGACCGCAGCGACGGCGCGTGCAGCCTGGATGCTGGCGAAATTGCGCGGCAGTGGTCGCACGGTATCGGTCATGGACTAACCTTCATGCTTGCCTGAAGGCGGCAGATCGCGTTCCACAAAGGGGACGTCGGTCACAACTCAGTAAAACTGTTTAAGTTCAAAAGACAGCAATAATTCCGGCGCGTGACGCAGGGTTTTATTTGCATCGGCCAAACTATTGCGGAGGCAAGCTGTATGAGGTCTTTAAATTGCAACGAAGAATGAAACGCACGCCTGGTTGATCTTACCTTAATTCATTTTGCACCGTGTCTGATTGCTTGAAATCACGGCGCTGGCGGAAGGTGTGGGATTCGAACCCACGGTACGTTTTACCGCACACACGCTTTCCAAGCGTGCGCCTTAAGCCACTCGGCCAACCTTCCAGCGCGCGTTACCTAGCAGTCACGCGCCCGCTTGAAAACCACTTGGCCCGCTTACGCATCCATCTTCAGCGCGGCCAGGAAGGCCGACTGCGGGATTTCGACCTTGCCGAATTGCCGCATCCGCTTCTTGCCCTCTTTCTGCTTGTCCAGCAGCTTGCGCTTGCGGCTGATGTCGCCGCCGTAGCATTTCGCGGTCACGTCCTTGCTCAGCGCGCCGATCGTCTCGCGGGCGATTACCCGGCCGCCAATCGCCGCCTGGATGGCAATCTTGAACAACTGCTTGGGGATCAGATCCTTCAGCTTGCCGCAGATCGAGCGCCCGCGCGCCTCGGCGGCGCCGCGATGGGCGATGAAGCTGAGCGCGTCCACAGGGTCCTGGTTCACCAGGATGGAGATCCGCACCAGATCGCTCTCGGCATAGCCGTCCATGGCGTAGTCAAAGCTGGCGTAGCCGCGGCTGATCGACTTCAGCCGGTCGTAGAAGTCGAACACCACCTCGTTGAGCGGGATGCGGTACACCGCCATCGCCCGGTTGCCGACGTAGGTCAGATCCGCCTGCTGCCCGCGCCGCTCGTTGCACAAGGTCAGCACGGCGCCCAGATATTCGTCCGGGACCATGATCGTGGCCTTGATCCACGGCTCCTCGATGTAGTCGATCAGGCTCGGGTCGGGCATGTCGGCGGGGTTGTGCAACTCCTCCTTGACGCCGTTGGTGCGGCTCACGCGGTAGACCACCGAGGGCGCGGTGGCGATCAGGTCGAGGTCGAACTCGCGCGACAGCCGCTCCTGGATGATTTCCAGGTGCAGCAGGCCGAGAAAGCCGCAGCGGTAGCCGAAGCCGAGCGCCGCCGATGTCTCCGCCTCGTAGTGAAAGCTGGAGTCGTTCAGCCGCAGCTTGGACAGGCTGTCGCGCAGCTTCTCGAAATCGTCGGCGTCGACCGGAAACAGGCCGCACCACACCACCGGGATGGACGGCTTGAAGCCGGGCAGCGCGCGCTCCGCCGGGCGGCGGTCGTCGGTGATAGTGTCGCCGACGTTGCAGTCGGCCACGGTCTTCATCGCCGCCGTGATGTAGCCCATCTCGCCCGGGCCGAGATCGTCCACCGGGACCATGCGCGGCGAGAACACGCCGACCTGCTCGACCGTGTGGACGCTGCCCTTGGCCATCATGCGGATCTTCTGGCCATGCCTGATGCGGCCGTTCTTGATCCGCACCAGGATCACCACGCCGAGGTACTGGTCGTACCAGCTATCCACCAGCAGCGCCGCCAGCGGGGCCGCGGCGTCGCCCACCGGCGGCGGCAGCCGGGTCACCAGCGCCTCCAGCACACCCTCGATGTTGAGCCCGGTCTTGGCCGAGATCATCACCGCGTCCGATGCATCAAGGCCGATCACGTCCTCGATCTGCTGGCGCACCCGCTCCGGCTCGGCCGCCGGCAGGTCGATCTTGTTCAGCACCGGCACGATCTCATGGTTGGCCTCGATCGCCTGGTAGACGTTGGCCAGCGTCTGCGCCTCCACTCCCTGCGAGGCGTCGACCACCAGCAGCGAACCCTCGCACGCGGCCAGGCTGCGCGACACCTCGTAGGCGAAGTCGACGTGGCCCGGCGTGTCCATCAGGTTGAGCGTGTAGGTCAGGCCGTCGTGGGCCTTGTAGCTGAGGCGCACCGTCTGCGCCTTGATGGTGATGCCGCGCTCCTTCTCCAAATCCATGTTGTCGAGCACCTGCTCGGTCATGTCGCGGGCGCTGACGGCGCCGGTGGACTGGATCAGGCGGTCGGCCAGGGTGGATTTCCCATGGTCGATGTGCGCAATGATTGAGAAGTTGCGGATCAGGTGGGTCGGGGTATCGGTCATGTTGCGTTACCGTTCGGCAGGTTCCTCACCGTAGCACGCCGCCGGTCGCCTTCTCCACGGCCGTGACGATCTTGCGGCTGAGCGCCTCGATCTCGGCGTCGGTCATGGTGCGCTCGCGCGGCTGCGCCGTGACCTCGATGGCGATGGAGCGGTGGCCGTCGGGCACGCCCGCGCCGGAATAGACGTCGAACACCGAGACGCCGGCAATTAGCGCGCGGTCCGCCCCGCGCGCCGCCCGCGCCACCGCATCGCCGGCGATGTCGGGACCGACGACGAAGGCGAAGTCACGGCGCAGCGGCTGGAAGGCGGGCAGGTCGGGCGCGGCCTTGCGGCGACGCTTGGGTAGCGCCAGGGTGTCGAGGTGGATCTCGAACGCCACCATCGCCCCGGTGATGTCGAGCGCGGCCAGCACGCGGGGGTGCAGCGCGCCGAAGCTGGCCAGCACCGTCTTCGGCCCTTGCCGGATCACCCCGGAGCGGCCGGGATGATAATATCCGGGCGCGTCGGTTGTGGTGGTCAGCGCCTCCATCGGCACGCCGAGCGCCGCCAGTGCTGCGAACACGTCGGCGCGCACGTCCATCGCCGACACGTCGCGCGCCGCTGCCGACCAGTGGCGCGGCGTCTGCCCGGCGCGCAGGCCGGCGGCGACCAGGCGCTGTCCGGCGGCATCGGTGCCCGCGAACGCCGGCCCGATCTCGAACAAGCCGACATCCGGCCAGCCGCGCGCCGCGTTCCGCCGGGCGGCCAGGGCCAGGGTCGCCACGGCGGTCGGGCGCAACTGGTCCAGGTCGGCGGCGATCGGGTTGGCCAGCCGCAACGCCGGATCGCTGCCGCCGAACGCCGCCGCCTCGTTACCCGCCATGAAGCTGAAGGTCACGCACTCGGCCAAGCCCTGCGCCGCCAGGACGCGCCTCGCCAGCGCCGTTTGCGCCTGCCGTGGGGTCAGCGTCGCCGCCGGTACAGCCGCCATCGCCGGCAGCGACACCGGCGGGATGCTGTCGAGGCCGTGCAGCCGCAGCACCTCCTCGATCAGATCGGCTTCCGGCTCGATGATGTCGCGTCCGGCGGCGGCGGCGGCGGCGTGCGCGGGATCGAGGCCGGGCCACGGTTCCAGCGCGCTCATCGCCGCGATGTCATTGCGCCACGGCGGCACAGCGACGGTGACCCGCTCGGCATCCCGGCCGGCGACCACGAAGCCGAGCCGCTCCAGCGCGCCCACCGCCACGTCGGGCGCGATCTCGATGCCGCCCAACGCCGCGACGCGGGCAAAGCGCAACGTTGCCTGCCGCTGCCATGCCGGCGGCGCACCGGCGGCCACGGTCTCGCTCGCCTCGCCGCCGCAGAGGTCCAGGATCAGCCGGGTCGCCGCGGTGAGCGCATCGGGCAGCAGCGCCGGGTCGATGCCGCGCTCGAAGCGTTGGCGGGCGTCGGAGGTGACCTGATGCCGGCGGCCGCTCAGGGCCACATGCACCGGGTCGAACAGCGCGCATTCGATGAACACGGCGGTGGTCTCGGCGGTGCTGCCGGTGGCCTCGCCGCCCATGATCCCGGCCAGCGACTGCACGCCCGCCGCGTCGGCGATCACGCAATCCTCCGCAGTCGCCGTGTAGTCGCGCCCGTTCAAGGCGCGGAACGCTTCGTCCCTGCCCGCCCGCATGGTGAGCACGCCGCCCGTCACCCGGTCGGCGTCGAACACGTGCAGCGGACGGCCCAGGTCGAAGGTGAAGAAGTTGGTGACGTCGACCAGCGCGCTGATCGGGCGCAGGCCGATGGCGCGCAGGCGGTCGGCCAACCATTTCGGGCTAGGTCCGTTGCGCAGGCCGCGCACCATCCGCCCCTGTACCCAGGGACACGCCGCCGGCATGTCGATGGCCCAGGCCAGCGGGCTGGCAAACGCCGCCGGCACCTCGGCGACACTCCAGGGCCGCAACGTGCCGAGGCCGGCGGCGGCGAGGTCGCGGGCCACGCCGCGCACGCTCAGCGCATCGCCACGGTTGGGCGTGACCGAGATCTCGATCACCGGATCGTCGAGCCCTGCATACTCGGCGTAGCTCATCCCGACCGTCGCGTCGGCGGGCAGGTCGACGATGCCGTCGTGGTCCTCGCCCAGGCCCATCTCGCGCAGACTGAGCAACATGCCGGCGCTCTCGACGCCGCGGATCTCGCCCACCTTCAGCGTGATGCCGCTGCCGGGAATGAACGCGCCGGGCGCCGCGAACACCGCCTTCATGCCGGTGCGGGCGTTGGGCGCGCCGCACACGACTGAAACGACAACAGCGCCGGTATCCACCTTGCAGGCGCGCAGCCGGTCGGCGTTGGGGTGCTGCGCCGCCTCGATCACATGCGCCACGTGGAACGCCGCCAGGGCCGCGCCGCGATCCTCGACGCACTCCAACTCCAGGCCGATGTTGGTCAGCGTCTCGGTGATGGTAGCGAGATCGGCCTCCGTGTCGAGGTGCGAGCGCAGCCAGGAGAGCGAGAACTTCACCGCTTCAAACCCCCTCGTGCAGTATCGCCGAGACCAGCGGCGAGGCGCCGTAATGGCGCAGCCAGCGGATGTCGCTCTCGTAGAACGGGCGCAGGTCGGGGATGCCGTGCTTGAGCATCGTCACCCGCTCGATCCCCATGCCGAACGCGAAGCCCTGCCACTCGCGCGGGTCGACGCCGCAGTTGGCCAGCACCTTTGGATGCACCATGCCGCTGCCCAGGATTTCCAGCCAATCGCCGCCGCCGCCCAGCTCGCCGGTGCGGCGGTTCCAGCCGATGTCGACCTCCATCGACGGCTCGGTGAACGGGAAGTACGACGAGCGGAAGCGCACCGGCAGGGCGGCGATGCCGAAGAAGCTGCGCAGGAAGTCGGTGAGGCAACCCTTCAGATGCGCCAGCGTGATGCCGCGGTCGATGACAAGGCCCTCGACCTGGTGGAACATCGGGCTATGGGTGGCGTCGTGGTCGGCGCGGTAGGTGCGGCCGGGAGCGATCATCCGCAGCGGCGGCGGGTTGGCGAGCATGGAAATGATCTGCACGTCCGAGGTCTGCGTGCGCATGACCAACGGCCGTCCGTCGCGGCTGCCGGGCAGGTAGAAGGTGTCGTGGTCGGCCCGCGCCGGATGGTGCGCCGGGATGTTGAGCGCGCCGAAGTTGAACCAGTCGGTCTCGATGTCGAACCCCTCGCCCACGGCAAAGCCCATGGCGCCGAAGATCGCGTGCATCTCCTCGATGGTGCGGCTGATCGGATGGATCAGCCCGCGTGCCGGAAGCAGTGGCGGCAGGGTCACGTCGATGCGCTCGGACGCCAGGCGGGCCTGCATCGCCACCTCCTCCAGCGCCGCGCGGCGGGTCTCGATGGTTGCGGTCAGGGTGTCGCGCAGGGCGTTCAGCGCGACGCCGCGCTCGCGCCGCTCATCGGGCGCGAGCCGGCCGAGTTCCTTGAGCAAGCCGGTCAGCCGCCCCGCCTTGCCCAGCACGCCGACGCGCACCGTGTCCCAGGCGCGCAGGTCGGCGGCGGCGGCCAGGGCGTCGGCGGTGTCGTGCTTCAGCGCGTCGAGTTCGTCGCTCATCTGGTCCTGCTGATGGCTGTGAAAAAGGGCTGCCCGCAGCGGACAGCCCTTGTTCAGTGTCCGCGCGGCGTTGTGGCGATCAGGCGGGAATGTGCGCCTGCACCTGCTTCACGATCGCCGCAAAGCTGGTCGGGTCGTCGAACGCGATGGCGGCCAGCACCTTGCGGTCCATCTCGATGCCCGAAGCGTTCAGGCCGGCGATGAAGCGGCTGTAGGTGAGGCCATGCTCGCGCACCGCCGCGTTGATGCGGGCAATCCACAGGCTGCGGAACTCGCGCTTCTTAACCTTGCGGTCGCGGTAGGCGTATTGCAGCGACTTTTCCAGCCGCTCAAGAGCGATGCGGTAGTTGGTCGAGCTGCGGCCGACGAAACCCTTGCTGGCGTCGAGGACTTTTTTGTGGCGGGCGTGCGTCGTAACGCCCCGCTTTACACGTGCCATGAGGTGCTACTCCCTGCTCAACCGAGACCGTACGGCGCCCACTGCTTGACGGTGATGCCGTCAGCATGGGTCAATGTCTGGCTGCCGCGGTTCTGCCGCTTCATCTTCTGCGAGCGGTTAATCAGGCCGTGGCGCTTCATGCCGGGTCCGGCCAGCACCTTGCCGGTGCCAGTGATCTTGAAGCGCTTCTTCACGGAAGACTTCGTCTTCAGCTTGGGCATTTGCATCTCCTAAATTGGCCGCTCGCCGCCGACCAATCGGGGACGCGCGCTGTCGCGGCCGGGCATGCCCCACAGGCCCGGCGCGCAGACAAGTGGCGGGGTATAGCGATGCGGTCCCGTCAAGGCAACATGTGACAGTTGCGAGGCGGCTAGGCACGCTGGATGGCCATACCGGCACGTTGCGGCAGCCCGGCCACCTCATCGCCACTCACCTGCTCCGCCACCCGCACATCATAGAGGCTTTGCAAGTTCATCCAGAAAACCGGGGTCGTGCCGAACCAATGACCCAGCCTTAGTGCCGTGTCGCCAGTCACGGCACGCTTACCCTGGACGATTTGCGTGATGCGGTTGTGCGGCACTCGAAGCTGACGGGCCAGCTCCGTCGGTGAGACTCCCAACTCGGCCAACTCATCGGAGAGAACCATGCCAGGATGGATCGGCATACGCGGCATCAGACAGCTCCCGGTTCAATGATAGTCCACGATCTCGACATTCGACGGCCCTGGAGCTCCCTGCGACCACTCAAAGCAAATCCGCCATTGCAGGTTTATACGGATGCTCCACTGCCCGCGCCGTTTTCCCTGCAACGCCTCTAAGCGGTTCGAAGGCAATGCCCGCAGGTCTTCCAGCGCCATTGCCGCCTCCAGTATCGTCAGCCGCTTTTCGGCCTGTTGCCGAAAAGTCTCGAACTCGCGAACAAAGCCATCCTCGGCAAAAGCCCAGGTGCGTTTGTCGCGATAATTGACAATCACACCTTTGTCTCCAACGGACGACGTACTTTAGGACGATGGACGTCCAGCGTCCACATGAAGCTTGATTTGAGTAAAGCGCGACCTGGGTTGGTGCGGCAAAGCGAACCATACTATGAGCAGGCTATGCTCGCCACCTTCACCAAGATGCACGGCTGCGGCAACGATTTCGTCGTGCTCGACGAGCGCACGGCGCCGCTCGGCCTGACTCTGGCCCGCGCCGCCGCCATCGCTGACCGCCGCACCGGCATCGGCTGCGACCAGTTCATCGTCATCGAGCCCGCCCCAGCCGGCAGCCACGCCGCCGCCTTCATGCGCATCCGCAACCCCGACGGGCAGGAGGCCGGCGCTTGCGGCAACGCTACCCGCTGCGTCGCCGACCTGCTGCACAGCCAGACCGGAGCCAGCGAGGTTGTGGTCGAAACGGTCGCCGGCCCGCTCACCGCCACCATTCTGGCCGACGGCCGGGTGCGGGTCGACATGGGGCGGCCCCGCCTGGAATGGCAGGATGTGCCGCTGGCGGCCGCAACGGACACCTTGCACCTCGACCTGGTGCTCGGCCCGGTCAGCGACCCCGCCTGCCTGTCGATGGGCAACCCGCACGCCACCTTCTTCGTGCCCGACCTCGCCGCCCTGGACGTGGCCGCACTCGGTCCCGCGCTGGAGCATGACGCAATGTTTCCGCAGCGGGCCAACATCGGCTTCGTGCAGGTGCTCGCCCGCGACCGCATCCGGTTGCGGGTGTGGGAGCGGAGCGCTGGCCTGACCCTCGCCTGCGGTTCTGGCGCCTGTGCGGCACTGGTCAACGCCGCGCGCCGTGGCCTAACCGGACGCGCCGCTACCGTCGTGGTCGATGGCGGCGAGCTGTTCATCGAGTGGTGCGAGGATGGCCATGTGCTGATGACCGGCCCGGTCGCCACCAGCTTCACCGGCACCATCGACCTCGCGAGCCTGCCGCAATGACGCTCGACATCCTGACCTTCGGCTGCCGCCTCAACGCCTACGAGAGCGAGGTCATGCGCGGCCACGCGGCGGCGCTCGCCGACACCATCGTCGTCAACACCTGCGCCGTGACCGCCGAAGCCGAACGCCAGGCGCGCCAGGCGATCCGCCGCGCTCACCGCGAACGCCCGGAGGCGCGCATCGTCGTCACCGGCTGCGCGGCCCAGATCGCGCCCGAGACCTGGGCCGCCATGCCCGGCGTCAGCCGCGTGCTGGGCAACGCCGACAAGCTGCTGGCGGCGAGCTGGACGCCCGACGCCGGCTCGGCGGTGTCCGACATCATGGCGGCGCGCGAGACGGCGGCGCATCTGGTGACCGAGTTCGCCGGCCGCGCCCGCGCCTTCGTGCAGGTGCAGCAGGGCTGCGACCACCGCTGCACCTTCTGCATCATCCCGTTCGGCCGCGGCCCCAGCCGCAGCGTGCCGGTCGGCGCCGTGGTCGAGCAGGCGCGCGCCCTGCTGGCATCCGGCTACCGGGAGATCGTGCTGACCGGCGTGGACATCACCAGCTACGGCCCCGACCTGCCCGGCTCGCCCACGCTGGGCCAGCTGGTGCGGCGGCTGCTGGCGCTGGTGCCCGACCTGCCCCGATTGCGACTGTCCTCGCTCGACCCCAACGAGATCGACGCCGATTTGTGGCGGCTGATCGAGCATGAGCCGCGGTTGATGCCGCATCTGCACCTGTCAGTGCAGGCCGGCTCCGACCTGATCCTGAAGCGCATGAAGCGCCGCCATTCGCGCGCCGACGCCCTCGCCGTCATCGCCCGCGCCCGCGCGCTGCGTCCCGGCCTCGCCATCGGCGCCGACCTGATTGCCGGCTTCCCAACCGAGACCGACGCATTGTTCGACGAGACCCTGGCGTTCGTGAACGAGGCCGCGATCCCGTTCCTGCACGTCTTCCCCTACAGCGAACGCCCCGGCACCCCGGCCGCGCGGATGCCGGCGGTCCCGGTGCCGCTGCGCCGCGAGCGTGCCGCAAGGCTGCGCGCGGCGGGCGAGTACAACGCCGCGACGTTCTACGCGGGCCAGGTCGGCCGCATCGCCGATGTGCTGACGGAAGCTGGCAGCGCCGGCCACACCGAGCACTTCGCCCCGGTCCGGCTGGGCGTGGCACCTCCCGGCACATTGCTGCGCGCGCGCATCACCGGGGCCGACGCGCGCGGCCTGTTGGCGGAGGCGGCCTGATGGCGCTCGGCTTCTTCTCTCGGCTCAAGCAGGGCCTGTCGCGCAGCACCCAGAAGTTCACCGAGAGCATCGGAGCGGTGCTCACCCGCAAGCGGCTCGACGACGAAGGATTGGCGGAACTGGAAACCGCGCTGATCGCCGCCGACCTCGGCACCGAGGTCGCCGCCCGCATCATCGCCAACTTCCGCAGCAGCCGCTTCGGGCGCGAGGCGACGGAGGCGGAGGTCCGCGCGGCACTGGCCGAGGAGATCGCGGCGATCCTGGAGCCGGTGGCGCGGCCGTTGGTACTCGACCCCACGCTGCATCCGCATGTGGTGCTGGTGGTGGGGGTCAACGGCACCGGCAAGACCACGACCATCGGCAAGCTGGCGCAGCAGTACCAGGAGCAGGGCCTGCGCTCGATCCTGGTCGCCGGCGACACCTTCCGCGCGGCGGCGGTCGAGCAGCTGCAGATCTGGGGTCAGCGCACCGGCGCGCCGGTCATCACCGCGCCGGCCAACTCCGACCCCGCCGGCCTCGCCTTCAACGCGCTGACCCGGGCGCGGGCCGAACGCGCCGACGTGCTGCTGATCGACACCGCCGGGCGGCTGCACAACAAGGCGGTGCTGATGGAGGAGCTGCGCAAGATCATCCGCGTGTTGCGCAAGCAGGACGACAGCGCGCCGCATTCGGTGCTGCTGGTGCTCGACGCCACCACCGGCCAGAACGCCATCGCCCAGGTCGAGGTGTTCCGCGAGATGGTCGAGGTCACCGGCCTGATCGTGACCAAGCTCGACGGCTCGGCGCGGGGCGGCATCGTGGTGGCGCTGGCGGAGGCGTTCGGCCTGCCGGTACACGCGGTCGGCGTGGGCGAGCAGGCCGGCGACCTGCGCCCGTTCGACGCGCTCGATTTCGCCCGCGGCCTGGTGGGCGCCAGCTGATACCGACAGAGTTCACGGATCGGTCACGCAACGCAACCGCGCGCGCCGCCGTTTTCGTTGCATGACGCGAGCACCCACCCCGCCACACGGCCAGCATCAGTTCGGGCAGAAGCGCCCCTCCTCCAATCCCGGCCACAGCCAGCAGTCACCGCTGTATTCCGGCAGCAAGACGCAGCCGGTGCCGGCTGCGACCGGCAAGCCGCCGTTCCACCTCGACCTCGCCGACATCATCCCCGATGCGGTGAAGGCGATGACCAAGGCTGGCGGCATGGCGCTGCACATGGTCGGCGACACCGGCGGGGTGCAGAACCCGACGCCGCAGCAACTGGTGGCGAACGGGCTGGAGCAGGATGCCGCAGTCGGCGGCGCCTACGGGCTACCCGGCTTTTTCTACCACCTCGGCGATGTGATCTATTTCGACGGCGAGGCGCAGGAGTATTTCCCGCAGTTCTACCAGCCATACGAGCACTACCCGAACCCGATCCTGGCGATTCCCGGCAACCATGACGGCGACCGCTACGACCGCGGCAAGCTGGTCAACGCCGAACCCTCGCTGGCCCCGTTCGTGCGAAACTTCTGCGCCGCGGCTCCCGGCGTCCATACAGCGGAGGCACGCGAGGCGACGCGCACCGCGATGGTGCAGCCGAACGTCTACTTTACCCTGAACACGCCGTTTGCCACCTTCATCGGGCTGTACACCAACGTGCCGGAGGGCGGCGTGGTCGAGCCGGACCAGCAGGAATGGCTGGTGGGCGAGATGAAGGCGGCCAGCCCCGACATTCCAATGTTGCTCTCGCTGCACCATCCGATCCACTCGCTCGACACCTACCATAGCGGCAGCAAGGCGATGGCCAAGGTGCTGGCCGATGCCATGTCGGCGTCGGGCCGGCGGCCGGACATCGTGTTCGCGGCGCATGTTCACAATTACCAGCGGTTCACAGTCACGATGCCGGATGGCGGCATCACGCCGTTCATCGTCGCCGGCATGGGCGGCTACCATAACCTGCACAAGATGGCGCGCGACAACGGGCAGGACATCGTCACCCCGTATCGCGCGCCGACCGAGCCGGGCGTCATCCTGGAGAACTACTTCGACGACCGCTTCGGCTTCCTGCGGCTGGAGCTCCACGACGACCTGATCGACCTGCGCGCCATGACCGTGCCGCGCCCGCAGGAAAAATGGTCGCAGGGGGCGCGGCTATTCGACCGGATGCAGTACAACTGGCGCAAGCGGGTGATCGTCGTCTGATTTACCCCGCCAGGAAGGTCGCCAGGATCGGCACAATGATCGCCGTGACGATCCCGTTCAACCCGATCGCCAACCCGCCGAACGCGCCGGCCGTCTCCGAGGTCAGCAGCAGATGCGCGGTGGCGAGACCGTGGCCGGCGGTGCCTCCGGCCAGTCCGATGGCCCGCAGGTCACGCACGCCCACCAGCCGCAGCGCCGGGCCGACAAGGATGATCGCCACCAGCCCGGTCAGCAGCACGAACACCGCCGCGAGCGAGGGCTGGCCGCCGATCTGCTCGGCGATGCCCATGGCGATCGGAGTGGTGACGGATTTCGGCCCCAGCGAGAGCACCACCACGCGCGGCGCGCCCAGCAGGCGGGCTATCGCCATGGCGCTCGCGGCGGCGGTGAGCGAGCCGGCCAGGACCGCGGGCAGGATGGCGCGGGCGGAGTGCCGGATGCGCATGAGGTTGGCGTACATCGGCACCGCCAGGGCCACGGTCGCCGGACCCAGCAGGAAGTGGACATACTGGGCGCCCTGGAAATAGGCCGAATACGGCGTGTGCGTGAGCAGCAGCAGGGCCACCAGGATCAAGATGGACAGCAACACCGGGTGCGCCATCGGATGTCCGAAGGCGAGCCGGCTGAGTTGCTGGGCGGCGGCATAGACCAGCAGGGTCGCCGCCAGCCCGAGCAGCGGAGTCGCCGCCAGGTATACCCAGAGATGGAACAGCCCGATCAAGTCTCGGGTCGGGCCAGCATCTGCATGACGGCGCCGGTCACCACCAGCCCGGCGAAGGTCGAGACCAGCAATGCCGCCGCGACCGGCAACCAGTTGCGGCCCAGCACATCCAGTTGCGTGATGACCCCGACCCCAGCCGGCACGAACAGCAAGCCGAGGTTGCCGAGCAGGCCTTGTGACACCCGCTGTAATTCCACCGGCACCGCCGGCCTGCCGAGACGGTTGCGCGCGACCAGCGCCGCCAGCAACAGGATCAAGCCGACGACCGGCCCCGGCAGCGGCAGTCCGACCGCTTGGGCGACGATCTCGCCGAGCAGCTGACAGGACACCAGCGCCGTGAAGGCCGTCAGCATGAGGGGCGCGGGTATTCCTTGCCAGCTTGCTCAGTCGCCAGTCGGTCGCAGCGGATCACTGCAGCGGCACCTTCATGTTGATGCCGGGACTCGGGTTGAAACGCCTTTGTTCGTTGCCTTCGACCGTGGAGCCGGGAACGTAGCCATCGCCGTGGACAGTGTTCTCACGATGGAACAGCCCTGGCGTGAACCGTGCCGTCTCTGGACCCAGCGTGCGCAGGATGGGTGCGCTGGCTTCACTGTCGGGCAGCGGAGCCGGGGTGAAGTTGCTGGTGGCCACAGTGCCGGTTTGAAGTGGCTGTTCCGGCGAAATGGTCGCTTCCTGGAACGAAGGCGCCGTGAACAGGCTGTACTTGCTAGGTGCCGCAGCCATGGTCGCGACCGCGCCCATCATCAGCAATACCGCTCTGAACATTGCGTTGCCCCCCAGCCGCGCCAGCAGCCGATACGGCACGTTGTGGCCGTCACAGCCTCCGGTATCAACACGAACATT
>JAABUQ010004375.1_pt1 | contig 24186 bp, 21 predicted proteins | sample 5560001 | NCBI WGS metagenome assembly JAABUQ01 (sample SAMN10711888, study PRJNA513371) | rock metagenome | isolation source: Antarctica rocks | place: Antarctica: Victoria Land, Finger Mt nord | collected 2015-12-18
CACGCAATGTCACACTTGTATCCAGGGTGGCTTCGTAGTCCACCATCTTAAAGATTCGAGGCATAGCTGCTCATTGTCACTTGCCTCACTCTGACACATCGGTGTTTCTCCGACAACCTGCTAGGGCGGAGTAAAAACCAACCTATTAAGTTAATGGAAGTGTGTGGTGGTCATACTCACTCTATCTTTAAGTATGGCATTGAGGATATTTTACCTGACGCTATTGAATTAATTCACGGTCCTGGTTGTCCTGTATGCGTGATGCCAAGGGGAAGATTGGATGATGCTATTAGCATCGCTGAACATCCTAACGTTGTTTTCGCTACATTTGGCGACGCTATGCGGGTTCCGGGTTCTAAAAAAAGCCTATTGTCAGCCAAAGCAGAAGGCGCAGATATCCGCATGGTTTATTCTCCTTTAGATGCCCTCGAGCTAGCACGAGGAAACCCCAAAAAAGAAGTTGTTTTCTTTTGTTTGGGCTTTGAAACAACCGCACCCAGCACATCTTTGACCATATTACAAGCTGCGGCTGAAAGTATCGACAATTTCAGTATGTTTTGTAATCATGTCCTCGTCATTCCAGCACTACAAGCATTACTTGATAATCCTGACTTACAACTAGATGGTTTTGTCGGTCCCGGTCATGTCAGCATGGTAATTGGCATTAAACCATATCAGTTTATTTCCCAATACTATCATAAACCTATGGTAGTGGCGGGATTTGAACCTTTGGATATCTTGCAATCAATTTGGATGCTATTACAGCAGTTAGTTGATGGACGCTGTGAAGTCGAAAACCAATATAATCGCCTGGTACAGCAAGAAGGGAATGTTGTCGCGATTAACGCTATCAATCGAGTTTTTGAAGTGCGGGAAGATTTTGAGTGGCGAGGACTTGGTGACATCCCTAACTCTGGACTAAAAATTCGTCCTGAATATGCCCAATTTGATGCTGAAGTTAAATTTAGCTTGCCCAACGTCAAGGTAGCAGATCATAAAGCCTGCCAGTGTGGAGAAATCCTTAAAGGCGTCTTAAAGCCCTGGCAGTGCAAAGTATTCGGCACTGGTTGTACTCCCAAAACACCAATTGGTACTTGCATGGTTTCTTCTGAAGGTGCTTGTGCTGCCTATTATAATTATGGACGTTTATCAACTGTGGCTAAATGACCTCTCAACATCCTCTCTTTCAAAAAGCAGAACAAGTCCGGCGTCGCAGTGCAATGCGAGATACCTCTATCACTCTAGCACATGGTAGCGGTGGCAAGGCAATGCGTGAGTTGATTGATGATATATTTGTAGGTAGCTTTGATAACCCGATTCTGACGCAATTAGAAGACCAAGCGCGCTTCAATATGACGCACCTGTGTCAGTTTGGCAATCAACTGGCATTTACTACAGATTCCTATGTTGTGACGCCGTTATTCTTTCCAGGCTGCGATATTGGAACATTAGCTGTCAACGGTACGATTAATGATTTAGCTGTTAGTGGTGCCAAACCGTTATATCTATCTTGTAGTGTGATTTTAGAAGAAGGATTGCCAGTAGAAACGCTGCGACGGGTGGCACAAAGTATGAAAGTAGCAGCCCACTCCGCTGGTGTGCAGATTGTTACTGGTGACACTAAAGTTGTGCAGCGAGGTGCAGCTGACAAGCTGTTTATTAACACATCTGGGATTGGGATAATTCCTGAGGGTGTCTCTATTTCTGCCTACAATCTCCAGCCTGGGGATGTGGTAATTATTAATGGTTATTTGGGCGATCATGGTGCTGCTGTTTTAATCGCTCGTGGTGAATTGGCACTCGAAACGGAGATTGAAAGTGACTGTCAGCCATTGAATGGCTTAGTTGACGCTATCCTGAAGGTATGCCCTGAAATTCATGCTATGCGGGATGCGACTCGCGGCGGTTTGGCGACAGTATTAAACGAATTCGCCCTTAGTTCAGAAGTTGGAATTCGCCTGGATGAGCAATCTATTCCGGTGCGTGAGAAAGTTAGGAGTGTGTGTGAAATTCTGGGTTTAGACCCCTTGTATTTGGCGAATGAAGGCAAGCTAGTTGTGGTGGTGCCACGAAAGGATGCCTCGTCGGTGTTAGCGGCGATGAGAAGTCATCCGGCGGGAGTTGATGCTTGCATTGTTGGCGAAGTTATCAGCATACCCCCTGGCGTAGTGTTGCTAAAAACCCCCTTTGGTACTGAACGCCTTGTTGATATGTTAGTCGGCGAGCAACTGCCGAGAATCTGTTAGATAATTAATAGTTAAAATTTATTTTCATGCATGAACTAGGAATTACTCAAAACATTGTAGCAATTGTAAGTGAATACGCCAAAGGCGCAAAAGTGCAACGAGTTTCTCTAGAAATTGGCAAACTTTCAGCTATCATGCCTGATGCCGTGCGTTTTTGTTTTGATGTTTGTTGTCAAAACACTGTTTTAGAAGGCGCTATTTTAGAGATTATTGAAATCCAGGGGTTAGCAAAATGTCGCAGATGTGGTGCAGAAATAACTCTGAATCAGCCTTTTGGCATCTGTAGCTGTGGCAGTGTGGAATTAGATTTAATTTCTGGTGAAGAACTGAAAATCAAAGAAATGGAAATATAACTATGTGCGTAACTTGTGGTTGTTCTGATGATGCTGAAGTCACGCTCGCTAATCTTCATGTTCATACCCTAGCTGATGGTACTGTCATTACCCATTCTCATACTCATACTCTGCCTGATAGCATTATTACTCATTCTCACAGTCATGAACATCATAGCGATCGCCATACTGAAACGTCCCAGATTCATGGTACAACAATCTCGCTAGAACAGAATATATTAGCGAAAAACAACTTGATAGCAGCGCAGAATCGAGGGTGGTTTAAAGGGCGAAACATTCTGGCACTAAATTTAGTGAGTTCTCCCGGTGCAGGAAAAACGACTTTGTTAACCCGCACGATTAATGATTTAAAACATCAACTGCCCATCCATGTGATTGAGGGCGATCAAGAAACCGCCAATGATGCTCAAAAAATCCAAGAAACCGGCTGTAAAGTTGTCCAAATCAATACAGGGACAGGCTGTCATTTGGAAGCTTCAATGATAGAGCGGGGTTTACAGGAACTCAATCCGCCTCTGAATTCCGTAGTCATGATCGAAAATGTTGGGAATCTCGTCTGTCCAGCATTATTTGATTTGGGGGAACATGCTAAAGTTGTAATTCTCTCAGTTACTGAGGGGGAAGACAAACCGCTCAAATACCCTCATATGTTCCGGGCTAGCAATCTGATGATTCTCACCAAAATTGATCTGCTGCCCTATGTGCAATTTGACGTTAAACGTTGCTTAGAATATGCCCAACAGGTGAATCCCCAGATGCAGATTTTCCAGGTTTCTGCAATCACAGGTGCTGGGTTAGGGAATTGGTATGAGTGGCTTGGTTCCCAGACCCTCCGGTTAGGCTGACCCGAAGGGGACAAGGGGACAAGGGGACAAGGGGACAAGGGGACAAGGGGACAAGGGGACAAGGGGACTCTTCTTGTCCCCTTTTTTATTCTGTCGCTGTACGCGAGCAAAATTACGATGCGTCTTTTTGGGCATGGTATTAATTGTACTCATCCTCGCTTAGTTTGACACCTGGAGCTAGAGTAAATAATTAAGCAATATTGCTTGTTGACAACTGCCGGTTTTTGGAAGATTTGTAACAAAATATTGATGCACAGGTCACGATGTGCATAGCACTTCTATAGTTTGTGCATTAGTTTTTAAATGAGTATTTCTATGAGATTTATATGTTTAATAATCAACAAAACAAAGCTTATATTACAGACGTGAGAGAAATTTAGTTAGGGCAAATTGGTTATGCAACTCATTGCTCGCCGAGTCCATTCGCTGTTAAAGCAACTGAATCCAGACCAGGTTGAGGTTGAAATTCGTCTGGCTGAAATGCCTGAGAAGTCCGATGAGCCTGAGTCTGAGATAGATGAGATGGGTCGTTAGTCGGTAGTAAGAGCAATCATCGGTCTTTATTATGGCATGCCAATGCTACTCAAGCCCTAGATTCGAGACAGGAGCATTTCTCATGGCAAACTTGGCATCAGACTTGGCGCAAAAGTGGAACTCGCAGCTTTGTTCGGACTTTCCCAGCCAAAGCGCTGCAAGCAGGGAGAGTATTATTTGCTGGCTATTAGGAACAGACTTAGAGCGGTTTGAGACACTCAACCCGATGCAAATGGAACTCGCTCAGCAAGCAATGGAATATCGCTACCGCATTTTACAACATCGGTATCTGGGGCTAGGATCTCAGCAGGCTTATCGCCATCTGATGCAGCGGTTGGGGAATTTAGTGTTGCTGAGGAATAAAATCCGCACCTGGGTGGCGCTCAGCCGCGATCGCCAACGAACTGTGCTGGATGTCTTGCAAGAAGTTATCCAGGAATTACTGCAAAGCGATCGCTATATGCAGCAGCAAATTGCCTGGATTGCTGAGTGTACTGATGATGCGAAACTAAGGGATAGCTTACTGTTCGCCAGTATAGAAGAGTATTGTTTACGACCGATTCGTAATCAACCGCTACTGGTTTACCGGTTTATCAACTATCTGCGCTGCAGCCAACGCGGAGGTATGACGCAAGTGCCTAGTAGCGAGTTGATCCGGCTAGTTTCGGAAGAGATCCGAACCACAGATAGTGACAGCCCAATCAGCCTACTAGATAACCACGCCATTGACCAGTATCAAAATATGCAAGCTGTGGTTGAGCAACAGCTGGCGAGGGCGGCGGTGAAACAGGAGTTTGAGCGCTATCTAGCACAAAAGGTGGGACCGCTTGCTGTGCAGTGGCTTCAGCTTTATCTACAAGGTCGATCTCAGAATGCGATCGCTCGGAGTTTGAATTTGGAAATTAAGCAGGTCTACCGACTGCGGGAGAAAGTTAGATACCATGCCGTAAGTATCTTTGCCCGCAAACACAATCCTGAACTCCTAGGCAACTGGCTAAACTGAGTTGGTAGCGGTAGTTCACAGGTGCATATCAACCCAATTGTAGTCAAATATCAATTCATAAATAGGGTTATGGACTCTCAGAGCACCCTGTTGCTTGACTACTAGCCCCGACAAGAGCAATTCCCTTGACTCTGGACTATCAACTGAGACAACTTCTCTCAGATGCAAAATTTGTCGATAGAGCTCTAGTAGCCTGGCAGGTTGCCGTTCACTCTTAAGGATGCGATCGCGAATGGTTCTCAAATGTTCTGGCTCATCCTGGGATTCCCAATTGTATATCACCTTCGTTCGCACCAAGTTTTCAATCCACTCGGCTTCACCGTTTGTCGGAATAGGGGATGAAGAACTGCGGATGAGCTTACAGAGCTTTTGAGTTAGAAAAGGCTGACCATTTGTCCAATCTAACACTTCTTTAAGCACCACTTGAGGATTGCTAACTTTCTCTGTCAATCCATGAAGCAAAGGTTGAGCTTCGTGGACTTGAAAGCCATTTAGTTGAATTGCCTGACCAATGTTAAAGGGCGTTCTCTTGTGGTCAGTGGTCAAATCTGAGGGAGTTGCTACGCCAAACAGAGCAAAGGTTAAACGCTGATATTCTGGATTAATGCTGCGCTGGTTGTAGCAGGAGCGAATTAGAGCAAAAAAGTCATTAACTGGGAAATTCAACCCCAAGACGCTATCAACTTCATCCACAAAAATAAAAATATTTTTACTATTAATTTGATTAAGTAGGATATCTTCTATAAATCGACTCAAGCACTGGACAGGCGATAAATCTTTTTGCTCATTCCACCAAGCTTTAAGATTCACCAATCCTTGCAAGTCAAAACTCTGCCATAACTCCACCGCTAATCCTTTGTACCATTGAGCAGGAGTGATGTTTTCACTGCCGATGCGGGTGATGTCAATCGCCGCGCAGCTAAACCCCTCTTTCTGAAGATGGTGCATCATGCGAACCATTAGGCTTGACTTGCCCATCTGGCGTGTATTTAGAATATAACAAAACTCCCCAAGCTTCAATGCCTTGTAGAGGTAAGAGTCTGCGGAGCGCACCACATATGTGGGAGCATCCATGGGCAAACTACCCCCAAGCTGATAATCGTAGATCGATGGTTGTTCTGCACTCCTAAGAAGTGCATTTTCAAATACCAGTTCAGCTTGGGTAGCTTTGAGAATTTCTAGTGTTTGTGACAGTTCTTTAGTACGCTCCTCGACTTTTTGTTCTAGAGTACGGTTGTACTCGGCTAATGCTTCTTTTGCCTGTTGCAAGGCGACATTCTGGAGTGCCAGATCCTGGGTAAACTGAATCCGCTCCGCTTCCGCCTGTTTACGTTGAGTGATGTCTTGAAAGGCTGCTATGGCATAGACAATTTTACCCTTTTCATCAAAAATTGGGGTAGCTGAAGCCTCCAAGGGGATAATTTTGTCTGCTTGATGAATCTCAATATCATCGACGCTTGTAATTTTTCCTTCCAATGCTTTCATAATAGGCTGCTGTTGGGCGGGATACAACTGCTCCGTCCCCGCCAAATAGGCTTGATAAATTTCGCTCAATTCAGCGGCTGTTGCTGAGGTTACGATTTCCTTGCCTAGTATCTGTTGGGCAGTCTGATTGGCATAGTAGGGTTGACCCCTGGCATCAATTACAAATATGCCTACCGGCACAGCTTCCAGAAATTGAGCCAGCCTTCTCTCACTTTCGCGCAACGCCTCTTCCGCCCGCTGGCGCTCTCTGACTTCTTGCTGCAGATTAATCAATAATTCTGCTTGAGCTTGCTGTGTTAAACGTTCCTGTTCCAAAGCCGCTTTCATCTGCTGCACATGTTGCAGAGTTTTGTTCGTAGTAATTTCTAAATCCTGAAAATTGATCGGCTTAGTCAGGAAGTCGAAAGCACCGCTATTCATCGCGGTTCTGATATTTTCCAAATCTCCATAGGCAGAAATAATGACTGCTTTGATTCTGGGATATAACTCATTTATTTTAGTAAGCAAAGTTAGCCCATCCATTTCCGGCATAGAGATATCGGTTAACACAATATCTGTATCAGGCTGGGCTTCAAGCTTTTCTAGTGCTTCTAAACCATTATGAGCAAAAATAAACTGGAGTTTCTTTTGCCGGATTTCTTTCCTAAATTTCTGGCGGAGCAGGGGTTCTAAATCAGGCTCATCATCCACAACCAGTATTTTAGCTGGCATAGTTTCTTTCCTGATTAACATTATTTAAAAATTTAATATTTCTTTTTTCAGTTTTTCAAATTCAATCGGCTTGTTCATATAGGCATCAGCTCCATATTGCTTGGCAGTTTGGTAATTATGTTCATCGCCATAAGCGGTGATGATAAATACTTTTAAATGAGGAAACGTTTCTTTGATGACTTTGAGTAATTCTAGCCCGTTCATTCCTGGCATATTAATATCTGCTAGAATCAGGACTAGGCCCTCGGTTATCTTACTTTCTAAGTATTCCAGCGCTTGCTCTGCCGAAAAGGTAAAATCGAGTTTAATTATGCCTTTCTTTATCTCTTTCCTAAATTGCTGTATGAATAGCAACTCGACATCTTTTTCATCATCTACAACCATGACTTTCATGTTTTGACTTCTTTATTATTGGCAACATCTTTGGGTAAAATGATGATAAATTCTGCGTAATTTCCCACTTCTGTTTCTACTCTCAACTCTCCTTGATGCTGGTGAACAATAATGTCATGACTAATAGATAGACCCAAACCAGTGCCTTCACCAGTCGGTTTAGTGGTAAAAAAGGGATTGAAAATTTTATCCAGCGCTTGCGGAGAAATGCCTTTACCGTTATCTCGAATGCGTATCTCTACACCCTCACCCAAATCTTTAGTTCTGACCAAAACTGTGGGTGAAAATATTTCACCTTTTTCTTTCTTGTTTTCATTGGCTGCATAGCAAGCGTTGTTGATTAGATTTAGGAAAACTCGGCTAATATCCTGGGGCACGACATTCATTTGCTCGAGGTTATTGTCATAGTCCGTTTGTCTGGTAATTTTGAAAGAAGTATCCTTGGCGCGCATCCCCTGATAAGCCAGATTAAGAGATTCCGCTAGCAAAGCGTTGATATCGGTCATTTGCCGTTCGCCAGTTTGCCCTCTAGAGTGCATCAGCATCCTCAGAACAATATTATCAGCTCTTTTGCCATGCTCATTAATTTTTTTAGCGTTTTGGCTCAGATCACTTAAAATTTCTTCAATATATTGAATGCTTTCTGAGTCTAATCGGTCTTTTTGATTTTCAATCTCTTCAAGCAGTTCGTGGGTTAACTCTACGGAAAGTTCGGCAAAGTTGTTAACAAAGTTTAAGGGATTTTTGATCTCATGGGCAATGCCTGCTGTCAAAGAGCCCAAAGAAGCTAATTTTTCTTGGGCGATAATCTGAGCTTGTGTGGCTTTGAGCTTTTCCAGGGTGGTGCCCAACTCCTCGTTTTTCTCTTGTATTTCCCGCGTTCTGGTTTCTACTCTCTGTTCTAGAGTCCGGTTGTAATTCTCTAGTTGCTCGTAAAAACGGGAATTTTCAATCGAAATGGCGGCTTGAGCAGAAAGGATTCTTAAGACTTCGACGCGGTCTGGAGTAAATGCGCCGGTTGTGAGATTATTTTCTAAATATAGAATGCCACTAAGTTTACCTTGATGGAGTAGGGGAGTACAGAGAATCGATTTGGGTTGAGTGGCGACAATGTAAGGATCGCGGGTAAATTGTCCTTCGTGGGCTGCATCATTTAAGACTACGTTTTCCTGCGTGCGGACGACATAGTTGATGATGGCGGTTGACAGAAGGGGAAGAAGGCGATCAGTATCTACAGAGTCTACTGGAATGGATTGTAATATAGTAACGTCATCAGAATCCACTGCCCCTTCAGCTTCAATTACCCACTTACCTTCTTTGTCAAGAATCAGGAAGCCTTTTTCAGCGCCCGCATTCTCGAGCACGATTCTCATCATTTTTTTTAACAGCTTGTCTAAAATAATTTCCCCAGCTAGGGCAAGGGATGCTTTGATAACTGTTGTCAGATCAAGCACTTCCGAATTACTGTCAGTAGTAGAATAAGTTGTACTTATGTCCTTAACCGCCGTTCGGTTGGTTCTTCCTGCCTTGGAAAGGAAATGTGGATATTCTGCCTCCAAGTCTTTGATTTTGGCTGTTGCTCCCCAGCGAGCATAATTATGGTATGCATTCTTCATATAGAACTGGGCAATCTCCTCTCTGCCGATAGAGCGATAGAATTCTGCTGCCCGTTCATAAGCTATGGCTTCTTCTTGGATGTATCCCTGTTTGCTGGCTCCTTTAATTGCGCGATCGTAATATTCAATCGCTTTAATATTATTGCCTAAAACTCGCGCTTTCTCTGCTTCCACTAGGTCGTATTTATGTTGACTATTGTCAGGAGAATGGTGCGCCCATTCTTTCATTATTTTCTGATTTAATGAAATTTTATGCAGGATTTGCTTTTGCTTATTTGTGTCATAAGTGGGATATAGAGTAAGAAGAGCAAGAGAATAATAAAAATTGTTTTGCACTGCAACCATATATGCAGCGCAACAGGCTGCATATTTTTCACCAAGGACGCCTGCTTCAACAGCCTGTTCATAATTTTTAAAAATATAACCTACAACCAGTTTTCCTAAGTATGTTATATACAGCAACCATTGGGTATTGTTTTTAGTCCACTCTTCTAATAAAATCTCTTCTTCATTTTTGGAGTTGCTAACAATTAAGCAGTCTTCATTTTTGGATAAAATAAGTAAATTTAACGCGATTTGACTACAAGCTTTTATATAATAAACCGAATATTCTTGTTTTAATTTGATAGTCAAATTAGTATATTCTCTATACTTATGCTCCTCCTCTTCCAGATTATATCCAGAAAAAAGTGAAAACAGGCAATAGTCTATAGCATTATAACAAGCATTTTCTAGAGCTCCGGTTTCTATTCCGATATGAATTGCTAACTGTATTTCTTCTAGTTCTATTGCTCTGAGTGGCTCTTTCCAGTGCCGGATAAATCCGTTGTTACAATGTATTACTAGAGCTTTAAAATCTCGGACATTGAATTTATCTAAGAACCTCAAAGACAGTTTACCAAATCGATACCCAGTATTGATATCTCTCATTGCCCCACACAGAAGCTGACCGTAAAAAACATAGACACCAGCAGCTTGGGGCGGATTTCCATATTTGATACAGAGATTGACCGTGGTCAACGTCACTAGAGGATATAATAAGGAATTTGTTATTATCGCAGCAGAAGTGACAGTCAGTAAGATCCGTACAGCCGCAAGTTTATAAGGATCTGTCATTTCTGGTAAATCGAATAAATCCTCAATATGCTTGTCTTTTAAAAGCAATTCTATAGCTCTATGTTCTTTTTTAATCCTCAGTTTGCTTGTTTTTTGAGGCAGGACTATTCCCAGTTGCGCCAGAATTTCACGTGCAGTATCTATTGCTGTCTGGAGCTGAAGTTTAGCATAGTATGATTGTATTTTTATCTCATACACCTTGACTTTATCTAAGAGGGTTATAGCTTGTTGTAGGACGACAACAGAAAGCTTTTCAGCTTGTTCAAACCGTGTGTTTAGATACTGTGCTTCCACCGTTTCTACATACATATCCAGCGTCAAGTCATACTGATGCTGCCAGCTATCTGATGCTAAGAGTTCTAAACCAGTTTCTAAATATCTGAGAGCAGGTTCATAAGCGGTTGATGCCTTCGCTTTTTTACCAGCAATTAGATTTAATTGAGCTAATTCATTTCTTTCTGACTGACAATGGATTAATTTAGCACCCATATTTAGGTGGTTGACAATATCAAATATATTTTCTTCTACTTCGTCTTGCTGAGCATTCTTCAGTAGTTCTTGCCCCACTTTCAGGTTAAATTCTTGTTTCTTGTGTTCTGGAATCAGAGCATAGGCTGCTTGCTGAACCCGGTCATGTAAGAATCTATAGGGTATGGAAGATGGATAATTAGGAATAAAAGAAATAGATTCTGAGTTACCAACTGAACTAGCTTCCTGGTTCCAAAGTATCGGAATTTTGTAATCGTCGCTTAAAGGCACAATCAAACCTTCCTGAAGCGCTGACCAAAGAGCGGTTGCTGTGGCTGACAAAGATTTTGCATTGACAATGGAGAGAACTCCTAGATCAAATCGGTTTCCAATACAGGCAGCTAACTTTAAGACAGCTTGCGTACTCTCATCTAGTTTTTCAATCTTGCCGATCATCAATTCGACCACATTATCGGTTATCCCCACAGATTGAATTTCCTCAATTTCCCACCGCCAGCAACCAGTACTGGAGTCAAACGATAGCAGGTTTTGTTTGTATAGAGACTGGAGTAACTGAGTCAAGAAAAAGGGATTACCGTTGGTTTTATTGAATACTAACTCTGCTAGTGGATTTGACGCTTCTGTTGAGCAGCTAAGGGTATCGGAAATTAGTTGGTTGACCTGGTCAATGCTCAAGGGCTGAAGGATAATATGGCTTACCCTGGCATTAATCTTTTGAATCTGCTCTAAGGTCAGCATCAAAGGATGAGTAGCACTGACTTCATTATCTCGATATGCCCCAATCATCAATACATATTGGCTATCAATATCGGTCATTAGTAGCTCAATTAACTTCAAAGACGGTGAATCTGCCCACTGTAGATCGTCTAGGAAGATAACCAGGGGGTGTTTTTTTTTCGTAAAAATGCCAATAAAATTTTGAAATACTAAGTTAAACCGATTTTGAGACTCAGTTGGTCCCAGTTGTGGTACTGGCGGTTGTTCGCCCATAATCAGTTCCACTTCGGGAATCACGTCTATGATGACTTGACCATTATTACCAAGGGCATCTAAAAGCTTCTGTTTCCAAGTTTGGAGCTGTGCTTCACTTTCCGTCAGCAGCTGCCGAATCAATTCCTGAAATGCTTGAATCAGGGAAGCATAAGGAATATCCCGCTTAAACTGGTCAAACTTGCCGGAGATAAAGTACCCTCGCTGTCGCACAATCAGTTTATGAACTTCATTTACCAAGGCTGACTTGCCTATGCCTGAGTAACCGGCAACAAGCATCATCTCGCTCGTGCCTTGGCTTACCCGTTCAAAGGTAGCTAACAGTTGGTTTACTTGCTCTTCCCGACCATAGAGTTTTTGCGGGATTTGAAATTTATCAGAAATATCCTGATGAGCAAGGGGTAAGTCTGAAATTTGACCTGTAGCCTGTAACTGATTCAAACATGCTTCCAAATCTGCTTTGAGTCCCCAGGCACTTTGGTATCGCTCCTCTGCCGTTTTCGCTAACAATTTCATCACAATGTTGGAAACGGCTATGGGAATCTCATTTATTCTTTCATGGGGTGGCACAGTTTGTTTAGCAATATGACAATGTACCAACTCCATGGCATCGGTAGTTTCAAAGGGGAGTTGATGCGTGAGCAGCTCGTAGAAGGTGGCACCCAGGGAATAAAAATCAGTCCGGTAATCTATCGCCCGGTTCATTCTGCGGGTTTGCTCCGGCGAAATATAGGCTAAGGTTCCTTCTAAATCATTAGGATTGCGAATCGTCGGACTTTCCCGCGATAAAACGGTGGAGATGCCAAAGTCGATGATTTTGAGTTGCCCGGTTTCTGGGTTAAAGACGATATTAGACGGGTTAATGTCCTTGTGAATGATATTGGCGGCGTGAATAGCGCCCAAACTCTCAGTAATCTTGATCGCAATGGTGAGAAATTCCTTCAGGGTAAACTTGCGTACCATCAATATCTTTAAGGATTCTCCGCCAAAATCCTCCAATAACATGACTAGAGTATTCTGATATCTCTGCAAGTCATAGGCTTTGACAACTCCATCTAGAGTCAGGGAGCGGGTGATTTCATATTCCTGTTTATATCTGATCAGCTCTGATGGAGTTGGATAGTCTTCTTTAAGAATCTTAAGGATAATGGGTTGATTATCCTGGTTGAGGATAGCTCTATAGACCAATGAATTAGCACTTTCATAGATTTTGGCGCTAATCTGGTAGCCAGTAATGGCGTTCATAGTTTGATCCTGCTGAAAGGATTAATTGTGTAATTTCACTCAAGTCCGTAGAAACGAGCGGGGTTATCCCAGAGAATCTTTTGCACCGTTTTCCTGGGTAGCCGCTCCTGAAGCGCCACCGCTTCCTCGACAATGTCCGGGTTGTGATCCATATGGGGGTAGTCAGAACCAAAGATCAAGTTATCGCAGCCGATGTACTGGATAATCTGAGCAAGATAAGGCTCAGAAGGCTCTATCGCGATAAAGCACTGGCGACGGAAGTACTCTGAAGGCTTCATCTTCACGTTGTCTTTAACCTCCCAGTGTAGGTGCTTGTACTCTTGATCCAGTCGCCACAGCCAGTAGGGTAGCCAGCCACAGCCTGACTCCAGAAAACCTACCCTGAGCTTGGGGTGGCGCTCTAACACGCCCCCTTGGATCAGCGCTAACAGTGCCATCATCTGTTCCATCGGATGCGAGCAGGCGTGCATGGCAAAACGGGTGTTAAACCGATCTGCTCCCGTGGTTGGCAAGCGACTGTGAGTGCCTTCATGAACACCGACTGCTATCCCTAGCTCCTCGCACTTCGTCCAGAATGCCTCATAGGCAGGATCACTCAGCAATCGCCCCTTGACCGGATTAGGGCGCAAAAAGACAGCTTTCCAACCAAACTCCGCTATCCGCAGCAATTCTGGTATCATCTGTTCAGAAGCATGAAGATTAATTGCCCCCACTCCTCTGAGAAATTTTGGGTCATAGCTGCAAAAATCTCGTAACCAACTATTATAGGCGCGGGTGAAGGCCCCAGCTAGTTGCGGTGTCATTGTATCAATGGCAAACAGCCACAATCCGATAGTCGGGTAAATAAACGAAACATCAATCCCCATCTGCTTCATTGCCTGGACATGAGACTCTGAGTCGAAGCCACTGAGCACAGATACGGGGTGACTTTGCATGACCTGCTTAGCCCCTTCGCTGCGAAGTTTATCGGATATTTTTACATAAATCTCTTTCCCCTCGACTCTATAGTCCAGCGACAGGGCAGAACTCTTAAATGCAGGTTCAAGGTACTTTTCCCACATATCGTTAGGCTCGTACACATGGGAATCTGCATCTATAATTCGATATTCGTTAAGCATCGGCTTCTAAATTAGAATGTACAATAGCTTATACCAGGACTTCGGAGGTGACTAAAGTATTGTCGTAGCAATAGAGATAGATAATCTTTTGCTCGTCACTCAGCTTGAAAAACCAGGCGGCATGGTTCAGACATGGCTTAGATAAATCGTTTTCCGGGGTAAAGGTCTCCTCAAGCAAGACTACTACTTGGTTACCCTCAGAAATGCAATCTGTTACCACTAAAGTCTGAATAGCTTGTTTTTGCAAGAGTTTTTCTTGCAATAATTGAAAAAACAATTTAACTTTCTCAATACCTACAAACTGGCCGAAAATGGGATTGGTGATTGAACCGGGGATAAAAAACACAACCCCCTCTTCTAAGTCTTCCAAGGGGTTGCCCTGACCTTGCAACTTTTTTTCTATCCAGTTTTCAATAAACTGTTTGTTATTTGTTGGCATAGTAACGATGCAATGGTTTCCTCTGAATACCTGACTCACTATTACATCCACATCGGAAATGGGTTGAGTTGATTTTCCTTCAGTGATTCTTCCAACCAACCCAATTGTACTGGAACCTCATAAAGCCGTCCCGAACCTAACCGTTTCCACCAGTGGCGCATTCCTGGAACGATCGCCTTGACCACCTTCAGTCCGATATCGGGACGTGTCTGATCCAGAACCAGCATTTCCATGCCATGTTTCTCAACGATTTGCTGGCAGGTCTTGACATCTTCAAGTAGGTCATCACTCCAGAGTTGGGGATAATCAGCACACACTTGTGGAGGGACACTTTCATCGGGAGCCAGATAAGACTGATTCTCCAACGTAGCGGTTTTCCACCAGTCTATGGCTAGCGGCTCTGAGGTTGGGGGATATTGGGTACTGACATTAGCATCATCGGATAAGACGTTAGGAAGAATCTGGTTTACCTCAGTCAGTGCTCTCCCAATGGCAAGCTTTGGGTCAAAATGGGCACCGAAGCCAAGGGTGATGTCCTCCACCGCTCGATCGCTTCTTCGAGTAATAGCGGCAAAAGTAGGTATGTTGAGATCGGCGGTGATATCCAATACCCAAAGTTGGCGATGAATCGTGTGGTAATATTCCTTTAGGGCTTGAAAATAGGGCTCATCGAAACTATCTAAATCTACCCTCGGTCTCTTAACCCGGTTATACCACCACAGGGCGACGCTATCTCGCTCTACTAACTCCATAAAGCCTTGCAGAATTGCCTCTTCTGTTGTGTTGCCAGCAGCGCAGCCGTTGGAGTCAGCCCAACAATCGGGGTTTGGGGGTTTGGGATAGCCAAAATAGCAGTAAGCAGTTGGCAGATACTTAAATTCTTCATGGGTTAGAGACCAAACCGGCGTCCACTCAATTTCTCTTTCCTCATCAAAGGGTTCTGGAACCTTTTGAAAACAGCCAGAACAACTTGCATTCCATCGGGCGCGGTTTTTGTATTGCTCCTGGCTGAAATTCATACAGGCATTGGGGTGAATCGCCTTGTCTCCCATCTTTTGGTAACTACCTTTTTGCCAAATTTCATTCCCTTGAAAGACACTGGAATACCGCTCAATGGCTTCGCCGAAACCACTGGCTCTAGCTTGCTCGTCAGTCTTCCCTTTTCCTGCACTTCTACCAGCAAGATTTTGGCGTAAGGCGTCCAAATCATCAAACATTGTGGCGAAATGATGTTTAGCCACATAAGTATGGGTTAAACCATTCGCTCCTTGGTATATTTTTCTTAGTTCTCGGACAACTCCTGTAATAGGGCTAATGTGGTGTTGATATTTGAATAGCGTTTCTTGAGGCGAAGAACAACGGTGTCCCCCATCGGCTGTAAAAGTTTTTTTCCGACTTCCCAGAACAATGGGTAGGGGTTTTCCATCAAACCCAGATAATATTTTTCCACAACTAGGACACTGGGGACGCTTAACTAGCATGTGGTTTTGTGTTTCCAGAGAGAAGGAATCGTAGGTGACTAAAACCCCCTCTAGCCGTTTATTTTCTCCTACTAGAATCCATTTAAGGACTTCTGTAGCTGCCATCCCCAGTGCGGTTTTCCAGGTAGAAGGTAGCGAACACAGAGGAGGAATTAAAGGCGTTGGAATATCCTTGCGTCTCTGGATAAACCCTTCAACGGGTCTATTGTCTCGTAGTCGCTGAGCTAGGCATTCCCAACACCCTGTTTTTCCTGGATGAAATATGGGTCCTATCCACACAATTGTTCCTACGGGTTTGACAAGCATCCAGGGGCGTGAGAGGTGCAAGGCTTGTTGATTAAAGTCATCTAGACCGTCTTGAAGATAGTCATCGGTCAAGACCACTTCTATGTCTCCCTCGTCTGACACTTGAATGTGCAGTGATTCCAGAATAGTTTTGAATTCTGAAGTAGGAATATTATAACCAAAGGTCTTTACTGCCACTTGGGTTATTTGCAATCGGCGGTGGGCTTCTTTTGAATCAATGTTAAAATGCTCGCAGAAAATTGCTAAGTTAGACGGCAGGTGGTCATCGCTTTCAACAATGTAGCCCTTCTGTTCCATCCGCATCAAAGCATAGTAAACCTTGGCATGGGCATAAATAACATCCCAATCAGATGCTTTTTCTGACAGCAAGTGTGGGATAATGTCGTCAATAATTTCGTCAACGCTATGATGGCCATCAATCAAAGGAGTTAACAGTTGATATAGACGCTCTCCAGGGCTTTCGAGGTTTTTTAACAATAATATGAGCGGATTATATGCCTCTGTCGTAAAATGCTCGTTAAGCAAAAGAGAATCTTTTTCGGATATGAGAAATACCTCTTCTGCTTCTACCGTCTCAACATAGAACCGGGAACTAAACTTTGGCTTATTGAGCTTTGGCTTATTTAGTATCTTATTTAGTAGGCTCTTATTTACTGTATTCATGCTTTCAAAGATTTAGCAGATGTCTATCATCAACTAATGTACAGCTTTTAATCAGTAAATGGAGCGAAACCCTGTAGGATATCGCCCCATAACGCAAAATTCTAAAAATGAACTGAGGAATTTATTCCAGACTCCAAAGAAGGCGCTAGGAGGTATAAACAGGTATATAGTTACTCTCGGGTCGAGGTAATTTAGTTGTAGGGTTTTCTAACCACGACTTGAGGCTATCGATCCAACTTACAAGACGCTTAATCTCGTCAGTCTTATTCGGATCTATATAGGTACGCACAGGGTAAGGGACTTTTAAGTGGAATGTCAAGTCCATGCTCCTCAAATGAGTAGGATCTACAGAAAGCCCGTCTATGTCGAAAAGCAGATCTATTTCAAACATATCATCATTCTCCCCACCTAATAAATCTCCGAACTTGGGCATTTTACTGTCTTTGTCGTTCTCCTTAATAAGATCATCTAATTCCCGGAATATCTTACTATACAAATCCCCCTTTAAAACCTTTTCTTTGAAGGTCTGCACCATCTCAAACTCCCATTCCTTCAACTCACTTTTCGGATTCGCGTCAATGATTTCCTTAAACTTCTCCTTGCCCCATTGGCTAAGCAAAACTAAGGTCATCAAATAAGATAGTAAGCACGTTAGCACCAAAAAATTTGCTGAGAAGGGCTGTGTAACAGGATGTTCCTTAGAACTTTCGTGCAACTTTTCCCTTACGTGGTCAACTAGATGGTGTCCAACGTCCTTCTTCTGTTTTGTGTCTGATTTAGGAAGTTGAGCGCGTAAATTCTCGGTTAATAATGGTAACCGTTCAGGGGGGGATCAAAAAAACGTCCAATATGAAATCACACGTAATCAGTACGAAAACCAGTCTAGATTGGATTTATACCGGATAATTGTGAGTAGTCAAAAGTGCTATACTGGTCTGCAAATTGTCTTTTAGACATTTTAGGTACGATATTTTGATGCGCATAAAACCCAAAGCTTTTGCTTAGCAAGGCTTTGACGTTTATGCGCATGATGTACCCCCCCGTGAACGGTTACTAATAATGTCATTTGTTTTTCCTCCTATTCTGTTGCTTTTGGAGCTTTTCCCGTTATCCAGCGGAGCTTCTATTTTGCGGACGCAAGATGTAAACTAAATGAACTTGATGTCGTGTTTATTACAACCAACCAAACTAGAGTCCTTCTAAGCGATCGCCCCACCTCGTCCCGGCAGTAGCTTTTTTTATTCTACTGCCACTAGAAATTATAGAGCGAATTTGTCCAAAGTCCAAGTCAGAGATAATTGAAAATTTGGATTCCATAGCAGAAATTAAACTTGTACAGTTCTATTTACTTCCTCAGGCCCAGACTTAGGAATTACGCAAACCTTTACAAAAGTTAATATAAACCTGATGAAAGGGGGCCAGATAATCTCGGCAAAGGTGGGCAGGGTTAATATATCACCCGCAAGTGATAGAGCCTCCACCTTAATCACCATTAGATGTAGCTCAAATCCCTATTGCTGATTCTCGAAATACTGCCGATACAACTGACAACTGGATGTGGCTTTATTGTCATTTAACTTGATCAGCCCCATACTACTTAACTTGTAAGCTAGAATGGGTTCTAATGGCACAGGGAAAGTGGTACGCATGACGGTATGAAGCGCGATCGCTAATTCCGGCTGTTCTTGCAAGGTTGCCCAATGACGCTGTAAGTGATGGTCATAAATTCCGCTGGATGTGGGGGCGGTTTGCAGTAGTTGCGCAAGTGTTAGATCCTCACGGCTAAGGTGATAGAGTGCTAAATGCACCAGTGCGGGATGTCCTCCGACCATGTCGATCAGAAGTCTTGCCTCTTCGTCATCTGTCCAGTTGAGCCCATAGCGCTGGGCTAACTGCTGCACCTGGTTTACACTCAAGCTAGTTAACTGAATTGGTAACCCCACATTGAAAGGGGACTGGTTAAGTTGGAGGGGAACATAAATTTCAGTCGAGTGAACCACAATTAGGCGAAGCTTTTGCCAGATGGGCAGTCTTCTGGCTTCTTCGTACCATGAACGCAACAGCGGTAAAAAATCCTTCGCTACTTGAGGGTGCTCAAAAATCTGGTTTACCTCATCCAACGCCAAGACGAGGGGTGAGTCAATTTGCTCCAGCAGATAGCTGCGGAAGTAGAGGGTGCAGCTGACTTTGCTGCCTATATCTTCATCCCAATAGTCGTCTAGTTTCGGTTCGAGCTGAAGCTGATGACTAGCGTTGGCACATAGCCAGCGCAAAAATCGATTCAGATCACTCAAAATTGCCTGGTCAATTTGCTCCAAGTTCAGGCTAACTGTGCGGTACCCTTGGCGATTGGCATAGTCCATAATCCTCAGCAATAGTGAGGTTTTGCCCATTTCCATAGGAGCTTTAATCCGCACTAAGGCTCCAGGTTTAGTGGTTTCTTCATAAACCTGTGCCTCAATCGGAGAGCGTTCAATATAAAAAGGGGAGTCAAGAGGGACTGAACCACTAGGGAAGCGAGGCGACATATCCTGGTTGACATCGGGGTAAAAACCCATAGGATTTTGCCGACTCGGCGTTTCTAGAAGTGCTGTTTGTGCTGTGCCATACGACTCTAGCAGTGCGCGACAGTTTTTCTTAGTAACGCGCTGGCCAATGAGCTTAGAGAGTCGTTGGCACAACTCCGGGGCAACGACATTAGTAAAGTAGCCGGGGCTATAGCCCCCCTCTTGGGCAATTTTGCTATAGGTCTGATACTGCCAGATGCCCCGCAAAATCAGAATTTCTGTGGAATTGAGGGGGCGATTTTGGGTCTCAAGCAGCTGGCGATTAAGAATCTCAACGAGCAAATCGAGGTTCATATAGGCTCAATGCCTGTCTTCTGCCTGTGAATTTACTTGAGCATAAATTCAAATATATCAGTCAGTGCCATCACTTCTGCTTCAGGCAGCCCGATTCGCTTCCAGATTAGCCATTAACGCTTGCAGTAATAGCCTGTATCTTCTTCTCAGGAGTTAGAATTGAGGTTGGAATCGGCTTTTTGTTGTTGAGCATAGATTGACCTAATAAAAAGTTGACCTGTGGCGAACTGTTCACCCAGAATTGTGTTTACAGTTATTAAGGGGGCGGCTTCTAGGGTGATTGAGTTCCCGGTAGCACGGATGATTGGAAACTGTTTAGGGTCAGTCATAAACTGCAATCCTTCAGGGTCATCAATGGCTAGCCGACCACTGACAAAGACCATGGCACCGGCGCGGTTGAACTGCGATAGGCTATCTCTTACCTCCTGATCCTCGAGCCTGAGCGTTTCGATAGCAGTGGTGGCCACCGGGCCAGGATCTGCGATGATCTGCTCGGTTATTAACTGGGCATCTGGCTCGCTACCTGCCTTGTAAATCTCCCCAGTGTTGGACTGGACTATGAAGTCTTTGCCATGAGCCTGGACAATCCAAAAGTCTTCGTTGACTCGGGCGCGATCGCTGTTGCGAACTCCCTTAATATGGACAATTATCAGGTGGTCATTGCCGATCTGGTTGTAAAGCTGCTCTACCCCGTCAGTGGTAGCAAGAATTCGGTTCATCTGAACCTCCATGCCACCATGGGCGTTGATGTGGAAGACGAAGAGCGCTAGAGCCGCCAAGACGACCAGAAGGCTGTACTCCATTGAGCCACCAGTTTTAAGTCTAAAATTCCGGTTGCCTGGACAGACGAATCTCACCGGGTGGGGCCAAAATATCTCAATCCCTGACTTGGTAAAGCTGTCAGCTAAGTATCCAGCAAAGTATCCAATATTGATAGCGTGGATCAAACCCAGGGGTGCTTCAACTAAGACGGGAATTGGGTAGCTAGCGAGCAACAAGACTAATGATGCCATCAGGCTGTGGGTACAACTGCGATGGGCAAAGCGACGCTCAAGCCTTCGGCTGAGCCAAGGAAAAGCTTTGCCCGCAGTGCTGACACTGACATCGACATCTGGTAGTAGGGATGCTAGAGCACCAGCGGCAAGTAGGACAGAGTCAGCAGTTCCTAGCCCTAGACTAGTCGCGATTGCCCCGATCAACATGTGAGTTGGGCCGATCATCTTTTAATCCTTTTACTTTCCTTGGGCAGGCTGTAAGAGAGGCGTGAAACACCCATAAATATGGCGCTACCTATGCCGCTGATCACATATAAGGTGGGGTTATGAAAGCCATGAGCAAGGAATCGGCTCGCCACAAAAATAATTCCCATTAGCAGAATCACTGGAGTGCCATCAAAGTACTGGTGATGATCACCCGCCTCGGCTTCCACGCCTACATATTCCTCATCTATGATTCTTTGGGCCAGCATGGGGTTTCCTCCAGCCCGCTGCTGAATGTTTGCTAGTTGGTGTGGGAGGAGATTGACTTTACGGTCAATCGCTTTCTGCTCCATGATTTCGCGGATGTAGTAATCAGCCAGTGGCTCCAGCTCAATCCGTGGAATATTGAGGAAGATATCTGTCCGGGGTGGGTCAGTCGCACTCAAGAACATCGGTACACCCTGGCGATTCAAAATTTTAAGCCAATCCCTGAACCTAGGGTCACATTTATCTGCGTCATCAATGACTAGAAAGGCTTTATCATTCCCGGAATAATTGGTAGCCAAATAGTGGGCGATCTCTATTTTTAGCTGATCGGCACTCAAGGATTTTTGTGGCTGATCTACATTTTGTGGATCATTAAGCATCAGCTGCTCTGCCATGTGTTTGAGCATATTCTTTGGGGTGGCTAATTCTAGCTTGATCACCATGTAATCTTCCGCTTTAAGCTGTGAAACTACCTCAGTTACCAAAAGTGATTTGCCACTACCCTCGAAGCCAACTACCAGAATTGAGCTATCAGCCTTAAGACAAGCAACAATTCGCGCCAGATCAGACTCTCTGTAGAGTTTGAGTTTAGGTACTACTGGGGGCGATTGTACTTGAGCATCCGCAGAACTCTCAGGCGTTGTGTCTGGTGTGTCTCGCTCCTTGCCTTCTGCCGACGGTGAATGTTTAGTAGGCTGTCCATCATTTGAACCTGGCTGTGTCTGCTGCCGGGGAGTCAGGAAATTGAGCGTATAAAGTATCACAAAAAATACCCAAGCACCCGTGACAAAGGTGCGCCAAGGCATGACAACACTAGCTACAGCAGATAGCACAGCGATCGCGAGCCAGATTAAGCGTTCACGCTGACGGGAGCGCTGCTTGAGGTAGGCGATTGATTCCTGCTGGAGTTGCTCAAGCCTAGCTAGCCCTGAGGTGGTTCCTGACGTGCGATTTTCAGGGCTTGAGAAAAAAAATGGTTGACGTTGTTGGCATCCGACCGTTTTTGCCTAGCCTTCTTGCAGTCTTCTCGGTGCTTGTGGAGTTCCTCTTTTAGCCCTGGGATGGTGAACTGTTCAGTCGCTTCATAGATCACTGTCAACGTTTCCTCTACGACGGCCTTGTTGAATGCACGCTCCTGGGCACGCTTATCAACTTCCTGGATATCTGCGTTAAGAACCTGTTCCCCTTTTTCGGCCTGACGCTCCTCTATCCATTCTTGCTGACTTGACTCAGCAGAAATTTCAATTTCCTCCACTATTAGCTCTTGCTGCGGTTGAGGTGTTGCGGTCACAACTGGGGCATCTGGTGGCAGTACAATCGCCTCTCCTTTTGGCTCTTGAAGCGGAACAATTTTGCCATACTCTAGGCGCTGCTGGACAAATTTTTCCATTCTGCCTCCAGCTTTTAAATGGGTGTTTAGATCATCCATTAGCTGCAACTGCTCGCCATTAATAACAAAGTTTTTGCCCTGCTTAATGAGATTAATGTCCAGCGCGTTTAGGCGGGCGCTTATTGCTGCTTTCCCGATCTGATACCTTTTTCCCAGTTTACTCGTTAGAAACTGTTTGTTGTCCTTAGCATTTGGTGGAAAATTGTTCATATTTCTTGTTGTGTGTAATGAACGAATGCAATCCGTTCACTAAATTTATGTCTTTAGATTAACTGCTAAAACTGATGCAAGATTAACTAAGCCATGAAGATGAATGAAGATGAATGAAGATTAAGTAAATTTTTGCTGATACACCCTTAAAGAATCTGGTACGAAGGCTCAAGCAATGCGAAGACTAATGATTAAAGGGATACGAAGGACTATTCCCTAAGCGGCAGACTGTGACCTTCTAAGTGTATGTATCCCAATCCACCGTTCAATATTCAACAGATTTTGCGATAATAGACTAATTCCGACTATTACTACTGATTAGAAATGGAAAACGACTTATATCTTTTTCTAGCTGGCGTTGGCGTACTCATCCTCTATCTCGTCTTCTCGGCGCTGACGGAGATGGGCACTAAGCTTCCTTGGAAGAAATAAACAGCTAAGCGTCCGATTCAGCTGGGTGTATTTTTGGTCTATTCAAGTCCCTGCATTTAGCCTCAGCCGCTTGATAGGCATCTAAATATTCATTACCGCCCAACATGAGATCGCCGTAATACTCATAAGGTGTAGCCCCATAGATAGGAAGTGGCTCATCCTCTGGATAATCTTCCTTAGCCTCTTCTACTGCTGCTTTCATTTGCTGGACGGTTAGACGTTGTGCCGGAAAGTAGTAGAGTTGTTGGGGATTTTTGTTTAAGCGGGGCAATGTTGGATCGACAATACGATCATCAAGCTCAATCCAGCTATATTCAAGGGGCTTGTACGGCTCTCCAGCGAAGGCTAAAAACCCTTGCACATACATCGATTCCTCGATTAACAATGCTGAGTGATAAGCATTGTCGAAGCAGTCATTAGCCTGGCTTTTGATACGTTTAGCAATTTCTGTTGAAAGATCTACATCTAATGGTTTGCTCATACTGAAGCATTACCCTGGGCTAACATTTTTTGGTGTGCTTGGTGTCCAGCATTTCCAGCTCGTGGATAGGTGGATATGTGATTATTTCAACTTTACCCTGAACAGGACTTGCGGTGCCGATCTCACTTAAAACCAACCAATGACTGAAGCGATCGCCCTCCGGCCAGTCTTTTTGTGTGCCAAACTGACTAGTACAGGTCGGCGTAAATAAGCAGACCATTAGATAGCCAAAACTTTGCCCTTATATGTCCACTTAAAAGGTTTAGCCATTGTTTTATTAAAGTAATCAATAAAATTGAGTATTCGATTTTTC